>Ga0265798_10003453_pt1 | contig 22478 bp, 20 predicted proteins | sample P3T30metagenome_FD_192430 | JGI IMG/M metagenome (GOLD analysis project Ga0265798, IMG submission 192430) | Plant litter microbial communities from East Loma Ridge, Irvine, California - P3 T30 | ecosystem: Environmental > Terrestrial > Plant litter > Unclassified | place: USA: California... | reverse complement strand
AATGCCGGCAAACTGGGGCTCCTGCCTGCGCAGGAGCGACGGTGGTGATGCACGCCTTATCGCAACGCCGGCAAACTTGGGCTCCTGCCTGCGCAGGAGCGACGGTACTTTATGCTTCGTCCAGCGGCGCGAAGATCGCCTGCAGGTCTTCCTGCGTCAGCGCCATCTTCTGCGATTCGCCTTCGGCCAGGATCGAGTTCGCCAGTTCCGACTTCTTCTGCTGCAGCAGCTGGATCTTTTCTTCCAGCGTGCCTTTTGCAATCAGCTTGTAGACGAACACCGGCTTGTCCTGGCCGATGCGCCAGGCGCGGTCGGTGGCCTGGTTCTCGGCGGCCGGGTTCCACCATGGGTCGTAGTGGATCACGGTATCGGCTGCCGTCAGGTTCAGGCCGACGCCGCCGGCTTTCAGGCTGATCAGGAAGATCGGCACCGCGCCCTGCTGGAAAGCGGCAACCTGGGCCGAACGGTCGCGCGTCTCGCCGGTGAGGATAGCGTAAGGGATCTTGCGCGCATCCAGTTCTTCCTCGATCAGGCCGAGCATGCTGGTGAACTGCGAGAACACCAGGATCTTGCGGCCCTCGCCCAGCAGGTCGTCGACCATCTGCATCAGGTCGGTCAGCTTGGCCGAGATCGCCGCCGTGTTCTTCTTGGACGGCATCGACTTCACCAGGCGCGGGTCGCAGCAGACCTGGCGCAGTTTCAGCAAGGCCTCGAGGATGACGATCTGGCTGCGCGCCACGCCCTTGCGGTCGATTTCCTCGCGCACCTTCTTGTCCATCGCCAGGCGCACGGTTTCGTACAGGTCGCGCTGCGGACCGCTGATCTCGATGCGGCGGATCATCTCGGTCTTTTGCGGCAGCTCTTTCGCCACATTGTCCTTGGTCCGGCGCAGCAGGAAGGGCTTGATGCGGCGGTTCAGCAGGGTGCGGCGCACCGGGTCGTCCTGGCGCTCGATCGGATGGCGGAACTGGGTATTGAAAGTCTTTTCGTCGCCCAGCAGGCCCGGCAGCAGGAAGTGGAACTGCGACCACAGTTCGCCCAGGTGGTTTTCGAGCGGCGTGCCGGACAGGCACAGGCGGTGGCGCGCGTTCAGCGAACCGGCCGTCTGCGCCGCCTTCGAGCGGGTGTTCTTGATGTAGTGCGATTCGTCCAGGATCACCAGGTGGTATTCGTGCTCGCGCAGCTTTTCCTCGTCGCGCGGCAGCAGCGCGTAGGTGGTCAGCACGATGTCGGCCGCGTCGATCTGGTCGAACAGGTCCATGCGCTCCTTGCCCTGCAACAGCAGCACCTTCAGGTTCGGCGCGAAGCGCGCCGATTCTTCCATCCAGTTGGCCATCAGGCTGGTCGGGGCGATGACGAGCGCCGGGCTGGTCAGGCGGCCCGCTTCCTTTTCCGTCAGGATGTGGGCGATGGTCTGCACGGTCTTGCCGAGGCCCATGTCGTCGGCCAGGATGCCGCCCAGGTCGTATTCGCGCAGGAACTGCATCCAGGCCAGGCCGTCGAGCTGGTAGTCGCGCAGCGTGGCTTGCAGGCCCTTGGGCGGATCGACCTTTTTGACCTTGCCGAACTGGCTCAGCTTGCGGCCGGTCTCGCGCAGGCGCTCGCCGCCGGTCCAGTTGAACTCGGCGCCGCGCGCCAGTTCTTCCAGGCGCGCCGCGTCCAGCGTCGACAGGCGCACGCGGTTCTTGATCTTGTCGTTGAAGTACAGCTCGCCCAGCGTCGCCAGGATCGGCTTGACCCGGCCCCAGGGCAGCGCCACGCGCAGGCCGTCGGGCAGGGTCGCCAGCATCTGGTCGGCCTCCAGGTGGAAGGCCAGCACTTCCGGGTTGAAATCGGACGGCGCGCTGCGGATCAGCTGCACCAGCACGGGCAGCAGCGGCACGCGCTTCTTGGCCACCACGATACCCAGCTCGAGCTCGAACCAGGCGTTGCCGGCCTCGGGCGGTTCGTCGATCTCGGCGTACCAGTCTTCGACCGGCACCACGTCGTAGCGGTACTTGGGCGATTTCTGCACATGCCAGCCGAGGTCGGACAAGGCATCCAGCTCGTTCTCGGCGAAACGCAGCCATTGCGCCTGGCCGTCCAGCAGCAGCGCGCCGGACAGGGTGCTCAGCGGCGCCGTGGCCGGCTTGCGGAAGCCGAGCTTGTGCAGCATGTCCAGCGCCGCGGCCTCGGCCGCGTCGTCGCGCTGGATCACTTCGGTGACGTCGCCGATCTGGCGCACCACGCGCTGGGCCGGATCGAAGGAGATGCGCTGGCCGTCGTAGTCGAAGGACAGCACGGCGAAGTCCTGCAGGCGCTGGCCCGTGCCCTCAAGCACCGGCAGCGCGTCGAGCATCAGGTGCGGCTGCGGTTTCACGTCGGTGCGGATGCGCTGGGTCAGCGGCTGCGGCAGCGGCATGAGCTGCTGCAGGCCATGCGCCAGCAACAGTTGCGACACGCGCTTTTTATCGGTGCCGGTGAGCGCCGGCGCCTGCGAGACCAGGGCCTGCAAATCGGCCAGCGAGATGTCGATGCCGCCGCGGTTCAGGGTCAAAGGGCCACAGGACAGGTTGTCGATATACCACGGCGGATCGGTCGGCAGCATGTAGTCGACCAGGTCGGCGCCGGCGTGGGTGGCGCCCTTGGACGGTTCCACCGACCAGCCCAGCTTGGCGGTACGGCCTTCGTCGCGCCAGGTGAGGCTGGCTTCGCGCACCGGACCCGCCTGCAGCGGATACAGCAAGCCGTTGCCCATGTCGGACCAGGAGTTTGCCCACAGCAGCTTGCCCTGCTCGAGCAGCATTTGCAGCAGGATCGCGCCGACCTTGCCCTTGGGCTCGGTGGCACTGGTGCTCTGGTTGGAGCCGCTGCGCATCGCGATGAAGAAGCGCACCAGGTCTTCGTCGTCGCCCTCCAGGTAGGCGGGCGGCGCCGACAGCAGCGAGAACACCTCGCCCACCGGGCTGGCCGCGGCCACGTCGCCGTTCGGACGCAGGCGCGCCTTGCACAGGCAGATCGCGACATGGCGGCCGCCGCTGGTCGGGGCCATGACGTAGACGAATTTGTACTGGATGGCCTTGGGGTCGGCGACTTCGGCGGTCAGCTTGGGCTGGGGATGCGCTGCCGCTTCGACCCTTTGCAGCCAGCTCAACACCGGCGCAGGCAGGGCAGGTGCGCGGGCTGGCGCCCGGGCCGGCGGTGCGTCGCTGGTGTCGTCGCGTTGAAAATCAACTGTGTGCATGGGTCTCACGAGTCCGAATTTGAAAAAACAACAATTTCTATTATCCGCCATGCGCTCCCTACTGTTTTGTTCGGAATCGCACGTAGCGGTGAAAACTTTACAGGCCGAAAGGAGTAGAAGTTACACGCTGCCGTAAGGATTTGCCAGCCCCCAGGCATGCATTTTTAACTTCTGTTCCATGTGGAAACTGTCCTTGTCAGAGCCCATCCTTTACGCCAGCACGCGCCAGCCCGGTGAACTCAGGTGCTCGACGAAGAATCCGGCCAGCGCCTCGACCTTGGCCGGCCGCGTGTGCGCCGAGGGCGTGACGAAATACAGCCCGCCACGCGCCATCGACCACGCTGCCAGGATCGGTACCAGGCGGCCGTCGCGAAGGTACTCGGCGGCGATGAATTCCGGCAGCTCGGCGATCGCCAGGCCGGCCAGCACGGTCGGCAGCAGGGCGTCGGAATTGGTCACGCGCAACGGCCCCACCGGTTTGACGTCGACGGTCTCGCCGCCAGCGTCGGTAAAGCGCCACATCTCGCTGCGCGCGCGGTAGGCATAGCCGAGGCAGGCATGGCCGCTCAGTTCCGCCGGGTGCTGCGGGGTGCCGAACTGTTCCAGGTAGGCGGGCGCCGCCACCACCATCTGGCCCACCGGGCAAAGTTTTTTCGCCACCAGCGAGGAATCGGGCAGCACGGCGATGCGCAGCGCGCAATCGAAGCCCTGCCCGACCAGGTCGACGGTGGCGTCGCTCAAGTGCAGATCGACCGAGACTTCCGGGTAGGCGCGAAAAAATTCCGGCATCAGCGGCGCCACCCAGCGCAGGCCGAAGGACATCGGCACGGCCAGGCGCACCAGGCCGCGCGGCCGCGCCGACAGCTCGCGCGCTGCGCCTTCGGCCTGTTCGGCTTCGCGGTAGATGCGCAGCGCGCTGTCGGCGATGTTGCTGCCGAACTCAGTCAGCGCCAGCTGGCGCGACGTGCGGTTCAGCAGCCGCGCGCCGAGCCGCTCTTCCAGCCGGGCGACGGCGCGCGACACGGTCGCCACCGACACCCCGAGCGCCCGCGCGGCGCCGGCGAAGGAGCGCTCCTCGGCAACCTTGGCGAACATCGCCAAGCCTTCGAAATCGGGTAGTAGGGACATGTCTCCTTGCATGAATGAGCGGCCGGACCCGACATGGTAAGCCATCCTTGCGATTCCCGAAACCGGCCAGGTGGATGGCAGGCGCTTGCCAGCAATGCCCTGCGCCTCCTCATGCGCCTAGGGTAGACGGTCCATACCCGCGGTTTGAATACTCCAAAATTGCAATGATGGTTTGCGATCAATGCTATTTTAATGCGATCGCTTCTTCGCTACGATGCTTCACATCGGGCACGCACATACCGCCCCCTCACCGAAGCAGACACGAAGGAGTCCATCATGACCCGCAAACTCGACAACAAAATCGCCCTGATCACCGGCGCCACCAGCGGCATCGGCCTGGCCGCCGCCAAGCGCTTCGCCCTCGAAGGCGCGCAAGTGATCGTCACCGGCCGCCGCCAGGCCGAACTCGACGCCGCGGTGGACGCCATCGGCCACGGCGCCGTCGGCCTGCGCGTCGACTCCGGCGACCCGCAAGCCCTCGATGCGCTGTATGCGGAGATCGGCAGCCGCTTCGGCCGCCTCGACGTGGTGTACGTGAATGCCGGCGGCGGTTCGATGCTGCCGCTCGGGGAAATCACCGAAGAACAGTTCGACGACACCTTCGGCCGCAATGTGAAGGGCACCCTGTTCACCGTGCAGAAAGCCCTGCCGCTGCTGTCTTCCGGCGCTTCCGTGATCCTGACCGGCTCGACCGCCGGCAGCAGCGGCACCCCGGCCTTCAGCGTCTACGCCGCCAGCAAGGCCGCGATCCGCGCCTTCGCCCGCAACTGGATCCTCGACCTGAAGGACCGGAATATCCGCGTCAACACCATCAGCCCGGGCGCGACCCGCACGCCTGGCCTGGTCGAACTGGCCGGCAACGACGCCGCCGCGCAGCAGGGCCTGCTCGACTACATGGCGTCGCAAATCCCGCTGGGCCGCGTCGGCGAGCCGGACGAGATCGCGAAAGCCGCCGTGTTCCTGGCGTCCGATGACGCCAGCTTCGTCAACGGCGTGGAACTGTTCGTCGACGGCGGCCAGGCCCAGATCTGAAGCCTGAAACCCATATGCCGCGCCTCCACGGGCGCGGCCAGGATACCGACATGATCGAACACCGCCCCTACGCCGCCCTCGGCGGCATGGACCTGGCCTGGCTCAAGGCGCGCCTGCACGTCTGCATCGACGGCATCGGCAATCCGGCCCACACCGGCATCCGCGCGCTGCGCGTCTGGAACGACGACGAGTTTGCGCCGCACGCCGGTTTTCCGCTGCACCGCCACCAGGACGTCGAGATCCTGACGTATGTGCGCCAGGGCGCCATCACCCATGAGGACAGCCTCGGCAACCGCGCCACCGTGTGCGCCGGCGACGTGCAGGCGATGTGTGCCGGCAGCGGCATCCGCCACGCCGAATTCAATGCCGGCGACACGACCGCCACGCTGTACCAGATCTGGCTGCGCCCGCGCGGCACCGGCGGCGCGCCGTCCTGGGCCACGCGCCGCTTCCCGCGCCACGAACGCGCCGGCGTGCTGACCGTGCTGGCCAGCGGCTACGGCGACCCCGGCGCGCTGGCGGTCGATGCCGACGCGCGCCTGCTCGGCGCCACCCTGGGCGCCGGCCAGGCCATCGACTACCGCCTCCCGCCCGGCCATCAAGCCTACCTGGTCACGAGCGCCGGCCGCGCCAGCGTCAACGACGTGCAGCTGGCCGCGCGCGACGGCGCCGCCATCGCCGATGAAACCGGCCTGCGCATCATCGCGCTGGACGATACCGAGATCGTGCTGCTTGAACTAGGGTGAACAGGAACGCTGCCAAAAACCCGTGCTTTCGTCGGGCGGTCAGTCCCGGCCAAGGCCAAAATACGCCAGGAACATCGATACCGCCGCATCGACGAGCTGGCGCTGCGCCGCTGGTTCGAGCGGGGCCGCACCCATCGTCACCTGCGGCCAGAACGCGAAAGTCTTGACCTGGCCCTGCAGCAGCGTGGCGGCGAAGGCCGGATCGCAGGGCTTGATGCGGCCGTCGGCCTGGGCCGCGCGCACCCAGGCCGTCACGCCCTCCTCGCGCTCGCCCAGGCGCGCGAACACCGGCCGGGCGCGCTCGGGCGTGTGGATCGCTTCGGCGATCGCAACCCGCGCCAGCGCCAGGAAATCCGGATCCTCCAGCGTGCGCAGCTTGAGCGCCAGCAGCTCGGCCAGCTGGTCGCGCAGGCTGCGCTCGCGGCTGTAGGGCAGCTCCGGCGCGCCGGCGCCGCTGTGGAACAGCTGCACGATGGTTTCCGCGAACAGCTCTTCCTTGCTCGGAAAATGGTTGTAGACCGTGCGCTTGGACACGCCGGCCAGGGCGGCGATGCGGTCGACGCTGGTCGCTTCGAAACCATGCGCGCGGAACTGCTCGGCGGCCGCGGCCAGGATGGCCTTGCGCTTGCGGTCGGTAAGGCGGGTCGGTTCGTTCATCCGATAATTTTACACTGACCAGTTTACTTTTTCACGCCGCGAAACTACACTGTGTAGTGTACATTTATCGATACGACAGCGCCGATGCGACTCCTGCCCACCCTTGCACTCCTTGGAAGCCTGCTCATCATGACTTGCCCTACCCTGGCGGCCACCCCGTCCACGTCCGAAGCCTCGCCCCAGTTCCACGACGGGAAATTCCATAACCCGGTCCCCATGCGCAAGCTGAGCATCGGCGAGATGGCGCGCCTGTGGTGGAACGCCCTGTTCGACAAACCGGCCGGCACCGTGCCCGCCAAGGCGATTCCGGTGCGCCCCTTGAGCCGGGCGGCGCTGCTGGCGGCGCCGGACAACACCCTGTACCGCCTGGGCCACTCGACCATGCTGCTCAAGCTGGCGGGCGAGTTTTATCTTACCGATCCGGTGTTTTCCAAGCGCGCCTCGCCGGTGCAATGGGCCGGACCGGCGCGCTTCCATGCGCCGCCGATCTCCATCGAGGAACTCCCGCCGATCAAGGCCGTCATCCTGTCGCACGACCACTACGACCACCTCGACCATGCGGCCATCCTGGCGCTGGCCGCCAAGACCAGCCACTTCCTGGCGCCGCTGGGCGTGGGAGAACGCCTGGTCGGCTGGGGCGTCGAGCGCGCCAGGGTGCGCGAGTTCGACTGGTGGCAGGGCGCCAGCATCGACGGCGTGCGCTTCGTCGCCACCCCGGCCCAGCATTTCTCGGGGCGCACCCTGAATGACCGTAACTCGACGCTGTGGGCGTCCTGGGTGATCCTGCACGGCGACCTGCGCCTGTTCTTCAGCGGCGACACCGGCTACTTCAAGGGTTTCAAGGAGATCGGCGACAAGTACGGCCCCTTCGACGTGGCCCTGGTGGAAACCGGCGCCTACGACAAGCAGTGGCCGGACGTGCACATGCAGCCGGAGGAAACGCTGCAGGCCTTCCGCGACCTGCGCGGCAAATGGCTGGTGCCGATCCATAACGGCACCTTCGACCTGAGCCTGCACCGCTGGCAGGATCCGTTCGAGCGCATCGCCGCGCTGGCCGACGAGGGCGGCGTGGCGATGGCGACGCCGGAGATGGGAGAAGCGCTCGACCTGCTGCGGCCGCAGGCCGGGCGCGCGTGGTGGCGCACGGTGGAATAAGGGGCCGTCCCGGGCAGGCATGCGGAAACCGCCTTGTCAAGACTGGCGCTGCGCCCCCTTTTGCGTATCATTGCCTGCTCGACTCACGGAATCCCACCGCACCATGCTGCCTTCGATCGAACAACGCCTTGCCCAAGAACTGTCCGCCAAACCGGCCCAGGTGGCCGCCGCCGTGCTCCTCCTCGACGAAGGCGCCACCGTCCCCTTCATCGCCCGCTACCGCAAGGAAGCCACCGGCGGCCTGGACGACATCCAGCTGCGCCTGCTGGAAGAACGCCTGCGCTACCTGCGCGAACTGGAAGAGCGCCGCGCCGCGGTGATCGCCTCGGTCACCGAACAGGGCAAGATGACGCCCGAACTGCTGCAGGCGTTTTCGCTCGCCGAAGACAAGACCCGCCTCGAAGACCTGTACCTGCCCTACAAGCAGAAGCGCCGCACCAAGGCCCAGATCGCGATCGAGGCCGGCCTGGCCCCGCTGGCCGACGGCCTGCTGGCCGACCCTTCGCTGAATCCGGAAACCGAAGCCGCCAACTACCTGCGCGCAGCCTTCGCGAATGCCGACGGCGTCAACAACCCCGGCGTGGCGGACACCAAGGCCGCGCTGGACGGCGCGCGCCAGATCCTGATGGAGCGCTTCGCCGAGGATGCCGAGCTGCTGCAAGCGCTGCGCGAATACGTGCAGGACCACGGCGTGGTCGAATCCAAGGTGGTCGAGGGCAAGCAGGAAGAGGGCGAGAAATTCGCCGACTATTTCGATTACTCGGAACCGCTCGCCAACGTGCCCTCGCACCGCGCGCTGGCCCTGCTGCGCGGCCGCCGCGAAGGCATGCTGGACGTGGTCCTGCGCCTCGATTCGGAAGCCGAGAAACCGAAGTGGGACGCGCCGCACAACCCCTGCGAGAGCCGCATCGCCGCGCGCTTCGGCATCAAGGGCGCGGGCCGCCCGGCCGACAAATGGCTGCTCGACACCGCGCGCTGGACCTGGCGCGTGAAGAGCTTCATGTACATCGAGACCGAGCTGATGGGCCTGTTGCGCGAAAAAGCGGAAAGCGACGCCATCCACGTGTTCGCGCGCAACCTGAAGGACCTGCTGCTGGCCGCGCCGGCCGGCCCGCGCGCCACCATGGGCCTGGACCCGGGCCTGCGCACCGGCGTCAAGGTGGCCGTGGTCGACGCCACCGGCAAGGTGGTCGACACCGCCACCATCTACCCGCACGCGCCGCGCAACGACTGGGACGGTGCGCTGCACGCGCTGGGCAAGCTGGCCGCCAAACACAATGTGTCGCTGATCTCGATCGGCAACGGCACCGCATCGCGCGAGACCGATAAACTGGCCCAGGACCTGATCAAGCAGAACCCGGAACTCAAGCTCACCAAGATCGTCGTGTCGGAAGCCGGCGCCTCGGTGTATTCGGCCTCGGAATTCGCCTCGCGCGAACTGCCGGAGCTGGACGTGTCGCTGCGCGGCGCGGTCTCGATCGCGCGCCGCCTGCAGGATCCGCTGGCCGAGCTGGTGAAGATCGATCCGAAGTCGATCGGCGTCGGCCAGTACCAGCACGATGTGTCGCAGACCCAGCTCGCGCGCCAGCTCGACGCGGTGGTCGAGGATTGCGTGAACGCGGTGGGCGTGGACGTCAACACCGCCTCGGCGCCGCTGCTGGCGCGAGTCTCGGGTTTATCCAGCAGCGTGGCCCAGAGCATCGTCAACTACCGCGACCAGCAGGGTGCCTTCGCCTCGCGTGCGGCGCTCAAGAAGGTGCCGCGCCTGGGCGACAAGACCTTCGAGCTGGCGGCCGGCTTTTTGCGCGTGGTGAACGGCGCCAATCCGCTGGACGCCTCGGCGGTGCACCCGGAATCGTATCCGGTGGTGGAAAAAATCCTGGCCGACATCCAGCGCGACATCAAGTCGGTGATCGGCGACGGCGCCCTGGTCAAGCGCCTCGATCCGGCCCGCTATGCCGATGAAAAATTCGGCGTGCCGACCGTGAGCGACATCCTGAAGGAACTGGAAAAGCCGGGTCGCGATCCGCGTCCGGAATTCACCACGGCGACCTTCAAGGAAGGCGTGGAGCAGATCTCGGACCTGCGTCCGGACATGATCCTGGAAGGCGTGGTGACCAACGTCGCCGCCTTCGGCGCTTTCGTCGACATCGGCGTGCACCAGGACGGCCTGGTACATATCTCGGCGCTGTCGAACACCTTCGTGAAGGATCCGCACACGGTGGTGAAGGCCGGCCAGGTGGTCAAGGTGAAGGTGCTGGAAGTGGACCCCAAGCGCAAGCGCATCGCCCTGACCATGCGCCTGTCGGACAGCGCCCCGCAGCCGGGCGCGCAGCCGCAGCAGCGCGGCGACCGCGAAGACCGCAAGCGCCTGGGCCAGCAGCAGCAGCGCCAGGAACGCCCCGCCACGTCGAGCAGCGGCGCGATGGCGGCGGCGTTTGCCAAGCTCAAGCGCTGATCGCGGCAGCCGGCGGATCGCTGGCATCAAGACCGTCGCCCCTGCGCAGGCAGGGGCCCAAGTGGTCGAGCGTTGCCGCCATGCATGCAAATTAGGCTCCTGCCTTCGCAGGAGCGACGTACGGGGGCCGCAGGGCGCAGGTGAGCTGAAACAGGGTCGTTGCCATCAAGACCGTCGCCCCTGCGCAGGCAGAGGCGGCGTACGGGGGGCCGCAGGGCGCAGGTGAGCTGAAACAGGATCGTTGGTCTCAAGACCGTCGCCCCTGCGCAGGCAGGGGCCCAAGTATTCGCGCGTTGCCGCCATGCGTGCACATTAGGCTCCTGCCTTCGCAGGAGCGACGTACGGGAGCCGCAGGGCGCAGGTGAGCTGAAACAGGGTCGTTGCCATCAAGACCGTCGCCCCTGCGCAGGCAGAGGCGGCGTACGGGGGCCGCAGGGCGCGGGTGAGATGAAACAGGATCGTTGGTCTCAAGACCGTCGCCCCTGCGCAGGCAGGGGCCCAAGTATTCGCGCGTTGCCGCCATGCGTGCACATCAGGCTCCTGCCTGCGCAGGAACGACGTAGGGGGACGGCGCAGGTGATCAGAAGACCTAGCCCACCAGCCCCTTGACCAGAATGCCGATCAAGAAGATGGCCAGGCACAGGAAACCAGCCTGCGCCATGCGCTTGGGCGCCATCGCGCGCTGGCCGGTTTTCTTGATATGGATGCCTTCGCGCGCGATCAGGATGGCGTAGGCGGTGGCGCCCAGGCCGGTCAGGAGATTGCCGATCGATCCGTGCGTGACACCGAAGGCGAGGTCGGCGATGCCGGTCAGGCCGAGCACGGCGGCGATCGCGAAATTGAATGCGGGCGAAGGCGTTCCGGGTGGGCGTTCTTGCATGGGGCAGGATCCAGTCTGGTTGAAAGTCCGCGCGATCATACCTGATCGAGGAACATTGTCGGGTTTAAAACATTGCATTTCTCCCGGTTCGAAGGGCGAAATGCGCGCGTACCCACGTTCGGATTTTCTTATAAAATGCCGGAATCAACAGTTTTATTCACCCGAGGCGACACAACATGAGCGACGTACAAACCTGGATCAAAGAGACCGTGACCAACACGCCTGTCGTGCTGTTCATGAAGGGCACCGCCCAGTTCCCGCAATGCGGCTTTTCGGGCCGCGCGATCCAAATCCTGAAGGCCTGCGGCGTCGATAACATCGCCACCGTCAATGTGCTGGAAGATCCGGAAATCCGCCAGGGCATCAAGGACTACTCGAACTGGCCGACGGTTCCCCAGCTGTACGTGAACGGCGAGTTCGTCGGCGGCTCCGACATCATGACCGAGATGTACGAGTCCGGCGAACTGAAAGCCCTGTTCCAGAAGAATGGCTGATCCCCTGCGCCGCGGTGGCGACCGCAAGATCGTCGTCGCCATCACCGGCGCAACCGGCGCTGTCTACGGCGTGCGGCTGCTGCAGCGGCTGGGCGCCACGCCCGGCGTCGAGACCCATCTCGTGGTGTCCGACGCCGCCACCCTCACCCTGCACCAGGAAGTCGGCCTGCAACGGCGCGACGTCGAAGCCCTGGCCCATGTGGTGCATCGCAACCGCGATATCGGCGCGTCCATCGCCAGCGGTTCCTTCGTCACCGACGGCATGGTGATCGCTCCCTGTTCGATGAAAACCCTGGCCGCAGTCGCGCACGGGCTATCGGACAACCTGGTGGCGCGTGCCGCCGATGTGGTATTGAAGGAACGGCGTCGCCTGGTGTTGATGGTGCGCGAGACGCCCTTCAACCTGGCGCACCTGCGCAACATGACCGCGGTCACGGAAATGGGCGGCATCGTGTTCCCGCCATTGCCGAGCTTTTATAACCGCCCGGCCAGCATAGACGAGATGGTCGACCACACGGTCGCGCGCGTCATGGATCTGCTGGGCGTGGAAAATACACTCGCCCCGCGCTGGGGCGGCATGAAGGACGCCGCGTCCTGACGCCGGCGCCTGGCCGGCCGCACGGGCCGGCGCTGCTGCGTATGCCTTGAACTAGCCGCGATCCCGGTAGGGATCTTTCTCGGCCAGCTTTTGTTCTCTTGCGTCTTCGATCTTCCTGCGCTGTTCGTTACGCTTGCGCATGATTTCTGCGTGCTGGGCCGCCGACATCGGCGGCACGGTCATGAGGTCTTTCAACTGCGCGGTGTTGCTGTAGTTATTAATCATGAGGCCACTGCATCCTTTTTGACCGATAACATGAGAAGCTGGACGGCTAGGCAGCGACGCTGCGAAACCGATGGTAGCGCTCACGATTATGCGCGAGACTCGGCCATTTGTGCCGTTCGTTTGGAGAAAAATATTGCGGCGCGGAAGGAAAACGCAAACGGCCCGGGCGTCGAGCCGCCGGGCCGTCATCTGGACGCACCGGTTCCGCCAGGGAGACCGGTCGAAAAGGCTTATTTTTGCTGGTGATTCATGCGCACGAGCATGCGGATGAATTCGCGTGCCAGCTGCTTGTGGTGTTCGTCCAGGCGCTGCAGGTCGGCGATCAGCTTGACGTCGGCCGATTCGAAGCGCGCCGCGCTATCGCCGCTGTCGTTGGCGCCGGCGTTCTCGGAACCGCCGAAACGCAGCCAGTCGGCCGGAACGCCCAGCCACTGGGCGATCATGCGCAGCTTTTCCTGGGTCGGAATCGCTTCGCCCACCAGCCACTTGCGGGCTGCGTGCACCGTAATCGGGCGGCCTTCAAAGCGAATGTTAAATTCGCGCGCCAGCCGTGTCGGACTATCGGGCGAATAATGGGCGTTTTTCAGGGCCTGCTGGAGACGCTCGCTAAAGCTCTCACGCTCGTTAGTCGAATTCATTGGGGGCACTAAGGGTTCATGCATAGCCGTCATCGGTTGCTCCATTGATCAGACCGTATGTGACGGCTGGGAAAAGTCGAACGTAACAAATATGTGAGTATTCATCGAATATCACATGCTGTCCAGCAATTCCCGACCTCTGCGGCCTAAATAACATAATTTCGAAAAGTATCCTACAGGAAAAATAAGACCTGTGCTCATGTCTCTTCTATTGCAGCATGGAAATAGATAGCGCAGCGTGTGGCGTAATAGCCCAAACGCTGGCGCAATATACCATCATATAAGCTAATCTATTGATTTAAGGAAATCTTTTGTCGTGTTTAGTACCAAGGCGACACAGTTTATAAGTGTTGCTTCAGTACAACTCAAACCGCAGGATGCCGTCGTTGTCAGTTACACGCTTTAAGTTACCGTTCAACCACAGATAGTGCAAATGGGCCAATGCTTCACCGATGGCAAAGCTGAGCTGGTGGGCATCGAGTTGTCGACGGAACATCAATGGGACAATGTCAACTGCCGACATCGGCGTCGCGCATGCCATACGCACCTCTTCGAGGCGCGCCGCGTGGTGTTCACGCAACTGGGCGATGCGCACGTGCAGGCCGCGGAAGGGCTTGCCGTGCGCCGGCAGCACCAGGGTGTCTTCGGGCAGGTCGGCGAACTTGTCGAGCGACTCCAGGTACTGGCGCAGCGGATCGCCTTCCGGCTCGACTGCGAACACCGAGACATTGGTGGAGATGCGCGGCAGCACCATGTCGCCGGAAAGCAGCACGTTCCATTCCTCGCTATACAGGGACACATGTTCCGGCGAATGGCCGAAGCCCGTGATGACGCGCCATTCGGTGGCGCCGATGCGCACGCGCTGCCCATCCTGCAGGCGGGTATAGGCGGTGGGCACGGTCGGCACCAGGGACGGATAGTAATTCTTGCGGCTCTGCATTTGTTCAAGCAGGGCAGCGTCGCGCAGGCCGTGCTTCTGGAAGTGCGGTACGGCCGAAGGACCGTCGACGCCGGGCAGCGCCGCCGCCATCATGCGCGCGAACGCGAACTCCGCGGCGCTGGTCCAGAAGCGCGCATCGAAGCGCTCGCACAGCCAGCCGGACAGGCCAACGTGGTCCGGATGGCAATGAGTGGCGAACACGCGCTGCAGCGGCCGGTTTCCCATCGCGTTACTAAACAATTGCTCCCATGCGGCACGGGTGACATCGGTGCCGGCGCCGGCATCGACCAGCGACCAGCCAGCCTCCCCTTCGTCCAGCAGCCACAGGTTGATGTGGTCGAGGGCGAAAGGCAGCGGCATGCGCAGCCAGGACAGTCCGGGGACGACTTCGACGGTGCTGCCGGGCGGCGGGATCAGGTCGGCGAAGGGATAGGAGAGCTGGGCTTCGAGTGGATTCACGGCGGTCTTTCGCGGATGTGGATGGAAGAGCGTGCGCGGCACGCTGCTACAATGCGCTTGACACCATATTGACGTTGACGTAAACGGAAATACGAGCGCCGATCGAGATTCTAAGCGATTCCGGATTCCGTCACTTTTCGACCCCGCAGGACACCATGGCCACGACTTACTCCATCGCCGAACTGGCGCGCGAATTCGACATTACCGCCCGCGCGATCCGTTTCTACGAAGACCAGGGGCTGCTCAGCCCGAAACGCGAAGGCCAGGGCGGCCGCAACCGCGTCTATACCGCGCGCGACCGCACCCGCCTGAAACTGACCCTGCGCGGCAAGCGCCTGGGCCTGACTCTGTCGGAGATCAAGAGCATCATCGACATGTATGAAACCCCGCGCGACACCGCGGCCCAGATCAACCGCTTCCTCGGCGTGCTGGCGCACCAGCGCGAAACGCTCGAGCAGCAGCGCGCGGACATCGAACTGTCGCTGGGGGAGATCGCCGTGCACGAGGAAGAGTGCCGGCGCCTGCTGGCCGGACAGCGCGACGCCGCCTGAAAACCTGCTTGTCGCTTGACGTTTACGTTAACGTCACTCCGCGTTATCATGCAGTATGCCGCCCAGGCTTACAACATCGAGATAGAGGATGACAATGCTGCATTTACCTGGCTTGACCTTTGATCACGGCGAGGACATCGCCGCCTTGCGCGAGGCAGTACAACAGTTTGCGGCGGCGGAAATCGCCCCGCGCGCCGGCGAGATCGACCGCAGCGACCAGTTCCCGATGGACCTGTGGAAGAAGATGGGCGAACTGGGACTGCTGGGCATTACCGTCGGCGAGGAATACGGGGGCGCCAACATGGGCTACCTGGCCCACATCGTCGCGATGGAAGAGATCTCGCGCGCCTCGGCCTCGGTCGGCCTGTCGTACGGCGCGCACTCGAACCTGTGCGTCAACCAGATCAAGCGCAACGGCAGCGAAGAACAAAAACAGAAATACCTGCCCAAGCTGATCTCGGGCGACCATATCGGCGCGCTCGCCATGTCCGAGCCGAACGCCGGCTCCGACGTCGTCAGCATGAAGCTGCGCGCCGAGCTGAAAGGCGACCGCTACGTCCTGAACGGCACCAAGATGTGGATCACCAACGGTCCCGACGCCGACACCCTGGTGGTCTACGCCAAGACCGATCTCGAAGCCGGCCCGCGCGGCATGACCGCCTTCCTGATCGAAAAGGGCTTCAAGGGCTTCTCGATCGCCCAGAAGCTCGACAAGCTGGGCATGCGCGGCTCGCACACCGGCGAACTGGTGTTCCAGGATTGCGAAGTCCCGGTCGAGAACGTGCTGGGCGGCGTCGGCAAGGGTGTGAACGTGCTGATGTCGGGCCTGGACTTCGAGCGCACCGTGCTGTCCGGCGGCCCGCTGGGCATCATGTCGGCCTGCATGGACGCGGTGGTTCCCTACATCCACGAACGCAAGCAATTCGGCCAGGCGATCGGCGAATTCCAGCTCATGCAGGGCAAGATCGCCGACATGTATTCGACCATGATGGCTTGCCGCGCCTATGTCTACGCGGTCGGCCAGGCCTGCGACCGCGCCACCGGCCCGGAACAGGTGCGCGCCCTGCGCAAGGACGCCGCCGGCGCCATTTTGTACAGCGCCGAAAAGGCCACCTGGATGGCCGGCGAAGCGATCCAGACCCTGGGCGGCAACGGCTATATCAACGAGTACCCGGTCGGCCGCCTGTGGCGCGACGCCAAGCTGTACGAGATCGGCGCCGGCACCAGCGAGATCCGCCGCATGCTGATCGGCCGCGAGCTGTTCGGCGAAACCATGTAAAGGATTGTGGAGAGGGGAGACGCGGGCTGCGTCCACAAAGCATAGAGCCGCAAAGGCCGCGCACCGACAAGAGCTGAACAAGCCGCAAGCAGCCCGCTGCCAGTAACGTCGTTCCTGCGCAGGCAGGAACCTAATTTTCACGCATGCCACCAGCGCTTGTCGCGGTGGCAACCTTGGATACTTGGGTTCCTGCCTTCGCAGGAACGACGGAATTGGTAGTGCCGAATATCCATCTGCGCGAGACGAACGATGCCCCAGCCCTCCTTCCCCAAGCTGCTGTCCTCGCAAATCGCCTTCGACATCGCGCGCGCCATCCTCGACGGCTTCGACCGCCATTACCTGCTGTTCCGCCAGGCCAGCCAGGCCGCCCGCCTGTATTTCGAACGCGCCGACTGGCGCACTGCCCAGCAGGCCGCGCGCGAACGCATCGACTTCTACGACCGCCGCGTGCAGGAATGCGTGCATGCGCTGGAAGACGACTACGCCCCCGAAGAGCTGAACGACGACACCTGGCGCGAGGTGAAGCTGCATTACATCGGCCTGCTGGTCGAGCACAAGCGCCCGGAACTGGCCGAGAGCTTCTTCAATTCGGTGAGCTGCCAGATCCTGCACCGCAGCTACTACCGCAACGATTTTCTGTTCGTGCGCCCCGCCGTCTCGACCGACTACATCGAGACCACCGAGCCGGCGCCGAGCTACCGCGTGTACTACCCGGCCGCCGACGGCCTGCACGGCGCGCTGGAACGCATCGTCACCAATTTCCAGCTCGCGCGTCCCTTCGCCGACCTGGCGCGCGACATCGCCCTGGTCGAAGCGCGCATGGCGCAGGCATTCGGCCTGCACGCGCGCGAACCGGACCAGCAGTTGCAGGTGCTGTCCAGCCTGTTCTTCCGCAACAAGGCCGCCTACATCGTCGGCCGCGCCATCAACGGCGCCAGGGAATACCCCTTTGTGGTGCCGGTGCTGCACGGGGCCGACGGCCGCCTGCTGCTGGACGCCGTGCTCACCGACGCGGCCCAGGTCGCCATCCTGTTCTCGTTTACGCGCGCCTACTTCATGGTCGACATGGAGGTGCCCTCGGCCTTCGTGCAGTTCCTGCGCGGCCTGCTGCCGAACAAGCCGCGCAGTGAGATCTACACGGTGCTGGGCCTGCAGAAGCAGGGCAAGACCCTGTTCTACCGCGACTTCCTGCAGCACCTGAAGCACAGTTCGGACGCCTTTTGCATCGCGCCCGGCATCCGCGGCATGGTCATGCTGGTGTTCGAGCTGCCCTCCTTCCCCTATGTGTTCAAGGCGATCCGCGACTGGTACCCGGCGCCCAAGGACACCACGCGCGCGAAGGTGAAGGAAAAATACCTGCTGGTGAAGCACCACGACCGCGTCGGGCGCATGGCCGACACGCTCGAGTATTCCGACGTCGCCTTTCCGCTGGCGCGCTTTTCCGAGGCGCTGCTGGCCGAGCTGCGCGCCACCGCCCCCTCGCTGGTCGAGATCGAGGGCGACCGCATCGTGCTGAAGCACCTGTACATCGAACGGCGCATGGCGCCGCTGAACCTGTTCCTGCAGGAGGCCGAACGGGCCGGCGACGACGCCCTGCTCGAACACGGCGTGCGCGAATACGGCGACGCGATCCGCGACCTGGTCGCCGCGAATATCTTCCCCGGCGATATGCTGTACAAGAATTTCGGCGTGACCCGCCACGGCCGCGTGGTGTTCTACGACTACGACGAGATCGACTACCTGAGCGACTGCAATTTCCGCGACATCCCCGCCGCCCGCAACGAAGAAGACGAACTGGCCGCCGAGCCCTGGTACCCGATCGGCCGCCACGATGTCTTTCCCGAACAGTTCGCGCGCTTCCTGCTCGGCAATCCGAGCATCAGGAAGCATTTTCTCGCCCATCACGCCGAACTCTTGACGCGCGCCTGGTGGCAATCGCACAAGGAACGCATCCTGGCGGGAGAAGTCGAAGATGTATTCCCGTATCCCCAACACATCCGGTTCCATCAGGACCAACCCGGCATGGCGACGCCGGCTCCGTCGCCGTATTTCCCCTTTCTGGAGACCTTGCACAATGAATGATCCAATCGTTATCGTCGGCGCCGCGCGCACCCCGATGGGCGCCTTCCAGGGCGACTTTTCCTCGAAGACCGCGAGCGACCTGGGCGCGGTGGCGATCAAGGCGGCGGTCGAGCGCGCCGGCGTCGATGCCAGCCTGGTCGAACACGTCTACTTCGGCAACTGCCTGATGGCCGGCCAGGGCCAGGCCCCGGCGCGCCAGGCCCTGATCAAGGCCGGCCTGCCGATGTCCACCGGCGCCGTCACGCTCTCGAAGATGTGCGGCTCGGCGATGCAGGCGGCGATCTTCGCCCACGACGCGCTCAAGGCCGGCAGCGCCGACGTGGTGGTCGCGGGCGGCATGGAATCGATGACCAACGCGCCCTACCTGATCCCGAAGGCACGCGGCGGCTACCGCATCGGCCACGCGCCGATGTTCGACCACATGATGCTCGACGGCCTCGAAGACGCCTACTCGCGCAACGAAAAAACCGGAGAAGGCCGCTCGATGGGCACCTTCGCCGAGGAATGCGTGGCCAAGTACTGCTTCTCGCGCGAGGCCATCGACGCTTTCGCGATCGAATCCGTCAAGCGCGCGCAACGTGCCGCCGAATCCGGCGACTTCGACTGGGAGATCGCCCCCGTCAGCGTCGCCAGCCGCGCGGGCGAAACCATCATTTCGAAGGACGAAGGCCCGCTCAAGGCCAAGGTCGACAAGATCCCGACCCTGCGCCCGGCCTTCAAGAAGGACGGCGTGATCACCGCCGCTTCCTCGTCCTCGATCAACGACGGCGCCGCCGCCCTGGTCATGATGCGCGAATCGACCGCGAAGGAACTCGGCCTGGCCCCGATCGCGCGCATCCTGGCGCACACCACCCACGCCCAGGAACCGGACCAGTTCACCACCGCCCCCATCGGCTCGCTGCAAAAGCTGTTCAAGAAGACCGGCTGGAGCGCCAAGGACGTCGACCTGTTCGAGATCAACGAAGCCTTCGCGGCGGTGCCGATGGCGGCCATGCACGAGCTGGACATCCCCCACTCCAAGGTCAACATCCACGGCGGCGCCTGCGCGCTGGGCCACCCGATCGGCGCCTCGGGCGCGCGCATCGTCGTGTCGCTGCTGGGCGCGCTGAAAAAGACCGGCGGCAAGCGCGGCGTGGCGTCGCTGTGCATCGGCGGCGGGGAAGCCACCGCGATGGCGATTGAAATGATGTAAGGACACGATGCCGCAGGCATGATCCGATTGAACGCGTGGACGGGAAACCCGTCCACCCTACGTTATGCTGGCGCTTTCGTCATCCACCACTGAAGGAGAACCCATGCCCACCGCCCTCATCCTAGGTGCCTCGCGCGGCATCGGCCACGAACTGGCGCGCCAATACCGCGCCGACGGCTGGCGCGTGATCGCCACCGCGCGCACGCCCGACGATTGCGCCGCCCTGGTGCGCCTCGGGGCGGAAGCGCAGCAGGTCGACGTCACCAAGGTCGAATCGATCGCCGGCCTTGGCTGGAAACTGGACGACGAAAAGATCGACGCCGCCTGGCTGGTGGCCGGCATCTACGGTCCCGACCACGCAAGCTTCCCGACCGAGCAGGAATTCGACGCCGTCATGCACACCAATGTGCTGGCCGCGATGCGCCTGCTGCCGGTGGTCGCGCCGCTGGTCGCGAACACGCGCGGCAAGCTGGCCGTGATCTCGTCGCGCATGGGTTCGATCGGAGAACGCAGCAGCAACCAGGGTTCGCTGTACCGCGCCAGCAAGGCGGCGCTGAATTCCGTGCTGGCCGACACCGCCATCGCCTACGGACCGCAAGGCGTGACCTGCCTCTCCTTTCACCCCGGCTGGGTCCAGACCGACATGGGCGGCAGCCAGGCCACGCTGACGGTCGAGCAGAGCGCGGGCGGCCTGCGCGCCACGCTGGCCGCGGCGCAGCCGTCGCAGAACGGCGCCTTCCTCAATTACGACGGCGCGACGATTCCCTGGTAAGCCGTGCCGCGGCAACGACAAAGAATAGACGAGACAAATGAACCTGACTGAAGAACACCGGATGATCCGCGACGCCCTGCGCAGCTTTGCGCAGGAGCGCCTGGCTCCCAACGCGGCGCGCTGGGACCGCGAACACCATTTTCCCAGGGAAGAGCTGCAGGAACTGGCGCGCCTGGGGGCCTTCGGCGTGGCGGTGCCGGAAGAATACGGCGGCGCCGGCCTCGATTACGTGTCGCTGGCCCTGGTGCTGGAAGAGATCGCGGCAGGCGACGGCGGCGTCTCGACCGTCATCTCGGTGAATAACTGCCCGGTGTGCTCGATCGGCATGACCTACGCGAACGCGGAACAAAAGGAACGCTGGCTGCGCCCGCTGGCCGGCGGCGAACTGCTGGGCGCCTTCGCCCTCACCGAGCCGCACACCGGCAGCGACGCCGCCGCCCTGCGCACCACCGCCGTGCGCGACGGCGACCACTATGTCCTGAATGGGACTAAACAGTTTATCACCAGCGGCAAGAACGGTGACGTGGCGATCGTCATGGCAGTGACCGACAAGGCGGCCGGCAAGAAGGGCATCAGCGCGTTCTGGGTGCCGACGAATACGCCGGGCTACATCGTCGCCGGCATCGAGCACAAGATGGGCCAGCATTCCTCCGACACTGCGCAGATCGTGTTCGACAACTGCCGCGTGCCGGCGGAAAATCTGATCGGCGCAGAAGGTCAAGGCTACAAGATCGCCCTGTCGGGCCTGGAGGGTGGACGCATCGGCATCGCCTCGCAATCGGTCGGCATGGCGCGCGCCGCCTTCGAGGCGGCGCTGGCCTATTCGAAGGAGCGCACCAGCTTCGGTTCGCCGATCTTCGACCATCAATCGGTGCAGTTCCGCCTGGCCGGCATGGCGACCCAGATCGAGGCGGCGCGCCAGCTGATTCTGCATGCGGCCTCGATGAAGGATGCCGGCCTGCCCTGCCTGAAGGAAGCCGCGATGGCCAAGCTGTTCGCCTCCGAGATGGCCGAGCGCGTGGTGTCCGACGCGATGCAGGTGTTCGGCGGCTACGGCTACGTGTCCGACTTCCCCATCGAGCGCATCTACCGCGATGTGCGCGTGTGCCAGATCTACGAAGGCACCAGCGACATCCAGAAGATCCTCATCGCCAGGGCGCTGTGAGCACGCAGGTCCCGTCGCAGGCCCGGCTGCCGCAGGCCGCGATCCGGCCGGCCCTCGATGCCGACCTGGCGCCCTTCTTCGCCTACCTGGACGACCACCTGCGCGACAACGGCAGCGATGGCACGCCGCTGTTCCAGCCGCAGGGACGCGACCAGCAGCGCCTGCCCCCGGGCCTGCGCCTGTCCTTCATCAAGGGGCTGCACCTCGCGGTCGGCGAGCCGGGCTGGCGCCGCCTGTGGCTGGCGCTCGGCCCCGGCGGCGACATCGTCGGCCACATCGACCTGCGCAGCCGCCCGGAACCCGGGGCGCGCCACCGCGCCATGCTCGGCATGGGCGTACACCGCGCCTGGCGCCGCCGCGGCCTGGGCCGCAGCCTGGTGGCCACCGCGCTCGATTGGGCGCGCGGCGCCGACGGGGGCGTCGCCTGGATCGACCTCGAAGTCATGTCCGACAACCTGCCGGCCTGCGAACTCTATGTCCGCTCGGGCTTCGCGAGCGTGGCCCGCGTGGCGGACATGCTCAGGATCGATGGCGTCAGCTACGACCTGAGCTACATGACGCTGAAGCTGGGCTGAATGGCGTCTTAAAAACCGCTCAGGACGATCTTGCCCTGCGCCCGGTTCGACTCCAGCAGCGCATGCGCGCGCTTCAGGTTGTCGGCGTTGATGCGGCCGAAGTCCTCGTTCACCGTGGTGCGGATCGTGCCGGCGTCGACCAGCTCGGCGACGCGGTTCAGGATCGCGTGCTGCTTGTCCATGTCGGCGGTGCCGTACAGCGAGCGGGTGAACATCAGTTCCCAGTGCA
>Ga0265798_10003452_pt1 | contig 22481 bp, 18 predicted proteins | sample P3T30metagenome_FD_192430 | JGI IMG/M metagenome (GOLD analysis project Ga0265798, IMG submission 192430) | Plant litter microbial communities from East Loma Ridge, Irvine, California - P3 T30 | ecosystem: Environmental > Terrestrial > Plant litter > Unclassified | place: USA: California... | reverse complement strand
TGCCTGATGACCATAGCAAGTCGGTACCACCCCTTCCCATCCCGAACAGGACCGTGAAACGACTTTGCGCCGATGATAGTGCTGCAACCAGTGTGAAAGTAGGTTATCGTCAGGCTAATTATTAAGCGAAGCCCGCTGAGTTGATACTCAGCGGGCTTTTTGCTTTCCGAAGCCAAATAACACCGATCAATCGCTGCCCAACTCGATCGCGAACGCCGCTGCAAGCCGTGCAAACTTCAGTGCATGCACCGCTTGCCCGCCCGAGTTCGCGAAAGTGTCCTTCGCAGTGTGAATGGCCGGATTGTCGCGTGCAAAACTCGATTCGAAGGGCATCGAGGTCGGAAAGCCCTGGGCCTGCCAGCTCGCATGGTCCGAACAGGCATACCCGCATTTGTCATAGCCCAGCTTCAGGCCGGGCAAATAAGCCGACACCAGCTGCGCAAGGAAGGCGTTTTGTTTGCTGTCGGTGTAATCCGTGAACAGGACAATGTCATTGGTGCTGCCCTTGTAATTCGTCATGTCGAGCTGCAGGACACCCATCACCGCACCGCCGCTCTGTTTGAAAGCCCGCGCAATGTCCTGCGAACCCCGCAGGCCGACTTCTTCGGCAGCGTAGGCAACAAAATGAATGCTGCGCTTCGGTCTGTAGTTCTGTTCGAGCATGGACCGCAACGCTTCGCTCAGGCTGGCGACACCGGAGGCATCGTCGTCGGCGCCCGGTGCCACCGCCGCGTCGCTCATCCGTGACACCAGAATCGAGTCCAGATGTGCGCCCAGAACGACGCTCTCATTCGGTCTGTCACTGCCGGCGATCGTCAGCATCACCGATTTCTGCGGATAGTCGGCATGCGCGATCTGCTTTACCACGATGTCCGGCCGCCCCTTGGCCATCTCGCTCCATGCCGTGAACAACCAGTTCGAGGCGTCGACGCCAGACTGGCTCTTGTAGTAGCGGTTCGGAAACGCTTCAAGCCTGACGATCGTGCCTTCGATGTGTTTGTCGCTCATATGCGCAAGCACCGGTTCGACCAGATCGCGCTGATCGATGGCATACGATGGGGAAGGGCCTGTCGCTGCCGTGTTCCGTAGCGCGGCGCGCGCCTCCGCTTCGGTCTTGTGAAAGACAAAGCCCCCGCATTGCTGCGGACGCTGATGGATGGCGTCGGCGACGGTCTCGAGTCTCGCTTCGCTGACGCCGACCGCGTGGACTGTTTCTCCGCCACCGGCCAAGTGGCGGGAGTCGACCGGTGCAACACCAGGCATAAGCTGGTGCACGTGGCGGAAGGCCGCGTCGCCCAGGGTAATCCACACTTTTTTGTCGCTTGCAGAAGAGGCGGGGACGTACAGGCCGGCGACCAGCATAACGACGAGCCTACACAGATGACGATGGAATTGCATCGACTTTCCTCCAGGCACGATAAGAGAAAAGCCTAGCACGCGGCCTTTGCGCCGCCCGTTCTTCCTATGCGCCTGTTGAGGCCGATCACGGCCTGGCTGCCTTCAGCGCACCGCGAGCAACAGCATCACGCCGGCCATGACGATGCCGAATCGCATCCAGTGCGGCCGCTGCGAGCGCAGCGCGTCGTACGCCAGCATGATCGCGAACACCAGCGGCAGCCCGTGGTGGAACACGAGGCCCAGGACGGCGCCCGCCAGAAGCTGGAGCACGAGCGCAAGCCGCAACTGCGGTTTTGCCTTGGCAGCAGCATCCCCGGCGGGCGCGGCGCTATCCCGCGGCCTGGCGGTAGCCGATACTGCAGCCATGTCGCCAGACTGCGCCGCAAGGCGCTCGCGGCGCACTTCCTTCCGCTCGGCCTTGACCTGCTCCTGGGTTTTCTCGAGCACAGGCGCGGGCGACGCACCGGCCTGCCAGAACCCATCCCATGGCGCCTTGCCCTGCGCCGCAAGCGCACGAAAGCCGCCTGTCGCGCGCGCCGGCGCTGCAGGTGTAGCCGGAGCCAGAGCCGGGCGCCCATGCGCCCACCTGTCCCGCGCTGCGTGCACCCGCGCCAGCAGCGGACCGCCTTTGGCCGGGTCGACCATCCGGATGAAGTGGGCATAGCCTTCCAGCGCCGCCAGCACATTCGTGTTGCCGTTCCACTGCTTGTGTTCCGGCCCGTCTTTTTCGACCTGGAACAGGGTCGCCCGAAAACGCCGCAAGCTATCACGGTCCAGCGAGGGCTTGTCGTTGACGACGATGCCGGTCACGCTGTGGCGGTTGCCGCGTCCCATGACCTGTTGCTTGCGCGGATGCGGTGTGAAGCCTTCGTCGGCGACGATCTGCTTCACCCGCCAAAGCAGCTTGCCGGCCAGCTTGCGCGCCGGCTCGTCGGCCGAGAAGCTGAGGTCGTCGGCATAGCGCGTATAGCTGAAGCCGAGCCTGGCCGCCGCGCCCTGCAGGCGTGCATCCAGCCGACGGCACAGGATATTCGTCAGCGCCGGGCTGCAGGGGGCTCCCTGCGGCAGCGCACGCGGACCATGCGCGACATGGAAGGTTTCGCCGTCCACACTGACTTCCTCCGTGGGGGCTTCGGTGCACAGCAGCGCGAGCGTGGTGGCGATCTGTTTGCTGTAGCCGAGCTGGGCGAACACGCCCTTCACGCGCGGCAGTTCGATCGACGGGAAGAAGTCCTTCAGATCGAGATTGATGACCACTGCCCGGCCCACATGGGGCGCGGCATTGCTGACGATCGAGCGCCCCTTCAGGAAGCCGTGCGCTGCCGGGTGTACCGGCGCGCGCGCGAGTACATTGTCCAGCACCCAGTACTGGGCGCGTTTCAGGCGCGGCATCGGCGCGGAGATGATACGCACGCCGCCGGCCTTCTTCGGCATGGCAAAGCGGCGGTAGTGGCTGATCCGCGAGACGCGCCGTTCGAAGGCGAGGAAGCGCAGCTCCTGCAGAGACAGTCCCATCGCATGCGCCAGATCCTGCGCGTCGTGCATGGCCGGCAGCGCGAGCCTGGCCAGTTTGTCGGCATCGCTGCGTGCGTCGTTCAATCCGCCCGACACGCCTTCGCCCAGGTACAGCACTTCGCTCCCCTGGCGCGCATGCCATGCCAGTGCGCGCTCGTGGCGTTCGCGTGCGCGGCGCTGCCGGGTTTCCTCGCGCCTGACCTTGGCCTGGGCCATGCGCTCCTTGCGCATCCGCTTCAAGGCCAGGACCGGATCCTCGACCTCGTGCAGTTCGCGGCCGAGGGTGTTCAGGGTCTGCTGCAGCTCGGCCTCGCGGCGCACCAGCTCCGCCTCGACGGTTCTGAACCGGTCGTCGCTCGGCCAGAAACCGAGCCTTTGCATTTCGCTGAGGATGACTTCGTCGCGCGAGCTCGCGCGGATGCGCGCATACAGCTCTTCGCGCGTGGGAGTAGAAGAAGGTGCGCTCATTGGACTGCCCTCTGCGGGGGCGCGGATGAAGGGAACAAGCACGGCGGGAACGTCATCGAAGGGCCGGCAGGACTGGGGCGCTCAACTCGACGCCAAACGACGACGGTAGCCCTGACGTAATTCAGGGAATTCACACCGACTCGGGCTACCGTCGTCTGTTTGGCACAGTGAAGAGCGCGCCAGTGACGCATGGGGAGGGCTGAATACGTGGACGGCGATCCACCGTCCGGTTTGCAAGAGCCTTCCCGCCGTGCTTGTTGAAACGAGTATAACAGCGTGTTGCTGGGCCGCTCAAGCATTCCCTGGTCGCGGCGCGGCATCATGCAGCCTGTCCGGACACCAGCCTGCGCGCATGTGCCAGGCGCAGAGCCAGCATGTGGGCGCAGGGGCCCTGGCGCAGGCGATGCTGGGTGAACTGATTGCATTCGCAACTGCCGTCGGCGATCCGCTGGTCCGCATCGAGCTGCAGCGCCACCTGGTAGCGGCGGTCGCCATGCCTGGCGCTGCCGGACAGGCGCACGCCGCCCTCCGGCGTCGCGGCGGGCGGATTCTCCTTCAGCGCCTCCAGCGCCAGCAGCGTGACCGCCTCCTGCTCGCGCGGACTGGAAAAGCGCAGCGAGTCCAGCGGCAGCGGATCGCGCGCCAGTTCCCGCAAACGGTACACGCCCTGCGTGAGATCGTAGACCACGCGCCCGGCCTGCGTATAGAGTGTGAGCGCGCGGTCGACCAGCATGCGCGACAGGCCGGTGTCCGCGGCCAGCTGGTCGAGGTTGGCGAACCAGCGCCTGGCCAGCGCCGCATACACCCGCGCCTTGCTGTCGTCGTCGACTTCGCCGCGCGGCGTCAGCAGGTCGAACTGGGCGGCGTCCGACCAGTCGTTGGCGGTCCATCCCGACAGGCCCAGCGTGAGCTGCATGCCGGGCAGGTTGGCGATCCAGAAGCTGGGCATGCCGGTGCCTGTCAGATGCACGGTGAAGCTGTCCGCCAGCGGAATCAGGCGCTCGAGCACCAGCAGGCGGCGCCGGCCCCAGATGCGGATCTCCTCCGCCGTGTTGCCCTGGTAGATCGAGCGACGGCAAACCACTTCCTCGTCCCATGGTTCGAATACCGCGCGTACCGGCTCGCCCGGGGTCAGCCTGAAACGGATCGAGCGCGGTCCGGCGCGTTCCTTGCGGCGCCGCAGCAGCAGGCAGAAGTTGTGCACATCCATCGGATGCAGGTCGAGCCGACGCGTGGGCAGGGTCATCGCACTGCTCACCTGCAGGAAGCCGCGCACCCAGGACTCGGGCACGTCGATCTTCTGCTCGACGAAGCCCGGGTCGTCGGCTGTGCGGACCTGGAACCCGTCCGGCGCGATCGACAGCCGGGTGGTCTTGTAGTCGCGGATCTTCTGGAATTCGTCGTACAGGGCCTGCGAGTAGTCGATGTTCGTGGTCCCGCAGGCGAACCCGCCGATGCGGTCGAACACCTCGTGGCTGCAGCTGAGCGAAGCGTAGCTGGACTCGTCGCGGCTGAAGCATTCGAAGAAGATGCGGTCCGGATGCACGGTGATGACCGGATCAAGCAGGAACCACAGATCGCGGCTGGTCGCCAGCAGATAAGCGAAGTACTTCCCGCGCGCCTTGTAGAAGGGCTTGAGCACCTCATCCTTGCGGGCCCGCAGCGCCTTCAGTTCGGCCAGCAGCGGCGCCTGGCGCGCGCGGAGAATCTCGGACCGGGCCTGGAAGCTTGCCAGCAGCTGTTCTTCGCTCCGGGCCAGCCATTCCTTGTAAGCGCTCTTGTCGGGCGCCTGGTAGCGCTGGTCCGCGACCACGACCTCGTGCAGAGCCGAGATCGCCTCGCGGAAGGGAATGCGCTTGTTGATCTCGGCCACGAAGTGGGTCGGCGGGCGCAGCGTATCCGGCGCAAAGCGCATCTCGGTAGACGAAGCGCTGCTCTCGATGGTCGTCTCGCCGTAGTAACGGTACTGGAATCTCATGATACGCGGCCTCTTGACACGTGGCGCGCTGGCGCCAGGGCAGGCGGCGCATGGATTTGCATCGCCGGCGGCAGTTGCGGGTAGCGCTGCTGAATCGCGCGCAGGCCTTCAATGTAGCGGGCCTTGTCGGCGATTGCCACGGTAAGCACCTGGCGCGCGAAGATGCGTGCGACGAAGGCGGCGATCTCTTCGGACTGCATGGCCTGCTGGTGCAGGAAGGCGAGCACGCGGTTTTTCACCACGCGGCCGCGGTTCACCTGGGACAGCACGCCGAGAAAGTAGGGCTCGAGGCGGCGCAGTTTCGCGACGTCGCCGCCGCTTGCGCTCTCCAGCCAGGCGCTGACGAACAGCTGCATGTTCGCCGACGGATGCTGGCTCAGCTTGAACATGAATTCCGTCACGTCCGCGACGTCGAAGTGCGCGGTGATCATCGCACGGCCGAAACGCTGCGCGGCCGGCGCCGGATGGTCGCACAGGTTCACCAGCAGCAGCGGGGTCCAGTCCTCGTGCCTGCAAACGCTGCCGAAGTAGGCGGTGGCGAATTCCAGCGTGTCGTCGAAACGACTGTCGAACAGGCGCAGGGCCGCTTCGAGCTGCGCGCGTACGCGTTCCGGATGATCGGTGAAGGCGGCGTAGGCCCAGCGGCGCACGGCGGCGTTCTGGTTGCGGCCGAAAGCGGCCCAGTCGGCAATGTCGAAATGAGCGGCGGTGAAACGCCCGATCAATGCCGCGCCGAGCAGCTGCGCGCCCTTGCTGCGCGCGGCCAGCAGGCGGCGCAGCAGATCGGGGTCGTCGAGCAGGGCCGCTTGCGCGAGCGGACCGGTAATCCAGGCCACCAGGTCGGCATGCAAGCCCTCGCCCTGCTCGGCACGGAACAGCGCATCGACCAGCGCCGGCAGCAGGGCATCGCGGAAGGCCGGGTCGGCCGGACCCAGGCGTGCGATCAGGGTATCCAGGCCGCGCCGTACCGGGGCATCCCGGGCGACCGCGAACGCGGCAACCAACCCGGCCTGGCCGGACAGCAGATGGTCGGGCAGGGCGCCGAACAGCTGGACGCCGATGCCGCGCACCGCCGGGTCGGGATCGCGCAGCAGCGCGGCCAGCACGGGCGCCGGCAGCACGGCGGCAGGGGCGGCATGCAGCAGCAGCCAGCGGCCGGCGAGCAGACGCACGGCCGGGGCGCGGTGCATCAACAGTTGCAGCAGCCGTTCGTAGGGCGCCTGCGCGGCGGCGTCGCGCAAGGGATGGTCGAGGGCCCACAACAGGTCGGCGGCAAGCGCGGCGCCGAGTGCATGCTCCGTACCGTCCTCGCCCCGGGTATCGAGCCAGTCGAGCAGCCGCAGCAGGATCGCTTCCGGCTGGCCCGGCAGCTTCAGCGCAGCCTGGCAAAGGATCCAGCCCTGGCGCCGCAAGGCTTCGACGGGGGCGTGCAGCACGGTGGCGACCAGCAGCGCATCGCCGGCGTAGGCGCCGGGGGCGCGGCCGAGGCAGTCGGCCGCATAGGCCGCCGCTTCCGGCAGCGTCGACTGCACCAGCAGCATCAGCCAGCCGGCATCGGGCAGGCCGGGCTCGAAGCGCCGGCGCACGACCTCGAAGGCGAAGCGGGCGCTGGCGGCATAGCGGCTGCCCAGCAGCTCGCGCAGCAGGTCGGCAGACAGGCGACCCGTGTATTCGTCGTTGTCGATCAGGGCGCGCGCCGCGAACGCATGCACGCCCTCGCAGCGGCTGTGCCGCATCAGCCACAGCAGCGCATCCGGATGGCGGTCCCAGATCGCGGGGAAGGCTTCGTGGCGCCTGCCATCGTCGGGGGTATCCGCGAGCCGGTACCAGCTCAGGCCGGAGCGGGTGTGGCGCAGGCCGGCATGGGGGCGCAGCAGGTGGTTGAACAGCGCCCAGTGTCCGTAGCGGTCAAAGATGCGCCCGTTGGGGCCGCGGTAGGACCTGCCGGCGTCGCGGTCGTCCAGCACCGCGAGCGCGCCCAGTGCCATCGGGATGAAGTCGGGGGCGCCGTCCTCGCCGAGGCGGCGCAGGATACGCCAGCCGCGCGTGAGCAGGTACTGGCGGGTGCGCGGCCCGTAGGCGACGGTGCTGTCGGGCCGGGACGCCTCGTCGCGATAAGAGCGATAGCGGCCGTTGATCCACAGGTAGGGTTCCGGCACGTGGCGCGTGGTTTCGAAGCGCCGCTGCAGCAGGCCGAAGACTTCGGCGTCGGCGCGCATCTCCGCCATCTTGTAGATATGGCGCACGGCACGGAAGGTGCCGGCCCGTAGCGGCACCTTATGCAGTACCACCAGCAGCAGTTGACGCGCCAGCGGCTCGCACTGGGCGGCTTGATCGAGCTGCTCGAGCCAGGCGTCGAAGGCCAGGTTCGGCCATCCGGCCCAGGTCCCCGCCAGGTCCAGCAGCGCGTCCAGGTCTGCGCGGGCCCAGGCCGTGCGCAGCGGATCCGGCCAGTGCGCCATCAGGGTCTGCGCATGGGCGGCGCGCGCTTCGTCTCCCGCCAGCAGCAACCAGGCCTGCAGCGCCATGCGCCGCACCGCGTCGGTCTTGCCGCGCGCATGCAGTTCGCGCATGGCCTGCGCCGCGCCGGTGTCGCCGCAGCGGCCGATGGCCCAGGCGATGCAATAATCCTGCATGGCGTCGCCCCGTTCGATCAGGTCGACCAGGGTGGGAACGGCTGCGCGCAGGCGCCGTTCGCCGACGCGCCAGATGCTGCGCTTGCGCTGCGATGCGGACAGCTTGTTCCAGCTGCCGCGTTCCAGGCACTGCAGCAGGGCGCGGTCGGCATCCGCCAGTGCAGGGACCGGGGCGGCCGCCGGCGCCGGCGCGAGAGCTGGCGCCGCGCCTGCATCGGGCAAGGGTGCGGAAGTAGCCGCCGGATTGGCGAAACCCTGCGCCATCTTTTCGGTGACGGCCAACTGGAACAGCGTCTCGGCCTCGGTTAAACCCACCGCTTGCGGGGTGCGGGTCGTTTCGCGCCATTCCTCGCCCATGCGTCCCTGGCGCAGGTTGACGAGGTAGCGGTTGGGGGCGCTGGCGCACAGTTCGATCTCGCAGTGGACGATGCTGTCGTTTTGCCTGCGAATCAGGCTCGCCGTTCTGATCAGTTTCACTGTGCCGCCTTGCTCTCAGCTCATCTGGAATATTGCATTCTATACATGAGAGATTCCAGAGTAAACGACGATCTCAGGCGGCCTGCGCCGGGCGGCGGCCGGCGAGCAGATTGTCCCAGGCCCGATCATGCAGCGGCATCAGCAGCACATTACATACCGGTTCCAGCAGCGCCGCCAGGCCGCCCATGGCCATGGATCCGGTCGCAAAGTACAGCACGCCGAAGGCCACGCCCATGTGCATGAGCGTCAGGCTGCATTTCTCGAGCGCGCGCAGCAGATAGCGGCGCTGGCCGATTGCGCCCTGCAGCTTGCGATGCCACGCCCGCTCGTGGAAGGGAACCAGCAGCACATTCAGCAAAGGCTCGACCAGCACGGCCAGACCGCCCAGTGCGACCGAACCCGTTACCGCGTAGGCGATCGCAAACCCGATTGCGAGGTGGGTGATGACTTGACTGCCTTTGCGTGCCACTGCCATGAAATACTCCTGTCGTTCTCAAGCATGGAGTAAATGATAGCGATTCGCATTTGATCGGTAAAATCGATTAATTCTAGCGAAGCGATTGAGAGAGTCTATCAAGCAACCCGGTACTTGCCTCGGCAATGCGGTCCAGGCTCGCTTCGCGCAGCGCCGCCGCATCGACCGCGTGCTCGCTGTGCAGGCCAGCCCAGCGCAACAGCGAGGCGCAGGCAGCGGCATTGTCGAACATGCCGTGCAGGTAGCTGCCCAAGATCTGCCCGTCCTCCGAGCAGGCGCCTTCGGGGCGGCCGTCGATCTCGAACGCGGGCCGGGCCAGCGCGGCGCCGTTCGATACGCCCATATGGATTTCGTACCCATCGACCGCCGCGCCCGGCAAAGAGGACGATGATGCATCAAACACGCAGCGTCCGCTGACCTGGGCCAATCGCTTTTCAGCTGTCAGCGTGGTCGCCAGATCGAGCAGCCCGAGCGCTTCCGAGCGTCCGGCCACGCCCTCGACACCATCCGGATCGTCGACCACGCGCCCCAGCATCTGGAAGCCGCCGCAGATGCCGATCACCTTGCCGCCATAGCGCAGGTGGCGATCGATCGCTTCCTTCCAGCCCTGGCGCCGCAGCCAGGCCAGGTCGGCGCGGGTGTTCTTGCTGCCGGCGAGGACGATCAGGTCAGCCCCGGGAATCGCCTCGCCCTCGCGCACGAAGCGCAGGTCGACGTCGGGATGGGCGCGCAGCGGGTCGAAGTCGGTATGATTGCTCATGCGCGGATAGCTCGGCACCACCACGCGGAATTTGCCTTCGCGCCGCGTCACGCCCTGCACCGCATCTTCCGCATCGAGGTACAGCCCGTGCAGATAGGGCAGCACGGCCAGCACCGGCTTGCCGGTCTGCGCCTCCAGCCAGTCCAGGCCGGGTTCGAGCAGCTTGATGTCACCGCGGAAGCGGTTGATCACGAAACCGACGATGCGATTGCGCTCGCTCTCGGCCAGGCAGGCGAGGGTGCCGACGAAGTGGGCGAACACGCCGCCGCGGTCGATGTCGGCCACCAGCACGACCGGGCAATCGACCGCCTCGGCAAAGCCCATGTTGGCGATGTCGCGGTCGCGCAGGTTGATCTCCGCCGGGCTGCCCGCGCCTTCGACGATGACGGTCTCGTACTGCGCCAGCAGCCGCGCATGCGATTCCAACACGGCCGCCATCGCCACCGTCTTGTACTGATGGTAGTCGCGCGCGTTCATCTCGGCGCGTACCCGGCCGTGGATGATGACCTGGGCGCCGATATCGCTCGACGGCTTCAGCAGCACCGGATTGAAATCCGTATGCGGTTCAACGCCGGCGGCAATCGCCTGCAGCGCCTGCGCGCGTCCGATCTCGCCGCCGTCGCGCGTGACCGCGCTGTTGAGCGCCATGTTCTGCGGCTTGAAGGGCGCCACCTTGACGCCGGCGCGCTTCAGCAGCCGGCACAGCGCGGCGACCACCGTGCTCTTGCCGGCATCCGAAGTCGTCCCCTGGACCATCAGGGTCCGGTAGGGAAAGCCCGTCATTTCGCGCGGTGCTGGCGCGCCAGCTCGAGCTTCTCGCACAGCGTGGCGGCGCCCTGGATCATGCGCGGGCCGGAACGGTTGACCAGGTTGCCGTCGATGGTGAACAGATTATCGTTGCGCACCGCCAGCAGCGTGGGGTAGGGCTTCCACATGCTGACGCCGCCGTAGTTCTTCTCGGCCGTGGCGAAGATCGCTTCCGGATTCTCCTGCAGGACGCCCTCGACACTGACAACCGGCGCCGTCACCGGCAGCTTCGCGAAGATGTTCTCGGCGCCGCACAGGTGCAGCGCATCGCTGACGATGTGCCTGCCGTTGAGGGTGTACAGCGGCTTGTCCCACACCTGGTAGAAGACCCGCACCAGCGGACGGTTCGCATAGCGGCCGCGCAGGCTGCCCAGCTGCTGGCGCAGTGCGTCGGCGGCCGGGTTGGCCGCCTTCTCGGTACCCATCAGCTGGCCGAGTCTGGCCACGCTTTCCGGAATGTCGTCGAGCTTCTGCGGCTCGCTGTGGAACAGCGGCACCCCGAGCTTGCGCACCATCTCGATCTGGCGCTCCGAGCTGCCGTGGCGCCAGACCACGATCAGGTCGGGCTTGAGCGCCATGATGCGTTCCAGGTCGACCTCGCGGTTGGAGCCGATCTGCGGGATCTTCTTTGCCGCTTCCGGGAAGTCGCTGTAGGCCACGACGCCCACCACGTGGCTGCCGCCGCCCGCCGCGAACAGCAGTTCGGTGACGTGCGGTGCCAGCGAGATCACGCGCTGGGCCGGTTTCTGCAGGGTCACGGTATTGCCGTCGTCGTCCTTGACCGTGATGGCGGCCTGCGCCTGGGCTGCTGCGAGCGCGGCCGCGAGGGCAGCTGATATCATCAATGCTGTCGATGTCTTCATCGCTTGTTCCATTCCTGAAGTGCGTGTTCGATGCGGTGCCAGTCGGTATCAAGGGCCGGCAGGCCGAGGCGGATGCCGCGCGCGCTCTGGCGAAACAGGCGCACCCAGATCGCGTGGCGCGCCATGTGGTCGTGAAAATCTTCCGGTGCGGGTTCGGCCCACCAGTGAAACAGCGGCGTGCCGGTCGCCTGGATGCCGTGAGTGGCGAGCAGGCCACGCAGCCGGGCGCCGTCGCGCGTCAGCCGTTCCTGCGCCGCCTGCTGCCATGCGGTGTCGCGCAGCGCCGCCAGTGCGACGTGCTGGGCCGGGCCGCTGATGGTCCACGGTCCGAGCACGTCCGCCAGCGCCGCCAGCAGCGAGCCTTCCGCCGCCACGAAGCCCAGCCGCAATCCGGCCAGGCCGAAGAATTTGCCGACCGAGCGCAGCACCACCAGCCCGGGCTGGCCGGCATAGGCCGCGACGCTCAGCTCGGGCGCCGTGTCGCCGAAGGCTTCGTCGACCACCAGCCAGCCGCCGCGCGCACCCAATTCGGACGCCCAGCGCAGCAGCACCGCGGGCGGGACGTGCTCGCCGGTCGGGTTGTTCGGATTGCAGACCACCACCACATCGCTGCTGCCCACCGCCGCTTCCAGCATCGGATACGCGATCTGGCGCAGCGCATGGCCGTGCTGGCCCCAGTGATGGGCATGTTCGGCATACGAGGGCGCGGCCACCGCCACCCGCGACGGCGGACGCAGGCGAGGTAAAGCCTGGATCGCCGCCTGGGTCCCGGCCACCGGCAGCATCGTGCGGACACCGTAATATGCGCAGGCGGCTTCGACCAGCGCCGGATCCGCTTCCGGCAGCCGGTGCCAGGCATCGGGCGGCAGCGGCGGCGCTGGATAACCGATCGGGTTGATGCCGGTCGAGAGGTCGATCCAGTCTTCGCCGCCGTAATGCCGCTGCGCCTCGCGCAGATTGCCGCCGTGTTCAAGCATGGAGGGCTCCGGTCAGGTGCAGGATGACGCCGAGGGTCAGCGCGCAGGCTGCCCACAGCAGGGCCGTATGAAATACCAGGCGCCAGGCGCGCAGGATGTCGCCGGCGGTGGCAGCCGGACCCGTGCCCAGCGCCGGCCGCATTTCGACTTCGCCTTCGTAGGTTGCGGCGCCGCCCAGGCTGATGCCGAGCGCGCCGGCGCCGCTGGCCATCACGGGGCCGGCGTTCGGGCTGCTCCATGCAGGCGCCTGCGCGCGCCAGCAGCGCAGCGCGCGCAGCCGTCCGCCGGGTGCCAGCAGTGCGTAGGACAGGGCAGTCAGGCGCGCCGGCACGTAGTTCAGCACATCGTCGATGCGCGCGGCCACGCGGCCGAACAGATTGAAGCGGGCGTTCCGGTAGCCCCACATCGCATCCAGCGTATTCGCCAGGCGGAACAGCAGGGCGCCGGCGCCGCCGCAGACCAGGAACCAGAACAGGGTGCCGAACACGGCGTCGTTGCCGTTCTCGAGCAGCGATTCGGCACCGGCCTTGGCCAGGTCAGTCTCGCCCGCATCGGTCGTGTCGCGGCTGACGATGCGCGAGGTCAGCCAGCGCGCCTGCGCCAGGTCGCCGCCCGCCAGGGCATCATGAATCGGCAAGGTGTGATCGCGCAGGCTGCGCAGGCCGAGGCACAGGTAGAGCAGGCCGGCGTGAAGCGCCAGGCGGGCCGCACTATCCAACCCGCACAGCCAGGCCGCGCCGGCGCTCAGCGGCAGCACGGCCAGCAGCCACGCCAGCGCGCCGCGTACGATGCGCCAGCTTTTCAGATTCAGGCGCCGCTCCAGCCAGTTTGCCAGCCGCCCGAAGCCGACCAGCGGATGCCAGCGCCGCGCTTCGCCCAGCAGCAGGTCGAGCGCAATTCCGGCCGCCAGCAACAGGGCAAGCGTTAGCGGCGGCAGCCCGCTCAGCACGCGGCACCCTTCAAAGCCAGCGGCAGGCCGGCGGCCACGAACAGCACGCGCTCGCAGCGCGCCGCCACGTCCTGGTTCAGGCGCCCGGCTTCGTCGACAAAAGTGCGCGAGACCGCGCCGACCGGTACGATGCCCATGCCGACTTCGTTCGACACGAAGATCACTTCACCGGCGGGCGGCTCGTCCAGCCACGCCAGCAGGTCCGAGCGCTCCCAGGAAAATAGCGGCGGCAGCTCGACGGCGCCAACCTCCGGAAAGTCGCGGTTGCCTGAAAAGATCAGATTGGTGAGCCACAGGGTCAGGCAGTCGACCAGCACGATGCGCTCGGGCGCGCACAGGCGGCGCAGGGTCGTCGCCAGCGCGGTCGCTTCTTCCACCGTCTGCCATTCCGGTGGGCGGCGCTCGCGATGGTGGGCGATGCGGGCGGCCATCTCGGCGTCGCCGGCATGCGAGGTCGCCAGATAGATGACTTCCTTGCCCGATTCGCGCGCCAGGCGCTCGGCCAGGCCGCTTTTTCCCGAGCGGGCGCCGCCGAAGATCAGGGTGCGGCTCATGCGGCGCCTTTCGTGAACAGGCCGGCCGTCGCCAGCGGGTTCGAGGGGAAGAAGCTGTGGAAGTAGCTGGCCGTCAGCGAGCCAAGCCGGTACACGGCTTCGCCCCTGGCGCCGGACGGATGCTTGACCGTGTGCGCCACCGGTTCGACGCCGGTGTCGAGGCGCGAATAGTGAAAAGTATGGCCGCGCATTTCGCCGGCGGCGGTCGGCATGCCTTGGGAACCGAGTCCCGCCAGGCGCTGTTGCATGAAGATCCGTCCCGGCAGCAGGGCCGGCATGGTAAAACGCTGGCCCTGCTTGTCGGTGATCGATTCCGCCACCGCCATCATGCCGCCGCACTCGGCCAGGATGGGCAGGCCGCCGGCATGCGCCGCGCGGATCGAGCCATGCCAGCGGTCCGCCTTCGACAGCGCCTCCATGTGCAGCTCCGGATAACCGCCCGGCAGCCAGACCGCGTCGGCGCCTTCCGGTACCGGCTCGTCGGCCAGCGGCGAAAAGAAGCGCAGCTGTGCGCCGAGCTCGCGCAGCACGTCCAGGTTGGCCGGATAGATGAAGCAGAAGGCGGCATCGCGTGCGACCGCCACGGTTTTCCCGGCCAGCAGCGGCGGGATCGGCTGCTCAGGCTCGATGTGCTCGGGCAGGCGCGGCGCGATTGCCTGCCAGGCCGCGCTGTCCAGGTGCAGTTGGTCGGCCAGCTCGTCGAGGATGGCGTCGATGTCGTCGACCTCGCCCGGCAGCACCAGGCCGAGGTGGCGCTCCGGCAGCGGGCGCGCCTGCTTCGGCAGCGTCGCCAGCAGAGGAATCCCGCGCAGCGATGCCGCCACCATCTGGCGGTGGCCTTCGCTGGCCACGCGGTTAGCGACCACGCCGGCCATCTGCACCGGACCGTAATCGCGCAGGCCCTGCACTACGGCGCCGGCGGTCTGCGCCATGCTGCCGGCGTCGATCACGGCCAGCACCGGGATGTCGAAGGCGCGCGACAGGTCGGCGGCGGACGGATTGCCGTCGTACAGGCCCATCACACCTTCGATCAGCACCACGTCGGCGTCGCGCGCGCCTTCGAGCAGGCGGCGCCGGCAGGCTTCCAGGCCGACCATCCACAGGTCGAGCGTGTGCACCGTCGAGCCGCAGGCACGCTCCAGCAGCATCGGGTCGACACTTGAACACCCGTACGCGCTGGCCCTGGCGCGCCAGGCCGCGCGCGAGGGCGGCGGTGATCGTGGTCTTGCCCTGGCCGGAAGCCGTGGCCGCCACCAGCAGCATGCGTGCGCCGGCGTCCATGCTTACCACTCCGTGCCGGCCTGCGCCGCGATGCCCGCCTTGAAGGCGTGCTTGACCACGTTCATTTCGGTGACGGTATCCGCCACCTCGATCAGTTCCGGCGGCGCGGCGCGCCCCGTCACCACCACGTGCTGCATGGCCGGACGCTCGAGCAGGTCGGCGATCACCGCGTGCACGTCCAGGTAGCGGTATTTGAGGGCGATGTTCAGTTCGTCCAGGACCACCAGACCATATGCCGGATCGGCCAGGAAGCGCTTTGCCTGCTGCCAGGCTTCCTCGGCCTTGGCGATGTCGCGCTCGCGGTTCTGGGTTTCCCAGGTATAGCCTTCGCCCATCGCATGGAAGCTGACTTCGTCGGGGAAGCGGCGCAGGAATTGCTCTTCGCCGGTCGACATCGCGCCCTTGATGAACTGGACCACGCCCACCTTCATGCCATGGCCCAGCGCGCGCACCGCCATGCCGAAGGCGCTCGAGCTTTTGCCCTTGCCGTTGCCGGTGTTGACGATGATGATGCCGATTTTCTTGTCGGCTGCCGCGATTTTGGCGTCGATGACGGCCTTCTTGCGCTCCATGCGCTGGCGGTGGCGCTCGTTGAGGGCTGCGGTGTCTTCAGGCGTCATGTCGTTCATGGTGTTCCTCGAAAGGGATGAAGATGCGGCGGCCGCCGTGTTCGATCATTTCGATCGGGTGGCCGAGGTAGTCGCCCAGCAGGGCAGGCTGCATTACCTGCGCGACCGGACCGGCGAGCCAGCCGCCGTCGCCGCGCAGCAGCAATGCATGGGTCGAGATGCTGTGCGCCAGGTTGAGGTCGTGGCCGATCATGACCACGGTCTTGCGTTCGCGCCGGCACAGGCGCGCCAGCAGCCCGGTCACGCTGACCTGGTGCGCCAGGTCGAGGGCATTGGCCGGCTCGTCCAGCAGCAGCAGCGGCGTATCCTGGGCCAGCAGGGCTGCAATCGCCACTCGCTGGCGCTCGCCGCCGGACAGGGTGCGTACGTCGCGCCTTGCGAGATGCTCGACTTCCATTGCGGCCAGCGCATGCAGCGCGGCCTGGTGGTCGTCACTGTCCTCCCAGTAGCGGTTGGCGTGGTAGGGGTGACGCGCGGACAGCACGGTATCGATCGCGCTGTAGGCGAAAGCGTCGGTGCGCGACTGCGCCAGGTAGGCCCGCTTGCGCGCCAGTTCCTCCAGCGGCCAGTCGGGAAGAAGCTTGCCTTCGAGCCGCACCGCGCCCTGGTCGGCGCCGCGCAAACCGGCCAAGGTGCGCAGCAGGGTACTTTTACCGGCGCCGTTGCGGCCGATGATGCTCCAGCATTCGCCCTCGGCGATCGTCAGGTCGAGCTCCCGTACCAGCGTGCGGCCGGCAACCTGCAGCGTGAGTCCTTGCGTCGTAATCATCTTATTTTCGCAGCTGGTGCAGTTGGTACAAAAAGACCGGTGCGCCGATCAGCGCGGTGATCGCCCCCACCGGCAGCTGGGTCGGGGCGATCACGGTGCGCGCCAGGGTGTCGCACAGGACCAGGAAGCTGCCGCCCAGCAGGACGGCCGAAGGAATCAGCACCCGGTGGTCCGGCCCGAAGGCGAAGCGGCAGGCGTGCGGCACGATCAGGCCGACGAAGCCGATCGAGCCGGCGTTCGTCACCGCGCTGGCGGTCAGCACGCCGGATACGAAGAACAGGCCCTTGCGCAGGCGGCCGACTTCGATGCCGAGCGTGCGCGCGCTATCCGCATGCAGGGCCAGTACGTTCATCGCACGGGCGCTGCGCAGGGCGTAGACCAGGCCGCCGGCGAGCACCAGCCAGGGGAGTACGCGCAGCGGGGTGCCGGCCAGGTCGCCGATCATCCAGAACACCATGTTGCGCAGGCTGCCTTCCGGCGCGATCGACAGCATCAGCGTCACCAGCGCCATGCAGGCCGACATCAGGATCACGCCGGTCAGCAGCAGGGTCGAGGTACCGCCTTCGGCCGCCACGCCGCCGCGGATGTCGCGCCGCGCCAATCCATACAGCAGCATCGACACCGCCACCGCGCCGGCCAGCGCGGCGCCGTCGACGACGACCGCGGCCGCCATCATCAGCAGGGCGAACAGGGCGCCGACTGAAGCGCCGGCCGAGATCCCCAGCACATAAGGGTCGGCCAGCGGATTGCGCAGCAGGGCCTGCATCATGACGCCGGCCAGGGCCAGTGCGCCGCCGGTGACGAAGGCCGTGAGGGCGCGGCCGCCGCGCAGCGCGAGCAGCGAGGCGGCCAGCGTATCCTGGCGCCCGTGCAGCACCTGGGCCACGGCGTCAGGCAGCTCCGCCAGCCCGACCGAAACCGACCCCGTGACGCCGGAAAACAGCAGGCAGGCGGTCGCAGCCAGCAGCAGGCTGCCGACGATCATGGTGGTGCGCTGGCGCGCGGCGTGGTGGAGTGGATGCATGCTGGCTTGATGAATGAATTAACGGATCCCGTAGCGCAGCGCGGCGAACCAGCTGCGCTCGGCCGTGTTGTAGTTGCGCGCCAGTTCATAACGCTTGTCGAGCGCGTTATCGAGACGCAGCAGCAGCGACCAGTCGGGCGTGAACCGCCATGTAGTGTACAGGTTCAGCAGGCCGTAGCCACCCAGGCGGTTGACGTTGGCGGCATCGTCGAAGCGGCTGGCGGAGGCTTGCAGTTCGGCGCCGAGCTCGAGCTGTTCGAATGCATGGCTGGCGGCCAGGCTGGCGTGGCGGCGCGTGCGGCGCGCCAGCTGCTTGCCGGTGGTCTCGTCGCGCGGATCCTGCAGGTCGACGCTGGCGCGCAGGTCGATGCCTTGTACACGCGTCTCCGCCGACATCGTCAGGCCTTCGAGCAGGGCGTGGTTCACGTTGTAGGCGCAGCTGCCGGTACGGCTGGGGCAGGGATTGACCGTCACGAGCATGTCGGTCAGGCGGTTGCGGTAGTAGTTCGCCTGCAGCTCGGCGCCGGCCACCTGCCAGCGCACGCCGATCTCCGCATTGCGGCCCTGTTCCGGCTTGTTGGTCGGCAGGCCGTAGCCCGGGAAGTAGAGCTCGTTGTAGGTCGGCGCGCGGAAGCTGGTGCCGACGCTGGCGGTGGCGCGCAAGTCCTTGCTGAACTCATAGCCGTAGCCGGCCGCGCCGGTGGTTTTGCCGCCGTAGACCGAGTGGTCCCTGCGCAGGCTGAGGTCGAGCAGGTGGCTACCGCGGCGCAGGTCGTAGGCAGCGGCGACCGAATTGGTGATGCGCGAACGATTCAGCGCCGTGCTGGAGCTGGACATCACTTCTTCCTTGCGGTGCCCGAACAGGACCTGCAGCGTGTCGCCGTCCAGATCGAAGGTGTGCTGCCAGGTATATTCGTTCTGACGCGTGTTGATCTGGCTGGCGCCGCTGGCAGCGGCACTGGTGAAGCTGCCCAGCCTGTCGTTCGAGCGCGCGGCTTGCAGGCTGCTGCGCCAGTTCGGCGTGATCTGGTCATTCAGGAACACCGCGTAGCTGTCGATGTCCTGTTCGTTGTGGGTGTCGTAGCTGGAAGTGCCGCTGTCGTACTGCGCACCGAGGCGGCTCTTCAGGAATTGCGCGCCCAGCTCGTGGCCCGGCGCGAGCTGCAGGGCCAGGCGGCCGTTCACGCTGTTGCGTCCGTAGCCATCCTTGTCCTTGTTGTAGCTCGACGAGCCAGGACGGGTGCTGGAAAAGCCTTCGGCCTCTTCGTGAGCGGCGCTCAGTGCATAGCTGACGCTGTGGTCGCCGCCGGTCGAGCCGTGCAGGCCGGCGTCGTACTGACGGGTGTTATAGGTGCCGGCGCCCGCGCTGGCGCTGAAGGCCGGCGTGCCTTCGCTCTTCTTCGTGAAGATCTGGACCACGCCGCCGATCGCATCGGCGCCGTACAGGGCGCTCAGCGGACCGTAGACGATTTCGATATGGTCGATGCTGGACAGCGGGATCGCGTTCCAGCTGGCGGCGCCAGTGGTCGAGGAGCCGATGCGCACACCGTCGATCAGGACCACGACCTGGTTGCTGTTGGCGCCGCGCAGGAAAACGCTGGTGCTGGCGCCAGGGCCGCCGTTGCGGACGATCTCGATGCCGCGCTGGCGGCGCAGCACGTCGGCCACCGAGCCGGCGCCGGCGCGCGCGATTTCTTCACTGGAGATGACGGTGGTATCGGGGATCACTTCGTCGGCGCGCTGGGGCGTGCGGTTGGCGGTGACGACGACGGTTTCGATGGCGGGATCGGCGAACGCAGGAATGGCAGGCGAGGCAAGGCTGAAGGCGAACAGGGGCGCGGCCACCTGCCGTGAAACGGAAAAGCGCATGATTGAATTTTCTTTCGTGGACAACCGGCCGACGTCCCCGTAGGCCAGATTGAACAGAAGCGCCGGCGAGCCGACGCTTCCACCTTTTGGCCGGTATCCGGGCTGGCAAGTGTGGCCGTCTGACCTTCCCATGCTTGCGCACAGTGGTATGAGAAGACGGTTGCCGCAGCGACCTTCAGTCGCGCAGCACTTGCTTACCGTTGCGGGGGCAGCACACCTTGGCTCCATCGAAGAGCTTCGTGTTTCCCGTTTAACTGCGCCTGAGAACACAGGCGCGAGCACCAAAACGCCGCCATTATACGGCGTTTATGCGTGCTTGTTGTCAAAGCTCCAGCGTTACCAGTTCGCCATACCCGATGCGGTGGGGGCGGCTGGCAGCATCCAGCGCGGCCTGTTCGAGGGGGAGGCCGGCGCGCATGGCACTCAGCAGGCGGATGGTGCCGGCGTGGCAGACCAGCAGCGCCTCAATGGTGCCGGCCTGGCGAAGGTCATCGATGAAGGTGGCCACACGGCGCGCGACATCGAGCACGCATTCGGCGCCGCCAGGGCGGTAGTGCAGCAGGTCGGCGGCCCAGGCGTCGACTTCCGCGCGCGGGATGTAGTCCCAGGCGCGCATCTCCCAGCTGCCGAAATTCATCTCGGCCAGGCGCGCATCGAAGCGCAGGCTGCGTGGCTGCAGCCGCTGCGCCAGGTGAGCGCAACGCTGCAGCGGACTTGAATAAACGGTGAGTGAGCCGGGCAGGCCGTGCGCAGACAGGTGCGCATGCACGCGCGTAAGTTCGGCTTGCGCGACCGCGACGTCGCTGGCGCCGTAGCACAGGCCGGGCGCGACGTCGGGCTGCGGATGGCGGACCAGGTGCAGCTTCACCGCTCAGGCACCGTTCAAGACCAGGCGCCGTGGCCGAGCGTGGCCAGCACGCCGATATAGATGAGGACTTCGGCCAGCTGCTGCACCGCGCCGAGGCCATCGCCGGTGTAGCCGCCGAGGCGGGTCTGCAGCTTGCGGCCCAGCCAGACGGCACCCAGCAGCGCGGCCAGGACCGCCACCAGCAGCGTATGCAGCGAGATCCAGCTGGCCGCAAGCAGCACTGGGGCCGGCAGCAGCGCGGTGAAGGCGGCAATCGCCAGCTCGGCACCTGTCATCTGCTGGGCGAGCGGCTTGGCCTTGCCTTCGCCGCGTACGTACTCCAGCTTCCAGATCAGCGAAGCCGCCGCCAGGCGCGACAGCGGATGGGCCAGGAACAGCGCGCCAACCGCCAGGCGCGGCGGCAGCATCGCCAGCGCCGACAGTTTGGTTGCCAGCATGCAGACGATGCCGATCGCGCCGTAAGCGCCGACCCGCGAATCCTTCATGATCTCGAGCACGCGTTCACGCGTCATGCCCCCGCCCAGGCCATCGCAGGTATCGGCGAAGCCATCTTCGTGGAAGGCGCCGGTCAGGTAGATCGAGGCCGCGGTCGACAGCACGGCCGCCACCGGCGCCGGCAATACCAGCGCGGCAGCGAAGTAGACGCCGGCGGCGATGGCCGCGACCACGCAACCGACCAGGGGAAAGTAGCGCGAGGCATGCTGCAGCCAACTGGCTTCGAAGCCGACCCAGGATGGAATCGGCAGGCGCGTGAAGAACTGCAGCGCGATGAAGAAGAGGCGGATCTGCTGCATCTTGGTTTGCTTATTCGAGCGTCGACTTTTCGCTGACGCTGGCGGAGGAGAAGGTCGCCATCTCGTTCAGGAAGTTGGCGGCGGCCTGCAGTAGCGGCAGGGCCAGCGCGGCGCCGGTGCCTTCGCCCAGGCGCATGCCCAGCTGGAGCAGCGGACGCGCGCCGAGTTGTCCCAACATACGCCGGTGCCCGGCTTCGTCCGAGCAGTGCGCGAACACGCAGTAGTCGAGGATGGCGGGCGCCATGCGGCTCGCGGCCAGCAGGGCGGCGCTGACGATGAAGCCGTCGATCAGCAGGGTCTTGCGCAGCGCGGCGGCCTTCAGCATGGCGCCGGTCATCATCGCGATCTCGAAACCACCGAAGGTGGCCAGCACGTCGATCGCTTCCGTCGCGCCGGCGTGGCGTGTGGCGGCGGCTTCGATCACGCGCTGTTTGTGCTGCACGCCTTCGGGCGACAGGCCGGTGCCGGCCCCAACGCAGTCCGCAACAGGAATGCCGGCCAGCTTGTGCATCAGCGCCGCGGCGGAGGTCGTGTTCCCGATGCCCATCTCGCCGAAGCCGATCACATTGCCCGGCAGGTCGGCGACCAGTGCGGCGCCATGTTCCATCGCCGTGGCGCATTGCTCGGTCGTCATCGCGGCCTCGAATGCGAAGTTGCGTGTGCCGTGGGCGACCTTGCGGTCGACGAGGCCGGGGCGCGGGCCGAAATCGTGGTTGACACCCGCATCTACTATATGAAGGGCGGCGTTGTTCTGGCGAGCGAACACGTTGATGGCGGCGCCGTTGCCCAAGAAGTTCTCGACCATCTGCCAGGTTACGTCCTGCGGATAAGCGGAGATGCCTTCGGCGACCACGCCATGATCGCCGGCAAAGACGACGATGGCCGGGCGATCGACCGAGATGGCGGTCGTCTGCTGGATCAGGCCGAGCTGCTTCGCAAGCGTTTCCAGTGCGCCGAGGCTGCCGAGCGGCTTGGTCTTGTTATTGATCGCATCGTCGAGCTGGGCGGCGAGTTCGTCGTTCGCAGTAAGGGCGATGGCGGGCAGTCGCATGCTAGTTCCGAAGTGATAAAAGCGGCAAAGATAGCACACGGACAAGCGTTGCAGACTGCGATCGGCTTTGCTATAGTTCGCCTCCGCTTCTGCGGCGCACAAAAAAACGCGAAAGCGAGTGTGTGTTGAAGAAGACGAGGGGTTGACGAGTTAAGCGAATTACTGCATAATCTCACTTCTCTGCTGCTGACGAACAAAACGATTCGCAGAATGCAGCAAGGCAGTACCGAATACGATCTTTAACAATCAACAGTCGATAAGTGTGGGCGTTTGATGAAGTGCCAGCATCCTTCGGGGTGCTGAATGCTTAAATTATCAAATGTTCACAAAAAGTATAAC
>Ga0265798_10003451_pt1 | contig 22482 bp, 15 predicted proteins | sample P3T30metagenome_FD_192430 | JGI IMG/M metagenome (GOLD analysis project Ga0265798, IMG submission 192430) | Plant litter microbial communities from East Loma Ridge, Irvine, California - P3 T30 | ecosystem: Environmental > Terrestrial > Plant litter > Unclassified | place: USA: California... | reverse complement strand
CCGATGCGGCTATCTGTGCAAGCGGATAGTTGGGACTTTGGCAAAGCTTCTGGCGTTGAGTGCCGCCAAAGATAAGTAACCTTTCGAGGCGAAACCAAATGAAGCTCGTGATACTGGTCGAGCGTCCCCAACATCAACAACAGGTAAGCACGTATTCTCTTGGCTATATACTGTCGGATAACTGCATGAGCTCTAGGATCTATGTCGCCCTCCCGCGTTGTCGACGTCCCCATTCGCACTCGACCTCGACAACATGTCCCCTCCGCGATCATTCGTTGCCATACCTCGGGTCGGTGTAGTTCAGGGAAATAACGGTTTACGGTTGAGCAAAGTTGCGCAAGGAGATGGCCTGCTACAGTGGGCATCCAGACAAGGTGTCTTGTGGCGGAGGTTGAATGGCAAGACAGCATCGTCCGGAATAGGGGTTGCGGTGCCTGCTCCGATGGGCGTAGCCGGAGTGCCTTCAGATAGACTATATGCTCCAATGCCACTCAGTCCCAACAGGCTCGTTGATCCATGTATGCCATGGTCCTTCTGCGAGTGTGATAGACCTTTTCTTTAAGAAAAGCTGGTTCAGTGCTACCTGTTATCGTGCAAGGCCATAGGCACTCAACAGCTCCGAATTTGGCTCGAACTCGAGAAGTTCAATTGCATTCATCGCCGCTTTATCAGTAACATGAGTGCGGAAGTCCGCTGTCAGAGGCTGTCAAGACAAACTACGTCATTTGACGAATCCCAACACCATCCGCGCGTCAACCGTGGCAACGACGTCGTGAATAATAGAACTCGCTATGAGCTACATATTGGCTTTTTTATCTCTGAAATGCGACTTGTAACGATCTTATCGCAAGTCTGGCATGATGGCGCCTTAGACAAGACCATGACCGTGGTAGTGGCCTTAGCGCGGACTGACTGGCGCGAGCGCACTGCCCCAGGGTCTGGTATACTGGGCACATTCGCACATAGAATACGTTCGAAGCTCTGGCTTCTGGCATGCTCTGACGCAGCTGTACACCGAATTACATCCTAATGAAATCGGAGTAGCTACCTTGGTCGCGCAATTATGGACCAGCCAGGCCATCTGGATGCAAAGCTAGCATATTCGCGCCCACCGTTCCCAAAGTCGTCGCAGAAATGGATGCAAAATCCACAAAATTCCCTCCTCTCTGAGATGATCGATCGGTCGCGGAGAGAAGTCGTTCACCCGGTCTGTTGGAGGCTCAGTTGGATGCGCAGGCTGCTGCGTGGAACATCAGCAGCGGTAACGGCCTCAGTAGATTAAGATGGCACGAGTCAACACTTGCGCAAATTACCAAGTAATGCGAAGTCGACAGGGAACTCAAAATTGTTGACGCGGGGTGCTGGAAACATCGCCGTTGGATGTAAACATAACAACACCACGAAATGCTGTCAACACGACACTTGCGAGGCTTCGCGAAGCCATCTCGTCATCCCAGCCAACTTCAGATTGTCACAATTCCAATTAATATCTCATGGGTATTGGTGTTATTGCATTCACAAAGCAGCAGTTAACGCCAAAAGATCAGAGAATGTCAGTGACTGATATCATGCAATCGAAGGAAGAACTTCTTCCTCAAGCAACTCGCAAGCGAGAAGACTCAATGAAAAAGGTCGCGTCAGCCAGAAGTAGTGCAATACTGGCGACACTGTGCCAGTGAGTATGAGCAAGCCCAGTGACCCACCAGCTGGATGTAAAAATTGGAGGAGAAAAACATGCCAAGTGAGCAGCTAACGCGCGCGAGAAGCAAGGACGCAATCGCGCTAGACTCCTCACATATACGAATATATGCATGCGGTGCAGGTGTTAAGCTGCTGGTGCGAGAGCAGGAGGGACGGGGGATGAGGGGTTTATATACTGGCCTGTCGCTTGGCGTCCCAGGGCTCACGTGATCTGACGCTCGGTTGTTATAGTCTGAAAGGTCTCTGTCATGGCTTATCTTCGGGATCAATCTGGGACATTGACCATAGAAATTTACAGTGACGTATCGAGCCGCCCAGGTTGCCGCACTCAGATCAACGTCCGTGCGCTTCTGGGTCCATCAAGTGCTGCCGCCTCTATCTCCCTTCGCCAGAATACTACTTTTGTCGTCACCAATTTTTGAAACAAACAAGTCGCTGCTTCGGCCTTGCGCGGTGTTTAGCTAGTGAGGACTTTTCCGAAGCTTACATCCATCTGTGGTCCGGGACTGCCTTTGGGTTCAGTCCTAGACTCAATTTTTGAATACCTTTTACTTCTTTTCATCGCGTTTTCTGGCTTGCCAGTGACTTGAGGAAGAGACAGGAGGGCTACGTTGCTGCTTCACATCATATGGCTCCCCCAGTAACGACCATGTCGTCAGCAAGTGGCTTTTTGGCAGGCTGTTTGTAGTATCAGAGTACTCAGTAGCTCGCAAATCACATTATGCCAGAAGCCCTGGAACATATCAATGGATTAGGTCACGCCAGGATGTTACAAGAGTTGGATGGAGAAAGTGCAGAATCGTGTCTTATTGTGGTGTATCTACACCAACGCCCCAGCGCCCTCGCTATGCTCCGAACCCAGATCCCTCAGAACATGTATGCCGAATTAACGGCGGCGGCCTTGCAGCTTTGTGCGGAGGAAAGCGCGGCGAAAGGCGCGGTCGCGGGCGGCGGGACGAAGACGATTCCAGAACTAGAAGTAGAAAGTTAGCATTGTGACAACTTTGGATTGACGAGCCAAAAGCACACAAAGATGGGAATACTCACGTTCTGGAGGTTCCTGGCCTCCTCTGCCTCAGCGCGAGCAACCTGCTCCCTCTCTTGCTCCTCCTTCTCCTCCTCGTTCATCCTCCTCAAGTAGATTTGGAGGTAGTTGTACGCGAAGTTGGTCGCGACCTTTGACAGGCCCATGTTGGCCGGAACTTCCTCTCGCGCACGCGCAGCGACTCCCAAGTACCAGTGCATCCGGGCCAGCGCATAGGAGGCTGATTTGTCGTCCATAGTGATTTGGTGGTGGTTTGAGTGGTGTGGGATTGGTTTTGAGGCTATTGGTAAGGTTTTGTTGAATCTGTCGCAATTGTCAGCCTTAATTATCATGATACTCATACAGCATAGCACAATCTCAACGATAACTGGAATTCAAAACTTACGGTATGGGGAGTTGGTGGATCTGGAGTTCGGTCAAGTCCAGCAGCGAGGAGAAGATATAGGACTGGGGCCAGCGCAACACGTCAACAGCAACAGATTCGAACAATAGACATCAGACCTTCAGCAGGGGGCTACACCGATTGCTATTGTGCTAGAAGCTTTCAATATGGTTTATGTATACAGCATGCAAATTCCAGTCGAGTCACAATAGGTCCAGCCCAGCAACGTGGAGGTCCCTCGACCTGAAATTCTCTAAGTCACCTCGCAATTGCGCGCACTCGCATGTTTAAGCTCGCCATGTACGCAACACTTAATCTCAATTTGCGCTCAAGTCCTTCACGGCTCACCTTCATCAAGCTAGCAGTGCACATGATGTTGTCGAATTTTGCACCGCCAGGGCGTCTCCTCTGGTCCCCTTCACTTTTGGGGACGCGCAATTTGTAATCTCCCTCCAGGCAAACGCGCGTGGCCTTAGTGCTGTCGTCGCTACGTCAACAAGCTCAATCAATTTTGTCCTCACCCACCTACTCACCGTTTTTTTCCACAACACACTCGCACCCCATGATCTCATTCTCCTTTGCATCTTCTTCCACCCATCTTACATTATCAACACCTTTTCCACTCTTTTCCACAGCTTCCTCGTCCTTTGAGATGGCAGTGTCAAGCCCCGCACGTGTGGGAGCGATAACAGTCACTCGACCGCGACGCACATCAGCAGCGCGTCACCTCCAGTCAGCAGCTTCTGACATCGATACTCTGCCTCCCTGCGTTTGGGTACTCACTCTCTGTATGTCCTCCCCTCTTCTTGCTCACCCCCACCGCCGATGATGATCCTGCCTTTGGCAGACCCTACACTTTTTGAGACATGTAGAACCGCTACTCTGTGGCTGGTTCGCAGTTGATGATAGAACAAGCTCTCTGATGGACAGCATACCCACGCATTGCGCCGGAAATCTTTTTAAGATCGTATGCTGACAGCCATTTAGTAGTCACACACACCCTCTCTGCAAGGTCACTCGAGGCGACCTCGAGCTACGCAAGGCTGTCGCATCGCACTACCGCTCAGACTACCGTTTTCTCCGCTTGCGAACATTGGATAACACGAGTGCCTTGTGCGCATTCGGATTTGTAAGTTCTACTCCACTGCTCCCTCGTCACACTCTTATGATTATACCTCTGAGAGCTACCACAATCCTGCCCCTCCTATATAATCTGGTCGCTAGGTGATGGTCGCTATCGGCAGCCTCTCTAGCTTCTCCGGAGGGGATATATGTTGAAGATTCCAGATCAGTCTGAACCATTACATCACTCGTCCCATTCGACTCTACCTAAGATTATTGAGCATTCGCTAACTGCTATGTGCCATCTCTTCGCAGTTCTCCGCTTTCAGCACCTCGCTCCAGAGGAGAGACGACCGCCGCATTCGTCCTGTTCGACTGCATACTTCATTGTCACCACACGGACAGCAGCTAAGTCGCCCTCGTCCAAGCACTGTGTTCTATTTCGATAACTCGCATCAGCACGAGCTGTTACTACAGGTTTCAGTTTGCACATCAGTAAGTTCCATCTCTCCACGGCCCTCACCCTCCCCTGCAATGATATCAACCCGATTAGTTTCAAAGAAAACGCTTCTCTTTGATCCGTCGAGGAACGCTGCAACGGAGTTCGGCCTAAGAACCTTGAGCTCTCCAGCAGCTGTCCAAAGAGACAGAACTAATCTTCTTTGATGCGCCGGCTTCTTTCTCCAGATGTTTCGTTCCTACTCCTCGATATCCGCTGACTTCCCGTGGTATCTAGACGTGGCGCCCGTCACTTCCCCGTCCACACGAGATGCAGTGGTCCAGCTCGGCCAACCCTACGTCCTTCGCCTGAGTGCTGGGTCGACAAGAGCAATGTCCGCACGAATGTTGCGCCTCATACCGGTAAGTGCCAACCCAATACCCTTACCCACTGCTACCATGAAAACAAACCTGGCTTTGGTTCAGCTTCTCGAACCACGGCTCTTGAGGAACGTTGCAACGGAATTCGGCGTAAAACCCTTGAGTTCCTTAGCAGCTAGTACGACGATACAGTCATCCAGTTTTGCTAATCTCTTGATCCATCAACACCCTTTATTACCATCCTTCATGTGTATTTCCTGGACTTCGCTGATCTTTTGTTGTACACAGAAGTCCCAAGACAGCGGCTGGGTCGTCTGTTTGCCGCCCGTTCCCATGGCACATGAAACCACAAAGGTAAGTCAATCCCTCCCGAACCTCCGGCGATACCATGATGATACCACCGATATTGTCTGAGTCCGTTGATGACAACATCGTACTCATTCCAGCTGACGTTCCCCGATCCTTTCCACACACGCATTTTCTTTGCTCCATGAGCATTCGCTAACCATTACACAGGATCGCAGTGAGTTTACACGGTCCGCTCAGCTGACAACTTCAGCAACTTCAGCTTCTTGACCGATCAGATCAGGTACGTAAGCGCGCGTCCACTCCCTACTTTCTCGCAAGATGATTAACCGCCCAACTCCCGAATCGTTCAAAGGTTGCTTCTCAACATGAGGGTCCTAATCGTTGGTTTACGTTTCTGACGAGACATGCCCCCCTCTTTCTGCTTCTCTCCGTTGCTGAACTTCACTGACATCTGAGAGATCGATTAGAGAATGGACGCCATCGTCAAAACGCTGATTACATCGAACGTCGCGATTGATCCAACTACGGTACGTCTACATCCTGTCCTCTTCGCAATCGGCAGATGATGAGATAGCGGTGACCCCACAATGGTATCTGATAGTCTGAACTCTTCATTGAAGAAACTACGTCACCACTCTGATGCCTCTTTACTCCATGCTTTCCAAACGAACATTTCTCGAACCATGCTGATCAGACGTATGTCGAGCAGTCTCTCCACGTCTACGACGGCGGCGCTTCCCCTATCAACGCGCCCGATTCCACCGCACCGTCCCCTTCGAACGCAACCTCAGCCGCGCCGGCTCGCGCAAACAAGGCGGAAAGAGAAGGATTAGGACACCCGTGGACACATCAGCCACGCGGCCTTTCGGCGTACGTAGCGGTACAGCCCTCACAAGCTGGCACTTTCACATCATCACGGCACGGGCACGTAGCTTCTGCCTTTCCCATGGCGTTACTGCACACCCACGCGCCGAAGAAATTCTGGTGTCACTCGACAGCCTCCGCCATGTTGTTTCCGTACTTGCTATGGCAAGTTACATGGTGGTCTTGTCAGTGACACTTGCCCTTTGTAGTAAGACTTGGCTGAGCTCAACCTACTCGGTCAGGTTTAAACTAGTGGCTAAATATCAACTTTGTCATAGCTAACCTGCCAGGTAAGTCTCTTTCCATTCGATTTCGTCATTACAGGTTACCCTTTACTCACATTTAACAGATCCCCTGGCTGCTCATCGTAGCCCAACTTCTCAGCGCCACGTTAACAGTCCACCGTACTTCTTCCATAAGAACGGTGGTAGGCCGTGTCGCAAGATCAAGATATCTCTTTTATCCTCGTGCTCTCCTTACACTAACCGAGAGCATAGATGGGTAGTTGAGATGAGCGCTACAAGGGGTGTCTTGAGCCTCATCATGGTCTTGGCATCAATAGTAGCAGCTTACATTTCGGTTCTACTGGGGGTTTGTTGGGCGTACGATGGAGCACGAGGAAGACTTGGAGCTGGAGTTGAAGCTTGTGAGGGGGTTCAATTGGGGTGTATTCCGTAGATGGCTTGTGTGAAGGACTTGGTCGCAGCATGAAACTCGCAGTGTACGCCACAGCCTACAGTATCTTCTCGTTCTTTTCGCGTAGATATCAAGATTGCAACTCTTTCCAACTCCCTCAATTCTCATGTGCCTCAAAAGTGAAGGTGAGCCTGCTCAAATGGCACTGAACGCACCAAGGACGAAAATCCAAAGGAAGAGAAAACTTGCACCATCACTGTTTCCTCGCCGCGTAACGTGCAATTTCCCGCTTCTCACGGTGAAAAGTGCTCCCCCGCTCCTCTTCCCAAAGCGTATGTGTGAGGGTGAGGAGGGGGAGCACGGTAGGTAGGTACAAATCCGCGTCTCTGGCTGACTTCTGTTCCTTAACCCATCCACCCACCCACATCAGTATGTATTCTTCTGAACCTTCTATTCCAGCTTCAAATGACAGTAGTAGAGTACATGTAGCTAACATGGATATACGTAGACATCAACCAAATCATCACCACCACCATGCCTGCTTCGTGGGAATACGCCCGCGCCATCCACCTCTGCCGCCGCGAAATCGCCTTCCTCAAAGCTGCCCGCCGCCGCCACCATCAGTGCGGGACCTTCACGGTCGACGAGGATATCGCGCTCCGGCGCAAGATTCGCGAGCACCGGCGCGGGCTGGCCGTGTTCATCCCAGCGTACCGGCTGGCTGTGGCCCTCGAGGCCAACTTCCAACGTAAGTTCTATCCCTTTCACCTATTCTTGGTAGTCAGGTGTTGTTGCATTTGAAGCTGCATTTGCGAAATGCCTTCATCGACACTACATTTTACTACACTCAATCAGGATAGTGCTAACATGTAAACAGAGACCTGAAGCCCCGGCCCCCCTTCCTCGCGCCCCTCGTCCTCACGCCCTCGCCTGCTGCGCCCTTGCCGGCTGGCTGCCCTTCGGGGACAAGATGACCTCGGGCGGAAACTTTGGGCCCTAGGCCATACGATTTGAATACATTGAATAGAACGTTTCCTCCTCGCCATATCATGCTGTCTTGATCTCCTCTGTGCCAGTGATGTGTATACCTAAAGACTACCTACGCACCTATCAGCTGCCCATCTCCTATCCACATGTATGACTCACGCCGTATCACAAACTTCGTATCACAGCATGACGAGCGGCATGTAGGGTCCTGGCATCCTCGTATTTTAACTTACAACGGGTATAAAGTGAATGTCCACGCCAATCCCTACTCCTCCAACCAGTCCGCAGCACTACCAATAGCCCTACTGACAATGCCAACCCACCTCTCAACCCCCTCTTCACTCTCCTCCTCAATCGCCTCAACGATACCAGGGAACGTGGCACCAGAATAGCCCGTCCACTTTCCAGGAGCGAAGACGACGTGCTTGAACCAGCTTCGGCCGTCCAGACCATCCGGGAACAGGAACTTCCTCTCTAGATACTTGTACTTTGTGTTGATGCCGCGGATAGCGAGGTATAGTTGCACCTTCTTCCAAGGCTGCCACCAGGGAATGTCACCGATGTTTTGGTATTGCGCTGCGAGATCAGCGGCGGTGGCGTCGTGGAGGATAGACGCGAAGAGGAAGTGGGAGACGGCTTCAACGAGAGGTTGGAAGACTTCGCTGGAGTCTTTGTTTGGGGGACCAGCGTCGAAGGCCTTTCGTTTGACGGCGTCGACGTAGGTCTGAAGGCCGACCGCGTAGTCTGTGGCATTCAGCTGGAGGATGGGTGTCTCGACGAGCTTGGCTGCTACGAGCGCCCACATCTTGGCGATGGTGGCATGGTATTCGAAGGTCGGGTCGCCGTACTTCTTCATCCAATCGAAGGAGTCGTAGTTGCTGTGATAGTGGTAGACTGCTGACTTGGCGTCAAAGCCGAAGCCCATGTCGATGCACGGAATGCCGGCGAAATCCTGGAAGGCGGTGAAGTCGCTGCCAGAACCCATCGTCTCAATGCGCTTGTCCCAGACATCGTAAACGGATTGGCCGGCGACGGTCTGGTTCGGAGACATGACCATGTGAGCTGGTAGATGTTAGCTAATGACCAGTGACAGGGTATGACAGCAAGCTTACCGACTTCCTCCACCACACTGCTCATCAAGGGCGCCGCTGAGAGCTTGAAGTTCGGGCCTGCTGTGGCAACGTCGACATTCAGATATGCGACTGTAGAACCAGAGAGCCAGGGCAGGTATTCCTCAACCCACTCAGTGCTGCCAACCAAGCCGTACTCCTCTCCGTCCCAGCTCGCGAAGACTATTGTCCTCATTGGCTTCCAGCCTGCCTCCATGGCAGCGCCAAAGCTTCTGATGACCTCGTTGAGCGCTGCGCTGCCGCTGTTTGGGTCTCCTGCGCCTCCAGCAATCCAAGCATCACGGTGGTTGCCAAGAACAACGACTTCATCGGGGATGGTGCCGTTGATGATTCCAATGACGTTCCACAAGGGCGTCGTAACGTAGTCCTGCTCGTTGACCAGGTTCAGCACGAGATTGTCTGGCGAAGGCCCAATGTTGTATTCTACGCCCTTGTAGTCCAAACCGCCGCCGTGCCAGTGCTCGTTGAAGGATGAGGCTTTCGGACCGTGGCCGTTGAGTGCTTTGAGGAGGGGAAGCGCGTCGAGGTAGGAGATGGGAAGAGATGGGATGTGTGGCATCGCGTGGTCGACGGGCTGGCGAGGGCAGCCAGGTTTCGAGGGATAGCCTGGAGTGGTAGGGTCACCTGGCGCGAAGCCTGTAGAATGTTAGCATGGCACGACAGAATGATGGGTCACAGCTCACTCAAGAACTGAACGCTTCCTCGCTGGACGCTGCTGGGTTCTCTGGCCGGTCCGTCGGGATATGTCGCAACGCCGTTCTTTTCGGTGACCTCTCCATCATCGCCAGGGTCGGTGTACATGGCAACACCAACCATGCCCAGCTCTTGCGCGCGCTTGACCTTGAGACCGCGGAAGACGCCTCCGTACTTGGCCAATGCGATCTTGCCTTCCAAACTGACGTTGGCCGCCTGTAGCTCCTCAAAGTCTCTGTACGTTCCGTAGTTGACGAATACGTAAGGCGCCGTCACGTTGCCAGAGGCGCTGTACCCGTGGAAGGTTGGCACGCGATCTGCGAGCTGGCTTGACTTGTCCTCGTCCAAGACGTCTTCCTCCAGCCGCGCTTCGTATTTGACCTTCCACTCTTGCTTTGTCGTGCTCTCAGCCGCGTCTTCCTTGTCGCCAATCTTCTCCATGAGTGCCAATCGGTGGCCCTTGGGGTAGTTGATGTAGACGTCGTAGTCGACAATGGTGCTTTCGACTCCCCATTCCTGCCATCTTTCTCTGGTCCATAGAGCCTGGCTGAGGTTCTTTCCGGCGAGATGCGGTCCGCTGGTGTAGTACCTGCTCCATTCTTCTGCCTTTTCGGCACTGGGTGTTTCCAAGAGCGCCGCCTTGAGACCTTCGAAGTCCAGAGCCGTCTTTCGCGCCCATCCGTCGGGTATTTGTGAGGTCGATAAGGAAGATGCCGAGAATCGTGATGCAGGGGCTACTTCGTCTTGAGTGGGTGGCGCAAAGGCGAAAAGGAAGACGGCAGCAAGTCCTCCGGCGATTATCGTCGCGCTCAGCAAAGTCGTGCATACAAATCGAAGGCGATGGTGTGGGTATCGGTCGCGATGGGGTCGGACATCGACGCGCTGAATCAGCGGGGTGCTTTCGTCGGCCATTGTCGCTGGCTTCTCATTGCTCGCCGGGAGCTGCATGTACAAACAAGAGGATTCTTTCACACCTGGCCAGAGGCATGCAAGATGGAAGTTGAGATAAGAGACAGCTGCGCGGAGCTATGCCGGACACCGAGGTCGATGGCGTCACGCACTTATCTCGTCCTATCTTAGCGCGGCTGCCATGTCAGGGGTCTGAGGAGCCGCGAAATTTGTTGTCAACATCAGACCTTCATCCGCATCGCACATCTCTTCGAAAGGAGCGCGTGTTTTGGTAGGAATCTCTAATCACGCAGTTGGATTTTGTGGAGCTTGATTCTATGCAGCAGACTGTTCATCGACCACGTGATCGCTCTCCGCACGTCGCGCACAGCGTCATCCGGCCATCGTCCGCCATGCATTCCACTTGAAGTTTTATGTCTGTAATGCTTTCGCAAACTATGGCAATAATGGCGATTTGCTTCTACGGTCTAGGAAAGACTTTCTGTATCCTCGCGCAATTTCTGCCATGTCATCTGGCTCATGTCCTCAACTCATCTCTCCACACAACGCATTGTCTTCTTCGTCAATGATTCTTGTCTATCGACTTCTTCCGATTCTAGATTTCCTCGGCTTTCGCACCTGCGGATCTCATGTTGCCGTCTCCAATATCAAATGACGAGAACAGTCAGCAGCCCTATCAGAGCCTCTGTGCGCCGCGACGTCGTTGCTTCTTCTTGTCATTTTCCGCACAATGTCCCCCTACACAATTTTGCCCTAACGCTGTCTCGTCGTAAGCTGGGCTTCGTTCTTAGTCAACAAAGACGCCGTGAAGGTTGCATAATTGCCGTCACATCCATTGTGGCATTGTCAACGCCGAGCTCGACATTGGGTCGAAGCAATGTAAGCGGATCTATATAATTATGTCTATTTTCTCCCTGTGATGGTTCAGAATCCACTCCAGTCCGAACTTACCCAACATTGCAATCTTGACGCAAACGCAACACCCCGAGCCCAATACATCGAACCCGCAACACAATGGCCACTCCCTCCATCGAAGCCCCCCATCTCATGGGTATCACAGGCGACAACTGCGCATCCTGCAAGTCGACTACCGTCCCACTTTACGACTTGCCTTGCCACGAGAGCGACGACTTCCACTGCCGCGACTGCCTCACCAAGACCTTCCACGCCGTCAACGACCAATTCGTACGATGCCCACACCCGTCATGCCGCCGTATTGTCGGCTTCGAGCAGCCTACACCCCTCGCGCAGAATCTCCATCTTGACAACGAGTTTTACGACCGGGAGCGCATCGACAAGATTCGCGAGCAGCCGGAGGTCATGAACAACCTGATCGCGTTCGTAGGCGAGGAGGCTGAGGTCATTTTACAACACGTCTACACTATGTTCGAGGACCAGCTCCTGGACCCCGTAGCCCTCGGCGGCGTCGCTGGACATTACACTGCGGGTATCGCAAACTCGCTCGTGGCCAGCTTCGCCTGCAACCCCTTCGTCTGCGGACTCCTCGCTCAAATTAAAGGCACTTTCAAGCTAATGACTACCCCGTATGAGCTTGAAGAAGACCTCAATACCCTTCTTGATAGACTGCTTCACGAGTACGCGCAGTTGAACTATGGGAACGAACTCACTCGCCACGGCATTGATTTGGAACATGAGGGCGCGGTGCTGGCTACTGCACTGAATAACTACAAGCCCTTCAACGAGCTCAAGGAAAACTGGGAGCTGATCATCAAGAAGTGGGTAGAGCTGCTGGCTTGGAGACACTTGGAGCGCCTGGCGCCGCCTGAAGGAGGTGCTGCGGAGCGTAAGAACCGTCAGTTCTAGGGCATAACATGTAGGCCAGAATCACGTGGCGAGGATCTCGTAGTATAACATGCCGTCTTTTCAATCAATATCATCATCAATGCAATTCGTAGCCTGCCATATCTCTGCTCGTACGTCATATCAAAACTGCTGCCGCACTAACCCGTCAACACGTACCTTCCCCGTCCGCTCCCAGCCAACCACATCACTCCCCCGCTCCTTCCCTTTGCATAAGTCACCCTCACCACGACTTTAATCTCCCGGTGTTCCCCCGACAGCACCTAGGCACGACCCCCAACAGCATGACTAAGAAGCTCCGTGCTTTCAGGCTCTTAGCGGCTCTCCCTCGCACTATATAAACAGCCGATCCCCCTGCCCAAACCACCAACTCACCTTCTCCCGCCGGGCCTCTTTAGATAGTTGCTTTCTGCTTTCTGCTTTTGCTTTCTTCTTTCTGCACTTTCCCAAGAAAACTCGCTAATTCGGCCACAGATCTACTTTTGCTTTCTCTTTCTACACTTTCCCAAGAAAACCTGCTAACTTCTCACAGACTCGGTAAGGCTTCCTCCGCCTCGCATACGGCGATCCTCACCTTAGCTCGCAAGAGCTAAGACCGAATCCTCTTCGCATTTCGCAGCGATGGGGTAGAGTGTGGGCTCTCATTGAGTGCAGTGCTTTATGCACTGCCTTGAGGAAGGCTTTTGTGACTGTGACTTTCGAATTTGTTGTTGTTGTGACTTCAGTGTGCTTTGACTTCGCTTATATATGACTTGACTTGATTTGACCTTTGCTTTATCTTCAGTGCTATGCCATGCTCATGATATATGTCTTCGCAGCTCTGGCTCCTTATCGATAAGACTGTGCTATTCTCCATGTCATTCTCCCTATGAGTCTTCCTTTGTTTATCTGTACCAGCATGTTACTACGCTCAGGCAGTGCGATATCATAGTCGATATGCTGCTCATTTTGCGCCTATGTTGCGACTCCCAGCACTCTACCCGCTTCCATCAAACCCCGCGACACGCACATTTTGAACCAGGTATTGTCCAGTCAGCTTCTGCGCCTGCAGTTCGTTATACTCAGCCTCTTCTGGCTGGATATCCAACGCGACCAGCGCAGTCGAATGAAGGACGGCAGGACAACTGTGACTTCCCTTTGGAGAACGAGCACGACAACCGCCGCGACAACAACCGAGGAGCTATCGTGGCCCTTACGCGTGGCCACTCACTGATCAATAAGAAGCTAGACGTCGACTTCACCGCAGTGCAAGACGTCTCGACCATCCAGGCTATCACCAAGCACGCTACGTACGTCCGTCCACGCGCTCCATGCCTTTACACGCTGACTTTTGACTACCAGGGTACTGTGCTACGAGCATACTCTCCCCCATCATCGCCGCAATCCGCTCTGCCATTTCGAAGTGAGACGAACACGTTCCCGATGTATACGCTGCCAACCGTTCTTAAAACCGCGCGAGACACCCATCGTTTGAACGACTCAAAGGTTTCCGTTGAAGTGCGCAAGATCGGCAGACAAGGAATATACCAGCATGCGGGCAGGGATGCAGGAGTTGCTGGGTGCATACACTGGGACGCTGGACCTGCTTGACTCCCATGCTCGCGTGCGCTTGGAGAAATTGGGCAAGGCTCATTCGGGATACTACAGAGTCTATCAGATATCACAGGCAAGCACAAGGTCAATCGACATCACGCGCACTCAAGTAGATCAATAGAAGTGTAAACATTGGTTAAATAACCAAAGCGCTATGCTACAAGAAACGGGTGTATATACACAAAAGAAGCGAAACAGTCGTCGTATCCAACGAACGAACCATCAAAAGGTTATCTCTCTCAGAAGAAGGGTATCCATCAAATCATATCATCCCCAGCGTGTTTGCCCAACGCTTACAAGAAAGAGCGAGCGTGGCGGCGAGCCTTGGAGGCAGAGCCGCTGGCCTTGCCCTCCAACCAGGTGATGAAGGTGTCGATGGTGAAGCTCTCGGGAAGGGCGTCACCGCCGGTGGAAGGAGCAGCGGAGGGAGTGGCGGAAGGAGCAGTAGAAGGCTCGGCCTCGGGGGTAGCGATGGGGCTGGCGGAAGCAGCGGGGGTGGAAGGGCTGGCGGCGGGTGCAGAGGGGCTGCTGCTGGCGCTGGGAGCAGTGGAAGGAGTGCTAGGCTTGGTGGGGGTGGTGCCGTTGCTGGGAGCAGAGCCAGAGCCGCCGGAGCCGAAGAGAGGAGGGCCGGGGACGGTGTAGTCGATGTTGGCGCCGTAGGGGCTGAAGAGGATACCGGGGTCGGTGGCAGTGTAGAGCTCAGTGCCGATAACACCCTCTGGGGTCTCGGTTCCAGAGCCAGTGACCTCGATGTTCAAGCCTGGAAATTCAATTAGTGATTGGTTCTTCATGTGACTGGCGGGGTATGCTTACATTGAGGGTAGTTCTGGGCGCCGTTGGCGTCACCACCGCCGTGGAGGGCGATGATCTCGTGGCGGAAGACGTACTTGCCAGCGGCAAGGCTCTCGGGGACAGTGACGGGCCAGGTGTTGTTCTGGCCAATCATCTTGACGGCAGCCCACTCGCCGTTCTCGTAGCCAACACCGTCGATCTTGGTCCACTTGAGCTCCTCCTTCTTGACGGCGGTAACGTCGCCAGTGTAGGGAGCGACGTAGGTGATGACAGGGCCGACGTGGCTCTCGGGCCAGGTGCTCCAGTGGAACTCAACGGTACCTCCAGCGGCGACCTTGGCCATGCTGTCGGAGCTGCCCTCGGGGCTGGCGGCCTTGTGGCAGATGATGTCGGCATCACCGAAGGAGTTGGGCTCGACGAAGCCGTTGTCGAGGTTCTCGGCGTACCAGCCAATGTGCTCTGGCACCTGACCGCCGTTCTGCTTGGCGTAGTAGTAGTCGAGGCTGAAGCCCTGCTGGAAGACACCGTCGATGGTGACGCCGTTGACAATGCCGTGGGCAGTGGTGGTGGCAGCGAGAGCCGCGATGGCGCTGAGGGAGGTAACGGTCTTGTACATGTTGACTGATGTAGATGGAGTTCTTCGAAAGAATGGAGTTGGTAGGTTCGATAGAGACGAAAGTTCGCAAGTTGTTGAAAGAGTGTCTGCCGGCTTCACACAGTGAAGGACTTGATGAACGAATGTGGGTTGAAAAGAAGGGACTGGTATAGAACCGAAGATTGAAGCTGTAGCGATGGTGCTTGGAGTGAGGTACCAGGTGCCCTATTTATTCAGTTCAGTCTCTGCTCCTTCAAATGCTCGGCATCCATTGACCCACATCCTGGGCGACTCGCAAAATGAGAGCCCAGAATGGTGGGTTCATGCTGGGCGCGCAGGAATATGCATCCCGCGTTGTTTGAATCGCCATGTTTCCTGTTGCGGAGAGACAAGCGACATTGTCAGGATGCGCAGGCCGTTTCCTGCCTGCAGCCAAGAGCCATCCCACGGCTACGGACCAGTTCCAGAATCACTGCGCCCTGCCACAATCCAGTTCTCGGTCTCCGGTATGCATCGTACGCAGCGTATTCGTCGTCATGAATCGTTCCGGTCGGCGTTGTTGTGGTTTCGGGTTCGAGCGACAACGTGCAGCGGGGCCGCGCGAAACGTGCATCCCGCGTGTTCCTGGATCCGCCCTTGCATAGTAGACGCCGCCAAGAGCTTAGTTGTTTCTGTCAAACGAGGTGCCGAGAGCGCCGCATTTTGTGGCGCCTGTCAGATGTCTAGATCCGATCGTGCTGGGTTGGTAGATGTAGTGTTGATGAACGGTAGGGTTGATGTTCATGCCCTCCATGGCGGGCTTGAAAGGTACGTCAGTAAGACGGTCCGGTTGCCGAACCCAGCTGCCGTGACCTCATCATGTCATCCAAACTCCAAGACACTCCTACCGACCAAATTTGTCGCATGCAACACCAAGCTTCCTTCGATCCTGCACAATATCCACACCGATGTTGTCGACTCGTCAACGTCGCGCGCGCAACCGTTATGCACCCCTGACAGCGTAACCGATCCTTGGGGCCCACCACCGGACTTCGCGTGTGCAGCCTGGTTTCAGACGTGAAACGGCCAATATTGCCCCCAATGGTAGTGAGCGGAGATGCGCCTAGATCGAGGCAGGCGTGTTTGACGACATCGTCGTCGATATTAATCAAGTCGGGTATTCGGGGGCGGCGCTTCTTGGACGGCTGGCGGTGCAACTGCATGTCAGGCGCGGCGCCGTCGACTTTAACATCTTTCAACCTCTGTCTTTAACCGTTCTGCCTTTTAGGCTGTCGATGTATATGGTGTGGGCCTGAGGCTGTTTCTTCTTCTCTATGTCTCAAACGTAGCTCGTGGTGAACATCCACAGCAGGTTGGTGTGACGGATCTGTCCTGCCGTCTTGCCTACCACAGTGCGTGTCTCTCAATCCATCTCATACTGTCACTCTGTCTGAAGCTGTTTGGCGTCTTTCCACTCGTTCTTTCATGTTTTAATTGCTGTGAGGACTGCTTTGCCTCCACCTTCCACATGCCAATTTCCCTCAGCAGAACTTCATACGGACGTCAGGCTAGGTTGTTCTGAATCATCTGTTGATGTAGCGCCCTTCAACGATCTCTTGGGGGCGCCATTATCTCGTTGTTCCCGAGGTGATGATGTCACGCATATCTCAAAGCAGTCTCAGAACACCAAAACACTGCGCTGAGCAGCCAGCATGACAGCTCCGCGTGTACCTCCAGGCACCCTCATCACAAATCTACCGTAACTGCAGAACCACTCAAGTACTTCCTCGATCACTCATGGTACTGCTCTCGCGTCAGCTGGGAGGTGATGTCACCCTCACCATCCCACATATACCGCGTAAACTCTCCTTCTTCTATCGAAACAACCCAACTCAGGTCTCTTAGTCCAGTGGTAAGACGATCACTTACAATCTCCTGTGGTTTCATGCGGGTGTCAGTTGATTCTGGCACCTCTGTCGGGCCGTGGGGCTGTCGATAGGCGTGATTCCACAGTGTGTATGTGATAAACGCTAGTTCGACTCTAGCAGAGACCAAGTATATCATCTTTTTTTGCTAGATTTAAGTACGTACGTAAGGTAAGGTGGAGGGCAAGAGCGTTTGCGTGGGTGTGCCGCTCCGATTGTGATTTTCGTTGCCGGCTTGTTTGGGGTAAAGGACAGTGCTTTTTTTTTGCCGACGTTGTCTTCAGTTTCCACACAACTCTGATAATTCTTTATGTATTATGGAGCCGGTTCTTCCTCCATCAAAACACACCAGGATTCTTGGTCTAATGGTATGACGACACAGACCGACAGGTTCTCCGTCAAGGTCATTTGTATAGTATGTGTATTGAAGGTAACTTCGGACCTGCTTGGAATGCCATCGTGACGCGCCCCACTTGTGTAGATCAAGGTTCGATCCCTTGAGAAGCTATCATTTCTTTTTGCCTCTGTAGACGTTCCTGTTCATGTCTACATTGGCTCTCTTTTTGGTCAAGGTCTGGGTAACTTTCTCGTTTTAGGAATACAACAGCGATAGGGGTTGAGTATCTACAACCCACGACCTCAATGTAGACCCTACGGCCCTTTGTACCTTGTTGTTGCGCTGGTTGTGTCCTCTTTGTATCCTGTAAAGCTTGTTGTGGTATGGCACGCGTTGATTGAAAAGTATACGTAAGCGGCTACTCCAACCACGCCTGCAGACCGCCAACCAGCAAAACAGCAATACCCAACACCCACTGCGCAACCCCAAAGGCACCCTGTACGTCGCCCTTCCTGACCGTCCACAGGATCGCGAACACCGCACTACCCAAGCCGCAAACACCCATCGTCACTGCCCACACGCGCTGCGCAAGGAACCCCTCCACGAGATGAACGCCCCAGCCCATACCGAACTCCAACCGCTGCCTCCGCTTTGGACTGCGAAGATACGTAATCAGCTCGCCCTCATAGTCCTGTGGGTGTTTGAATAAATGGAGGAGATACGTGCTACCAACAGGCGGCAGGAGGTCGTTGGGCTCGAAGGTGTACGGATGCTGAGACGGCGCTGCAGACTTCTCTGGCTCGCTGGTCGAAGCTGAAGAAGCAGCGGACTTGGGCGGCATAGACGGCGTCGCTCGAATATCAGCGAAGCGATTGCGATGGACTTCGAATTGAACAAACTCGATGGTCGTTAGCCCGCGAAGACGAGCCCAGTTGAACCACCGCCGATTGAGCTGGTCATAGTGCTCTCGCAGCGCGAGCGCTAGATCTTTGTCGCTTCTCACGCGCCCTTCGTTGACATCGAGATGGACGATCTTTGGTGTCAGGCGGCCTTCGTTCGCACAGGTCAGGAGCCAGGATTCTTGGACGAAGGACGGCATACGGACACTGAAGGGGTTGCTGGCGACGGTACGCGACGGGCTATACTTGGAAGGGTCGCTGGCTCTAGTCCAAGAGTTAGGCCCGCCGTATGTCGACGACGGCGTGGTCAATGTGGACGCTCTGCTCGACGAGTCAAAGATGGAGGCCATCGATGACGCGGTGCTGCTTTGGCTGGTAGGGCTATTTGGTGTATGAGCTCTTGGGCGATTGAGATAAGCTTCAAGAAGGCGGGCAGCATTGGGTCGCTGTTCGATGAAGTCGTCATACAATGGCTCACCGCATGACTACATCTTGTTAGCATGGTCCAGAGAAAGAGTATGCTGAACTACTGACGCAAGTCCATCGCACCCGCACATGCCCCTGCGGCACGGGTGGTTCAGTACCGAATGTATCACGAAGCAATCGAAAACCTTCATAGGCTTTGTCTGACAACGCACTCAATGCAAGACCCCAGTACCTGAATGTTGTGTTTCGACCATGAGGAGAGGCAATCCGTATTTCTGCTTCCGGAGGCAGCGGTATCTCGCCAACATGATCGTCGATCGGCGGCTCAACGATGGTGGGCACTGCAGGCCTTTCGAAATCCTCGACAAGATTGTCGTTTTTCGAATCGATATGATCTAACGCTCTTCTCAGCGCTTCACGGAGCTCATCTGCGCCACCCACTCCTGCCGACTGGGGTGATAGCAGTGCATTGGCGTCCTCGGTATCTATTGACGAAGAAGAGGATGATGTGTGCTTCCGTATTCTAGGTGATCTCTTGCGGCGCGTCACTGGCGATACATGAGCTGACTTGGTCTGAGGTAGGTCGGTGTCCAACCGTAAACCATGTTTGGGTCTGGCAGGGACATTTAGGTCGTCTGCTGATACGTGTCGTAGATGTCGTGGCTTGACTGCGCTCGCAGGCCGCATCGGTTGCGACCAAGTGGCATACTCATCGGTCGCTAGATCAATTCCACTCGACTTTCGAGATACCGGACGGATGCGTTGGCGCAAAGTAGTCGAGTTCACGAGATTTTCTACAACTTGACTATCGAATGCATGATTTGTCGATACTACGCGACGCTTGACGGATTTGTGAGCATCTGATCGCTTGAGATCCAGGTTCGTCGCACGACTCTTCACCCGAGGACGTGTCTTCTTCTCGACACGCTTCCTTACAGGTCCAACGACTGACAGGCCGCGTGTTGGCGTTTTGACGATACTTGAGACCGAAGCCGAGCGGGTGGGAAACAGCGATGGGGCATGAGATGACGGTTCTACATCAGTCTGATCCTCATCCATACGGTCGTGTATCGAGCGAATGTCTGGTATCAGAGTCTCGGCATCACTGAACCCGTCCTCCGCGATCGAAGTCCTGGCTAGACTATGATGCGGCAGATGACTCCTTTGTGGAACCGCAGACGGTGGTGGTCGTTGAACGCCTGATGTGTTGGAAGTACCGATCTCGAAGATATCATTGCGATCCAGAAGACTATCGGAGATTGATGCAATAGTCGTAGGTGGCGAATACAACTCCGCAGGCAGAGTCGCTGAGTCGAGCTCTGGAGTCTCAAATGTCTGATTCGCAGCGATATGCTGGCCCAGATCTATTTCTGCAATCTCGTTCGAGTCTGTCGACCCTTTCAGCAAGCGCACGACGTAGCCCTTTCCTTTCTTCTTGATTCTAGCTTTGATGTCCGTAAGTCGTTTGGATTGAGTAGAGGCTGTTGAGTCGCTACGAGAAAACGACACATTCCAGTCTGGCACGACCCTTTTAAGAAATTCGGTAGGTACATTGTCTAGATCGGCCCAGCCTTGCCTGTCGTGGAGAGGAGTGCTTGGCGGACTCGTCTTTTGAGGAACTGAGCTCTCGACACTAGACTTCAAGCCATCTCGTAGAGTCGTAGACGCGGCAACATTAGGTGCACAACTCAGAGGCACACCGATCGACGATTGTTGTTTCGGGCCCAGGTTGAAGACGAGCTGGAATTGACCAGGATTGCGTGTATCTTCCTGAAGATTCAGAGTGAACGGCACCGATTGCGTCTTTTCGTATTGTGGAAGAGGCGTTTCGCGCCCCACATCAGACGTCTTTGGATCATTGCTCATCGGGTGTTGTTGATTGAAGCGCAAAGGCACAGGAGAAGCGATTGAAGAAGCCTATCGCGATGCGAAGGTCAGCCACCAAAACCGTCAGATGCCCACTTTAGCCTTGCGATGACAAAGGGTTGCCCTGCCCGAAGCCTGAGGGCCATAGAGACTTACCATGTTCGCATAGTGTTCACGCCGCGATGCAGGAACAACCGCCTGAGGGACGCAGAGAGGGGCGACATCTTGCTGGTTTTGACCGGTCCAGGCTGCAGTCAGCTGTAGTTTCGACGAACCGGAGAGGACTGCTGCGGTCGTTCCTGCACTGCCACCACTGCTGCACAGCGATCAACGAGGCTGTCGTGCCGGCCCGCTGATTGGCGAACTTCATCAGCCGAACGCAGCCAGCATCACATGCGTGGGTTGCCTCATCTCGATATGCCTTCTTAACTCTGCCTTACCCGCTGAAAGCGTGGACGTACGATTGCGCAGCCTCGATACATTGTAGTACCTGCTTCTCGCCACCAGACGCGTCGCCGGTGTCATGTTTCTGGGCAGACCTCCTACGCGTCACGCTCTGACACGCCGCCGGAACTCAACAAACCTGTCCATTCGTGTACCAGACGAGATGCGCATCGCATGATCGCTGAATGGAATGCGCAGTCCGCATCGATGATGTTGAGATAGACTTCGTGGCTCGAGGTAGCGAGCTGTCGCGTTCCATGGCACCCGTGGACGCGCCTTCCCGCTGCCAATGCCGTGCGTCATGCCACACCCATCTCCCACTTCCAGCCCCCAACTCCGACATATACATACACCACCACAACACAACTGCGGCATACCTCCGATTTCCAAGATCTTGGCCATGATGCTCCGGAGAGACTCTCGTCACATGCTCTCATCATTCTTCCGGACCAATCTGTTCAGAGTTCTTCCTCCGCGCCTCGGCACATTCGATGACTAGGCATTAGCTAAGTTAGCTAAGGCTTGCTCGGTGTATAAACTACCGCTTTCCCCGCAAGACACGAAGATCCTTGTTCCCCACAATTACTCCGGACAGCGGTCTCCAGATTCCCGCCATTGAACGACGTGTTTTTTGCGGAGAGCAAGGATGCTTGCCATGTGTGGCAGGGCGACATGACGTTAAACGGGCAGACTCCGAGAACTACCTCGCACCACCGACCGGGAACAGAGTATCGATCACATGGTAGTATGGTAGATCCCGGTTGACTGGCCGGTAGAGTTGCATTGGCATTTGTTTATATACTTTGTTGATGCCGGTTGCGATTTTGGCTTCATCTTGCACATCTCTCAAGCCTTCAAGATGCGTCTCTCTACCCTCTTCCTGTCGCTCATCAGCGTCGCTACGAGCGTTTCTGCGCACCCTAAGAAGGCAGAGCAGCCTACCTTTTCGCGCAATGTGATCTTCTCACCACCCAGGGACGCCAACTGGACCGACCCCGGTGTCCTTTATGCGCGCAGTGCCCAGCTCGCTGACGGTTCGCTCCTCGCAACCTGGGAGAACTACTCGCCCGAGCCACCAAAGGTCTACTTCCCCATCTTCAAGTCAACCGACGGCGGAAAGTCGTGGAAGGAGTTCTCGCGTGTGCAAGACACAAAGAACGGCCTCGGTCTGCGCTACCAGCCATTCCTCTACGTACTTCCTGAGGCGATTGGTGGCTACAAGGCCGGCACCGTCCTCATCTCTGGATCCTCTATCCCCACCGATCTCT
>Ga0265798_10003450_pt1 | contig 22484 bp, 27 predicted proteins | sample P3T30metagenome_FD_192430 | JGI IMG/M metagenome (GOLD analysis project Ga0265798, IMG submission 192430) | Plant litter microbial communities from East Loma Ridge, Irvine, California - P3 T30 | ecosystem: Environmental > Terrestrial > Plant litter > Unclassified | place: USA: California... | reverse complement strand
GAGCTACCGTGCATCCTCCTCAGCTACCTCTCAGCCCGCTCTAGATCTATCTCAAGGCGCACCTCGCTCCCCACCTCACCCGATACTACTGGAAGCACTCGCCAAAACATCCTCAGACCCTACGACAGCTCGGTACGGTTCTATCCTCGGTGAACCTTCGCTTCGTTACGCCCTCGCAGCCGACTTCAATGACCTCTACCATCTCGATCGAGGCCTGTCGGTGGACGAAATAGGGATAACTACAGGATGTAATATGGCTTTTCTTGTTTTACTCATGGTCCTCTGTCCACCTGGATCGAAAGCCCTCTTACCGCTACCTGCTTATTTCAGTCATACAATGTCGTGCTCTATCCAATCTGTCGAGCCGGTCTATATACCCTGTCTACAAGAACAAGGATTCAAACCATCTATTAAAGGAGCGAGGAAGTACCTTGAGGACGACCTAGGAAAAGAGATAAGGATGATAGTCCTCGTTACACCAAGCAATCCTACTGGGACCGTCTACAGCCCAGCGGATTTGTTGGAATGGTACAATCTCGCGAAGCAGTACAAGGTGGCATTAGTACTCGATGAGACGTATCGGGACTTCGTGGATGATGGACGGGCGATTGCGCCTCATGATCTGTTTAAGAAAGATGGGTGGGGGAATACGCTAGTCAGTATAGGGAGTATGAGCAGTAAGTGCCCTTACACCAAACACTGCTGATGGTAGAGGGGTATCGTATACCAGGTCATCGACTAGGTAGTATCATCGCATCACCGGAACTGCTGGAGCAAATAACTACCGTTGCAGATTGCATGCAGGTGAGCCCCAAACACTCGTACTCACCACTGAAGCTCAGATCTGCGCACCTCGACCACCTCAATTAGCTTTAGCCTCTGTGCTACCTTCCTTGCGGCAGGACCTAGTGGATACTGCACGAAGCTCAATATCGCGCCTGGATATATTCGAGGAAATCATATCTCGGCTAGAGGGCTGGCAAGTATCATCAATGGGAGGATATTACGCCTATGTTCAGTTCCCTTCTGCTTATACGAATGCTGAGGCATTCAACGAGAACGGGAAGGTGGGCTCAGAGGAAGTTGCGAAATACCTAGCAACGGAGCTTGGGGTCGTTTGTCTACCCGGAAGTTTCTTCATGCCCGATTTCAAAGATGGGGTATGGGCGAATATAGAGGAAGCTGGTGGACGGGAGCTGAGGGCTGATCGGTGGTTAAGGTGTGTCCACACCCTTATCTCCCCACACTGAGAAGGCGCTGATGACAGATTCGCAATTGCCAACGTAGATGACGATGTTGTCAGATCGCTTGAACCACGTCTGAGGCGAATGAACGAGTTGATGGGTATATCATAGCGCTTCTTGTGGTAAAGCGGTGAATGTAAACTTCATACATCAGCCTATCTGACTCAAGCCCTATATGCCGACTGCTGTTTCCTGATCTTTCTGAGTCTGCTGCCTTTCCATCATTCGCCTGCAATCAGCGCCGCATACATACAATACATCATGTGAACTCACCGCCTCGCTTCCAGAACCATCTTCTCCTTCCTCTCCCTCAGCCCCCTCTCTCTTTCTTCTTTACTAGCTTCCCATTTCCCAGCTCCTTGTTGTCCAGCGTCTTCAGCCTCAGCTTTACCCTTGCCCTTGTCTACTGCCGGTATACGTGCTCCTAGACCGTATCGATCGATAAGTGATTTAACGGGTGCACTTGTTCGTTTCCCAATTACTGGTGTTGAATTAGTAGGTGGAGGAGCGAGTGATGGAGGGATCTGGTATCCGCTTGGTGGCTACGCATCAGCTCACATGGTTATCAGAAGAGGTGGGCGACATACTGAAGGGAGGAAACCTCTTTCCAAAATCTCCTCAGAGGTGGCTTGAGCGGACCTGGTCTTAGATAGGTGATAAACGATATTGGCGACTGGTACATCCGGGAAAGCAGATTGTATCGTCTCGACCTATCTATCAGCACGATCCACTGAGCTATTCCGTACAGGAGTGAAAGACATACCATAGAAGCAGTAACTCCAGGAATGGTTCCATCGGGATTCGTCGTGTGACCTTCCTATCAGCTCGACCCCGGGACTGGCGTCTCGTGTGAGTACTCACTAGGTCCAGTGAGCCATTTGATGGTAAAGTAGATCACTGCAATGACCAATATGGCCGGTAGGAATTCTTCTATGCCCATATCTGAATGTAGGTGGTGATGAAGGAGGAGTACAATGATAAGGAGGTTGATTCGGGAATGACGAGTCGTGAGGTGGAGGTGTTCGCACCAAGCACAGCAAGCTACGTTCATGCTGCTTTATACGGGACACCGTTCCTCACTCGCATCGGGGGAATCACACTTGTTCATACTTGCAGGCAATTGCAGATGTGGACATTCGAGCGCTGCTGGATCAAAAGCTGAAGCTGTTGGTGACCCTAATTAGCGTCTGTGAGACCCAAATCTGTCGTCACGATAAGGTAGAGCCTTTCTGCCACGATTCCCCGCCCGCTCACGACTACTGATCACCATGACTATCTCTTTTAAGCCGAACATGGCCAGCTGGATTCTTTCCACCGTATTCTCGATATCATAGCAGCCCGGAAAATCCGCGATGTCTCCGTCACTGCTGGTCTCCTTTGACATGTCGGGCGGTCCAAATTCGCTCCGCAAGCTTTCCTCATCCTTGCTGCCCAGAACAACCTTTCATCAGACGGTCAGGGGCTCATACAATTCGAACGGATCGCTATTCCCATGGTTACATATCACCTTTCAAGCGATGACGAGCTTTCTTACACCCCTCGAAGTAATCCGGCTCTGCTATAGTGCCGATGTGATTATAGCCTTGAGCATCGACCGGGCAGCAACAATGCACCGCATTGATCGACGGAGAACGATCCTCTCAGATTCACCTCCCTCGATTCACCCTTGTGTCGAAGTTCGCTCCGGATATCGCTCGGTGCGATGACTTACCATTGACCCCTTCGGCCTGTGGAGCGCTGAAACACAGTGACAAACACTCGACCTTTCACGGATTCGGTCTGTGGAGCTCAGAAAGGAACGCTAGCAGGGTCGCACTATAAAGGCCGGCTCGTGTAACTCTTTCCGTCCACTGTACATTCAACAATCCTGCCGAACACTCCAGCGACAAAAGTCGTTGCTTTGTCCACCATGTCTAATACATCAACCACTGCAATCAATACGCGTCGAATTTATCCCGATGAGCTTCGGATACATTGCGTACCTCGTTCCAACCATATCATCGCCGCCGCATCGGAGTCTAGTTTTTTCGAAGACGACACGCCTGATGAGCAGATCTCCCTCGTCGACGCAGGGGAATACGTGGACATCGCAGTCGTGCCGTCTGTCCTTCGCTCACACCTGGAGGCGGTATTGGAGGAGCTCACTGAGGAAGAATGGGGAAGCCTAAAGAACAACGAAGAGATCAGCAAGAAAGATCTGGCCAGAGTATTCAGAGCAAGAATTGAAAGCCACATGGAAGCTTACGACAAGGAAGCTGAAGATGAAGACCTGCAACAAGAGGCCGTGACATCTCGAGCCACGAGCCGAACCGCCAGAACATCGAACCTGAGCCTCTACACCATGGGCACGCGAGTACCCCTCAATGTCCGGAGTATGCAGCCAGTCCGGATCGATGATCCGTCCCGTAAAGCCCAGGTCAAGTTGATCTGGGTAAATAGCACTCCATACTCCCCCGACGGGATAGAAAGTGTTCGCGCCAGTCTGCCTGGCCAAGTCCGCATCGAGCTAGGTTCTCGCGCCGCAAGTCAGCCTAATTCGATTTTACTGCCCAGCCAAACCTGGTTGCAGGGCACATTGGACAGTCTCGCAAGTATAGGTGTAGGTGAATGTTGCGAAGAGCAGATTCAGAAGTTGATGCGTAGGGAGGAAGGCGTTACACAAGAGGAAGTGGAGGAGACCATCGCCGGCGTCCTCGACGAAGCGTTCCAAAATCATGTAGTCTTTTCGCTGGGCAACAAGGACGTCAAGCGTTACGAAGACGGTTCATCTCACCGATCCCTGACGTCGAATTGGAGTCTCACTGGAGTCAAGGGAAAGCCCAAGTTGAAGCTCAGTATCATCGCTTGATCGGCGGAAATTAGTTCGTGGCTGAGATCACATCAAAGGCATTATACTCTATCTGTACAGTAATTTATGAAGGACTCATGCATGTGTGCACGGTCAATCTAGGTTCCTTACGGAAGTTGAGGCCTGGCTGAGGGCTGTCTCGCAGGGCGCACACGCACGCTCGCGAAACTTGTAGCTGCGTAATCCAATCGTAAGACTGGAATCACTGTCCTAATTTTGCCACCCTTGACAGATCAAGTTCAAAATCCTCCTTGTTTATTTCTTTTTTCATTGTGCCGTTCAATCGGTCCCAGATCTCTCGTATCTTCATTGATCTAACTGCGATCGCCAGTATGTCCGGTAGAGATTCTTCCATGCTGATAATCGACTACGCAGTAATGAGGGAGGAGTATCATGACAACGAGGTTGACTCGACAAAATGTGAAATGGATGTGACGTCGGCGTTGCTTTTACCGTTCCCGAACATAACTTTGACCAGTCCGCTACCCCGTTTCAAATCAGCTGAATCCAGACCGATCAAGAGCATCAGCCGAAGCAACACTTGAAACGCCCAGCACCGGAGGATGTGTTGGGCTATGGACGATTACCGCTTTCAACTACACGACGATATTGAATTGGCCTGCAGTCACCCATTTCCGATCTCTGATGGCGATCACCGAGCTCATCACAGCTAGCTGACATCCCTACTTCTCTGTGTATGCGCCATCGATGACTCGATCAGTGTGGAAGGCTCCCCTGCGTTCCTCGACAAGACGATACGGCCGAGAAAGAATGTCATCCTCACACCCTGTTCACACTCCAGTCGGTCATCATTTTCACCAAATCCTCTGCTTGTCCTTGAGACATTTGCTACCTTTCATCGAACGGAGAGGGGCTCAAACAATCACACTTGGCTCTTTTTCCCACCATCTCATACACCAGTCACGCTCCACACGGTCATCGTTCCCACCCAATCCTCTGCTAGCTCTCATGCACTTCTTTACCTTTCATCAGACGGTCAGGGGCTCAAACAATCTCCCTTGCTTCTTTTTCCCATGGTCACATAACACCTTTGATGGCGATATCGAGCCTATTTTCCAGTTCACATACCACCTTTCATGGCATCGCCGAGTCAATTTGTCACCTTTGATCTGCTCGGCTGGCGTCTGCAGCTAGGGGTAGCCGCTGCTATCCCTGAGCTGTGGAAGGAGGCACGATGACCCACTCCGCTCGGAGTTCAACGGCCGGCTCACCCTTTTATCATGGTTTCGTCTCCGCTAGCGACCCCTTGTACTTAGGCATGCGGACGATGCGCTTGGCCTATGGTATCCTTTGATTCAGAAGGAGCACATAATAGATGAGGGCTTCCTATATATATATATCGTGATTCTACTGTGAGATTTCTGTTCTTTCAAACTGTTCAGACGAAACATCAAACGATTCGATTTTTACCATTCAGTACGCTAGACGAGACCATCCCTTCTAATCGCGTGTGCTCACAACCTAGACTCACAGCATTTACACACAAACACCATGTCTAATCAATCCGATCATTCAGAATCTTCCGTCAGGGGACTATACAAGAACGTCAGCCCGATCTCTGTTCGTTTCAGTCCAGACAGCAATACTCTTCGCGTAGGAGGGTGTACATCACTGCACAGAGGTCCCACCCTTGACGCCCGCACGGCTCCGCATCCTGATCTCGATGAAGTGATGCTGAGTCCCTCTTTCAGGGCAGACCAGATCGACATTGGAAAGGCGAAATTTGATCGGTTGGTGGGAGGAGTTTGGAAAGGCATAGGCGAGGTGGGACGATCTCAGATCATGCTCAACGACGCCGACACTTGCAACACTTTCAGGGACCTGCTTCGGCAAAGCACCGAAAACTTTGCGAACGGCTTACCAACTATACAACGCGATGCCTCCAAGATCAGCTGCAAACTCGATGTTGTCGCCACCGAAAAGGATTTCCCGGTCGGTACTGTCGGGACTCTCATCCCAGTGGACCGAGGCACCGTCGAACCAAGCGTCCGATTCAAATGGAATGCACGAAGAGAGCTGGACAGTGTCGACCTGAGTTTGCCTTGCTCCTTTCAGATGGAAAGTCAGGGAAGACTGTACGCTGTGACCCCCAAACAGATCGCATGGCAATCGGTGGCGGACGATTCGCTACACCCTCTTCGAGACGATTGCACTCAGGCCATCGCTACCATGGTACGATCTCCTACCCGGGAAACCATTGACGCAGCTGTAAGGTCCGTCGTCGAGAGCGGCGAATTTCTGAACGAACGTGACATGAACTACAACACCAACTGTTTTGATGTCCGATCCCAACTTCCAAACCAGCAACCGAACGAAAGCGCGCATTGTGTGTCGAATTGGAAGTTTGATGTTCCTGGTCAACCGACATTGAATGTCTCCGTGATGCCAAACAACGATCTCATTTGTCTACGAAGGGGTACATCCGCCTCAATATGTGTGGTCACGCCTGCAACATGATGTCAGGAGTGGGGGGGTCCTCTTTTTCTTTCTGAGCGGCCGATGTCTTGATGCATGTATATGTGGTATCGACATATAACTAACGAGATCATGATCGCCTCTGGAGCCCGCGCATCAGTGACTCTCCGGCCCTACGGTATGAACTTTCGAGAGCGGGAAGCGTAGCCGCTCGGAATGGCTTCTGTGTATACCTTAGCGCGAGTGCCATTTCCACTCCTGGCATGTCGTTTTCATCACGGTAAACGGGACTATCAGTGAAATGTGTGATGCCAGCAAGACACATTTGTCGTCAGCGTTAACTGGGACGCTCAACCAGCCATCCGATCTCGTTCGTCTTTCAGGTACAGTAGAGTGCCATGACATAAGCCGGAAGTCCGAGCAGCTCACTACGTACTCTGGAGTTGCGTCGTCCAGTTAAAAGGCTGGAACCATTGTCCTAATTTTGCCGCCCTCTGCGGATTCAGTCCAAAATCCAATTTTTTCGGTTTCCGCCATTTGATAGGTTCTAAATCCAGCAGGTTTCCAATGATCTCAGCGGCGAAATAACTATCATCAGCCAATACTTTCTCCAAACCGCATCACCAAAGACCAAAGAAGACAAGATGATAGAAAGACAAGACATACGGTGGGAATTGACCACCACCTCGATCACCTTCATCAATTGGTCCTCCCATTCCCTCCTCCCCTTCTCCTCTCCCCGCTGCATCTTCTATTCCCTCAATAACATGTCCATATCCCTTTTCGCCTTTATAATCCCATTGAACCATGAAATATGGGATATTGGGCACTAATGACCGTCTGAAGCCGCCTGGTCGATTCGAGAAATCGATAAGTTTCTTATGTTGTGACCACTCTGATTCAGAGGCCATGATTGATTCCTGTCATCAGCTGGATGATCGAGATTTTAGTTGAGAGATTGAGTGAGAGACTCACTCTGAAATAAGCGGGGGCATCCTGAAACTGCTCGAATGGTAGAGGAACAGCTTCGATGAAGGTATGTCGTTGTTCCCTGAAACTACAAATGGTTTCGTAAAATAATACACCATTATTGTCTTTGGCGTGCATCTTCATCAAACATTTCATGAAGTTCTGCTTGTCAGTCTCGTTTTGTCGTCAATATAGGGAACAGCACAAACCTTGATCTCCTCCCAATCTTCATCATCGAGCTCAAGCGTACTCATGCAGTGTTGTTGAGGAACGATCAAACAATGCCCCGGAACAAGCTCCTCGGTCAAAGTGCACGAAAGATAGGTCTTTTGACCCAGTGCCACGATCGCAGCCAGTGGATTACGGTCGTCTTGCCAGCAGAATGGACAACTATCGAGGGCTTTCTTTGTACGAGCGTAATCTTCGATCAGCAAAGCGAAGCAATGTGAGTCTTACCATTTACAGCGAATGCTCGCTTCAGAGCGTCAGTCTTCATCTTTCTCCTAGCTAGCTTCTCGGCATTATCGTCGACATAGTCATTGTCGTCCTGATCATCAGCCATGCCGGATAATGAACATTAAACAACGCACCTGATACTTTCCATCACGGGCTATCGCGGCAGCCATTTCGGCATCTAGATTCTTTTGATCTGCTGATCCAGCTCCGAATTTCTCCTGACGCACTAGCTCCCCCAATGTCAACTCGTCGTCATCTTTATTGTACCGCAGTAAATTTCCTTCGCGATCCCGAGTCTCGAACTGGCCGTCAGACATGCCCCCAGCGGTAGGGATGGTGAAGCACTGACCTTCTCAGGCTTCTTGCGCCTGTTTCCAGGTCGTAAGACGTCCTCATCCTGCTTGCCGGTTCCGACATCGTATAGTCTACCTCTCCCATCTAATGTGGGCAAGACCTGAACATCCACCTGCCTGCCCTTTGCATCTACTTCTCTTCCAAGCTGACCCTGCTGTCCTTCCCCACTGCCTTCCCACATTCCACCGTTCATCGCTGTTTTCGTACGCGAGACTTCCAGATCATACTCCTTCTCCAGGCTGTCCGCTTCCGGATCGTCCGATAATCGAGCACGTAGAACTTTGGCTTGTAGCTGATTAAGCTCTTCAGTCGACATTGGCGGCTTCGATGAGGTGGGATCGACAGTCGATCCATCTTGCGGGAAGTACCCCGAGTCGGCTCGCTTGAGCTGTGGTGTGAATACACTGGGAATAGGTGTCTGAATTTGCCCAGCTGTTCCTCGCCCCAGATGACTTGGCGTGCCTACGTCCTGCCTTTTGATACTATCCAAGCGGTTCAATGCCGGTGTACTCGCTCCCTCACGCTCTTCTCCAGGACGTCGGAACGATGCTCTAGAACTTGGTCGACTCCCAAGACCCTCCTCAGTAGTGAACATGTATTTCCGTGGTCCACCCTCTGGCGTCCGCATACCTGATGTACTAGGTGAGTCGGTGTTGCTGTTGGGTCCTCGCCTCGACTGGCGACGCTGGCCTCTTTCGTCAAGTATCCGACGTTCTTCTAAAGCCTCGTTGAATTCCTCAAGGGAACCGTAGCGTTCAAGGGCGACTTCCTCCACTTGTCGAGATCTACAGTTTAGTTGACTTCTATGGATATGATACAAGCAGCTTACTGCTCTTCCGCCTGCTCGTATAGACGCTTGAGCTTCATCATTCGCCATTGATGTCCTGGACCTCCTGGAGTGACCTTCTTCTCTACCTCGTCAGCTGACTTTCCTGGCTTGAGAGACTTACCCTTTGTCTCATAGTCATCCAGAGTTTTGCCCTGTACAAGCTGTTGATTAAGCTCCATCTTTGTGACCTGCAACTTTGACGGATCCGGCTTGTCATCATTTGGGTCTTTGCGCTTATGTTCAGAGCCAAGAGCCGAGAAGAAATCGACGCCTCCATCTAATGTTCGGCCGCTGGATACCTCTTCCCCGTACCCGTCCGTCATATCGTCGGAGATAGGCTGGGATCGACCAGATGGGAGACCGGCACTTTTAGGTGTACTGCGCTCGGTGAATGGGTTGGATATAGCTGGCGGGGCCGAGATGGTCGGCTCGAGCATCCAGGAGTCTCTCTCGCGGGTCTGACTTCCGGAGGCGGTCGTCTCTGGAAGAGGCGCGGCTGCAGGCTCTGAAGCGTGAGACTGCAGGTCCATACCGGCCGAAGCAGGTGCATTTGCTACCGCATCCTGTCTATCAGCCTGACCTTTTGGTTCGGTCCATTCTGGACTTACGGTGTCGACCCCCTTTTCCACCCACATGGAGGCATCATCATCATCGTCCACTACATCTAGCTTCTCCCTGTCATTACGATCTTCCCGCTTTCGATCCTTCTTTGCCCGTTTCCTCTCTTTCCTCTCTTCTTCGGTCTCCTCCCGCCGGTCTCGCCTGTGTTTACGGTGCGTATCTTCGTCCTCGTCATTGCTCTTGTGTCGATGAGAGCGGTGTTTTGAGCGCCGTTCTGGAGACTTTTCGGTCTTTCTCCTAGATGGCGATCTGGACCTTGTCCTATCCGCTGCCCTGTCTCCCATGTTGGTGTTGACAGAGGTCCAGGTGTAGTGTCTATACCATACCACTAGCTCATTAACTTCATGACGGTCATTACTTTCTCACGGTATGTATATCCTCTTGTGTTATATAACGTTAAACACTCACCCCATATAACCCCCTCTCTGTTTTTGCCACTTTAGTTCCGTCGATCCCTTTGAAAGAGAAGAGAGAGAGAGGGCAAGCAACGATACAATAATACAATTCAATTATATACACCTTTTACTCTATACCACACTCTTTCAAACACATCTTAGTCTCCTTTTCCCCATATCTCAACCATCAGTACATCCGTCCATCATGAGTGCATCAGCAATGGAAAACAGGAAAAACAACTTCAAGGGCAAAGCAAACTTTTCAGCTCAGGAAGTAAGTATCCATTTACCCCACGCGACCAAATAGCGCTTTGGCCACTTCCATCTGTTTCGCTGAATTACGTCAACTTCCCCCGCAACAGAGCTGACGGTATAGCTTCGAAGGAGAAGAGAACAAGAGCAGGTCGAGATCCGAAAGCAAAAGGTCAGTCCAGCGGAGACCCATATCAAAACCGAATGAACGAACGGCTGACGAGTAGCGTGAAGAATCTATTGCTAAACGACGAAATTTCCAGCCTGTCGAAGATGAGCTCGAGTCTGAGGAAGAGGGAGAGACCCCCGGTGGATCGCTACACGAGACTCTACCAAATATGCTCGCCGGAATCATGAGTGATAAGCCCGAGACGCAATTGGATGCCACCATGAAGTTCAGAAAGTGGGTCATCAACTCTCATATGTAACAGTGGCTGATGGTAGACTACTCTCCAAAGAGAAGAACCCTCCTATCGACCGTGTCATTGAGAGTGGTGTCGTTCCCCGATTCGTTCAGTTCCTAGACAGTGATAACTCCATCCTGCAGTTCGAGGCCGCCTGGGCCCTCACCAGTATGTCCGCACTATGGGTTCCAAGGGCTAGGCTGACAAACAGACATTGCATCCGGTACAGGCGACCACACTCAGGTTGTGATCAACGCAGGCGCTATCCCCCATTTCGTCCGACTCCTTTCCTCCCAGGTCCTTGATGTCCGTGAGCAGGCGTAAGTTTCACCCTTGCGTTGTGCCTTTATGCTTGTGCTGAGGCTGACGACAGTGTGTGGGCTCTCGGAAATATCGCTGGTGACTCCCCCAAATGTCGAGATATCGTCCTACACGCCGGCGCTCTCCAGCCTCTATTGGCTTTGTTGAATGAAAACCACAAGCTATCAATGTTGAGGAATGCTACCTGGACACTGAGCAACTTCTGTAGAGGAAAGAACCCTCAACCAGAGTGGAGCATGGTACGACATAAGCTAGAATTCTTTGACAAAACCAAGCTGACAATATAGATCTTCCCCGCTCTACATGTGCTCACCAAACTCATCTACTCTCTCGATGATGAGGTCTTGATCGACGCTTGTTGGGCCATCTCCTACTTGTCCGACGGTACCAACGACAAGATCCAGGCCGTTATTGAGAGTGGTGTTGCTAGGCGACTAGTGGATCTCCTCATGTGAGTAGCCAAGTTTTGACGAAACTCGGCGCTAAATAATAGGCACCCATCGACTGCAGTTCAAACCCCCGCACTTCGCTCCGTCGGCAACATCGTTACTGGAGATGATCTGCAAACTCAGGTCGTTATCGCTTCCGGTGCCCTCCCCGCTCTCCTCAGTCTATTGTCATCGCCAAAGGACGGTATCAGGAAGGAGGCATGTTGGACAATCTCCAACGTCACTGCCGGTTCGCCTTTACAGATTCAGTCTATCATTGATGCGTGCGTCACTCTACGCTTTGTCTAGAGTCTAGCTAATGAACAGCAACATCATCCCACCTCTCATCAACATTCTCCAGAACGCCGACTTCAAGACCAAGAAGGAAGCATGCTGGGCTCTTTCCAACGCTACATCCGGTGGTCTACAAGAACCCAACCAGATCCGATACCTAGTCTCCCAGGGATGTATCAAGCCAATGTGTGACCTTCTTCAATCCATGGACAACAAGATCATTCAAGTTGCTTTGGACGGTTTGGAGAATATCTTGAAAGTGGGAGAAATCGATAAAGAAGCAGCTGGAGCTGGAGGAATCAACCAATACGCTCAATTTGTTGAAGAGGCCGGAGGAATGGTTTCGATTCATAATCTACAACATCACGAGAACTTGGAGATCTACAAGAAGTGCTTCTACATCATGGACAGTGAGCAATCTTCCATTTCTTGGCTGTAAGAACGAATGGCTGACGAGATAGAATTCTTCCCAGATGATGATGAGGAGGAAGCAGAGGATGCCGCTCCAGCAGTCGATGCATCAGGTCAATACGCCTTTCAATCTGATGGTAAGTTCCACTATGTTTCACGAATCTAGCACAAGCTAATAACAACAGTTGCCGCTCCAACAGGTGGTTTCAACTTTGGTGGACAGTAATCCCCTCCCTCCCATCCGACCTTCAACCCGAATACCCAGTCTTCTAATTTCACGGCCTTTTTCCCTTCTCAATTTTCAGTAACGCAACCGCAATTCGCAATTCGCAATTTCGCAAACCGCATCAAATCAAAAAGTCAATATTCGCGCATGTGAAGTCGACCTTTTCCCATCCCCCATCCAAATAGATCCGTCACGACCCTCGACTCGACCCGACTCGATTCGAATCGACAGCAAACTCATGTTCATGATGAAAATGAACCACGCATGTGCAGGCTATAGCCGCACCATCTCATCTCCTATTATTTTCAGTACACTTTCCCTTTTCATTGTTTTGTTTTGTTTTGCTTTGGTGTTCCCTTTCCTTTCACCTTTCATGGAATGAAATGGTATGGTATGTGAACGGAGGGAGAGTTGGTAGATACTGGCGTATTGTCAGTTCAGCTTTGGCCGATGAGTGATTGATTATAGATAGATTTCCCCAAACTTTGTCCAGTCTTGTGATGTAACCTGGATAATGCATCTGTACTCTTATATATTATATTGCCTATGATCGGACAATGTACTTGAAAGCTAGCCCAGGGCTGATTGATCAATGAGACCATCACCGGTATTGAGATATGTAATTCATGCACGCACCAGGCGATCAAGTATAACTTTATTTATTTTAACTGTAATATATGATAGATGAATGAAATAATTGGTTTATGGTATATGGTCTGATTTGTTTATAAGCATCTTGAATTGATTTTTTTTTGGGGGGGGGGTTGAATTGATTTCTCTAGAAAAGTACTCGTACTCATACTCGTACGTTCATCACTCCATTTTCCGTTCTTTCATTTCGTTTCTACCCCATTCCATTCTTTATCGCTCGTTGGTGATTTCTCGTTTGACCGCTTATTTTCTTTTTCCCTGTTCGTCTCCTCCTCCTTCAATCTTCCTCGCTCCATCCATGTCGTCCATGATACTTCATTCGTTATTCCCGATACTCATTCTCGACCCTTCGGTCCCACTTATTTATCCGATTCGTTTCTGATCGCATCTTTAGTAAGGCGGTCCAGCAGCATACATTCCTCCCATCTAATCATTAGCCTTCTTCCCCAGATGATCATTGTAGAGACGTACCAAACTCTGATACTGCCCCTGCCCCTGCCCCTGAGACGACTGCTGAGACTGGGTTTCTCCCACGATTCCTAATCCACCTAAATTCGGTTGTTGTTCAAAGGCAGTTACTTGTTGACCTAATTGTGAAGAGAGTCGGACGCCGCCGGGATGTGGAGCGTGGGTATAAGGGGAATCAATACTTGGCGATGCAAACTATTTGTCAGCTCAGCTTCTACCTTCTTGACTCCATATCTTCTTTCATATCTCCTTCGTCTCTTGTGGAATATCTAGGGAGAGGAGAGTTGAAGAGAAGAGAGGATGGAGAGTATTGACATACAGGATTGAAAGGATCCGAAGTAGGAGACATCATCCCTGGCCCTTGTCTATTCTGACCAGGGTGTGGATGCGATTGAGAGTGAGGATGTGGGTGCGGAATAGGAGTCTGCGGACTGGCATGACCGGGCATAGGCGTCGAATTCGGATCAGAAGGATCATGTTGCCTCATTTGTCCAATTGGCATGTTCTGAGGAACGAGTAATGGCGATAAATTCATTCCTTGTCCCTGTCCTTGTCCTTGCCCATGACCATATTGCTGTTGATGAGGCATGTAATGTTGTTGTTGGTGTTGATGATAATTCTGAGAAAATCCACCATATTGATAAGGAGCTTGATATCCGCCCCATCCTTGATTCTGATTTTGGTTCTGATTCTGCCGAGCCCGACCAACTGGCGAGGGAGAGGTCATTGGTGGAAGTGGTAGTCCGACTGCTTCTAGCAAGACTCTATAAGGCGGTGTGGAAGAAGTATTGATAGTCGGCAGAACCCTTCTGACAGTCTCGATCATCATCTCCTTTTCTGCTGGTGACGAAGTGGCATTAGCGAGTAGCTTGCCAATGACCTGAGTTCCATTATTGGCATCTGAAAGGATATCGAAGATCGTCTGATCCTGAGGAGAGGTAAAGATCGAATTGGTAAGTGTCGTACTGGCCGCCGGTTCACTTGTTTGGGTGATGACTATCATCAATTGTTGGGTCTAGTCTAGAGAAAAGACAGACTTACTTCGCAATACAGTAAGGGAGGCGAGTTTGTGGGTACATAGATGAGTGATATGCGGTGCGAATCGATTGGCCAATAACGCATATCGTCCATTCAATTGACTCTGCTCGACCAACCAAGTCAATAGCAGAGCCCCATTCGGATTCGTAGCTAGCGGAATTGAATTTAAGATGATACCGGTCGAAATTCGTTTCTTCTGATACATTGGCGTATGTGGTGATTCTAGACATGTCCTCATACACCTTGCTCCGAACCTGTTCTGGGCGATATCCCACATTCGATCAACCATGGCATCGAATACGTACTCAGAGAATGGCGGTCCAAAGCGTAATGTGCCGGCACAAACGTAATTTCCCAGGGAATCGCACATGAGTGAAGGACCGAATGGACGTAGGTAGGATGTTATCAGGTATCGCTCTTCGTCTGTTATACTGCATTCGATGATCTTTTGAGCTGCCCAGGTTCCATTCTTGTGGACTCCAATTGCCGCAAGGTGAGGAGCGACTCTTTGAAGCATTGCGAATCGTAATTCAGGAGAGCATCGCTCGAATAGCTTTTGAATGACTGTGTTGCCAATGTAGTCGGAGGCGAGCTGTCATTAGCTCAAGACCAAAATCTCCTAGCTCCGACATATGACTCACCTCTGCACACTCGCCCATAAGCTCTACCGTGATTTGATTGATCTCTTCCAGGGTGCATTGCCCACTATCCAGTCTTCGCCTCAATTCCTTCAATCGAGCAATATCAGATCGACGCATGACTCCAGGTGGAGGAGGGAGAGTAGTGTAGTAGCTAACGGGTGGTCGGGTTTCTGTATATCAGCACAATCGCTATTGATACGCCGAATCACGCACCGGCAGCGGCCCTCACATCCTCATTCTCATTGATACGCCCGGTACTTAGTACCTGCATAATCATCTGCTGTTCCGTAACAACCCCACCGCTCGCCAACCCTTTATCAAGTACTTGATCATGTACCCCATTCCTAACCATCTCCAATACCAAAGGACTCCTAAAATTCTCAACCCCGCCTGCTCCAGCTGAAAGTTGATTGGCGGTAGAAACGGATTTAGCACCTTCCACATGACCAAGACCAGACAGTACTTGTCCAATCTGAGGTGATGATTCTTCTGGTCCGCCTAGGAGAGGGGATTTAGTTTGGATTTGAGCATATCCAATTTTTACAGGTCCGACGTCCGATCCGAGGACTTCGTAGCCGTTGAGGGCATTTCGAGCTGCCACTGCCGAATCTAGTCTTTCGAAATTGACAAATCCGCAACACTACCATCAGCATCAGCCCTATGTTTTTATTCGATCAATTGATGCTCACCTTGGCCATGAGCACACGAGCGGATTCGACAGGTCCGAATGGTGAAAATACTTGAAGAAGCGTAGCGGATGAAGTAGTTCCCGGGATATTCCCAATCCATAGTGCCCTAGTAGGTAAAGCGCTCAGATCCCCATCTTCTTCGCCTGTAGGGGTGGATACGGGAGGCGGGACGGCCGCACCTCCAATTGAGCCGTTTGTGAAGACAAGGCCAGGAGGAGTAGGAGCGACAGTAGACATGGAAGGACCCGTCGGGGCAGAATCGATTTTACCGAATCCGATCCGAACTGGGGCAGTCTCGGATAAGGCAGATACCTGTCCTCCCATGCGATTGAGGACATCATCTCGTGCTCGGACTGCGTCATTTCGATCCATGAAGTTGACGAAAGCGCAAGTCTGTCATTGGTCAGTCACTAGCTGAAGGCCTATGCAATGGACACTTACCTTCTCTGGAAGAAGCCTGACACTCTCAATAGGTCCATATGGACTAAAGACCTGAAAGAGGGCATCGCTAGTAGCGTTAACATCCAAATTACCAATCCACAAACTCCTAGTAGGCATCTGAGGCGTAGCAGAGACTTTATCGAAATCAGGTGTTCCAGTCCGGGAGGTATGAGATGAGATCGAATGCCTAGGTCCTCTACTACTGGAACTATCCCTTGACCTCGTGAGATCCCTTTCGGAGTAGGAACGAGGATTGTATCCGAAAGCGTTGTTTGAATGGTCCATATGTCCAGTCACGGGTGATTGGGGGATGGAGGCTAGGTAACCTGCTCGCCTGGCTGAGTTTCCCCTTTTTACGAGATTATCGTTAACGGTCCCAAGTGTCGTTGAACGTGGTCGGTTGGGATCTCTGTCTCGATTGAAAATACCGGCGGTAGCGTAAAAGTGACCATTGGTAGCTCCATCGTAATCGTCATCATCGTATACCCCAAGACTCTCTATACCTCTCGACAACTCCTCATCTGTGCTATTATATCCATAACCACTATTAAGAGATTGTCGGTATGGTCTCCCGAAATTAGAAACGGTAGAAGCACGATTTCGACTAGCAGGCCCAGACTGGGCGATTGCCATTTGAGCCAATGTTCTCTGCTCGGAGATCGAGGCCGGTCCTTGAGCTTCTGCCTCGCCTTCAGCTAGACCGAGGTAACCGAGAGTAGAGTTCATATCGGCCGCTTCGATTGTATCGTATTGAGTATTCGACTGTTGTCCTAGTGGGGATCGAGATGGACCAGAATTGATACCTGGTGTACCTAGCCATCCGTTTCCAAATGGCGCAGATCCGTTTCCTAGTCCATTCTCGGGCAGAGTGAGAGAACCGGAACGGAGACGGCTTGTAGTGGATGGATTATCGAGGTTGGCAGAGGAGGAAGTTGTATGTCGAAGTACTGGCCTGGTAGCGCCGGGGACAGGGGCAGGTACCGGAGAGGCGACAGTGGGATAAGCAGGTGACAGGGCAGACGTTCGGACAGCGGCCGGTGCGTGGGCTTGTGCGAGTATATCTCCATGTCCCACATGAAAAGAGGAGGGTAGAGTTCTGTTGTCAGCACGAGCTCTTCTTCGTCGGAGATGAACCAGGAAACTCACCCAGCTCTAGCTCTTCCATATCGTACTCCACCTTCTTCCTCAGCTTCATCCGTATCCGGGGTAGGTAGCTGCCAAGCGCGTTTTGCATATCCAGAACTCATAGCTGGTGGTGGAGGTGTTCTGCCATCTAATCTCGCACCACCCGGCGTATCGGGTGATAGTGAGGTCCGCGACCGAGTACCAGAACCAGTCATGGGTTTGGTTGGGGAAGGCATCGTGGTCGAAGGGGAGGTCGTAATTGACCCCGAAGGAATTTAGGGGTAGGCGAAATCAAGTCAAGATGAGTCGCCGAAGGTAGGAGGAACAATGTATGCGAGTAGGCGTGTAGACGTGGAATGGGTCGTGAACGTTCAAGCAGGTCGTATGTATAAGGTAGTAGAGACAAGTAGAATTAGGGGTAGCGTATAATGTTGTATGGTAGCAAGGGTTCGAGTACCCTTGAAACGTAGGTTGCGTCACTGAAATTCGTGGTCTTCGCTGTCCGTTTTTTTAGATGTCTGATCCCCAAGACCAGTAGTGCTTCTTGAACACCTCACTATGGCGTATTCGTACCGTTCAGAGCGTAGGTATGCGTAGTCGTCGTCAGATATGCGTATCGGTGCACAGGTAGGTATGGGTATGGGTAGAGTAGGCCAGGAGATGGGATGCTTCCGGCGGCAGAGTTCGAGCAATTGACCGTATTCCCCGCAGTCACCCCACAATAGGTAGCTTAGGTGGCACACCGCTTTACTCAGCATCAAGCGTCAGAAGATGGTATGCATGTATGCCTAGAGAAATCTACATCTATGGTACTGCAGAGGCTATGAAGCGGGAGAACCCTCACTATTATGATACGAAGCATTGGAGGGAGTATGGATAGCCTAGTCAGCAATCCAGTTTGGTGATGGCAGTCATGACGCGCACGACGCACGACTCTCAACGTCGTGCTTTAGAACCTCCTGTATCCTACTCACTCTTTGCGAGAGATACTCAGATTTTCTGGCCTTCCTGTGACTGGTCGCATTGGCCTCGCTGTATGGTCGTTGAGTGAAAGCACATTTCTAGCCTACCGTGACGTCACGCTTCAACACTTAATCCTCACTGCTTGGATATTCTAACGAAAGTCATCTTCAGCCCCCGCTGACCTCATCAAGTACACAAACATCTTACCACCAACAAGTCTACATTTGAACAATGTCTACCGGAGAGAATGCTGCTCAAAGTCTGTCCCGCACCCTAGCCCAGGTACTGAGCTGATATCAGCCCTAACTGAGAAAGTCAAGGGCGCTGCCAATTGTACGTCCACCAAAATCAGGTCAAGCTAACAATCAGTGGCTCACGGTACATCCCCTCTCTAAGTCACACTCAGCTGATAGAGCAGGGTCTGGAGAATCACTACGAGGAAACGTTAATTCTTTCGTGGACAACCTCGGCTCTCAAGGTCAAAACGCTACCAATTCTGGACAGACTGGGACCGGGAACGATATCAAGGATGTAGAGAGGGATGTGGAGAATCGAGCTACTAGTTCGAAAGGCAAGGAGGAGATGCAGGCTGGAATGAATGCTTTTCAGAAGTAGGCGGATGGGACAAGGGGGAGATGCCGACATGTACACCTGGGGTGAGGTTGAGTGGTGTGGTGTGGTTTTGAGACCCTCTTTAGCCGACGGTTACTTTCACGTAGACCGCATAGACAGACAAAACATGAATCAGATGGGAAGAGGACTGTTGGCGGCTGTATTCTATGTTCCCCAAACGAGCTGTCTTCACAGCAGTGCTCTCATGGCGGCTTCGAGGCAATGATTCATTTCGACCGAGTACATCGGTATCTATGCGTCCACATTCTACTCCCACTCCTCCACCACCATCTTCATCCACTTAGATCTGCTTGGACTTGGAGATCTCTGGTCTATCAGCTTATTCCCCACCCTCGTGCAACAAGGACTCACGCTCAACCTGCGACAAGGCTTCCTCCAAAAGCTGCTTCCTGAAAGCTGGCTTCTCGAATTCTGCGGCGACGTTTGCCTGGATAGTCTGGACAAGGGCAGCCTGCTCAGCCTCTCGCTGTTGCTGTTCGTGTCGGACCCAAGAATCTAGGACGGATTTGAGTTCAGCCTTGACGGCTGACTCCTGGGCGAGACGGAAGTTTTCGTGTTCGAGGACGTTGGTTTCTCGAGCAACAGCGTATAGCTGTTCAGTAAGGGGAACGACTTCCTTGAGCTGGTTGACAGAGTCGATTCGCTCAGTGACGGCTTTGGTGTGCTCGGATCGGGCAGAGTTGAGGATACCCTTGATTCGCTGAGAGTTTTAGCTCGATTGCCAGCGAGAGCATATACGACAACTTACGTCAATGTGACCGTTGGCCCAAGATGAGTAGGGTGCTCCGATAGACCTGCCAACAGCAGCTAGAATGATGAAAAATCCAACAGCGAGAACAGTCTCCTCGTTGGCGACCTATCCATTAGTTCTGTCTCCCTCTTTTTCCGTATTTTGTATGACGCACATATAGCTCAGTGGAGACGGCGGCAGCGGTGACCGCTGTACCGAGGACGACACCACCAGTCTTGGTCCATAGAGAAGAAGTGGGGACAGAATTGATGATGGATGCAGCCTTCTCGTCGGGGGTTTGTTCTGTATGTTTAGTACTATTCCATCCACGTCTTCGATTTATAAACTAACGGGTAGCTAGGAATCGGTGGCTGCAAAGTCAGTCTGTTTCCGAGTTGCAATATGATGCGAGACTCACCTCTGGGCAATAGCTCGGGGAGCGACGACTGGTCGAGCACCTGCACGTAAGTATCCTGTTCCATTTATGTTCTCTTCCGAATCCCTCTATCATTCCCTTGCTGATTCCTTGATTTCCTCTTCTACGTGTTTCCTGATCCAATCTCCAACTACTATCGATTCAAAGACTCACCAGCCGTTCGTAGGCTCCGTAGTGCGAGTCGAGAAGCCATTTTAGATAGGTATACAGGAGGATATAGGTTATGCAGGTCAATAGGTATAGCTCGGAGGAGGCGGAGGCAGAGAGGGAGAGGGTAAAAACGCCGAGTTTCCCCGTGAATGGCACATTGTTAGGCACCACATCAGCCCATGTGATGACGCGCCTATTACACACTGACTGTTGACTATGGGTTCAATTGCATAGACGGTATATACCTATACAGATACCTATAGCAAGATGTCGGAAGATGGACTAGATGGGTTATTTGGAGGGTCAGACGATGGAGCGCCAGCGCCTCCTCGACCTGCTTCTATAGCCTCGAGCTCAAGGGGTTCGCCAAAACCAAGTGGTACAGCTACGCCAGCAAAGGACGAGGAAGCTATTGATGACCTTGTATGTCCTTCTGAGTATCAGTCAGTCAACCAAGAGCTGACAACCAGTTTGGGGATGACGACGACGCGCCCCCTTCGCCTGCTCGAGCTGCTTCACCCGGAAGAGCTAGGGCAGATACCACCCCCGACACACCTGCCTCTTCACGGTCTCGGTCGCCAAATCCACTAGAATACCCCGAGGAGGATGTTCAGGATCCTGGAAATCAAGAATCAGTGTGGGCAACTATCACTTTCCCAAAATGGGATACCCTCAAACCAACGGATGGAAAGGTTTGTCATATGCTAAACACGATAGGGAAGGAGCTAATTCCAGGTCTGGCAAATGAGATTACCTGCTTATGTGAATGTTGAATCCAAGCCATATGATCCTACGCTATACCGTGCTGGCCTAGAGACGCCGGAGAAAGAGGATGATAATATGAAGAGAAGTCGGATGATTCAAGTCAGGAACACTGTCCGGTGGAAGTGGTCGACGGGAGATGATGGCAAGCCCGTGAGCCCATCTCAAGTAGAAAAGGAAGTCGGACTGATAACAGAAACGTCAAAGCAATTCCCGCCTATTGCGATGGTCTGATGGATCAGTATCCATGCAGCTTGGTTCTGACCTATACGACCTGGCCCCTTCATACGGAACCACTCTTTCCCGCCAATCCGACCCGGCGCCAAAGAACTTACCGCCAAACGCCCCGGGTACCGACACTACTTTCCTAGTCCATGCTAATGACGCTTCTGGGATAATGATGACGGAAAACACTATTGCTGGTCACCTATCACTAGTCCCCGCATCTTCAAGTTCGAAGACTCACATCGAACTAGTGAGGCATGTAGGCCAACAACACGTTAAACATTCCCGAATGAAAGTCCTGGATGAGATTGTTGATCCTGAGAAAGCGTTTGTGGTTCAGAATACGAAGAAGAAAGCGACAAACAAGAGACCAGGTGCTGGAAGAGGTGGAGGTGGAGGTGGAGCGAGGAAGAAGGCGGATAGTTCAGATGATGAAGATGAAGATCCTAGATTCACATACGACACGGATCTACCAGGTGGCAGAGGTCGACCACCAAAAGCCAATGAGGCAGAATACGAGGATGATGGATTCGTCATTGCAGATTCGGATGAAGAAGAGGAAGAAGAGGAGGAAGAAGGGGAAGATGATGCCGCTTATGGATCAAAGAAATCTAAATCCAAGAAATCGAAGTCAAAGAAAAGAAAAGGATCGGAAGAGATGGATGAGATGGAGTTGGCTGAAAAGAGAATAGAGGCCGCTGAAAGAGAAAAGAAGAGGGCCAAGAGGGATAGAAATAGGAGAAGAGCTTATGATACGGATGAAGATGAGGCCGAAGGTGAAGCAGATGGAGATGGGGAGGAGGACATGGAGATGGACGTGGAGAGTGATTAAGCTCGTCTACTAGGCCATAGGTATGGCTTGGCGACAAGCAGGCCAGAATGGACATGTATCATATCATACATGTCGACGTCATCTGACAGCGCGCAGATTTCGACCGCTTCCTTTGTCCGTGTGGATGATGCTAGTACTGACAAGAACTGCATGGCGTATTGGATGAAAGGAAGTCTTCGTAGTCGGAGGTCGACAAAGGATCCAAAGGAGTA
>Ga0265798_10003449_pt1 | contig 22484 bp, 27 predicted proteins | sample P3T30metagenome_FD_192430 | JGI IMG/M metagenome (GOLD analysis project Ga0265798, IMG submission 192430) | Plant litter microbial communities from East Loma Ridge, Irvine, California - P3 T30 | ecosystem: Environmental > Terrestrial > Plant litter > Unclassified | place: USA: California... | reverse complement strand
CAGAATCGCATGTAAGCGATCCAACTGCAGGGCCCGTGTTACAGACATGCAGATTGTTGGTAAAAGCTCCACTCCAAGGCTGACGTGCGTGCCGCTGGACGCTCCCGAGCCGACCCGGAACTCACAGCATCGCGTTATCGACGACGAGCTTCTGCAGCCCGTTCTTCAGACCATTGGCCATACCACTCTTGGCGGGTCGGCGACCTTCGCGCTCAACGAAGACGTGTACAAACTCGCCAACTGCTTTCACGTCGTCTTGCCCTCGCTCAAAGACACCAATCTCGTAGGTGACCGAGCTTTTACCAAGCTTGTTGACGCGTAGAGCAAGGTCTACGACGGCTGGGAACCCGACAGGGGCAAAGTAGTCGCAATGTGAATGCACGACGAGGCCGATTTGGTCTGATGTTGGGGGGTTTAGAGCGCAGTGCTTGATGAGATAGGTGTTGACGACTGAGTCGAAACTTGACATAGCATCAGCGACGAAAGGTTGAGTGCGGAGAACGTGGTGAGTCTTACAGAAAATAGTAGATGGAGTTGTTGAGGTGATCATACATGTCATTGTCGCTCCTTTGCGTTGTTAGTGGCTGGCTGTGCATGTGGTTGGGGTGGAGAGAAGTACCATCTTGTGCGGTACTCGAGTTCGAATCTGTAGTCGCTCCGTTGACGCGATTTCAGTCCTTCAGAAGCCATGTTGCGTAATGGAAGATGGCTGTACAGTGAAGTCTCCGAGTTGAGACGCGTCGTCGCGATGATGAAGTTCCGCTAGTAGATCGGCATCGGCTTGTTCAACCGAGGCTCACGAACGTGCTTGCCACAACTTTTTCCTCTCACGCAACCCCTCCACCCCGCAGTCGATTGATTGTCCGCCGCATTGGCTCCCTCGCCTCGGATCCTCGCATACCTGGCCTCCAAAGGCCGCCTGCCGGTGCCGAAGACGTCTACGGGCTCACCCTCGATGGCCCTAGTACCTTCTGAGCCACGCGACAAGTATTCACCGCTGCCAGACGACAAGTTTCCGTGGAAAGAGCCACCAGCCGTTGTAATCACGCCGTGCAATCCGTGGCCACCGCCATACTACCTCGAAGATGGCCTCCGAAAGGTGACGCCATACCACTTCACGTACAACACATACTGCAAGCAGCGATGGAGAGGCAGAGAAATTCTCGATATCTTCGCAAGCGAGTTTCGCGACCGACCTGCAGAGTACTATGAGAAGGCCATCATAGAAGGGCGCGTCGTGGTGAACGGAGAGCCTGTTCCCAGTACTAAGACTATCATAAAGAATGGTGACATAATATCACACACTCTGCATCGGCATGAGCCGCCATGTACCGCCACACCAATCGGCATAGTCCACGAAGACGACGGTCTGATTGTCATCAACAAGCCTGCAGGCATGCCAGTCCATCCTGCCGGGCGGTACAACTTCAACTCCATCATCGAGATCCTACGCGCAGACCGGGGCAATGGCTGGAACCCTTTGCCGTGTAATCGGTTGGACAGGCTCACTAGTGGCATCATGTTCATTGGGAAGCACAGACAGGCTGCAGAAGACATGAGCGCGCAGATCCGAGAAAGATCGGTGAAGAAGGAATACATCACACGGGTTGTAGGAGAGTTCCCTGAGGGAGAAGTGCTCTGCGAGAAGCCCATACTTCAGATCAGCCCGAAGCTGGGATTGAATCGCGTGCGAGCGAACGGCAAGGAGGCGACAACTGTCTTCAAACGCATGGCATACTATCCGCCCAAAGATGATGGCAACGCTCAAGATACACATGACGGTGATACAGGCCCTGACGGCCAGCCATGGAAGAAGCTGCGTGGCTACTCCATCGTCCGCTGCTTTCCCATCACAGGTCGAACCCATCAACTGCGAGTGCATCTCCAGTTTCTTGGTCACCCAATATCGAACGACCCCATCTATGCGAATCAGCGCGTCTTCGGCCCCTCACTCGGTTGCGGACAATCGGAAGCCGAGAACGACGAAGACATAATGTCGCGCCTGTCGCGCATGGGAAAGGAAGATATCGCCGATGCGGTTGCCTACCACGACGAAATGGTCGACGCATATAACAAGAGAAAGGCAGAGAAGATGACGGGTGAGACTTGCGATGTGTGCGACACCCCGCTGTACAGCGATCCTGGGACACACGAGCTAGGCATATACTTGCATGCAAGGCGATATAGATGCGAGGAAGGCAAATGGGATTATGAGACTGGTCTACCTGACTGGGCGCTCCCACCGCCTGGGTACGAAGGGCCAACTGAGAGTACCGAAGAAAGCGATCCGCTTGCCGTGGACTTGAAGAAGCTAGGCATAGAGGATGGAGACGTGGTGAAGGAAGTCTCTGAGCAGGAGCGTGAAGCTGAAACTATCGACGCGAAGCCTGCCATTTGATCTTGGATTATAAGAAGATTTAGTTTTGAGGAGTAGTCGTTCAAGATACCCAATTTACATCTTTCGAAGATTTTGACTGCTTCTCTCACTGACACGATTGTCAGGGCATAAATCTGGGCCACCGAATGTTTTCAAGTATACATGAATCTTCACCTTATCTTTACCAGAGGTACAAGCTGTGCCACGGGAAGCTCGTGTAGTATGTCACATAGCGGGGTAACTAAACCCCCTTATACGAGGCACACAAGGAGCTTCGTATCACTCAACATCAGACTAATTCACAGTCATCAAATACATAGACGCTCATGTCTGGGATAGACAACCCGACGCTCTCACCAGATCAGAACTAGAATCATGACAGACCACATCACCGGCCCCGGCATCTTCTTCGTCCGCTCCCGCATCGCCCACTCCGCCAAAGACAATTTCGACGAGCCAACATTCCTTCACTGGTACGACGACGACCACATCCCCGAGGTGATCGCCTCATCTGGCGTGAATTCTGGCTTCCGCTATTTGGACGTTAACAAGACCTCCCCTTTTGGCAACGAGACCAATGGCAAGCCGTTCTTGGCCTTCTACCCCATGGTAGACACGGCATTTACCATAAGCAAGGAATTTACTAGCATTAGTGTCAAGAGCGACATATTACCGAGTGGTATGGCAGGGGGCAAAGAGATCTGGGATTTGGCGGATCTGGATGTTAGTGTGCTGGGTTTGGGCGGGGTGACTGACAGGGTAGGGAATGCGGGCTCTGGTGAGTGAAAGGTTATACTTGTGGGCATAAAGACAAGAGCTAATATCAACATTTAGGCCCTGCGAAGTTCATTCTAACATGCGGCGTCCGCACATCTGCATCTGCATCCCAGGCGTCCATCGCCGCTTTCATCAAGGAGCTAATGGCACTCATATCCGAAGCATCAGGGCACAGCCGCACACTCACTTTTGAGTTACAGCATGCAATCACGAATGCGCAAACGAGGAAGGCGAAAGGCTTGCCGGAGGTCGAGAAGTGTCCGGAGCCGAGCACTTGGCTGGCCATGTATGAGTTTGAGACGAGACCAGACGAAAGTGTTGTGACGAAGGTGAAGGAGGAGGTTGGGAAGTTGGAGAGTCAGATTGGGGATGTTGATGGCGAGGTAATCGCGTGGGAGTTGCAAAGGGTGCACGGGGAGAGAAAGTTATTCGACTAAGGCTGCGATTGTACTGAGCATTTATCAATGGACTCTTGGTTTCACATGCGACAGACAGTGGGGCATCCTCTTGGGCTCGAGGCCTTTGTGAATTTCATGCGGCTCAACCGTTGCGGGCCGCTGGTGGAAACATGTTGCAAGAAGCGCAAACATCTTCTGAACCTCCTTGGCCGAGACAGTGAGCAATGTGAAACGTTATGCTTAGTGCGACTGCAACGTTGGGCGAGTGAATATTGATTTCAAGACTTTGGACATTGCGCGTCTGTTGAACACGGTAATTGAATATTCCTGAATCCAAGGCTCGATAGAGAAGCGTTGTCGACAAGAAATTTTGGTGTAAAGACTGGGCGAGATGGCAACGTCATCTTCAAGAACAGGCATTACGACGGACCCTGATCGTCAAAGTGCACTATGCACCTCAACTACAGGCTGAACAAGAAACTCGTACAGAAGCTCGTGAACTTCTACAAAGCGACGATTCTTACCCAAAGGAGTTCCCACACTAACGCTGCACCCCGCGTAAGAAGGGCCGATAGACGGAGCAGAGGGCCATGACGTTTGACACGAAGATCAAACATGCACACCGTCAACAAAAGACAGTCCCACAATCACAACACACTGCGAAGCATGCGCTTCCATCACAGCATTCAAATCATCATCGGTCAAGGTAATCTCGTAACTGCAGGCCCGCGTGGAAAATGCACACGGAAAAGCAATCCGGGGTAGCGGTAACTAGCAAGTCGCTGTGTTCGTGCGCAGCTTCACGATAATTATCCGGTCCCTCGGCTGCGATCCGCAAGAGTAAAGTTAGGGATCAGCACATGTCAGTTGGTTGTGCATGTCCTCACGAGATCGTAGCATGACTACTGGTTGAAATTCTAGACTGTCAAAATCGCGCAGAGGCGTCGTTGCAGCTCGGCAGGGTTGTGACTCCACACTTGTGACTCTTTGCTCGTGTCGAGTGCGCGTATATAAAGAAATGACACCCACACAATATGATATTGCAGCAACTGACAATCAAAACCACCGGCATCACAGACACACTACCAAATCTCAAGCAATCCAATCCACATCCCAAACCACCATCAACATGCCGCCCGTCAGCCAATTCCCGCCTGCGCGCGTCTTTCTCAAGGTCTCGACAACATCCACATCGTCAGCCGCAGCGAGACGCTCGACATTGGCATCGCCATTGACTCCGAGGTTTACGACCACATCATCGCTCCCGTCGCGGTCTCGCGCCCAGAGCTCCACAACACAACGATCGAGTGCTACAGAAACCTCTTCGGCTTCAAGACGATCTGAAGCGACTGCGTGATCGATCGTGGCGAGAATTTGAACGTATTACATGTACGAATTGGCATTTGAGGGCGAACACTGCTGGTCAGATGTACGCCACGAGATGTCTAAGCAGCATCAGCAAGAGAAACGAGTGGGAACGAGATACATGCTGGAATTTCTGCGTCTCTACGATGCAACGTCGGACGTTGAGGAATTTGCAGGGTATGATGATCACGGAGGAATGCACGTTGGAGAGACGGAGAGACAACGAGACCGGGGAACAATACCAATGAAACGAGGAGGAAGATAGGACGTTCTATAGGCCTGTGGGCTTATTACATTGCGTATATACCCACCAAAGATTCAGCTAGGATAATCAGAGAAGACGAAAAGTAATGTGGGCGATACCAATGCAATTAAATACTAGCGATACTACTTAAGTACAATCGTTCACTCAAATGGTTTCGTCTCTGGCTTCTGCATCTGGGTTTCATATGATCTAATCCAACGGTTTCGCCTGATGGCGGCGTAAGAAATGCTCTTGAAGCGAGTCCTCTTTTGTGTGCAGCACAGAATTTGTAGCACTGGTTTACAGGTACGAAGTAGTCAGCGTACCCAAAAAGGAAGCAGCAACTCAAGACTACCCCACATTGCACCTCCTGCCCTTGTGTTCTCAACCCTAACAACAAATCCGACAAGTCCTTGACTAAACTGGCTCGAGATCTCCAACTGTTTGTGTTTCCTGCCGGCAGAAGTGATTCTTCCAAACGTTGCCTTCGCATTCGGCTCCCAATTTTACTGTGCACAGTCAGCACAACATGCAGCCCTCGTCGTCACCTCGTCTACAAGTGGCGCTCATCAGACGACGCTCTTTCTGCGCCTTTTCTCATTTGCTACCCGGACATCATCTTCTCAACTCGATCGAACATGCGCAAGTGGCTGCAGCGCCTTGATCCGGACGCGCCGCAGCGTGTCAGCGATTCGCAACATCTTACGGCGAGAGACAGTATTCAGTTGTCAATATCGCAACGCGATGAGTCCATGACTGATAAGCCGACTACCATACCGTCGTCTTACACGTCCGAGATTACAGATTACAGTAGAATGCGCCGGCGCTCATCGATCCGAAGCAGATCCGACAATGGCGCACGACTTGCCAAAGCCAGCATCGAGACTGCTGCACTGAACGACACTCGGCGCTCCTGTCCAATCATCTGCAAGATCTTACCTTTGTAGACGTCGAAACAGCTGCTTTGGTGACCCTCCCATCTACCACCCCCTATGTCGCTCTCTCCTATGTCTGGGGCAAAGTGCCAGCATTGAGAGCGTTGAAATCGAATATGGACGGGTTGAGAAAATATGGAGCGTTGTACAAAGACGACATCAAGATGCCAGCTACCATTCGCGACGCCATGTTTTTGCTCAAGAGTCTTGGGGAACGTTTTCTTTGGGTAGACTCACTCAGCGTTCTACAGGACCAAGACAAGCACGAGATGAATGCAACCTTAAAAGCCATGGCACGCATCTATGCAAGCGCTGAATTCACCATTGTCGCTTCTTATGGAACGAATGCAGATTATGGACTCAGGGGCGTCGGTGGGACGGCACTGCCACGACAACCGAACGAGCCATCATTTCATGGTTGGCTTAGTCCTGCGTACCCGTATGACTCGATTTGGGCGACCAGAGGTTGGTCAGTGCATAAGATCAACTAGTCTATGGTATGCTGATGATTGCATGGCAGGTGTTTCCAAGAATCTCTCTTCTCGCGGCGCCTTTTGATCTTTGATCAGAGAGTTACCTGGGTGTGCGGACACAACACGTGGGAAGAGAACTTCGTGAGCTCCAGGCTTCGAAGTGTCCTAGACACAGGGGAAAACCACGATGAAGCAACGATGAAGAAGCGACTGCACAAGGCCATTCCTATGGGACTCATGGCTTTAATGCCAGAACTACCAACACTGGATCTTTGGATCCGTCTCGTCAGGACGTATTCTCCGCGTCGATTGTCGTACGATACCGATATCGTGCGCGCCTTTGCTGGCGCAGCTGAGGTCTTGAGCTCTACCTTCTCCCGAGGATTGATCCATGGCCTGCCAATATTCTACTTCGATATCGCACTGCTCCACATACCACAGGGACGCGTATCTCGACGTATCGGGCAGCCAAGCTGGTCTTGGACGGGCTGGAAGGAAGACAATAGCGGATACAACGACGACCACCTTGATGCTTGGTCACTTTTCAGTAAACTCAATGACAGCACACTATTCGCAAAGCAAGCCAATTTGAGCGGCCGGACTGTCGCGGCACTCTTGAGTCCCGTGGCGGCCTACCAATCCTATGATACAAGCGAAGTTGACCAGCTCCGCCCGTGTCATCCTGCCATCTTCAACGAGTTCTACAAGTTCCAAGTCTTCCGGAATGATACCGGCGTGCCACTCCCGCAAGGCTGGACACGCCATCACCTTCCGGCCGGGGATTATTTCACGTACGACAAAACCGCGGATGATGAGGTGGATTACAGTTTCCCACTTCCCACAACATGGACGCCAGAAGCCGAACCTCCACAATCTCTGATACTACTCTGCACAGCTCCACACGTAGTCGTCGACGTCGACTACTCATATCGCTGGTTCCGTGTAGACGCTGCGACTCTGACGCAAAACGGCAGGATCATCGGCTCGCTAGCTCTGCAAGACCCATTACAAACTCTCAACTCGAACGGTACCACCTGTGAGCTCATCGCCCTATCCGGAGGCAGAATAATCGACGACATGCAAGCCCACAACGAACATACGGCGTATGGCTACTCGAAGTACTGACAATCTGTCGATGGGAACAAGTAGGGGGCCAGAAGGGAAGAATGAAAAGCGCACTAGATGATAACGACTTGCCGTTCCTTATCTCCAAGTTCGATACCGTGGTGGGATATAATTCTAGTGATGGCTGGGAAACTAGCCGTGAGCGCAAGTTCTATAATGTTATGTGCGTTGGTTGGGAAGGTGATGTGGCGTATAGAAGGGGTATCGGATTGGTACAGAAGGATGCTTGGGACTGTTTGGGCACGGAGAGTGTGACGTTTAAGCTTGGGTGAGGGATATTTGACGGCTACCTTGCGGGATACATGATATAACAAGTTGGCAGCACAGCGACCTCATTTCAACGCTTCACAGACGGATAACAAGGACAAACTAAAGTATGTTACTCTTCTAGCATACGAGGACCAATATCCGCTTCAACACATCCTTCCACAAACTAGATATCGCCTCCTGAGATCCACACCACTCTTCACTCAACCTCTTCCAGCACAACCCAACCTCTCCTCCCACAATTCCCCAACCACCCATCCCCCACAATCCTTCCTCAACCCACCACTCCCACTCGTGGCAGCAGCAGCATCAATGAAAGAAAAAACACACCAACAATCAAAAATTTCGCCAGTGACAGCCCCTCAGAGCCATCAGACGCACACCAAGTCCCGCATGATGTGCAATGCAGCTGATATGTGCCGGTCCCGTCGACTTCGTGAGCGCGCGGGACCCTGATCAGGTAAGTATTGAAGAAAAAACTTGGGAGGGAAGATGGGGGTTTTATGTAGATGGTGGGTGGACTAGGCTGAAGGGGGCACGTGATGGGATGGCGGGATGGGAAGGGGTAGGATTGGTGGGTTGGGAATGGGTGATTAGGTAGAAGGGACATGTGAGGGCACGTGATGGGGGGTGCCTGGAGAGGAGGAAGAGGGATTGGTGGAGTGAGTAGAAAATGATCGATAGATGCAGGCGCCAGCGTAACACGTGATGCTAAGCAACGTCAAAGTCCGAGACCGTTACACACAATCCGCACAAGGAATCTGGGAGGATGGGGCGAAAATGCGAGCATCGCACAAAGTTAGGTGGTCAACGATCTGGTGTATTAGGGTGTATCTATTAAACGAAGAACGCTGGAAGAGAGTAGAAGGCGGCGCCTGACACGGCGCTCTATGCAGTCAACTTGACGGGCTCGCTGGTCTTGATGTCGAGGTTCGCAACGCCGTCGACGAGTTGCTTGTCGCCATTGGTAGTAGCGGCATCGCTAGCGGCGGCAGGTGCAGGTGCAGTTGTAGGTACAGATGCAGGTGCCTTAACCTCCTCGCTGACCGGCTCTCCAGCCTTCTCCTCGCCATTCACTTGGACAGTCTCCTCCTTCTTGCCGCCAACACTGCCCTCTTCGCCGCCCCAAAGGTACACCTCGCTCTCTCCAATTAGCTTGCCAGCCTTCTCCCACCGTTCAACTCTCTGTTGCCTCCGCTCAGCAGCCAACTTCGTCAGCGCGGGCCAGTAGACGGCGTGGTCGTACTTGAAGTCGAGTTCGCCACCCGCTGCAGTCATGAGTTGTGCGGGAGGGATGTGGTCGGCCAGAGGCTCGTTGTATCTGAGTTTGGCCTTGCTGACGGGGTCGATGAAGGGGCCGATGAGCTTCATGAAGGCGGTGACGTACCAGGGTACTGTATTAAGTGTGAGCATATCATGATAGAGGCATAGAGGATACACATACGGTGCGTGAGAAGACACCTGCCCATGCGCTCAGGGTAGTGGCTCTGCAGGATGTCCAGCACTTGCTTCGACTGCGACATGGGCGGATTTGAACTCGACGTGGTGTTCCTGAAGTCGATCAGGAGCGCAAACGTGTCTTGGCCGGGCGGGTGCAGGTCGGTCGACCTCTCTAGCATGTAGACCAGGTGCTCGACCTGTCTCTGACCAGCCTTGGTGTTCTGGTTCTGTGGCAGGAGGTACAAGCATGGCCGGGCCTCGTTGTCGAAGCCTAGCTGGACCTGCTTGCCCGTCTCGTTCTCGGGTGATATGTAGTCTGCGGTGATGGATTCGGCGCCGAACTCGCGTCTCCAGACCAGCGTTGCTTTGATGCGCGTGATGGCCTGTGGGAGATTCCACTTGGTGGCACGTAGGTAGCGGAGAAGGCATTCGCGAGTGAGCCACAGCCGCTCATTGTCTGATAATGGCGCGGTTTCGGTGCCGGCTTTGGTGGTGGGGAGTGTCTCCCAGGATTGCACTTCAGCGAGGAACTGGTCGTACTTTGTTTGCTGATCCGCTGTCAGCGCCGCGATAGCTGCGGGCTTGCAGCCAGGCGCTGGTTCTGATAGGGGGCCAATCGCAGACATGACTTGAATAGTTTGAGGTTTGAGCAAGATCTGGCCTTCAATCGTGACTCTGGTGGTTATATCAGTGAGCTCGGGGTATCAAGTCGGTGAGCATCAGCGCGGCACAGCTCCATAACTTTTGTTGGTGTGAACCCTGAACAGCTAGCCAATCACACACTAGCTCAACCACTTCAACATCGACGCGCGACGCGTCTTCCTACGCGCGGATCCCGCTGTGGCATTCACGCTCTATACCAAAAAGCTTCACAAGTACAATGGACGACTCAACGACTGAGCTGACCGAGCGCTTTGAGCGTTACTGCGCCACGAAAGACGAAGAGTTTCCCGCCGACATACTCAACGAATTGCAGTCAATGCTGCGCTTGTACTCGATATCACCGGAAGAGCTCGACTTCAAATGGCAGGCATACAACATGAAGATGGGTGGGGAGGAGAACAAGATGGACCTGAAGACTGCGCGCGACTTCAAAAAGACCATACAAGATGCACTGGAGCGAGAGAGCAGAGGAAAGGCACAGCAGAGGAATGAGGTTAAGCGCGGGCAGCCTACACCGAGAGCGAAGGGTGGGGATATGTACGATATGTGCGTATCGTCTGATCTGGATGATGTGGACTTCGGCTGATCATATGCAGGCTGGAAGGGCTTGTTCCTAACACGCCACGACCGGGTATGAATGGCATCAACGGCAGTACGGTGAAGAGGAAAGCAGAGTTCCGAACACCAGCGAGCAAGGCCAACAAAGCGCATGATATGAGTTCGCCGGGCGCAGCTGCAACACCAAGAGCCGATACTACGAGTGGAGCGTATGCTGAAGCCTTTTCGAACGATAGAATACAATCTGACAATACACCAGAGCATTCGACTTCGCAACCCGTCAAAACGCCAACGACATCACCGAACAATTCATGCAAGGCGACATACCCATACCCGAGCCGCCCTCAGAAGAGCCGAAAGAGCCTCGCATAAAGTTGAAGGCGAACACAGACATGTCTAAATTCTCGTACCGCACAATGGCGATGAAGCTGTCTGAGGCGTCAGAAGTGCTCGACGATCGGATCGACGAGTTCCGCGAACTTATACGAGAACATCTGAATCTTGAAGAGAGTGCTTTTGGTAGCCCAAACTTCCAATCTCCAAGTGAAATTATTGCAGTAGGACGAATAGCAAGCGACACCAGCGAAGGCCGTCTCAACACCGCAGCCCTCGTTCTCGAAGGCTCGCGAAGATATGGCTCAGGTCGACGCACACCCCTCAACATCGACGGCCTTCTCAGCTACAATTTCTTCCCCGGTCAAATCGTTGCCCTACGCGGCACCAACGCTTCAGGCGACGCCTTCGTGGTGTCCGAGATCCTCTCTCTGCCTCTCCTATCCCAACCCGCCACAAAGCCCGACGACCTCGACACCATCGCTACACGCTACCTCGACACCCCAGACTCTGACCCTGAAAATCTCCGCCCCCTGACCATTCTCATAGCCTCAGGCCCCTACACCACCGACCAAAACCTCGACTTCGCGCCCCTGCATACCTTTCTCGACAACGCAGCCGACGCCTATGCAGACAGCATCATCCTCGTCGGCCCCTTCCTCGACGCCGAGCATCCCCTGATCCGCACCGGAGACTTTGACCCCCCGCCAAACAGCAGCCCAGACCAAGCAACATTGACAGATCTCTTCCGACACCACATCTCCTCCGCGCTACAAGCATTTCACAAACGCGTACCAACATGTAACGTCATTCTCGTACCTTCCCTGCGCGACGCACATCACCACCACGCGGCCTTCCCGCAGGACAAGTTCGTCAAGAAAGAACTCGGTCTCGGCGCAGCGAGCAAAATGGTGCAATGCGTGACGAACCCGATGACGCTGAGCATGAATGAGATGACGGTCGGCATGTCGAGTATAGATATCTTGGATATGTTGCGCCGCGAAGAATTGGTCAGTGAGAAAGCGCGTGGCATCAATATTTACGAAAGGTGTGCGCGGAATGTAATCGAGCAGCGTAGCTTTCTACCGCTGTTTCCGCCGACGGGGAGGGAGAAGATGGTTCCGTCTGCGGGTGTGGAGGCAAAGGTGTATAAGAGTGGTGGGGAAGAGGTGGTGGTAGAGGAGGGACCGAGTCCGTTCTTACCCCTGGGCACGATGCTGGATACGAGTTACTTGAAGCTGGGCGAGATTTTGAATGTGCGACCGGACATTCTGATTACGCCGAGTGTATTGCAGGGAACTGTCAAGGTATGTTCTGCTACTACTCTTCTTTTCTGAACTTGCGGTGCTAATGCGAACATAGGTCGTTGAGTCCGTGCTGGTCATCAATCCAGGGACGTTGGCGAAGCGTCGCGCAGCTGGTACGTTTGCGCGCGTCATTGTGCAACCGGCTGTTGTTAGCGATGCGGAGAGGGAGAAGGGTTTGGCGGTTGCGCATAAGCTGTGGGAGCGGACGAGGGTAGATATCGTGAAGATATAGTGGTGCGGTCGTAAGTCAATGGGTTCTGGGCGCTGGAGCATTTGGATAATTGCACGTTGATAATTGCATGATGTTGGAAAGGTTCTCGATTGTCACGCTGATATTAAATGTCTTGCAATGGTCTTTGACCTAGGTTTCTCATGTTTGGAGAGCACTGCTGGATCAAGAAGCATGGACAATTTCGTTGTATCGACTTCGAGTGGGCGCGTGTACGGTTCACGCGAAGCGGTTACCAGAGTGAAAGTCGTCTGCACGACGTGATTTCCGCTCAAGCCTCATGCCGTGTCCTGCGTGTAAACTCGGCCTCGTGCCCATGCTTGGGTCGTGATATGGGTATGTATGTCCGCCTTCATATTGTCGTCCTCGTGTGCCACTCTGTCATGTCAGCACTTCACCTCGCTACGTCACATTTACATCAATCCAAGCGAGACTCGTGTCATGTCGTGAACTCAGGATGATATTTTGCCATCAGAGCCCGACGTCTCCCTTCCCATCATGACCGTATAGGAAACAGTGCCCAAAGAAAGCCATGCAGAATTGTACCGTCTGACGCTCCCTCGCTTCATGCTCCATGGTATTTGCTCGTGGGAGCCGATTCGAGCCGAGGAATATCGTCAGGGAATCATCGCGTCACACCGTTACGCCTTCTCTACGCCGCCCGTTGCGCTCGATGGAACATTTATCGGTGCTGTGATATTGTCAGTATGTTGTTACTGCGTGGGTAGACCCTTTCGCCTTCGGTGCCTATGCAATCCACCAGGTTCGTGGTATCGCATCCTGCGAGGACGCGTGGTGTGAGGGGACTTGTCGTACCTTGACGAAACCGATGTCGGCGCTCTTCTCGCGGAAGCACTGACGGCAGATGTTGAGGCCGTACTTGCGGATGAGACCAGCGGGGTGGGTGCAGACGCGGCTGTAGAAGCGATGTCAGCAATTGTCGTCTGCCAGTGCTTCCCCTCCATCTGCCAATTTCCTCTCGATCTTGCGCCCCAAGTCTTCCGGCCCTTCGTATTTTGCTTCTAAATGCTGTTGGTGATAACGTACCACTCGCGGGAGCCCTTGCCGTAGGTCCTAGGGCGGGAGTACCAGACAGACTCGTGAGACATATTGGGTGGTTGTGTGGGTGGTTTGCGATGTCGCTGCTGAGGCAAATGTGAGTATGCGGATTGCTTGGGTACAGCAGGAGCGTACTGACAGTTTCGGACTGCTTGGGGGCGTGGAGTTGGTCGTTCGTTGGCTGTCGGTCACGATGCTAAAGTTTGGGAAGTCGAGATTCAATATTGCAGCGGCGGATCTTCGGGTGCGAGCTAAGCGAGACGGGCGGCGTGTGATTGGCCGATAGCGGACTGGTCCGTGCATTCACCAGCCCCACTTCGAGCTCCGTAGATGCAACAACGATCACAAATACAAATATCTGAACTCGATCACAGTCTATTAAACGAACGCCGCAAGACAATCATACAGCTTTCCAGCCCTTCCGCAGTGGCTTCGTCTCTCCCTCCATCCCGAAGGCTGCCCTTCCTGTACTCACACCCTCCGCATCAACCAACTCCCCATACCGTATCTTCAGCTCTCACAATTCCTTCGACGCAAGCTTTCCTTCTGCATTGTCTTTTATGACCATTTTTCCATTTCCGTCCGGCCTGTCGTAGATTTCATGATCTGCAGGAACCCACCATCGGCCGCTAACGCGCCATTCTGAATCAAGGACCAGGTACCAATACCCGCAAAAATAAGCGCGAAGGTCAACGAGAGCGAATATGGGAGTATTAGGTTCAGCTTGGAGAACTTGTAGGTACCACGATACTCCGTCGTGTTCACCGATATGTTCTGTTTCCAGGTGTCGAGAGTCAGCGCCGAGATCGTGACATTGGCTATATACTCGTTTAGGAGGGCTTCGGTGAAGACGAGATCGAGGTTCGACTGGAAAGTGGTACTGTCTGCTAGGTTGATACCAAATCTCTTGTCGTTTTGAGTAGTGTTATGGCGCTGCGAATCGAACACTGAGTCTTCTAGAAGATTTGCAGCTGTAGGAAAACCGTCAACAAGAGCCGTAACGAAGCCGTCCCGTGTGTGTAAAGATTACTCACAGTTTTTTCCTTCCAGATCAATTTCCGGCGTCCAGGAATATCCGTGGATCATTGTTCCATTCGATGATGGAAGCCTCGTGGGACTAGCTGCCCACCAAGCGGTTTGCTGGTGAAACTGATGGTTCAAAGCCTGCAGGGATGCATCAAGCAAGGCGAAGGTCTGATACCCGCGTATTTCTTCCTTTATCAAGGGAACCCATTCCTTGTAAGCCGACGTCTCCATGGGCACGTCTTCTGCTTGTGGCATTTTTCCCAACGTAAAATCGAAATCCCAAGCAAAAGACCTGGACCACGAGAACGATATGGGCGTGGGATCCTGCACGCTGTCATGGATATGCCTTGTGCCCTCGGAGCAGACTAGCTGAAGCCTATGTTGTCGTGGCTTACACCTTAGCACCCTCTCGTCGGTCATGAAGTCTGCGTCATCTCCAGGTAGGAGTTCGGGCTTGCTTACGTGCGGCACAAACCCAAGAACCTTGATTTGATTGATGCGTAGGGGATCTTCACGCTCCCAAAAACTGTTGAATAGGAGCATTTCCTCTCCGAGTTTCATTGTTATAGTATTTCGTGTTCTCTCCTCAGCGCATGAGAGTCGAGGTACCATGAATTCCAATGAGTAGGACAGATTCATGCTACCTGCAGTTGGAAGCTTGACAACTTCACCGGAAAGCAAGACTGATTTGAATATTCTACTCAGCGAGCGTGTAGGGGAGCTAGGCTTCCGTCAGTGTTACATTGACAAGATGAAGTTGACGGCTTACAAGTACGACTACTTCAAGGCTGCTTTAGATTTATCCCGGTAAGAGTACAGCCATCCTTTGCGTAGTATGACGAGACTGTCGATCGGCGTCTTCGGAGGGTACACTAAGTCATAGTCCTCAGGCAGTGGCGGATTGATCACCGAGACTGGCATTTCACCTACCGTCGTGTGAGACCGTGACACGACAGTGATCGCTGAAGGAGGATAGATCATGGCGAGCGGAATCAGCCACACCACCAAAGCCATAAGAAGCGGCGGCGGCGCATCGCGAACCACTCCTAACTTCACGAGCTCAAAGGGGTTCGAGCGCAAGCAGAACAGCTGTTCTATGCGCGCTATTGTAATCGTTCTTTGGCGTAAGATACGCCAAAGATGTTGGGAAAACGATAATCCAACGGCGCTTATCATGCATGTTTTGAACGCAGTCGTGATGAGGAGCGACAGCGTAGTGACTTGCGACTATTGGAGACGCCGATGTTCAGCGACGGTTCCGTCAAGCTTTTGGAACAGGATGAAGTGGCCGATTGCAAGCAGAAGAGCTCCCAAGTTAGAAGAGATACTAATGAGTAATTGTGGGAGGAGGTTTACCAGCGAAATAGAAACCGCACACGAGTACAAGCGTCGACCATTGATGAACTCCGGAAGGAAAATTAAATATGTTTCTCCAGCTATGCACCCTCTTTTCGTGGACTTCCGCAACGTCTGTTGCTATTAGTTTCGCCGATTGATTGCTGTGTTCTTCTTCGGCATTTTTCTCGTTCAAACGGACACGACTGTGTAGTGAGACGTCTGGTGCGGTCTCTGTTACAGCCATTATTTCTTCTGAGACCCTTGGTCCAAAGGTACGACAAAACAAAGATGAATCGCTGGGTAGCACGAAGCACTTGTGCGAAGATTGTCGATTATTTTCTGCCTCGAGGAGGCGATTTAGCTACTTCAGTACCAGCCACATCCTTCAGATGCAGGGCGAAACGAATGTCAATAGCTCCGGGTCAATTGCATGTGAATTCGGTCCATAGATCTCGCGCCATCGTCTTGTCGTTCTTGACTTGGGCTTGGCAAGCCAAGGGGACCGCGTCAAGTTGGTCTCCAAAATAGACGACAGGGCTGAGTCGACAGGGACAGAGTAGGCACCCGCGGAAACGGGCTGTCATCTTTAGACGTTAGGAACCAAATGCCGCGAATGTCAAAGATTGCAAAGATATCGTTCGCGCCATCTCATCTCATATGGCGGCGGAATTCTACACGTAACCCACTTGAGTCCGGACCACAGTCGAAAGATGGTTCGCTTGCATCTTTCAAGTGCCAAAAAGGTGGACACTGGTGAGATTCTCCGGTGTCAGAATCACTAAGCATGTGAGCTTGACTTTGACAAGAGAACTTTGTGATAAATGATCGGGTTCATTGGCTGCTTTTGTTCGACGAGCCTATTCTTTTCGCGCGTATGCACAAGGATGCAGAATGCTACAGGCCCTCTTCTGACAACATACGTGCCTCCGTCACCAACGCTTCATTCCTAGAGTTGCGTTCAATCACCAAGATCGAGAGACGAGAGAACGATCCCTTCCACAGCCTCACCAACTCACATACCTCCTCCTCTTCGCCGTCACTTGCGTGCCCGTCCTCACCGCACTCTCCCCCTTCAAATCCGACACACATTTCAAGTTGTTCGGCCTACTCGTATCCCTATTCGCGTAGATCCACCTGCCTGGTCCGCCATTCGCAGTCATATCAAGTTTCGTAGCGCCGTTGTTAAGCCACAGCGACATTTTCTTGTTATCGCCGTTGATGACATTCGAATTGCACCACACCTCGATACTGCCTGACTTTGATGACACCCACGTGTAGTGATCCATGACGACGGTGTCGTTGAGCGTCGGGCTGATTTTAACGGTGACGTTGGCTTTGCTGGAGGCGGTGGAGTTAGATTTGAGGCCCACAGTGAGTTGGAAGATGAAGGACGTCTCGGCGCTGACTTTGGGCGCGTCGATGGATGCGGTAGCGGAGGTGGCGTCGATGATGCTGATGGTGGGCGAGGCGGGTGATGTTTGGCTCCATTTGAAGGTCAGATCGCTGGCTGGGACTCGGGTCTCATTGTTTGAGCCGACAAGCTGAAAAGTCACACCGACGCGTTGGGCAGAGGCAAATTGTGCAACGGTAGCTATTGGAACGACGCCAGGGGGCGCTGGTGTGGGCGTGGCGTTTGGATCCGGGAGGTCGCTGGGACTGCATGTTTTTGAGGGGGCTGGAGGAGCGGCGCCAGGAAACGGGTCCAGAGGGCCGAACTGCTTGTTGTCTAGAACAGTCCCTTGGACAAGATCGCGGATGTCATTGAATGGGTTTGGCGGAGGGTTGGTACCAGGCACGTCGACCTCTGGGAATATCCACTCGCTTACTGCCATGATGTATTGGCCGGCTAGAACGCCGTCTTTGGTCTCCTTGACGGGCGTGTTGGTCGTAATCCGGTATTCGCGTGTGAATGGTGCTTGTGCCTGAGGGGCGATGCGAGCTTCCCATTTGCAGCGTGTCTCTTGCTTTGGCGTAGCGGTCCCGATCTGGCGGTATGTCTCTTTGCCAGTGCAGGCGTCGACGTCGATGGCGCTGATAATGACTTGCGCGCCGGTACAGCTCGACAAGAAACCGATGACTCGGATGTCCGCAAACTCGACATTATTGGCAGTATCGGGCACGCCGACGAGCAGGTCTTCCACCATGATGTAGTTCGGAATGCCAGTGCCAGCTTGCGTAGTAATATGGAGGGAAATGCAGGTGATATCAGACACCAAGAGTTCACTGCCGCCGACTTTCAAACCAGAGTACGCGATGAAGTCGCCGACTTTGAAAGGAACCATGCGCAGAGGGTCTGGTGGAGTGAATGCTTGACCGGAAGGACGATTCGAGCTCAAGCATGATGCTGTGTTTCCCGAGTACGGTATGCACATCGGGAATCCGGAGAAAGACGTGACACTAGGGCTACCAGTATCTGCAACCCACATTGGTGCAGTTTCAACCTTTGGGCCGAACAGACCATCGGGATCATTGATTCGGATGGTGACTCCGCCTGAGATCGAAAGTGACCCGTCCTGGTTGATGGCCGTGATGTATCCCTGACTCGCTTCAAGACCGAATCGTTGCGCGACTTGGACCTGGCCCGCGATGACTGTGCCTCCGACTATGTTGCCGTTGACTGTTGTCTCGAAGCCGCCTGCGCCTGCTCCGCATAGTTCTTTGAAGGGTGCGAACACGGTTGGGAACTGAACGATGAGATTCTTTGGGACTTGGATGTTGAAGCCGTTGACCTGGATGGAGCCACCGGCATTGTACTCGGTGCCGGCACTACAGCTAGAAGGTGTAAGTAAGATACACGTACGACCAATAAATTCTGCTTACCCGTCAAGACTTCCAACGACCGAAAAAGGGATGATGTTAGGGATCTGAGCTCGACCTACTGTGGCGAAGGCTGACAGAGCCAAGATAGATGAAAGGTAAGACATGTCGAAGAATAAAATTGAGATGGTGTCGAAACGATAGTGCCACAAGAGGATGTTCCATGGTTTTATACTTCCTTTATCTTCATCTCCGGTCTACATGCTTCCGTTGTCTTGCTTTAGCTGGGCGATCAACACCACAACTAACGAAGCTTTGTGGAGGCTCCACACCATCTGGACCATTGTTTCCTGTAGACTGTCCTACAGAAAAAGAGTCTCGAGTGTGATCTGGAAGCTCGAAGATAGATCCTTGTATAGTGTCAAGCCAGTTACACGTGGGCGGCGCACGCCATCAATACTTCCAAGCCATAACACGAGGCATGCGCTGGCTTCCGCACGGTAAGCGAACGCCATTCTGCCAGCCTCAACTGTATCTCAACGACAATGACGGCTGAGCGAACCAGGCACACGACCGAAGTAATGCCACGATGAGCTTGGCCTTAGGCTTAGCCCGCCCGGTGTTGCACACAGAATAGTCTGGACGTCTTGGCCATGCTTATACCAACTCCGTGCCTCGATACTTCACCTGGTTGTTGGGAGCGGCTGATGAGTGTCGAGAGACTGCTCGTACTCTGCTTCGCCACCCACATGTGTGGCGCCTGTCAGCAGGAAAAGAGGGCACCAGCGTATGAAGTGAGCCGTCATCTATTCACTGGCGGTGTTCCAATCAGCTTTCATACGCCTGGAAGATCGACATGTCTTTCGCAACATTGTGAGTGCTCAGCCAAGAGGTATTTCGAAGTCCACCCTTTGGCATGCCTACTAATCAAAGATGGATCTGAAAGTGAACAGTCCGAAAACACAGCTAGAGTGCTTGATCACAGGAACAAGCTTCCTCGATGGCACCCTGGAGCAGCCGCTATATCTCGCGGTGGGTGAAGCTGCACGCTGTACTATATCGAGCCTGCAGGCAATAAGGCGCCACAGGATCCGGTGATTGACAGGACATAGCGAGAAGAACAAGGGCTTCCGCTAATCAGGGGAAGAAGACGCAGAACGAGGCACGATAGATTGTGCGGCTACTCCTGAATAAGAGTGATTGAGTGGCTGGCCAGACTCGAGGTCACATATGTGCATGCATGCAGTGTCGGCTCCGGGAGCGGCGCGATGCTTAGCCTCCGCACCTGCATGACCGCCTCCGCACTTGCATCATGTGGAATCTGTCGACAACATGTTCTGTGCTCGGTAATATATAGTTCTGGCGTGCGAAATTCCGTCGTGGTTGAAGGAAGGAGATCAAGGTGTAGGGCCGAGAACAACGCCTGATGGGGTCGAACTAAGACTAAACGAGGAATGACAGACAACGTCGCACAACGATACGAGCAACGCCCGGTATGTTGGTGTAACCAGCAATTACGAGAATATAGTGGCGAATGTTATTACCGGAGGCAGAACTTACCCGCGGCGTTCAATTGGCGCCAACGCGTGAAGACGAGAAGTTGCAGGGACAACAGACCGCGATCTTCGCCTCGCAAGTCTGCGGACTTCGGCTACTATCTGCATGTCCGCGATATACTTGGCAATCTTTCTTCTATGAATGACTGATAATCCGTAAATATCTCTAAATTGGGGGTTTGCGAGGCAAGAGAACAGTGTTTACCCCAGCGCATGCTGTCTGTCATAGGGGTGTTTCGTAGGGCAAGAATAGAGGAGGTAGGCGCAGGGCAGGCAGGTGGGAGTGGGAGGCAGGAGTGGGAGGCAGGAGTGGGAGACAGGAGTGGGAGGCAGGAGTGGGAGACAGGAGTGGGAGGCAGGAAGGTGGAGGAGTGGGAGGCAGGAGGGTGGGTGTAGTAGGTGGCTAGTGGCTGCAACAGCCGTTGATTGGCTATTACCTCGGATCACGTGAATGGACACTTTTGGCGACCAATAACCTCGGAAGCATCGAGCAACAATGGAGCTAATCCGAGATGATGCTCAACGACCTTTTGAGCCCTTACGTACGTGAGGGGGTACCAAGATCGAGGGGAAAGCGGGACGCGTGACTTGCACACCCAATTTGAAGCCGTGCGGTGGCAAGACTGTGTGGCTAGAGTTGGGGCTCAACGCAATGTAGAAGACCTTACTGGCCCATAATTTCTATGCATCTCGTTTCCCCCTGGGTCTCGCTTCCTACTCACGTACGTTACTCTAACTATAGTTCTGCTTGCTTCGCAAGCAACCAGGCCCAGATAGTGCCAGTCAAAATGAGAGGCAGTTGTTTAGACGAGGAAGATTCGTCCATCAGATGCATAGCAGTCCTGCCTCTCGGTCTCTATGTTAGATACTATTCGAGACGTGAATCAATAGAAAACAGCAATATATAGTTACCTGCCTCACTGCTTGTACTTCAGAGGTTGGTACATTCGACTAGGAGTGTAACGAGTGGTACTTTGGCTCGCTCTCGGCTCCACCTCGCGCACAAGCGAGTCACAATTACCCCACTTCCATGAAAATCCTTTTTTGCACTCATCAAAGAACTTGCCGAGTTACTTAGAATGGCTGCAACTCACCATGTCGCTTGATTGTTATGTAGATGAATTTATTATTTCCAAAACCTTCCATCAATCATCCGATCACTCGGCCTAATGGCCCAATGGCAAGGCGCTTGACTACGATCCAATCAGTAATCAAGAGATTCCAGGTTGTAAGTTCATACCACATATCGACCCTGCGTTCGAATCTTATCTAACACATCACAGCGACCCCTGGTTAGGTCATCATTCACTCGATTAATTTCGAGTTTCTTTTTTGTTCATTTCTGATGCTGACCAAGTGTGCTAGTGAAGGACGCGATTCTATTTTTGGCTTCGACACGTAGGTTAGAGCAGTGGACGTGGATTACAATGCACGAGCTTGGATATATTTTTGGCCGCCTGTGTCGTTGAAGTGTTAGGCTGGCCGTTCTTTTATATACATTGACGTGGATTGGTGAAGCGCTCATGACAGGTTGAGAGAGCAGACTCCGTACTTCCGTTACTGATATATACTGTCATTGAAGCTCGATACTGCCTCAACGGAGGATCCAAAGTGTGTTGTGATGTAATATTTGCTATTCACCTTTGACCACAAAGTCTCCCCAGTCCATTCCATATACACAACACCAGCCCATCTACACAACACCCACATCCACAGCCATCCCCAATTCCCAGTCCCCATCCTCCTTCCACCACCATCTCCACAACAAACGAAACAACACAATCCATTCCAACGCACGCAACGCAACATGCAGTCAGCGCTTGACCAACACTTGCTCCAACTCACTCGCTAAGAATGCGCGCACAAAGCAAAAATCTGCCTCTACCTCCTCATCATCACCGGACCAATTTCTTCTTCTCCAGACCTTCCCAAATTTCTCGAGACACGCAAGTGTCCCCACTTCTCGCTCGGCTGGTTCCGGCGAAGCGAGTCCAAGGCTGGAAAATGTCTGCGCATTTCGATTCAAAAAGACGCGGAACGCGACCCAGGGGCGTCCTGCTCTTGTGCGTAAATTATGCAGTCTTCAATATGTAAACCAGCGGCGGTGTGTCGAATCCCACGCTGCCAATTTGTGCGTCCGCAGTGACATCTTCGCTTCCTTCCTCACGAGGCGGTACTTCGCTTCCCACGAACAAGTGCACGTGCCCGTCGAAATCTTCCACTTGATCTTTCCAGAACGTCGACCAAGTCCACTCTC
>Ga0265798_10003447_pt1 | contig 22485 bp, 16 predicted proteins | sample P3T30metagenome_FD_192430 | JGI IMG/M metagenome (GOLD analysis project Ga0265798, IMG submission 192430) | Plant litter microbial communities from East Loma Ridge, Irvine, California - P3 T30 | ecosystem: Environmental > Terrestrial > Plant litter > Unclassified | place: USA: California... | reverse complement strand
TTCGATCAACTCGGCTGCAAGTCCCCTGCCCCGAGCTTCCGACCTGACGAACACGCACGCTAGCCAAGGTCCGAGCTCGGGTCGGTCAGATAGATCGTTATCGGCAAACGCTGCGCCACCCAACAACCGCCCATCCTCGATCGCGATGAGACATTTCCACTCATTGTTGTACTGCCCCTCGGCAAACTCTTCCTCCCAGTCGGCCAGCGATTGCTGCGCGAATTCATAGTTGAACTGCCGATGCAGCCACAGCGCCATCGTGTCGCTGTGTTCCATGTGGTCGACGAGCCAGTCCAGTCGGTGCATGAATGCTCCTTGAGGTTGGATGAAGTTTGATCTACGGACTAACCCTAGTCGTCGGGGGTCATTTATGGGTAATCATTGCTTGACCTCATCGCCAAAACCGCCGATTCGACGCGTTCTGATAGACGTCGAGTAACTGGCGAGCGCTTATTGTTCTTTCACGAATATCAGACATCAGCGCCATCCTCAATGCAGACCAGCATGCAGAAGGCAAAGCGGAAGGTTTTCGTCGTTGTGATGCTCTGCGGCTCAGATGCGATTCGACAGGTATTGAGCTGGCCCGACCTTCCTTTCCAGCAACCATTTCGTAAAGCACTGCGGCAACTGCGTAAACATCGGCTTGTGTCGTGAGTGGGCCGCCGTCACGCACCTCAGGCGCCGCATAACGAGGTGTCCAGGGCTGCAAGTGTTGTCGGTTCAGCTGCGGCAGTCCGATGAGCACGCCGTCAACGGGCTGCCCGAGGCCGAAGTCAAAAAGTCGCAAGCCTCGCTCGGTGAGCATGATGTTTTCGGGCTTCACATCCCCATGCAGCACGCCTTTTTCGTGAACATGTGTCAGGGCGTCCAGCAGCGCTGTTGCGATTTCCTTCGCCTGCGCCCAGGGCAATCCCCCGGGATTTTCATTGAGCACTCGATCAAGGCGCACACCGCGCATGAATTCAAGCGTCATGAAGGCTCGGTTGCATTTGTCGTCCACGCCAAATGTATAAGAACGAACGATGTGCGGATGATGAAGGTGCCGTGTCAGGGCAAATTCGCTGTAAAGCAGCGCATCGGCGTCCCTTGCCGTCGCCAGGTCATCATTGAGCACCTTGATTGCGATGCATGGATCAGGCTCGCCCATCAGTTCGTGCAGCAGGTCGCGGGCCTGATAGACGACTCCCATGCCGCCAGCGCCAAGCAAGCGCTCGATTCTGTAGCGGCGTGAGAGTACATCGGGAAGCCTTTCCTGCGCCCCTGGTGGCTTCAAAGCTGTGCAGGCATGCGCAACCCTCGCAACGTCGACATATCAAAGGGGTTTGCAGAACGCTGGCTCAACAGCAGATAGTTGGCTTGCATCCCGCCCACATCGGCTTTCAGCACCAAAACGTCACGTCCCTTGAGTGGTTCGGTCTGCATCAAATCCAGCAGGCGGAACAATGACCACGGACCGGTGTTCTTTTCGATACCCATCGGGCGACCTGCAATGCGATCCATGACCAGACTGGCCCGGCCATTCTCGATCTCGGTCGGCCACGTGAACGCAACGGGGACGATAGGCCCATGACGATACTCCATCGACTGGTTGCCCAGACGAAACTCGGCGCGGCTGACATTCGGGTCCAGCGTGTAAGGCTCCAGCTTGAACTGCACCTGGGGTTCCTGAGCGCTTCCCGCGAAAAAGCTGTTGCGAATGGCGTGCACCACAGACATCTGATCAAGATACGCCCGGCTCATCGGCAGGCTGTAGCCATCGATACTGCGCAAGCGGTAGTGCCCAGGCTCGCCGCTGACAAAAGGCTTCAGGTAACTGTTGAAGAAGCGGTCAGCGAGCCCTTGGGATTTGAAGAACTCGCGGAAATCGCTGATCGCAACATCGCTGTGACTGTGAGCGTAAAACGGATAACGCTTGTCGAGCGCCTGGCCGTAAAAGCTGTACAACTCGTCCTTGTAGCGCTGGTTGACGTACTGATACGACTGATGCAGGACATAGCTCCAGGCATCTTCCGCCAGACCGTTGAACCAGCCGGCCACAGGCTGCGGCAGCGATGCCGCCGTATTACGCAGATTGCTCAACGCGTCACGCTGCCCGCCCATGCGGCCTCGTGCCATCTCGAATGCGGCCAGCTCAGGCTGACCAGAGCGGCCCAACGTCGCCATTTGCTGCTGAACGTCATCCAGTGCACTGAACACGGACATCAGATCAGGACCGGGAGCATTTTCTTCGTCCAGTAGCCGATGCAACGGATCGAAGCGACGTTGCAGTGCCTTCTTCGCAGCGTCGGGCAAACTATCGGCAAGTGCTTGCTGTGCCTGACCTCCCACGGTTGAAACAGCCTTGCCAACAGCAGTAGGCGCAATGCCTGTCTTGTCCGGAACTGGCAGTTTATCGATGCTCTCGGCCACGCTTGGAAAGCGGGTGTTGTCCCGGACTTCGACCAGCAACTGCACCAGCGGCGAGTTGGCTGCGCTCAGACTGGCCATTTGCAACGCCCCCGGCTTCGGCCCCTCAAAGGGCTGCAGCGACGTCTTGCCGATCGCTTCGGACCAGTGATTGGCATAGTCGCGGAAATACAGCTGCTCCAGTTCGACCATCAACCGTCGCAAGTCCGCCGTGCCAAGCGCTGCGCTCTCGCCCAGCACCCAATTGTCGCGCAGTATGTCGCTGACCACTGTCGAGCCCTGAACCACAAAATATTGCTGATAACCATGACGGGTGTAAAAGCCGGGAATACGATAGTCAGTGCCTGTCAGCACTATCTGCTGCGGACCGATTCGCTGAGCCAGGCTGTACTCGGGAAGCGTGCGCGCCTTCTCGCGCAGCACGCGGTAAATCACATTGGCCAGAGACTCATTGCGCAACACCTGCCGAGTCTGTGCTACCAGCTCGGCGTTGCCGGGGTAGTCAAACGGCAGTTCCAGCAAACGCTGTACATGCTCATTCAACTGACGCTGTGCCTGGGCATGAGCGGCATAGCGTATCGTCCAGTCAGCAGCGATCCACTCCCTCAGCCAGGCACGGTCCCGTCGCTCCTGGCGGGTAAGCATCAGATAAGCGCGCAAGCTGCCCAGCAACTGGTCGCGATCGGAAGAAGACGCTTGCATCTGTGCTTCAAGCAATCCTGCGAGACGGGGTAACAACAAGCGCTGCAGTTGTGCATGGTAACCGACCAGCAACGCCTCGTTGGCGGCAGGGCCCTGATATAAGCCGTTGCGCTCGTACAAGGATAGATCTGCGGTATCGGGGAACACCCGGGTGGCCTGGTAATGAGTGTTCAAGGCATCAAGCACCGTCAGAACGTCATCCTGTGGCGCTATCTGCGAGCGCTGCTTGACCAATTGTTGTGCAGTCAGACGAAGTGTTTCAAGGCGATCATGGTTGGTGTTGAATCCTGTTGCCCAGACCACGCCTGCTACAGCAACCGCTAGAGCAGCACCACCAAGGATCACGCGTTGTCGCCAGCCGAGCTGTCGACGCACGTCCTTGTCGAGCATCGCCAGCCTGGACTCGGGAAAGATGACCCGTGCCAGCAGATCATGGATAAACCGCGGGCGTCCGACATGCCGCAAAGGCAGACCGATGCTGTCGTGATCCTCCGCCGACTGCTCTTGCGAAGGCTTGGCCTGATCGATCATGTGAGGCGCACGGGTGAGGTAAAAACCGCGCAGATGGCTGGCACGCTGGTAGCGATTTCCCGAAAAGGCCAGTTCGACAAAGATGTTCAGGCTATGGGCGATACGTCCCAACTGGGCGGGAAATTCGAGCATGCGCCCGCGGCGCTGAATGTCGCGCTCCTGATGAAGCCGTGTGATGACCTGGCTGCTTAACCTTTGCAACAACGAGTCGAATGCCTTGCCGACAACATCGATGTCGGTGCCCCGCTCGCCCTTACCGAACGTCGAGCCCAGTACCTGTCGGCTTTCCTCGCGGGACAACTGATCGAAAAACTCATCAAAGCCTTCAACGGCGTCCGTCTTGGTCAGCACGAGATAAACGGGAACCTCAATGCTCAATTGACGATGGATCTCGTCCAGACGCGCTCGAACGGTTTCGGCAACCGATTCCAGTTGGTTTGACTTGTCCTCGATCAGCAACTCGACTGGCAAAGTGACCATCACGCCACTGAGCGGACGCACGCGTCGTCTCTCGCGCAACAATGACAACAGTGTGCGCCATGCGCTGCCGTCAACTTCTGACCGCTTCTGGCTCAGGTAGCGGCCGGCGGTATCCATGATCACCGCCTGATCAGTCAGGTACCAGTCACAACAGCTCGTGCTTCTGGTATCGCGTGTGAGCTTGCGCTGCACCTTGTTCAACGGGAAGTCGAGCCCGGAAAAATCCAGCAAGCTGGTCTTGCCGCTGCCTTCCGGGCCTATCATCAGATACCAGGGCAACTCCTGACGGGCGGACTCGCCGCGCCCGTCGTAAAGACTCGAACGGCTGATCAACCTTACGGCATCCTTGAACCGGCGGGTCAGTTCCCGAGACTCCTTGTCGATCGCGATGCCCTCAAGCACGCGCTCCCTTTCGGTGTCGCTGGCCTGTTGTTTTTCATCGCGGTTGCCCGCACGCCATCCGATGAAGACCATTGCCAGCCCCCAGCCAAGCAACAGCGTGATGGCCACCAGCAGACGCGACGTCGCGCTTTCCAGAATCCTGAGTTCAGCCACCGCGAACAAAGGCCCGAATAGCCAGACCTGGGCGCTCATGACGACCACCAGCAACAACGACCAGACCCAGGTCTTGCGTAGCACGGACAACAGCTTTTTCAAGAACATCTTCATCGGGTTCCCCGGTTTTGCGACTGACGCTCAAGCGCCACTGAATCAACGAACTGATAAGGCTTGAGGACTGTCTCGCGCTGCTTGCCCAACACCCACGCAAACCCCGAATACATTACCGCCAGCGTCATCAGCGTGAAGATGACGACCAGCCACGACGGCACGAGCCGTGGGGGCTCCGGGAAATCTTCCTGCGAGCCACGCCAATGAGGCGAAAGCGTCATGGGTACCTCACCTCTTAGTTGACGTATCTGTCGGTAGAGGCCGTCGCGAATATCGTCCAGTTCGTCATTGGCGCGCAGGGTGACGCGGTACTTGCCCTTGAATCCCAGGGCCAGACAGAGGTACATCAGTTCCAACAGGTGCAGGTGCCTGGCCGGGTTACTGCCCAGTCTCTCCAGCAACTGGAAAAACTTCTCGCCGCCAAACGTCTCCTGATGGAAATGACTCAGCAGACTCATGGTCGACCAGTTACTCGCACTGCCCCAGGCAGTGGTCAGGACAGCCTCGTCCAGCACCGTACACAGCACGTAACGTGCAGCCAGCATCTGGTCGTGCTCTATCGCGTGATGCCGGGCATGGGCCTCGAACAGCTTCACCTGCCCGATCAGCGTTCTGTTCAAAGGGCGGATGTCTCCTTCTTCAGGTGCAGCGGCAAGCCTGGAAAGGTGTGACAGGAGATCACTTGCAGCAGCGATCAATGGGTTGATATGAAAGTCCACACGCTCTTCGGGCGCCAGCCGGGCACTGTAGGTCAATCGTTCCTGAAGGCTTTCGAAAGGCTGACGTTCAGCGGCGTCAGTAAGCCGCTCGTGAGTGCGCTCACCTGAGCGCTGACCGTGCAGGCGGGTCGGGTTATCGTTATGGCCGTGCATGTCCCTGACCATCAGTTTCTGACCGCCCAGAATTGCAGTTCAAGCCCGGCGAAATCGCCTGAAACATGGAAGGCGAAACCACCGGACGTATCCACTTGCGCCTGCTCCTTCTCGTTGAGTTCCAGGCTGAAATAGGTTCTGTTCGAATGGAACGGGATCTGACGCGGCGCCACTGGCAAAGGTCTGAGACGCATACCCGGCAGATGCAGACTGACCAGTTCGCGGATACTTTCGACCGAGCCGACCTTCAGGTGGGCGGGCAACCTGTGACGCAGCTCTTCAGCATCACATTGCGCCCGGGCAGCGAGCACGAACGAGGCTGAGCCCAACAGTTGGCGATCCACACGCGGAGAAACCAGTACGCCGTACTGGCGGACTTGTAACTCCAGCTCAATCGCGTGCTGTTCAAGAACCATCGACAACACCTGTCGAATCGCAATCATCACCTTGCCGAACGTTGCGCCCTGATCGCTGTGCTGATACTGACTGTCCAGCAACGGGCGCTTGCTTTCGGCGCCAAAGGTCGACAGCTCGCCCAGCAACGCCAGAAGCGCGCGATAGAGGGGCTCGGGGTGAACGTCCTGCAGGGTCAGATAGTGCCGAAGCACCAGCTCCGTACGATTGATCAGTTGCAGCATCATGAAATCACCGACCTCGGCGCTGCCTGTCTGACCGTTGGAGCGAATACGCCCAGCGATGGCGTTGCCTCTGTTTTCAAGCAGGCTCACGACTTCTTTCAAGCACGACATCAGATAAGCCGACCCGCCCGCATTGATGAAAGAAGGGACAAATCCGGCGTCGAGTCTGATGGCCTTGTCAGGCGTGCTGACCAGCACCTGACACAGCTTGAGCTTCACGTAAGCGTGCTCGGTTTTCTGATCCCCAAGCAGCAACTGAAATTCTGGCCGGGCGCAGAGTATTTCGGTGCGGGCATCGTCTCCGGCGTTCGAATCGGCGACCTCTGTGGCGTAGGCGGTAAATCGCGCGACCACATCCGGCTCTTCGGCACTGCGTGCCTCGATGCAGTTACCCGTTACCAGCGGCAAAGCCAGATAGACGGCAGTGTTGGCCGTGTTTGGCGGTATCTCCAGTGCCAACGGTTTTTCCCGGTCACCCAGATCGAAAAAGGTGCCGTCCGGCAGGACACCCGATGCCTGATTGAGAACAATCTGACCCGAGCCCAGAAACTGTCGATTGATTTCAACCGCTTTGAAACCCCACATATGGATGCCGGTCAGTTGCGTGCACAGCCTCATCTGCTGGTCGTGGTATCGATCGTTATGCTGAAAGTGCTGAGGGCGCAGAAGCATGCCTTCCTGCCAGATAACCTTATGAGCGTTCATGATTAATTCCCTGCCCTTGAAACGGTTTCGTCACTGCGATGCAACCCGGCTTCATCCAGTGTGAATTCGGCGCGTGTCAGCGCTTCGGGGGTCAGCTGGATCACGTAACGCCATCGAGCCTCTGGCAGATCGCGATACGCAGCCAGCACCCCGACATAAGTACTGCCGGGTTGAAACTTCAGCTTCAGATCAACGCGCTCGCCAGGTCGCAGTTCCAGTTCCTCCGTCGCAACCAGATCCTGCGCGAGCACGTCTCTGGCGCGTTCGTAGAGGGAAAAGAAATCCACGCTCTGAAACGTAGCGGGATGCTTCAGCTCCATCAGCCGCAGGACGGTTGGTGATGGTCGGCCATTGAGGTCGGGATTGAGTCGATCACTACCGGTCAGACTGATCTCCAGCCGGGTCTGCGTGGAATAAGGCGACAGCGCCGAGCAACCACCCAGCAACATGAGCGCGGCCAGCATCAATGGCCTGGCGTAATACATAGGCATTCAGGTTTATCTCAGTCAGTTCGGGTAAAGGGTGTTGATCAGGCGGATCTGTTCGTCGTAGGCCTTCAGAAAATCCCGGCTCCAGAGTCCCGTGGTCCACTGATCGTCCTGAGCAAGGGTGCGATGGTGACGGACATAGGCGCGCCATCGGTTCCCGGCCGTACGCAGCCAGGGCTTGTCTTCATGTTCGAACTGCCAGTGCAGCCTTTGCGGGGAGAAATGCTCCAGGGCCGAGCGCGCCATAGCCCGACAACCCGCGAGAAGAGCAACCTGATGGGACCGGGAAGCCCGAAATGATCGGGAGATCATCCGGGACGCCTGCCCGGACTGACGTTGCAAAAGCTGCTGGATGATCAGGCCAGCATCCACCGAATCGACCATGCGTTCCCTGCCGGATCCGGACTCGGGGCGACAGGCACCCAATTCAGACTCGAGCTCATTGCGAGTCGATGCACCGTGCTCCAGGCCATCAACGCATTGTTTGAACAGCCGAGCCACCTCTATCGCCAGCGCCTCGCACGCCGTCGAGTCGACGCCGCTCATGTCCACACCGAGCGCTTCGGCAAGCCGCTGACGGAAAAAGCCGGCCGTGTCATCGGCGCTTGTCGGATAAGACCGCGCTGCAGGCAGCGGCACAGGTGCCAACTCCGGCAGCAGCAACTGCTCGCGATCTGGAGACACATAGGGATCAACACCCGAAGACCCGCCCCGCTCCTCCATCAGGGAAGAAAGGTCACCGGACAAATAGTGGTTTCTGTCATGCGTCTGCCATGCGACGAGTGGATCGAGCTCAGTGAAACCCCTGTGTCCGGCACCCGATGAATGGGCTGATGGATTGGCTCGCACGTTTCGGGGGCTGAACAGACAAGCTCGCAGGTCCAGACCTCCCATTCGATAAGTATCGCCATGCTCGACACGTCGCTTTTCTCCGGCAGCAATGGTTTCAACACCATTCAGCAGAATGCCGTTGCGACTGATATCTGTCAGGTAGAACGCGTTGTCGTCATGACTGACGCGCGCATGTTGTCTGGACACATAAAACGACTGATCTTCAATGCGCCACTCACACTCGGGACTGCGCCCCAAAACACCACCGCTCTGTTTGAAGCGCCACGATTGTGAGCACCCCTCCTTGAGTTCCGGCGTGTTGATTACTTCCAACACCAGTTCCATCAACCTGTCTCTCTGATCGTTAATTGCGATGGTTTGAAGTCGAATGTCCCAAGACGCGATATTCACTATCGCTGAACTTGAACGGACCACTGCAACCGCCCATAAGAATCGATAGCGCACAAAAAAAGAGCGCAGCCTTCCATTGACTGATGTTCATCAGGCATCTCCGTAAACTGACAATCCGATTATTTATGGCACTTGGCGGTGTTCTTTCTGGCGCTGTTGATATCCAGGCGCGTCATTCGATAAAGCAGCGTACGTCTTGAAACACCTAACTTGCGCGCGGTCTGCGTTTGATTGCCGTTGCTTTTGCGCAGGCATTCAAGCAACACATCTCGCTCGAAATGTTCCATCCGTTCACGCAACGTCACCCCGTGAGAAGAACCTTCGGCACCGGTTGCAACAGGAAAGTGTTCCGGCAACAGGTGCCCATCATCGCTAAGCAGAACAGCGCGTTCGACGAAACCTTTCAGTTGCCGCACATTGCCGGGAAAGGAGTAATCACAGAGAAAAGACAGCGCAGACTCAGACCAACGTACCGGTTCACGTCGCAGAGAACTGCAGGCGTCGGATGCAAACTGTCTGGCCAGCGGTTCGATGTCTTCAACACGTTGCCGCAACGGCGGTAACGAAACGGGAAACTGGGCAAGTCGGTAATAAAGATCCTCACGAAATCGTCCTTGCGATATCAGCGCTGGCAAGTCTCTGTGGGTAGCGGCAATGATGCGTACATCGACCTTGCGTACCGTGTCTGAACCGAGCGGTCGTATTTCTCCTTCCTGCAGGACCCGCAGAAGCTTTGCCTGAAGACCGAGCGGCATGTCGCCAATTTCATCCAGCAGGAGGGTGCCACCATCCGCGATATCGAAAAGACCGCGCCGATCACGATCAGCGCCGGTGAAGGCGCCCTTGCGATAGCCAAACAGTTCGCTTTCCAGAAGGTTTTCGGGAAACGCGGCACAGTTCTGCACCACAAAGGCTTTTTTGCGCCGTGGTCCACAGGTGTGAATGGCTCGAGCCACGACCTCCTTGCCTGTCCCGGTCTCGCCCGTCAGCAGAACGGTATAGGCGCTGTGCAACACCTTGCCAACCAGTTGGCAGGTCTGCCGCATGGGTTCGCTTTTACTGATCAGTCCATAACTCGAGGATTCAGGCTCCAGCCTCGGCGTCTCCCTTAGGGCATGACGGCGCTCAAGCAGAACCTGCAGCGCAAGCACGAAAGAACCCAGCGCTTGCAGTGACGCAGCGAAACACTCGAGTGATCTGCACGCATCGCTGGCGCACACAAGAAGCCCCGCAGTGACATCATCCGTAGTGGTGAGACGCACGCACAGCAATGAGTTCCAGCCTGACGGTCTTGAGGGCAGGAAGCTGGTGTCGTAAAGACCGGGACCCATTTCATTCACGCTGATGGGCGTATCCTGCGACAGGGCGAACTCGAGTAGATGCTCTGCACTGTAATCGGCGTGGTCGCGTGCGAGAGTTTCCGGCTGAACGATGTCATCCAGAACCTGAACCTTCAGATCAAGGCGTCCAGTGGGTGCGTCGAAGCTGAACAGCTGGATCAATTCACAGCCGATAAGCTGAGAGGCGGCCTGGGCAAAGCCGTTAAACAGCGCCTCGCTGTCACCTATGCGCGACAGGCTGGTATAGACCGAACATAGCTCATCCGCGTAGTCGAGCGGATTGTGGACAGCATTGAACATCGATGTCATCTCAGTCGAACTCGCAGATGACAAGGCCCGCAGCATCCAGTGTCGCGTAAACGCGCTGGACATCCTGACCGTCTGACATGGCCTCGATCAGCCGATTGGCAATCAACGGAATAAGGCAAGTGTCCAGCAAGCGATCAACGAACCTCGCCCCTGTATCACCTTGCGAGCACCGTTCAAGCAGGAAAGAGACGAGAGGCTCTGAATACGCGAAGCTGAGTCCCCGGATTTTCAACCTGCCTGCCAAACGCAGAAGTTTAAGCTCGATCAGTTCGCGCAGTGTTTCTCCAGTGACGGGGTAATACGGCACGACGTGCATCCTCGCTAGCAGTGCAGGCTTGAAATGCGCAGTCAGAATCGGGCGAATGCGTGCTTCGAGTTGCTCGACATCAGGTCGTTGACCTGACTGGCAGCACGTCGTGATAAGTTCGCTTCCAAGATTGGATGTCATGAGAATAAGCGTATTGCGAAAATCGATCTCTCGCCCCTCGCCATCATTGGCAATGCCTTTATCAAATATCTGATAAAACAGATTCATCACATCGGGATCGGCCTTCTCTACTTCATCCAGCAGAATGACCGAATAGGGCTTTTGCCGGACAGCCTCAGTGAGCAGACCGCCCTCCCCGTATCCGACATAACCGGGCGGCGCGCCTATCAGGCGGGAAACCGTATGTTTTTCTTGAAATTCGGACATGTTGATGACCGTGAGAAAACGCTCGCCGCCATACAACAAGTCAGCCAGCGCAATGGCCGTTTCGGTCTTGCCCACGCCGCTGGGGCCTGCCAGAAGATAGACACCTGCCGGTGCATCCGGCTTGTTCAGCCCCGCCGCCGCCGCGCGCATCGCTCGGTCAAGCGCACAAACAGCCTGATCCTGGCCACGAATGCGTTTTTTCAGGTCCTCCGCGAAACCGGTAACTTTGGAACTGTGCTCCAGTGCAAGCTGTGAAAGCGGAACGCCAGTCCAGGCGCTGACCACCTCTGCGATCAATCGGGGACACACCTCAAAACTGACCAGTCGCTCTGTTGCTTCAGTCAACGTTTGATGAACGTCGGCCAGTTCTGTTTCCAGCGACTCGATGAGTGCGAACAGCTCTGTAGACCGCTCGGTATCGGTATTTGCCGCCAGCTCGTGCTGCGCGCGCAGCGCTGATAATTGCCCGCGTAGCCTGAGCAACTGCTCGACATCGGTGCGCTGCTGGTTCCATACGGCTTCGACTTCGCTTATTTGCCTCTGCAGTTCCTGAAGACCTTCTTCAAGAGTCAGCAGAACCCGTTCATCAACGCCCAGACCCGCCTGTGCATCGCGGCGCATGGCGTGGAGTTGCCGATGATCCTCGGCGTAGCGGGTACGCAGGCGCTCCAGTCGTTGCGGTGCGGCCGCCAGGCTGATGCGAACACGGGCGCAGGCGGTATCAAGCAGATCAACTGCCTTGTCCGGTAGCTGCCGCCCAGTGAGATAACGCGCCGATAACCGGGCCGCTGCCACTACAGCGTCATCGCGCAAATAGACACCGTGGCTCTTCTCGTAGGCCTCAGCCAGACCGCGCAGAATGGCTATCGCCTCATCCACAGTAGGCTCAAGCAGGCGAACGGGCTGGAAGCGTCGGGCCAGAGCCGGATCCTTCTCGAAGTACTTCTTGTATTCCGACCAGGTGGTCGCAGCGATTGTCCGAAGCTCTCCCCGGGCCAGCGCCGGCTTCAGCAGATTGGCGGCGTCGGACCCGCCCGACTGTCCGCCCGCGCCGATCAATGTGTGAGCTTCATCAATAAACAGAATGACGCTGCGCGCGGATGCCTTGACCTCTTCGATCACTCCGTTCAGACGACGCTCGAACTCGCCCTTGATGCTAGCTCCAGCCTGCAGCAGGCCCATGTCCAGTGTCAGCAGTTCGACATCCTTGAGAGACTCAGGCACTTCACCCTGAACTATTCTCAGCGCCAGGCCTTCAACGATAGCGGTCTTACCGACCCCGGCTTCGCCCACCACGATCGGATTGTTCTTGCGTCGCCGGGAAAGGATGTCAATCATCTGCCGGATCGCTTCATCGCGGCACAGGACAGGGTCAATTCGGCCTTCCCGAGCCTGTTGTGTCAGATTGTGCGTGAAGCGTTTCAGCAGCGATTCATCTGCGTTTTCCGGCTTATGTCCTTCACAGGCTCGCTGCTCGGCGAGAGAGAAATCCTTCAATCGGTCCACATTGATCTTGCCCAGCAGCGGCTGATAACGGCTGCCTGCGTAGCGAATCGGATTGCGCAACAGTGCAAGAACGAGCGCCGCCTGTTCAATATGGCTCTGGCCCAGTTCAAGATTGGCCACCAGCAACGCGTCCTGTAGCCACTGGACAAGTTCAGGCGCGAACACCGGATTACGAGAAGCGCTGTGTTCCATGGCCGGCTGCAACAGGGCCGCAAAATGCGCGGCGTCGACATCAGCATCCGACAGCGCTCGGGAAAGAAGACTGTGGGGGTGCTCCAGAAGTGCCAGCAGCAGATCCTCCACAAGAATCCTGCTGCCTCCTCTCGCCACGCAACGCGCTGCGCAACTCTCCAGACTCATCCGGGTGGGCGCGTCCAGCGCATTGACCAGTTGTTGCAGGTCTACATTGATCATGAATATCTGTCCTTAATGAATCGACTGGCCAAGCGTCACCACACCATCGGCACGCTGACACCCCAGCCAGCTGGTCCAGCCGAGGCGGCAGGTGTTCTGTGCCCCGATACGCAGAGCCCGGATTTCCTCTCGCAGCAGTACAAGACATATGTCGTACTCAAGAAAATCTCGTTGCGTGAACCGCACCAAGGCACCGAGCGGCTGATTCCAGGCACCCTGGGGGAGAAACTGATGAAAGCTGTCCCAGCACAATCGCCTGATGTGGATACGAAACTTGCCGCTTCGGTCTCGAATCCGCTCACCCAGAACAGCGTCGTGACCGAGCCGACTATTGGCCTTGCCCAGGAAGTTGCGCTGTTCGGGACTGATGTGAACGACACGTTCGGCACACTGCTCGATGAAGAAATCAGCATGCTTGAAGTAGTAACGCAGAACCGACTCGACCAGGGCCGCAGAGTGCGCTCGCAAACTGAGCAGTCCCAGATAAGGCAGGAGCCGCTTCCAGTCGAGTTCCGCAGCCTCCCTGACCCTTGCACCACCCAACCCGATCAACGCAAACAGATACTCGGAAAAACGGTCCGTCGCGCCGTCAGCGAACACCGCGTGGTAACGGTATTTACGCCAGACAGGCAACATGAGCTTCTGCAGACGGTGATGAAAAACATCAAGAAAATCACGTGTTGCGCTCGAGTCGTCGTCCAAAACCTGCTCGGCGTAAAAGGCTGGCAAGGGGGAGCCGGATCCGACAAGGCTGATGACATTCAGGCACAGCCTTACGTGCAATTTCCCGCGCGCTTCAAACAGTTCCAGACATTCGATATCGCTTCCAGGAAAGCCGAAACCCGGGTTCGCCTTGAGCAAAAGAAAGTCATGCAGCGACTCATCATCAGCGTTCGGATGAACCTCGCGAAGCAGCTTAAGGATCTGCGGGATCGCCTGATAAATGGAGTGCTCACGGATCGTATGACTGAGTGCAACTAAAGAAGCGGCTGGTGCCCCATGCGAGGTGTCCATTCGTAGCGTTCTCCGTGAGTACTTTTCACATTCAGTTCGTGGAAAGAGTTGAGGCTGGCATACAGTGCGAAAAACTCGTTCAGCACGGATGCAAACAGGAAAAGAGTGCCTTCCCCCCCATATCCGTCAGGATTGATGATCAACTCTGTCTTGACACCACGCACAGGCCGCCCCTTGTAAAGTCGATCAGCGGGACGATGGCTTATCGATTCAAGGCCATTGAGAAGATGCTGGCTGGCTCTTTCGGCTTGTTGATCGTGATAGCGCGGCAAGTCATAGGTTTCGAGTATGATTTTCAACGCATCAATATTGGCCAGCGACAGATAGTTCAACGACATGTTGCTGATCACACGCCATAGAAAATCGCGAGTGACAGGAGGCGCATAGCTCGGCGTGGCAGGTGTAATATTTTTGAAACGAAGGAAATCCGGCGTTCCGTCGCAGGATCTGCAGATGCCACCCGCTCTGATCTGTAATGGGAGGTCATGATTGGTGCAGGTCAACTCGACGGATACTGTTTCAGGGTATTCCGCACTTCGATGATCAAAGCTTAAATAGGTATCCAGGCCATCGTACTGCATCGATGGGCGCTGCCGAGCGCTGTAAAAAGGCCTGCCCTTCTTCGAGCCCTGCCCTGAATCATGCTCGAAGGATTCAAACAAGGCATAGTCCTGATAGCCAAGACCGCCAGACTGCCAACCGGTTACCCGGTCCACCGAATACACTGCACAGCTGTCGAGATCATCTCTGGAAGGTATAAGTAAATAATCGTCCCGCTTGGCGTCGACCAGAATGGGCAAGGCATCCTGTTTGAATAAATTAACGATCGGCGTGCAGTAGAGTTTTACATTATCGAGAGTGGGCCGAAGGCGCTGGATGTCTGCACCTTTGATCTTCAACGCCAGCTGTATGCCATGAGCACGCTTGAGTACAGGATCGGGTAATGCGCCCAGAACACCCAGCCCCATTACGTCGACAAACATGAATTTTTCCTGAAAGAAGAAGTACTCCTGCAGGTAGCGATAACCACGAAAGGTATTGAAAGGATAAGGTATCAGTGCTTCTTCTTCAGCAAAGCCGACCGCCTGCACTTCACTGACCGGGATATTGAACTCGATCGTATTTCCGCGTCCGTCTTCCAGTGCGCTCCCATCAGCGTCAAGCAAGCTTAGGGTGAGGCCCTCGAGTTTGCGCATCAGCCCGAGATACAGGGACCGACTGACATGACGATCACCGGCAAGATGAAGCCGTAACCGTTTCAGCTCCAGTTCACCCATGTGACCTTCACAACTCATGACGAAGGACAACTTCAGAGTGGCCCCGTCACTTGTGGGCGAATGACACAGATCTTTCAGTTCAAGTGGCAGGACTTCGGTGGCAAAGCAGGTGCGAAAACGGCAGATGTGTTCACCGACCGGATCGCTCTCAACAGGCGTCGATCGTTCAACCAGCACCGCAGGTCCTGACCGAAGCAATGGCTCGAACTGCAGCATGCTCACCGATGGCAGCGGTCGCAGATAGTTTGGCCAGAGCAGGTTCATTAATGAATGAGTCAGTTCTGGCAACTCATCGTCGAGCTTCTGACGCAGCCGTCCTGTCAGAAACGCAAACCCCTCAAGCAATCGCTCGACATCAGGATCACGTCCCGCCTGTCCCAAAAAAGGCGCCAGCGCAGGATTGCGCTCGGAAAAACGGCGACCCAGATGGCGCAAGGCTGCAAGTTCATCCTGATAATAGTCATTGAAAGACAACGTTGATTACCTGTTTCAAGTTCATCGAGAACAGCGATTGAAGGCGTGAGGGACGACGTGCCTGACATGCAAGTTCAAGCAGGCACTCCGCTCCTGGCAAAATTGATCACACCTTCACATCGACGCGCCCTCGGCCATTGAGCACCGCTTCAAAAAGCACGTCCCGGCTCACACCGTCGACATTCAGAAATCCCTGGATGTCGAATCTCAGCTCAAGCGCATCGTCGTCGCGTGGCTTGGCTACGACACGGACATTCATGAGTCGCGGCTCATAGGCACAAATAAAATCTTCAATGACTGTCCGGGAATTGCGCATCACGTCGTTGAGGCTGAATCGCAGGTCATTCAAATCCGGAAGCCCGTAATCGGGCAGCGTTTGTACGCTGCCCGCCCGAGTGCTCAACATCCTTGAAAGATGACGGGCAACTGACGTTACAAGCTGCGCTTCCAGGTTCGAACCGAGCCGCTTTTCAGACACACCGGCCAGCCTTTCGAAAAGACTCGTGCAGCGAATCATTCCTTGTCCATTTTCCCAACCAGCGACAATGTAAAAGCGGCCCCCATGTACTTGAAATGCGGACGCACGTTAAGCGCAACCCTGTACCAGCCTGGGTCGCCTTCAACATCACTCACCGTGATCTGTGCGGCACGCAGGGGTCGTCGACCGCGAACCTCGGCACCAGGATTTTCCTGATCGGAAACGTATTGGCGTATCCACTTATTGAGTTGAAGCTCAAGGTCCGTACGTTCTTTCCATGACCCGATCTGCTCGCGTTGAAGAACCTTTATGTAATGAGCCAGGCGATTGACAATCATCATGTAGGGCAGTTGGGTACCCAATTTATAATTGAGCTCGGCAACCTTACCTTCCGGGTTATTTCCGAAGAATTTGGCCTTTTGTACGGAACTGGCGGAGAAGAAAGCGGCGTTGTCACTGCCCTTGCGCATCGTCAACGCAATGAAGCCCTCTTCTGCAAGTTCATATTCCCGGCGATCGGACACCAGCACTTCAGTCGGCACCTTGGTTTCAATCTCACCCAGGCTGTCAAAATGATGCAGAGGAAGGTCCTCAACTGCTCCACCGCTCTGCGGCCCTATGATGTTGGGGCACCAGCGAAACTTGGCGAAGCTGTCCGTAAACCGGGTAGCAAACGCATAAGCAGTGTTACCCCAGAGATAATGTTCGTGCGCGTTTGCAACGTTCTCCCGGTAGGCGAATGTCCTGACCGGATTTTCCTGAGGATCATAGGGGCTGCGAAGCAGAAACCGAGGGACCGTCAATGCGAAGTACCGAGCGTCCTCCTGCTGACGAAAACTTTGCCATTTGGCGAACTGCGGACCTTCAAAATGGTCCTTCAGATCCTTGAGATCAGGCAGACTGGTGAATTGCTCGAGCCCAAAAAACTGAGGTCCCGCAGCGGCGATGAACGGCGCATGTGCCATGCAGGCCACGCTGGAAACGTACTGCATTGTCTTGACGTCCGGAGAACTCGGCGAAAAGTAGTAGTTTGCGATAATCGCACCTACCGGATTTCCCCCGAACTGACCGTACTCCGCGGTATAAACGTGTTTATACAGACCCGACTGGACCACTTCCGGAGAATCTTCGAAGTCATCGAGCAGGTCCTGCTTCGAAACGCTTAACATCTCGACCTTGATGTTTTCCCGGAAGTCCGTTCGGTCGATGAGCAACTTCAAGCCGCGCCATGAGGATTCCAACGACTGAAACTCGGAATGGTGCAGAATTTCATCCATCTGACGGCTCAGCTTGACGTCGATCTCGGTGATCATTCGATCAACTAGCGCCTTCTTTACCGGCTCGGCACTGTTATGCGGCTTCAGTAACTCCTCGATGAAAGCGGCAACGCCACGCTTGGCTATGGCATAGGCTTCGTCGCCGGGAAACATTCTGGTCTCGGCGATGATCTGATCGAGAATTCCGTACTCGACAGTCCCGTGGTTATCCTGTTGTGCAGCGGTGGTGCTCATAGATTTTCTTCCTGACGTTCCAGACACTTCATTCCGTTACAGCATCGAGTCCCAACTCGCCAAGCACTCGATCACGCGACGTTTTGTCGGCAAGCACATTTTCAATCGCCTTGCGAAAGGCAGGCGCATTGCCCAACGGTCCCTTGAGGGCCATCAAGGCGTCACGCAATTCCATGAGCTTCCTGAGCTCTGGAATTTGCTCTACAAGGCTGGCCGGATTGAAATCAGTCATTGCGTTGACGCGGATATCAACCGCCAACTCCTCAGTCTCGCTCTCATCACGCAGACGATTGGGCACACTCAACGAAAGCCTAAGATCCTGCTTGGCAAGCACATCATCAAAGTTATTTTTATCGACACTGATCGCCTTGCGGGCTTCAAGCTTTCGGTCATCGGCTCGCTGAATAAAATCACCCAGCACCAATAGTTTCAAAGGGAGCTCTATTTCTTCATGAGCATCACCAATCGCCGGTTTGAAAGTGACGTTTATACGTTCCTTGGGTGCGACAGAGCCTTCTTTTGCCACTGCAGTTACTCCTTTTATTATCACAGTACTTACGTTTTGTTCAGCACGGCTTCAAAATCATACTGGCACAACCGCCGATATATCTCGTCCTTGCTCACTCGTGAAACCCGGTCAGGCGGAATTTTCTCGTGACAACTGTATAAAAGCCGGGAAACCTCCAGGAACGCTTCAGGTTCCCAGCATTCAAGCCCCCGCTTTTCAAGTTGTTGATCAAGCAATTCAAGTTGAACTCTGGCCAACTCGTATTTTTTTGCCCGATGGCAAATACGAGCGATGCTGAATTGCCAAAAGAAACGTTCACGCTCACTCCGTGCACTTGACAGGTGTCGAGCTAATTCCTTGACTGCAGACTTCAGACCGTCCTTGTGCAATCTCTGAATCATTTCATTCAGAATAATATTCCAGGCCGGCTGGTCCCCAGCATTATCCTGCGCCATATCAGACTGGGCGGGAAGTACATGAGGCATCACATACGTCGATATCCAGCTCTGTGTTGCATCATCAGCAAAAGGCACACCGTCATGAAAACGCAATTCGACTATGCCAGGTATCCGCTGCAGAAAAAGAGCGAACTGAATTTCCACTTCACGCATTGAAAGCCCTGCGTCAAGCGCCTGCAGACTTTCCCAGACCATACGTTGGCCGTCGAACCAGTAGGGGGAACGAGCGATGCTCAATTCCATATCTACAATGAGATCTGCGTAGGTGCCTTTTTCAAAACGTAGTTTGTAATCGCTCACTCGATCTACCGACAAGCCACGTAATGATGTTATCCGCTCAGCGTTACACGCTGGAGCCGCATCGATCATGAGCCATAGCACGGTACGATTAAGACGCAAGGCGCGAACATCGGTGGCTTTCTGCTTCAACCACCATGCGCACAAGGACTGGGTTATATCCTGCTGCGTACCTAATACTTTACGTGCATCCTTGTCACTGTCTACGGAAGAATGACTGAAAAGCTGCGTGGCGACCTCTTTGACCTGCGCAGCAATCGTCATCGGTTTACGTTCGTTTTGCGAGGCAGTCTGAAGCATCCGGACCAACTGTCTGCGAATCGGCAGGATCAAAGGTGCTTCTTCACCCAGGTGCCGCCTCAGCACCTCGTCAAGCGCCTCAAGGTGCTCAGAGAAACGCTGAAACAATGTAACCTGTTGTTTTATAGACACTTCGTCGATGAGGATCTTTTCAAGCCTCGGCAATATCCATGCTAAAGCCGCGATACGCGTCCTGTGCTTGGCTGGGTATAGCTCCGGCCAATGGTGTTCACAAAGATAACGTAGCATGCCAATACCAGCCAATAGGCCTGGAAACGCTTCATTTTTATAAAGCGCCCATGTCAGCCAACATGCCACACGAAGGTCTCTCGACTGATCCCGCAGAATTCTTTCGCTTTCTTCACGAACCTTTAACCAGTCGACATTTACGGAACTCAGAATCGATTGTTCAGCATTCAACCGTGTTTCCAAAGCCTCAAACTCCTCGGAGAAACGAATATCGCTACCCGAGTAGCTGCCGACGGATACAGGGCATTGAACAATACGGAGATAATGCTCAGACAATGTATCTGAATGAGTCATCTGCTTTTACCTCCTTTACGTGTCAGGTATCGTTAATGCCAGCCCTTCGGCAACGGCGCAAACATTAACCGCACATTTTCTGTTTAACAAGCGAACAAACACCAAAGAGTCGGTTTTCAGAATTTTCCTACAATGTCGAATAGTTTAACTGTAGGAAGCAAAAAAGCAGGCGTTGCCTGTCGCAGAACAAAATCCCTCTACAACTGAATCAGCAACCTATCGCCTTAACTACTTCGAGCTCACTGCGCCAGTTGTTGCGCATCCTTCTGGTCAATTCTGCGAAGCCAGGCCGTTTTGCCTCAGTGGATATTGAGCAAACCTACAACTGCGCAGAAATATTCCCAAGTGCGCAAAAACCAGCACAAATATCGGGGATAAAACACTGATTATTGGAGGGGTTACGATAACAGCAATATTAAAAAGCCCGAAACTCAAGGACCTTGATCTAACTGGCATGGTTCTTGTTAACCACCTTGCGACCAGCACTTTTTCGCTGGCCAGCTAATTGAGCACATCTGGAGGCTCCACAATGGCAACACCTGCTTACATAACTATCACCGGTGTAGATCAGAAGCTTATAACCGAAGGCGCATTCACCGCGAAATCAGTTGGAAACATCTATCAGGAAGGACACGAAAATCAGGCACTGGTACAAGCCTTCAGCCATGAGATTTTCATTCCTTGCGATCCACAGACGGGTCAACCCAGCGGACTGCGAATACACAAGCCTTTATGTATCACTAAAACGTTCGACAGAGCCTCCCCATTGCTGCAACAGGCACTGACGTCAGGCGAGAGCTTGAGCGAAGTCAAAATCGAGTGGTATCGCACATCAGCCGCAGGTCAACAGGAGCTTTATTACACAACTCGCCTAACAGACGCGACGATAGTCCAGATAAAGGATTACATGCATAACTGCCAGGATCCTGCCATGTCCCATTTCACACACCTTCAGGATGTCCATTTCGCTTACCGCAAAATCGAATGGACTCATGAAATGTGCGGAACCTCTGGCTCTGACGACTGGCGTACCAAAGGCAAAGAAAAAACTGGCTGATTAATGCCATCGACCCGAAAGGGTCGATGGTTCCCTGGCTCACTTCAACATGGGATAAGCCATGAAGCCTGAACCTTTCAGTAAAAATCATTTCAAGCTCAACCTTGATGGCATCGATCATGGCTTTCAGGTGCTCGCCTTCAAGGGCCACGAAGCGATCAGTCAGCCTTTCGCGTTTACGCTGGAGCTGGTCAGCGAGTCGTCAGGACTGGATCTGGAAAGCCTGCTGAACAGACCTGCCTTTCTGCAGTTTGCACCCGATAACAATGGTATTCACGGGCTGATCGACCGTGTCGCCCAAGGCGATTCGGGGCAACGTCTGACCCGTTACTCGGTCACCCTCCGTCCGCATCTGGCTCGCCTCGGCCACCGCACCAACCAACGGATCTTTCAGCACCGTACGGTGCCGCAGATCATTGCCCGGATTCTGGAAGAGCACGGCCTGCTGGCCACCACCTATCGCTTCCAGCTCGCCAGCGTCTATCCCGAGCGCGAGTACTGCGTTCAGTACCACGAATCGGACCTGCACTTCATACAGCGCCTCTGCGAGGAAGAAGGCCTGCATTACCACTTCGAACACAGCCCGACTGCCCATCTGCTGGTGTTCGGCGAAGATCAGGCAGTGTTTCCCAAACTGGCGCCCGTGGTGTATCGACAAGACAGCGCAATGGTCGCCGACACGCCCGTCATCCAGCGCTTCAACCTGCGGCTTGAAACCCGACCGAGCCGCACCACGCGCCGCGATTACCATTTCGAAAAACCGCGCCTGACCATGCAAGGCGCAGTACCCGGCGACGCCCGGCCGGACCTTGAGGACTACGATTACCCCGGCCTGTTCACCCATCGTGACCGCGGCAGCCATCTGGCCGCCCGAGCCCTGGAACGCCATCGTCATGACTACCGGATTGCCGAAGGGCACAGCGATCAGCCACGGCTGGTGAGCGGACATTTCCTGCCCCTGAGCGAACATCCCCAGGCAGCCTGGAACGCACTCTGGCTGCTGACCGAGATCCAGCATGAAGGTCGTCAGCCGCAAGTGCTGGAAGCGGCAGCATCAAACGAACACTCGAGCGCTGGTGAGTTGCGCCAGGGCTACCGCAACACTTTCAGGGCCATACCCGGATCAGTCACGTTTCGACCATCCCTGCGCCATCCCAAACCGCGCATTGCCGGCAGTCAGACCGCCGTCGTGACTGGCCCGGCGGGTGAAGAGATTCATTGCGACAGGCATGGCCGGGTCAAGGTCCAGTTCCACTGGGATCGCGAAGGCCAGGTCACGGATCAGAGCAGTTGCTGGCTGCGCGTGTCTTCGAGCTGGGCGGGTGACCGCTATGGCGGCATGGTCATTCCAAGGGTCGGCATGGAAGTGCTGGTGACCTTCATCGAAGGCGATCCCGACCGTCCGTTGATCAGCGGCTGCCTGTACCACGCTGAACACACCCCGCCCTACCCGCTGCCTGCCCACCAGACCCGCAGCGTGTTCAAGACCCTGAGCAGCCCAGGCGGCAAAGGCTCCAACGAACTGCGCATCGAGGACCGCGCCGGTCAGGAGCAGATCTACGTCCATGCCCA
>Ga0265798_10003444_pt1 | contig 22489 bp, 24 predicted proteins | sample P3T30metagenome_FD_192430 | JGI IMG/M metagenome (GOLD analysis project Ga0265798, IMG submission 192430) | Plant litter microbial communities from East Loma Ridge, Irvine, California - P3 T30 | ecosystem: Environmental > Terrestrial > Plant litter > Unclassified | place: USA: California... | reverse complement strand
TGATCGCCCCGCCGGTATCCTGCGCGACCCACAATCCCGTGGCGTCGGCGCGATCGACCGACAGGAACAGCGGCGCGCCCAGCGGCACGAATTTCGGATCGGCGGCCGCGCTGACCTGGCCGGTCACGGCATAGCCCATCGCCCCCTGCGGCGGTCCGTCGAGTTCGCGGAAGAAGACGAAGCTCTTGTTCTCGCGCATCAACGCCGCGCCCTGTTCGGGATTGGCATGGAGCCAGGCGACGATGCCCTGCATCGATGCCTGTCCCGGCTGGAGCAGGTTGCGCTGGCGCATCAAACTGCCGATCCCGGTATAGTCACGGCCGTTCTGGGTATCGTAGCCGATGCGCAGCACCGATCCGTCGGGCAGCCTCAGCCGGCCCGAACCCTGGATCTGGAGGAAGAAGATCTCGACCGGATCGGCGGCCCAGGCGATGATCGGCGCCCGCCCGGCCAGCGCGCCCTGTTCGATCTGGGTCCGATCGAAATAGGGGACGAGTGCCTTGCCGTCCACGCGGCCACGGACGCGCTTGCCCTTCAGGTCGGTCGAGAATTGTCCGAGATCGACATCGACCAGATCGGTCGGCCGTCCGTAGACCGGCACCGCATAGCCCGGTCGCTGATCGAGCGAACCGCGGATTTCAGGTTCGTAATAGCCGGTGGCGAATGCCTTGCCGTCGCCGATCTGCACCGCTTCGAACCAGGTGGCGAAGAAAGTGCGGGCATCCCCCGGCTGGCGCGCGGCGGCGCAGGCGCCCTGCCAGTCCGTCCCGCGCGTCAATCCCGAGCCGTCGGTCCGACGTATCAGGCCGGGGCAGGACAAGGCGAACGCGGTCCGTGCCGCCACGGCCTGCGCATCGGTGATCGGCAGCGCGGCGACCGGGGGGCCGGCGACGATGCCGGCCTGCTGCGCGGTCGCGGCACCCGCTAGGACCACCACCGGCTGCGGTGCGATCGGCAGGGCGGCGACGATCCGGCCATCCGCCTGCCGTATATTGACCGGTGCCGTGTCGCGAACCGGATGATGGGCGGTTTTGCCCCCCGCCCCGCCGGGCGGACGGGCCGCCGGTAGCGATGACGGAGCGGGCGGCACGATGGCGCCGCTGCACGCCCCCAGCATCAGCGTGAGTGCGACCGCACCGAATCGTCTGCTCACGCCGCAGCCTTATGCTTCATCGGTATCGACAAGCTTCCAGTTCGGGTCGCCGCTTTTCAGCGTGCGCATGAACGTCCACACGTCGTGCGTCTCGACCGCGTCGGTCAGCGATCCGGCGATCACCTGACCCTCGGCATTCCGGGTGATGGCGGCGATATCCGCGTCGAAACGCACCGTGATCCGTGCCTCGCGCCCGGCCAGCTGCGCATCGGCGATCACCGCACGCTCGATCGTGACCAGCCGGTTGTCGAGCGTTTCGCCCGCTTCGCGACGCTGCGCGATCGCGTCGACGAACGCGGCACGGACATCGGGTCCGGCCAGATCGGCCAGCGCCGCCTCGTCACCCTGCCAGAACGCTTCCAGTACCATGCGGTACGCGCCCTTCGCCCCTTGCAGGAACTGGCCGACATCGAAGCCCGGCTCGCCAGCGACGATCGCCCGCAGGCCCGCCTCCGCCTTCGGTTCGATATGACGGTTGGCGATCTCGCGCGGTTCGGCCGCGACGTCGACCGTGCGTGGGGCGGCGGGCAGCGCGCCCCGTTCCTCGGCGGCGCGCGGCAGGGGCTGTTGTTCATGCCCCGTCCGCTTGCCCAAGACGCCATACAGACGCAGCGCCAGGAAAGCGGCTATCATCGCGAACACAATTACGTAGAGCACCGGGCCTCCGATCTTCGACAATGACATAGGCGTTATCCGCCGGTGATTCAAATCCGTGGCCTGCATCGGGGAGAAGCAGGCAACCCCGCCGTTGAAACGGGGGGTTGGCGCTGCTACGCGACGAACACCGGATCGAACGCGCGGCCTGCCCGCTTCGCTCCACCGCCACGCTCACCGCATAAGGAAAACGACATGGACGATCAGGACAACGGCGCGTCCGGCCAGCCGATTGCCAACGGCACCGACACCGCACCCGCCGCCGGCATGATCTCGCAATATGTGAAGGACCTGTCGTTCGAGAACCCGAACGCACCCGCGATCTTCCAGTCGCAGACACCGCCGGCGATCGACGTGCAGTTCAACATCGGCGCCACCCAGGTGGCCGACGAGGTGCACGAGGTGGTCCTGAAGATCGACGTGCGCGCCGATGTCGATGGCCAGACCGCGTTCATCGTCGACCTGTCGTTCGCCGGCCTGTTCGGCTTCCGCAACGTCCCCGTCGACCAGATCCAGCCGTTCATGCTGGGCGAGGCACCGCGCCTGCTGTTCCCGTTCGCCCGCCGCGTGCTGGCCGATGCGGTTCGCGACGGCGGCTTCCCGCCGCTGCTGCTGGAGCCGATCGATTTCGGCCAGCTTTACCTGCAACAGGCGGCGCAGCAGGGCCAGCCGACCACCACCGAAGTCGGTCACGCCTGATTTAATCCGTCCGAACCGGGACGAACGGCCATGAACCTCACCCGGGCGCTGGGCTCGATCGGCGGGCTCACGCTCGCCAGTCGGGTACTGGGACTGGTGCGTGATGCGCTGTTCTTCCGGTTCGTCGGCGCGAACTTCGCGTCCGACGCCTTCCAGATCGCGTTCCGCCTGCCCAACATGTTCCGGGCGTTGTTTGCGGAAGGCGCGTTCAACGCTGCATTCATCCCCCTGTTCAATCGCAAGGTCGCCGACCCGACAGGGCGCGGTCTGCCCGACGGGCTGGCGTTTGCGGAGGATGCGCTGTCGGTGCTGCTCCCGGTCCTGATCCTGATGACCGGGCTGGTCGAGATCGCGGCGTGGCCGGTGACGTGGCTGCTGACGTTCGGGTTCAACGACGCCACCGATGCGCAGTTCGCACAGGTGGTGCAGCTGGCGCGGCTGACCTTTCCCTATCTGATGCTCATCAGCCTGGTGTCGCTGTTGGGCGGCATCCTCAATTCGTTGCATAAATTCTGGATCAACGCAGCGGCACCGATCCTGCTGAACCTGACGCTGATCGGGGCGCTGCTGTTCTTCCACACGGACGTGCCGATACTGACCGCGCGCAACCAGGCGATCGCGGTGACCGTCGCCGGCGCGCTCCAGTTGCTGTGGCTGTGGCTGGCATGCCGGGCGGCGGGGGTGAGACTGCGTCTGAAGCGACCCCGGCTCAACGCCGACGTGAAGCGGCTGCTGTCGCTGATCTGGCCCGCCGCGGCAGGAGCCGGCGCGGTGCAGATCAACCTCGTCGTCTCAACCGCGCTGGCCGCCAGCCTGCTTCCCGCCGGGTCGGTCAGCTATATCTATGCCGCCGACCGGCTGAACCAGCTGCCGCTCGGGCTGATCGGGATCGGACTGGGCACCGTCCTCCTGCCCACCATCTCCCGCCTGCTGGGCAAGGGGGACGAAGCGGCGGCGATGGAGACGCAGAACCGGGGGATGGAGCTGGCGCTGTTCCTCACCCTGCCCGCCACCGCCGCGCTCATCGTGTGCGGCGTGCCGATCGCCGCTGCGCTGTTCCAGCATGGCAAGTTCGGCATGGACGACACGCTGTTCACCGCGCAGGCGCTGGCCGCCTTCTCGGTCGGCCTGCCCTCCTACATCCTCGTCAAGGTGCTGACGCCGGGCTATTATGCCCGCTCCGACACCCGCACGCCCGTCCGCTATGCGACGATCTCGATGGTCGTGAACCTCGTCCTCAACCTCGCGCTGATCGTGCCGCTCCAGCATATGGGGCCGCCGCTGGCGACGGCGATCGCCAGCACGGTGAACGTCGCGCTGCTGTACCGCACGCTGGCGAAGCGCGGTCAGTTCGTCCCCGACCGGCAGTTGCGCCGCCGCGCGCCGCGCCTGCTGGTCGCGGCGCTGGCGATGGGGGGGACGATGTTCTTCCTCAACGACCTGTTCACGCCTTACGTCACCGGATCGACGGTCGAGCGCTGGGGTGCGCTGGTCGTGCTGGTCGGCACCGGCGGGCTGGTCTATGCCGCCGCCACCGTGCTGACCGGCGCGGTACGCCCGGCCGATCTGAAGCGACTGATCCGCCGCCCCGCCTGAAGGAACCCGTTCGTTGCGCATCGTCTCCGGCATCCAGACCACCGGCAATCTCCACCTCGGCAACTATCTGGGCGCGATCCGCCAATGGGTCGCGATGCAGGACGACATGCAGGCGGAGGGCGGCGAGGCGCTGTTCTTCCTTGCCGACCTCCATTCGCTGACGGTGGCGATCGACCCGGCCGAACGCGCGGCCACCACGATCGAGATGGCGGCGACGCTGCTCGCCGCCGGGATCGATCCCGACCGGTCGATCCTGTTCAACCAGGCGCGCGTCTCCGCCCATGCCGAACTGTGCTGGGTGTTGCAGGGCACCGCGCGGATGGGCTGGCTCGGCCGGATGACGCAGTGGAAGGACAAGGCGGGCAAGAACCGTGACGGCGCCTCGGTCGGCCTGTTCACCTATCCGGTACTGCAGGCCGCCGACATCCTGGTCTATCGCGGCACGCACGTGCCCGTGGGCGACGACCAGAAACAGCATCTGGAACTGGCGCGCGACATCGCGGTCAAGTTCAACGCCGATTTCGGCGTCGACCTGTTCCTGCCCCCCGAACCCTTCATCTCCGCCGCCGCGCCGCGGATCATGAGCCTGCGCGACGGCACCGCCAAGATGTCGAAATCGGACCCGTCCGATGCGTCGCGGATCAACCTGACCGATTCGGACGACGCGATCGCGCAGAAGATGCGCAAGGCGCGGACCGATCCCGGCCAGTTGCCCGAGACGATGGCCGAACTGGCGGACCGGCCCGAGGCGCGCAACCTCGTCACCATCTATGCCGCGCTGGCCGGGATCGGCACCGATGCGGTGCTGGCGGAGCATGCCGGTCAGGGGTTCGGGGCGTTCAAGCCGGCGCTGGCCGACCTGACGGTGTCCGTCCTCGGCCCGATTCGCGAGCGGCTGGTCCGGTTGCTGGACGATCGCGCCGCCGTGGGTATCGCGCTGGAACGGGGCGCCGACAAGGCCCGCGCCCTGGCGGAGCCGACCTTGCGGGCCGCGCAACGGGCGACGGGGTTGCAGGTCTAGTCCGACCGGTAACGGCCGGGGGGCAGCGATCGCCCCCTCAGGCTTCCAGTTCCCGCATCAGCACGCGCACCGCGCCATCGATGTCGCGGTCGGTGTCGCGCAGTTCCTCGATCTTGCGGACCGCATGGATCACGGTGGAGTGGTCGCGCCCGCCGAACTTGCGGCCGATTTCGGGCAGCGAGCGCGTGGTCAGCCGTTTCGACAGGTACATCGCGATCTGGCGCGGGCGCGCCACCGCGCGCGAGCGGCGGGCGGATACAAGATCGAGCGGCTTCAGCTCAAAATGCTGGCTGACCAGCTTCTGGATTTCCTCGATCGTCACCCGACGTTCCGCGCCGCGAAACACGTCGCCCAGTGTCTGGCGGGCAAAGTCGAGATCGATCGCCTCGCCGGTCAGCTGCGCATAGGCGGCGACGCGGTTCAGCGCCCCCTCCACTTCGCGCACGCTGGTGTGGACACGGGCGGCGATCATGTCGAGCACCTCGGGCGGCATCACCGTACCGGGCAGCTCGGCGGCCTTCCGCTCCAGGATCGCACGGCGCAGCGCCAGGTCGGGCGCCTTGATATCGGCGACCAGCCCTGCCCCCAGCCGGCTGATGATGCGCGGCTCGACCCCGTCCAGCGCCTGGGGCGGGCGATCGGCGGCGATCACCAGCCGCTTGCCCGCGCCGACGATCTCGTTGATCGTGTGGAAGAACTCCTCCTGCGTGGCATCCTTGCCGGCGATGAACTGGAGGTCGTCGATCAGCAGCAGGTCGGCGGAGCGCAGCCGGGTCTTGAAGGAAAAGGTATCGCGCGCGCGCATCGCGGCGACGAAATCGAACATGAACCGCTCGGCCGACATGCATATCACCACCGCATGCGGCACCGCCGCGCGGAAGGCGTGGCCGATCGCGTGCATCAGGTGGGTCTTGCCCTGCCCCGTCGTCGAATGGATGAACAGCGGCGAGAACCGCGGGATACCGGGTTCGGCCAGCAACCGGGCGGCGTTGAAGGACACGCGGTTGGACTGGTCGACCACGAATCGGTCGAAGGTCAGCCGCGGATCGAGCAACGGCCGCTCGCCGGGTTCCGCCACCGCGACGGGCGCCGCGGCGGCAGGCGCCATCGCCGGAACCGATTCGCGAATCACCGGCGATGCTTCCAGCCCGGCATCCGCCACCGGCTCCGCTGCCATCATCACCGGCATCCGCGACGGCGGCCGGGTTTCCAGCTTCACATCGCGGACATGCGGCAGGAGGCGCCGGAATTCGAACTGGAGCCGGTCGGCGTAATGGCTGCGCACCCAGTTCGCCAGGAAGGCGGATGGCAGCGCCAGCCGGACGATATCGTCCTCATCCGGATCGGCCTCGACCAGTTCGATCGGCTTCAGCCACTGATCGAACAGCCGGACGCCGGCGGACTCCCGCAGCGAGGCGCGGATCTGCGCCCAGGCTTGCGCCTGCTCGCTCACCGTATCTCCCTGCCATTCGTTCACGCGCACAATTCTCCCGCCGGCAAAAGCACATTGCTTCGCCGTCGTTGATTACATCCGGACAAAAGCCCCCCATTGGGTACCGATACGATACCCGGGCTTCGCTGATCTGGTTCTGACGCCGCAATGGTCATTGCCGGCGTGGAAGTGATTATGAAGGGCTGGGAGGTACGATCAAGACCGGGTCCGGCCACAAATCTGAAATAAACCGGATTGACACGTCACGGTTGGCGGAAATGCGTCAAACTTTCTTACAAGCCACTGATATTGCTACATTTTACTTTGAAAAATGGCAATCTTGCTCGAGATCAAGTCCGCCGGATCGCTGCTTTGCGCCACCTTGGCGGGAGTTCCTCCGGTCGTCGCAAAAAGGCACGAAAAAACCCGCCGGGAATTACCCGGCGGGTCGTCATTTCGTCGTCCCGAACGGATCAGGCGAGCGCGGTGACCGCCTTGGTCAGACGCGAGAACTTGCGGCTGGCGGTGTTGCGATGAAGCACGCCGCGCGCGACGCCGCGCGCCAGTTCCGGCTGCACCGCCGACAGGGCCGCAGCCGCCGCAACCTTGTCGCCCGATTCCAGTGCCGATTCGACCTTCTTCACGAAAGTGCGGATGCGGCCGACGCGAGCGCCGTTCACATCGGCGCGGCGCTGGTTGCGACGGATACGCTTCTTGGCTTGCGGCGTGTTCGCCATGCTGGATCGGTCCTTGAATTCGGTTCGATGAATTGGAAGCGTCGGGAACACCCGATGCTTGGAAGCCGCCGCCCTTAGCCGCCAGGCATCGGGGCGTCAACACATGCCGCGTTCAGGTGCGCTGGCAACGCGGGCACCAGAAGGTGGATCGCCCCGCCTGCGTCTGCCGATGGACCGGCCCGCCACAGGCACAGGCCTCGTCCTCGCGACCATAGACCAGAAACTGCTTGGAGAAATAACCGAGTTCGCCGTCCGGCGCCGCGAAATCCCGCAGCGTCGAGCCGCCGGCGTCGATCGCGGCCATCAGGACCGCCCGGATCGCCTCGACCAGCCGCGCGAGTCGCGTCGACGATATCTGTCCCGCCGCACGCGACGGGGCGATGCCCGCCATGTGCAGCGCCTCGCACACATAGATGTTGCCCAGCCCCGCCACGATCCGCTGGTCGAGCAGCATCGCCTTGATCGGGGCGGACCGCCCCTCCAGCGCGCGCATCAGCCCGGCGGCGGTCAGGTCGTCGCCCAGCGGTTCCGGTCCCATCGCCGCAAAAGCGGGATAGGCGGGCAGGTCCGCGGTCGGCAGCAGGTCGAGAAAACCGAATCGCCGCGGGTCGTTCAGCGCCAGTCGCCGCCCCGCCGCCGTTTCGATCAGCAGGTGATCGTGCGCCAGCAGATCGGCCGGATCGACCCGCCAGCGCCCCGACATGCCCAGATGGAAGATCATCGTATCGCCGCGATCGGTGTCGATCATCCCGTATTTGGCGCGGCGGCCCAAGCCGGTGACGACCGCCCCCTGCATCCGTTGACGCAGATCGACGGGGATCGCCTTGCGCAGATCGGCGCGGCGCGGCTCGACCAGCGTCAGGCGCTGACCATGGAGAACGGGGGTCAGCCCGCGAACGGTGGTTTCGACTTCGGGAAGTTCTGGCACCCCGTGGAGCTAGGTTGCGTTTGCCCCCGCCACAAGCGCCCGCTAGGGCGTTGCCCATGAATGAAACCGTCTCCTTCGGCTATGAAGATGTCGCTCCGGCGGAAAAGACCCAGCGGGTCGGGGGCGTCTTCACCAGCGTCGCCTCCAGCTACGACCTGATGAACGACGCCATGTCGGGCGGGATGCACCGGTTGTGGAAGGACCGGTTCGTCCGCCGCGTGAAGCCGCGCGACGGCGAACAGATCCTCGACATGGCGGGCGGCACCGGCGACATCGCGTTCCGCATGGCCCCGTCGGGCGCGGCGATCACGGTGGCGGACATCAATCCCGCGATGCTCGACGTCGGCATGGGCCGCGCCGCCAAGCGCGGTATCGACGGCCTGGTCTGGACGGAGGCGAATGCCGAGACGCTGACCTTCCCCGACCGGTTCTTCGATGCCTATACGATCGCGTTCGGCATCCGTAACGTCACCGATATCCCGAAGGCGCTGCGCGAGGCACACCGGGTGCTGCGACGCGGCGGGCGATTCTTCTGCCTCGAATTCTCGACCGTCGAATGGCCGGGTTTCGCCGAGGTGTACGACGCCTATTCGCACCGGCTGGTGCCGAAGCTGGGGCAGTTGCTGGCGCGCGACGCCGACAGCTATCGCTATCTGATCGAATCGATCCGGCGCTTTCCGCCGATGCCGACGTTCAAGGCGATGATCGGCGAGGCGGGGTTCGTGAATACGAAGGTCGAACCGATCATGGGCGGCTTGGTCGCGATCCACAGCGGCTGGAAGATCTGATCCGCCCGTGACCGGTTCCGCCACCCATGTCTGGCGGCTCCTGAAATGGGGTCGCATCCTCGCCCGCCACGGCGCGCTGCGCGGGATCGAGCGCGATCCCAACACCCCCGCCGCGGTGCGCCGGATCGTGCGGATCGCTCGCATCGGCGCGCGCGTGCCGGCGGTGCCGCGCTATGCCGACGCGTTCCAGGCGATCGGCCCCGCCGCGATCAAGCTGGGCCAGTCGCTCGCCACCCGCCCCGACATCGTCGGCGACGATGCCGCACACGATCTGCTGCGGTTGCAGGACCAGCTGCCCGCCATCCCGTACGAGACGATCCACGAGGCGTTGCGCGCCGGGCTGGGCCGCGACCCGGCGGTGCTGTTTACCCAGATCCAGGAGACGCCGGTCGGCGCCGCCTCGATCGCGCAGGTCCACCGCGCCGTCACCACCGATGGCCGGCAGGTCGCGGTGAAGGTGCTGCGGCCCGGCGTGGAGGACGATTTCGGTCGGGCGATCGACACCTATCAATGGGCGGCGGCGCAGCTTGAGGCGCTCAGCCCCGAGGCCCGCCGGCTGCGCCCGCGCCTGACGATCGAGAATTTCCGCCGCTGGACGCTGCGCGAACTCAATTTCCGGCGCGAGGCGGCCTCCGCCTCCGAACTGGCCGAGGCGATGACCGCCGAGCCGGACTTCGTCGTGCCCGCGATCGACTGGCAGCGATCGACCGCGAAGATCCTGACGACCGAGTGGATCGACGGCATCAAGCTGTCGGACCGGCCCGCGCTGGTCGCTGCCGGTTACGACCTGCCGCGCCTGGCGGAAACGCTGGTGCGCGCCTTCCTGCGACAGGCGATCGCGGAAGGGTTCTTCCATGCCGACATGCATCAGGGCAATCTGTTCGCGCTGCCGGGCAACCGCATCGCCGCGATCGATTTCGGCATCATGGGCCGGATCGACCGGCGCGCCCGCGTTTGGCTGGCCGAAATCCTCTACGGCCTCATCACCGGCAACTACAAACGCGTCGCGGAAATCCATTTCGAGGCCGGCTATGTCCCCGCGCATCACAACGTCGCCGAATTCGCGACCGCGCTGCGGGCGGTGGGCGAACCGATGCGCGGCCTGCCGGTGAAGGACATGTCGATCGGAATGATGCTCGACGGGCTGTTCTCGATCACCCGCGATTTCGACATGGTGACGCAGCCGCACCTGCTGCTGCTGCAGAAGACGATGGTGATGGTGGAGGGGGTCGCGACCAGCCTCGATCCCGATATCAACCTGTGGGATTCCGCCGCACCCTTCGTGCGCGAATGGATCCGCACCGAACTGGGGCCAGAGGCGGCGATCGCCGACCGGCTGATCCTCGATTTCCGGACGCTGGCCGGATTGCCCGACCTCGTCCGCCGGATCGAGGCACGTTATCCGGCACCGGGGGGCGAGCCGCCTGCCCTGCCCCTGCAGGAGGTCGATATCGTCCGGATCGGTGGCGGCTGGCGTTATGCCCTGGTGGCGGCGCTGGCCGCGGCGGGCGGCGCGGCCGCCACGATCGCGCTGCTCCACTAGGCGGCGATGCGCGACCCGCTGCGCCGCCGCCCGTCGCGCCCGCTGCTGCTGGCCGCCCCGACCCGCGCCGCTGCGCTGGCACGGTCCCCCGCCCGGTGGTGGCTGGCGCTGATCGTGCTGGCCGTGGTCCTGCTGCTGGCGATGGCGGCGTCGCCGGTCGATCCGGGGCCGGTGCTGGCCCGCGATACCGGACTGGTCGAGCGATTGCGCCATGGCGGCGGTTTCTATCCCATCGCCGCCGATACGCTGCGCAGCGGTGGCGAATCGCTGCGGCCCGCGCTCGCCTTCCCCATGCCCGCATTGCCCGTGATCGTCGCCGCCCTGCCGCCGATCGTGGTGGTGGCGATGATGATCCTGCTCGCCGCGGTGGTGGCGATGGCGTGGCAGGCGCGGATGCTGGCGGTATGCGATGGAGCGACGGGACAGGTCGTGCTGCTCGTCCTGCTGATCGCCGGCCTTGTGCCCGCCGGGCAGCCGGACCTGACCGCCGTGCCCGAGACATGGGCCGGACTGCTGATCGCCCTGTCGCTGGCGCGCCGCCATCCCCGCCGGTGGATGGAGGCGGTGGGCTTCGGCCTCGCCGCCGCACTGACGGCAGGGGTCGCCGCGCTGTACCTGCTGGTGATGGCGGCCTGCGCGTGGCGGGAGGGTTATGGCAGGGAAGCCGCCGGATGGCTGGGCGCGCTGCTGGTGCTGGTCGTGGTGCTGGGCTTCCACCTCCACGGGGTGGCGGGCGTGCTGCACCCGCTGGATATGGCGGCGGCGATGACGGGCGGGGCGGAATGGAGCGCGGGTTTCGCCAGCGTCGCGGCGGCGACGGCGGCGTTGTTGCTGCCGGTATCCGCCGGGGCGGTGCTGGTGCTGCTGGCGACGATCGGGTGGACGGCGTGGCGCGATCCGCTGGCGATCCGCGCCGGGGGCACGGTGCTGGCGGTGCTGCTGGTCCTGGCGACGGGGGTGCCCGCGATGGGGGGCCTGCTGGTCGCGCCGGTCGCCCTCGTCGGACTGGTCTTCATTCCGGACCTGCTGCGCGATCTGCTCGCCGGCGCGCTCGACAACCGGCGCATCACCGTGAGAAGGAGCGTGCGATGAAGCGTATCCTGCTGATCGTGGGCGGCGGGATCGCCGCCTATAAATCGTGCGAGCTGATCCGCCTGCTGCGTGGCCGTGGCCATAGGGTACGTTGCGTGCTGACGGAGGGGGGCAGTCATTTCGTCACCCCGATGACGCTGGCCGCCTTGTCCGAACAGCCCGTCCACACCAGCCTGTGGGACCTGAAGGACGAGGCGGAGATGGGCCATATCCAGCTCAGCCGCCAGGCCGATCTGGTCGTCGTGGCACCCGCCACCGCCGATCTGCTCGCCCGGATGGCGGCGGGGCTGGCGGACGATCTGGCGACCACGCTGCTGCTCGCCACCGACAAGCCGGTGCTGGCGGCGCCGGCGATGAACGTGCGGATGTGGACGCATCCCGCCACCACGCGCAACGTCGCCCGCCTCCGCGCCGACGGCATCACCGTGCTCGACCCCGACGACGGCGCGATGGCGTGCGGCGAATACGGCCCCGGCCGGCTGCCCGAACCGGCCGCGATCCTCGCCGCGATCGAATCGGCGCTGGACGGGTCGGCGCTGGACGGGTCGGCGCCGGATGTCGCCGACCGGCCGCTGGCGGGACGGCATGTGCTGGTCACCGCCGGGCCGACGCACGAGCTGATCGATCCGGTCCGCTATCTGGCCAACCGGTCATCGGGGCGACAGGGCTTCGCGATCGCCCGTGCCGCCGCGATGCTCGGCGCGCGCGTCACGCTGGTCGCGGGGCCGGTGGCGCTGCCGACGCCCGCCGGTGTCGACCGGGTCGACGTGCAGACCGCGCGCGAGATGGCGGCGGCGGTCGCGGCGGCGATGCCCGCCGACGTGGCGGTGATGGTCGCCGCCGTGGCCGACTGGCACGTCGCGCCGCTGGATCAGAAACTGAAGAAGACGGGCTCGCCGCCCGTGCTGACGCTGGTCGAGAATCCGGATATCCTCGCCCGGGTGTCGGTGGGGGACGACCGCCCGCGCCTCGTCGTCGGCTTCGCCGCGGAAACCGAACGGGTGATCGATCATGCCGTCGCCAAGCGGAGTCGCAAGGGTTGCGACTGGATCCTAGCCAACGATGTATCGGGCGATGTGATGGGTGGCGCCGACAACAGCGTCCACCTCGTCACCGCGACCGGCGTGGAAAGCTGGGAGACGATGACGAAGGACGATGTCGCCATCCGGCTGGCACGGCGCATCGCCGACGAACTGCGGGAGCGGCCATGAATCCGATCACGATCAGCATCCGGCGCCTGCCGCATGGTGAGGGCCTGCCGCTTCCCGCCTATGCGACGGCAGGCGCGGCGGGGATGGACGTCGTCGCCGCCGAGACGATGACGCTAGACCCCGGCGCCCGCGCGGCGGTGGCGACCGGCTTCGCGCTGGCGATACCCGAGGGCTACGAGGTGCAGGTCCGCCCCCGCTCCGGCCTGGCGCTGCGTCATGGCATCACCTGCCTCAACACGCCGGGCACGATCGACCATGATTATCGGGGCGAGGTGAAGGTGATCCTCGTCAACCTGGGGCAGGCGCCCTTCGCGGTGGTGCGCGGCGAGCGGATCGCGCAACTGGTGCCCGCCCCCGTCCAGCCCGCACGGCTGGTGGAGGTCGCGACGCTCGACGACACCGTCCGGGGCGAGGGTGGTTTCGGATCGACGGGACGATGATCGCTGCGCTCGCTAGCGCGGCGATGGTGCAGCTATCGCCGGCTCCGGTGCCTCCTACCGGTGCGCCGTCCGCCATGCTGGTGCCACCGCCGGTGACGGAATGGTCGACGCTGCCGACCTATCCCCTGCCCCGCACGGCCAGCATCGCCGACGGCGTCGGCTTCGTCAGGGACGAGGTGGAGGCCGGTCGATGTCATCCGCAATTGCCCCCGCCCGGGGACGACCGCCTGCAACTTCCCGTCGCGATCCTGGTCGGGCGGGCAGGACAGGTCCGCCAGATCGTGCCCCGGGCGATCGGTTGCCCTTCGGTCGAACAATATGTTGTGGGCTATCTATTGTCGCTGACGCGGATGGGGACGGAATCGTCCGTATCGCTGCCCGCCGGCTGGTATCAACTGACCGCAGGTTACCGGTGGTGACGGGCGCGGCAGAAGTCTTCACCTGATCGCATTCTTCACGGTTTTCAGCGCGAAACGTGTGAAACCGGTCGAACCTGCCTTTCGCAGCCTGTGATAGTTGGGCTACAGCATGCGCGCTGCACCATGACAGAGTGTTGCAGTGCTGCATCGCCGCAGAACGTTTCTGCGACGAGCAGTGTTGTCGGGTTGCCTTGCGTATTCTGGTATGCAAGGGGATGGGGCGACGAACACTAAGGGAGTTCAATATGCGTCTTGGGAAGTATCTCATGGCTGCCGCTGCCGCCACGCTGGCAGTTGCGCCTGCCGTTGCAGCTCCGGCCAACTCGGCAGCGAGCCTGTCGGTTGCGAAGTCGGCTCGCGCCGGTTCGCACTCGGCAAAGAAGAATGAGCTGGCCGGCGGCGGCATCATCGTTGCGGTCATCGCAGCGGCTGCCGTTGTTGCGGGCATCGTCATCGTCGCCGACGAAGACGACGACGCGGACAGCAACTGAGCTTCACGCTCGGTTACGAGAGAATAGCGGCCTTCGGGCCGCTATTTTTTTGTCCATGGCGGATCGGCTTGCGAGATGGACCGCCGAGGTTATAGCGGCGGCCATGCTGTCGGACGCGGAACTGGAACGCTACGCAAGACACATCGTCCTGCGTGAGATCGGCGGCACGGGTCAGACGCGGCTGAAGTCAGCGTCGGTGGTGGTGATCGGTGCGGGCGGGATCGGGTCGCCCGCGATCCAGTATCTGGCAGGTGCCGGAATTGGTCGGTTGCGACTGATCGACGATGATGTCGTCGAACCATCCAATCTTCAGCGACAAACCATCTTCGCCGCCACCGATCATGGTCGGGCCAAGGTCGACGCCGCCGCCGATCGCGCCCGCGCAATCAATCCGCATGTCGAGATCGTCGCCAGTCGACAGCGGATCGAGGCGGACGGCGTGGCGGATGCGATCGCCGGGGCGGATGTGGTGCTGGACGGTTGCGACAATTTCGCAACCCGGCTGACGGTCGCCGATGCCGCGCTGCGCGCCCGCATTCCGCTGATCTCGGCGGCGGTCGACCAGTTCGAGGGCCAGCTTGGCGTCTATCGCGGGTGGCAGGCCGATCTGCCCTGCTACCGCTGCTTCGTCGGCGATGCGCCGGCCAGGCCCGATCGCAGTTGCGCCGATGTCGGCATCCTGGGCCCGGTCACGGGCATCCTCGGCAGCATGGCGGCACTGGAGGTGATCCGGGCGATCGTGCCGTTCGGTGACGATCCTGCCGGCAGCCTGCTGCTCGCCGACCTGCTGTCGCTGCGGTTCCGGACGTTGCGGTTGCCCAAGGACCCCGGCTGCACCGCCTGCGGTCAGCCGCCGCGATAGGCACGATACCAGTCGACGAATCGCGGCACGCCGGTTTCGATCGTGGTCGTCGGTGCGAAGCCCAGATCGCGCGCGGCATCGGCGATATCGGCATAGGTGGCAGGCACATCGCCCGGCTGCATCGGCTGAAGGTCGCGAATCGCGGCGCGACCGCTGGCCTGTTCGATCAGGTCGATGAGCCGACCCAAGGGCTCCGCCCGGTGGTTGCCGAGGTTGTAGATCGCATGCGGCCCGGTGCTGCCGCCCGGCTTGGCGGCATGATCGTCCGCCGGCGCACGGTCGAGCGCGGCGACGACACCGGTCACGGCATCGTCGATATAGGTGAAATCACGTTGCATCCGGCCTTCGTTGAAGACGCGGATCGGTCGCCCGGCCAGCACCGCCTCGGTGAACAGCCAGATCGCCATGTCGGGGCGGCCCCATGGGCCATAGACGGTGAAGAACCGCAGTCCGGTCAACGGCAGGCGGTACAGATGCGCGTAGCTTTCGCTCATCAGTTCGTCCGCGCGCTTGGTCGCGGCATAGAGCGAGACGGGACGATCGACCGGATCGCCGACCCGGAACGGCAGCGAGGTATTGCCGCCATAGACCGATGACGACGAGGCATAGACCATGTGCGCGCAACCCCGCGCCCGCGCCAGTTCCAGCATGGTCAGATGCCCGACCAGATTGGCGCGGGCATAGGCATGGGGATGTTCGATCGAATGACGCACCCCGGCCTGCGCGCCCAGATGCACGATCCGGTCGAACGCCTCGCCGTCCAGCGCGCGGCGCAACCCCGCCTCGTCGGCGAAATCGGCCTCGACGACGCGGACCGCATCGCCGTGCCGTGCCGCCAGTTCGGCCAGTCGCGCCCGCTTCAGCGCAGGGTCGTAATAGGGGTTGAGGTCGTCGATCCCCACCACCCGCTCGCCGCGTGCGGCCAGCCGGTCGGCGACGTGGAACCCGATGAACCCGGCCGCGCCCGTCACCAGCGTCGTGGTCACCCCAGCAGCGCCCGTGCGAAGTCGCGAACCGCCGGTCCGATATCGTCGCGGGCCAGCGCCAGCGCGAGATTGGCCTGGATATAGCCGGTCTTGTCGCCGCAATCGTAGCGCTTGCCGTCGAACGTGAAGCCATGGAACGGCTGCGTGCCGATCAGCTTGGCCATCGCATCGGTCAGCTGGATCTCACCGCCCGCGCCCGGTTCCTGCGCATCGAGGATGTCCATCACCTCGGGCTGGAGAATATAGCGGCCGGGGATCATCAGGTTGGACGGCGCCTTGCCCTTCGGCTTTTCGACCAGCGCGGTCACCTCGGTCAGGCGGCCGTCGGTGCGGCCGGGCGAGATGATGCCGTATTTGTCGGTTTCGCTGTCGGGCACCTCCAGCGCGCCGATCACGTTACCGCCGACCGTCTCGTACGCCGCGACCATCTGTTTCAGGAAGCCACCGACCATCAATTCGTCGGGCAGCAGCACCGCGAACGGCTCGTCGCCCACGATCTCGCGCGCGCACCATACCGCATGGCCCAGGCCCAGCGGCTCCTGCTGGCGGACATAGACCGGGCTGCCCGGCTTCTGGCGGATGCCGTCGATCAGCGCCATCGACTTGCCCCGCGCCTTCATCGTCGCCTCCAGTTCGTAGGAGACGTCGAAATGGTCCTCCAGCGCACCCTTGCCGCGGCCGGTGACGAAGATGATCTGCTCGATCCCCGCTTCCAGCGCTTCCTCGACGGCGTACTGGATCAGCGGCTTGTCGACGACGGTCAGCATCTCCTTGGGCATCGCCTTGGTCGCCGGCAGGAACCGGGTGCCGAGGCCGGCGACGGGGAATACCGCCTTGCGTACGCGCTTGATCGTCATTGCCTTCTCCCCGGTCGGTCATATCGCAGCGCGGCATCTATCCGCCGCATCCGCTGGCTGCAAACCGCCTGTAGCGAATGTATGTGGAAAGACGATGGCAGCCGGCAGGGAAAATCGATGACGCGCGTATTGGTGATGTTCGGCACCCGGCCCGAAGCGATCAAACTGTTCCCGGTGATCCGGGCGTTGCAGGCGGAGCCCGGCGTCACCGTGCGGACCTGCGTGACCGGGCAGCATCGCGGCCTGCTCGATCAGGTGCTGGGCATGGCGGGGCTGGTGCCCGATATCGACCTGAACCTGATGGAGCCCGGCCAGTCGCTCGACCGGCTGACCGCGCGGCTGATCGTCGAACTGGGCGGGGTGATGGATCGCGAACGGCCGGACCGGGTGCTGGTGCAGGGCGACACCACCACCGCCTTCGTGGCGGCGCTGGCTGCCTTCTATCGCCGCATCCCGATCGGCCATGTCGAGGCGGGGTTGCGGACGGGGGATATCGCCCGGCCCTGGCCCGAGGAAGGCAACCGACGGATGATCGCACCGCTCGCCGATCTCCACTTCGCCCCGACCATGACGGCGGCGGCGGCGCTGCGGCGGGAGAACGTGGTGGCCGGGGTGCATGTGACCGGCAATACCGGGATCGATGCACTGCAATGGACACACGCCCGCCTCATGGCCGATCCGGCGCTGGGGGCAGCACCCGATCCGGTGATCGCGCGCTGTGCGGGGCGCAGGACGATCCTGGTGACCGCGCACCGAAGGGAAAATGCCGGAGCGGGCCTGACCGCGATCGCCGCGGCGATCGCGCGACTGGCGGATCGATCCGATATCGCGGTGATCTGGACGATCCATCCCAGCCCCGCCGTCGCGGCGGCGCTGGCGGCGGTCGATCATGCCGCCGTGATCCGCGTCGATCCGCTGGATTATCCGTCGTTTGTCCGGGTGCTGGCGCATTGCCACCTAGTGCTGACCGATTCGGGCGGGGTGCAGGAGGAAGCCCCCGCGTTCGGCAAACCGGTGCTGGTGATGCGCGAGACGACCGAGCGGCCCGAAGCGGTGGCCGCGGGCACCGCGATGCTGGTGGGTACCGATGCCGATCGCATCGTGACCGAGGCTTCGCGATTGCTCGACGACGAGGTCGCCTATGCCGCGATGGCACGGGCGCATCATCCGTTCGGCGACGGGCAGGCCGCAACCCGCATCGCGCGGATCGTGGTCGCGGCGCATCGCGATTGATCCGGTTCGTTCAGGTCCGGATCATCCGTCCGGTCGTCTGGCGGGATCGGCATTGCCCCCGCCGGCCGCGGCGGGATACAGCGCCGCTTCTGCTTACGGAACCGACACCACCATATCCATGATCGCCAAACTATTCTCCCGCCGTCAGGCCACCGTCCAGACGACCGCGATGCCGGCGGGATCGCGGGCCTATGCCATCGGCGACGTGCATGGCCGGCTCGACCTGCTCGACCAATTGCTCGACCGGATCGAGGCGGACGACCGGGCGCGGGGCGGCGGGCCGGCGACGATCATCCTGCTCGGCGACCTGATCGATCGCGGGCCGGCATCGGCACAGGTGATCGACCGGCTGATCGCGTTGCACGCGGCACGGCCGAACACCCGGTTCCTGCTGGGCAATCACGAGGAAGTGTTTTTAAAGGCGCTGGACGGCGATCGCCAGACGCTGCGCCTGTTCACCCGCATCGGCGGGATCGAGACGATCCTGAGCTACGGCATCGATCGCGCCGCTTATGACGCCGCCGATTACGACGAACTGCTGGTGATGATGCGGGCCAAGGTGCCACCGGCGCATATCGATTTCCTCGGGGGGTTCGAGGATATCATCGAGATCGGCGATTATGTGTTCGTCCACGCCGGTATCCGGCCCGAACAGCCCCTGTCGGGTCAGCGGCCCAGCGACCTGCGCTGGATCCGCGAGGAATTCCTGCGTTTCAAGGGGCCGCACGAGAAGATGGTCGTACACGGCCACAGCATCGCGACCGAGGTGGAGCAACTGCCCAACCGGATCGGACTGGATACCGGCGCCTATTCGACGGGCAGACTGACCGCGATGGGATTCGAGGGGAGCGAACGTTGGGTGATCCAGACGGGGGGGTGATCCGCCCCCGCCCGGATCACCGAACGGTCAGCGCCCGCCCGGTCCGGCCGGGCCGCCGGGGATGCCGCCCGGCATGCCATCGGGCATCGCACCCTGCATCATCTGCTGCTGTTGCTGCATCTGCCGGACGGTCGCCTCGGGCAGGAAATCGATCAGTTCGACATCGAAGACCAGCGTCGAGTTCGCCGGGATCGGGCCGGACGCCTTGTCGCCATAACCGAGCGAAGGCTTGATCCAGGTGCGGTACTTCGCGCCCTTCGGCATCAGCTTCAGCACTTCGGAGAAGCCGGGGACGACCTGCGCGACCGGCATCGGCGTCGGCTGCTGCGACTTGTCGAAGGTGGTGCCATCGAGCAGCTTGCCTTCGTAGTTGACCAGCGCGACATCGGTATCGGTCGGCTTGGCACCACCCGCCTGCCCGGCTTCCAGCACCTTGTACTGAAGGCCGGACGCGGTGGTCACCACGCCGCGCGCCCGGGCGTTGCGCGTCAGCACATCATCGCCCTGGGTCGCCAGCGCCACTGCAGCGATCACCGCGAGGACCAGTCCGACGACGAGATAGACGATATAGCTGCGCTTGACCGGCAGGAGCGGCACGGCGGTGACGGTCGACATGGAAACACCCGAAACTGAGATGCCGGCCCGGTCGCCGCCACCGGTTGAAAAGTCACGATGGAAAGTCACGAAAGTCGCATCCTACACGCGTGCCCACGCCCACGTGCAGGATGCCCCGTGACTTACCGAGCGCCGTCGCGCTCCGCGCGCTTGCGCTCAAGCTTGCGGGCGCGGCGAACCGCAGCCGCACGCTCGCGCGCGCGCTTTTCCGACGGCTTCTCGTAATGACGGCGCAGCTTCATCTCGCGATACACGCCTTCGCGCTGCAGCTTCTTCTTCAGTGCGCGGAGGGCCTGGTCGACATTATTGTCGCGAACGATGATCTGCATAAACCGAATCGGCTCCAAATGGATAATGCGACCGCGGACAGCCGTCCCAGTCGTGTTACGGGGCGCCTAGCATCCGTCACCCCGATTGACAACCCGCCACGGGGCCGGCGCGCCGGCGCGGCATAGGTACGATGCCGGCATCACCGGCGATTTGTTGCAGCATTGCACTGCGGGCGATACGCGAAGGCGGCAATCCCGCCACCATGTCGACGATCGCCGAGCCTCTGGACCTGGAAACCCGCTTCCTCATCGTTGATGAGGACGGGCTGACCATCCTGCGGTCGCTGGACCGCGCCACCGCGCCGGGGATCATCATCGTATCGGTGATCGGCGAAGAGGTTGACCGGATCGTCGGGCTGGAAATGGGCGCCGACGATTATGTCGCCAAGCCCGCCAATCCGCGCGAACTGCTGGCGCAGGTACGATCGGTGTTGCGGCGGCGTGGTGAGGGCGGGCCGGGGGAAAGCAGACTGGGGGAAAGCAGATCGGGCGAACGCCACGGCGCGCATACCGCCGCGTCGGCGACCGCTCCGGCGACCCGGCCGCTGCAGCAATTCGCGGGCTGGCGGCTGGATGCGCAGGCCCGGTAGCTGTTCGACCCGGACGAGGTGGTCATCAACCTGTCCGATGGCGAGTTCCGGTTGCTGATGACGCTGGTCGACCACTCGCGCCGGATACTGACACGTGATTTCCTGCTCGATCATGCGCGCGGCCCCTGTCCCGATCCGCTGACCGCCTTCACGCTGGCCGGGTGCCCGCGCAGTCGATCGTATGACCGATCTTGGCGCTGGTGATCGTGTCCGTGGCGGTCGCCGCGACGGTGATCTTCAACGGGCCGACCGCCACCCCAACCCCGACGCCCACCGCGACCGCGACCGCGACCGCCACGGGCGCCTGCATCGTCGATCCGACCGAAACCGCCGGCCCCTACCCCGCCGACGGCACCGACACGTCGAACGGCGCGACCTCCAACGTGCTGACCGTGAGCGGGGTGGTGCGTAGAGACATAAGCCCCAGCTTCGTCTCGTCCACCACGGTCGCGGGCGGGTGAAGTTGGCGATCACGCTGACCGTGGCGAACGTCAATGCGGCCTGCGTCCCGCTCGCCGGCTATGCCGTGTATCTGTGGCATTGCGACCGGACGGGCAATTATTCGCTGTACGGCACGGCCGCGGGCGAAAGCTATCTGCGCGGCGTGCAGGTGACCGACGCCAACGGGCAGATGACCTTCACCACCATCTTCCCGGCCCGTTACGATGGGCGTTGGCCGCACATACATTTCGAGGTGTTCTCCACCCTGTCCAATGCGTTGAGCGGTCGATATGCGGGATGACCTCGCAACTGGCGATGCCGGCCGCGACTTGTGCCGCCTTCTATGCGGACACCACGACCTATGCCGGCAGCGCCGACCCGAGTTACACCGCGACCGCGCTGTTCGGCATCGCGCGACAAGGGTTAACGAGATGCGTGGCGCCTCCCCTGTCGCCACGCAGCCACGGCCGGCATTCCCCTGTCCGGCCGCGGCCCCCTTGGCGGGACCGGCCCTGCACGGCTAAGGCACCGGCCATGGCCAACCTAACCCTGTTCAACAGCCTGTCGCGCGCGATCGAGCCGTTCGTGCCGATCGATCCCGCCAATGTGCGGGTCTATTCGTGCGGGCCGACCGTGTATAACTACGCGCATATCGGCAACCTGCGTGCCTATGTCTTCACCGATACGCTGGTGCGGGTGCTGCGGTGGAAGGGGTGGCCGGTCACCCACGTCATCAATATCACCGATGTCGGTCACCTGACCTCCGACGCGGACGCGGGCGACGACAAGATGGAGGCGGCGGCGCGGGCCAGCGGGCAGGATATATGGGCGATTGCAAGGCATTATACCGACGCCTTTAAGCAGAACCTGAAGGATTTACACATCTGCGAGCCCGACCGGTTCCCGCTGGCGACCGACCATGTCGATGGCATGATCGCCTGGGGGAAGGCGATCGCGGACAAGCATTGCTACCGCCTGCCCGACGGCCTGTATTTCGACACCGCCAGCGTCCCCGATTACGGGCGGCTGGCGCGCGCGGGCATGGATGAGCGCGAGGGACGGATCGAGGCGGTGGCGGGCAAGCGCCAGCCCGAGGATTTCGCGATCTGGCGTACCTCCACCCCCGGCGAGAACCGGCAGATGGAATGGGATTCGCCTTGGGGTCGCGGCGCGCCCGGCTGGCATCTGGAATGTTCGGTGATGAGCGAGCGTTATCTGGGCGCACGGTTCGACATCCATACCGGCGGGATCGATCACCGCGAAATCCACCATCCCAACGAGATCGCGCAGAACCAGGCTCGCAGCGGATCGTCGGATACCGGTGCAACCTATTGGCTGCACAATAACTTTCTGGTCGAGCGCGATGCCAAGATGTCGAAATCGTCGGGCCAGTTCACGCGGTTGCAGACCTTGGTCGATCGCGGCTTTCATCCCCTGTCCTACCGGCTGATGTGCCTGCAGGCGCAGTACCGGTCGGAAATGGAGTTTTCGT
>Ga0265798_10003442_pt1 | contig 22503 bp, 16 predicted proteins | sample P3T30metagenome_FD_192430 | JGI IMG/M metagenome (GOLD analysis project Ga0265798, IMG submission 192430) | Plant litter microbial communities from East Loma Ridge, Irvine, California - P3 T30 | ecosystem: Environmental > Terrestrial > Plant litter > Unclassified | place: USA: California... | reverse complement strand
GTTCACTGAAATTATAATGCCAGACAGCAGGCTTTGTCCGAATGGATGTACAAGACTGCCGCACTTTAGCATTTCTTGCCAGCAACGGGCGCTGTCACGAGGACATCCGGCATCCCTTCCACGGCGCTGGTTCAGCTCGTCCAGCGCAGCAGAACCTGTTGCAGATCTGCCCGTTTGAACGGTTTCGCCAGGTAATCGTTCATTCCGGCATCCAGGCAGGTGGCGCGGTCGCCCAGCAGCGCGTTGGCGGTCAGGGCGATGATCGGCAGCTCTGCGCGGCCAGCAATCTGGCGAATCTGCCGCGACGCCTCGTAGCCGTCGAGGACCGGCAGGCGACAGTCCATCAGCACCGCCGAATAGAGGTGCGCACGCACCTGGCTGACCGCTGCTGCGCCGTCGCTGACGACATCGACGGCGTAGCCCAGGCTGCGCAGCATGGCTTCGATCACGGTCTGGTTGACCGCGTTGTCTTCCACCAGCAAGACACTGTGGCCGACGCCGTCGTCGTTGCCGGACAGGTTGGGCACCGCTGCCGGGCGGGCCAGGCTCTGCTGGCTCAGCGCCAGCGGCATTTCCAGGGTGAACAGCGAGCCGTGCCTTTCCTTGCTTTGCGCACGCAGCGTGCCCCCCATGCGTTCGGCCAGCGTACGCGCGATCGGCAGCCCCAGGCCGGTGCCGCCGTAACGGCGCGAAATCGAACTGTCGGCCTGGGCGAACGCGTCGAACATGCTTTCCAGTCGATCTTCGCCGATGCCGATGCCAGTATCGCGCACGGTGCAGGTCAGCCAGATCAATTGATGATCCAGCACCTGCCACCGCACGCAGATGTCCACACCGCCCTCATCGGTGAATTTCAGCGCATTGCCGATCAGATTGACCAGGATCTGCCGGATGCGCGTCGGATCGCCCTCGACCTGCAACCCCTCGATGCCCTCGGCCAGCGTCAATTCCAGCGCCAGCTTGCGTTGCCTGGCGGTGTGCTGGAAGGCCTGCACGCAACTGGTGATCAGCTCGTGCAGGCTGAAACCGATGTGCTCCAGTTCCATCGCCGCCCGCTCGATGCGGGAAAAATCCAGAATGTCGTTGATGACCTTGAGCAGGTGTTCGGTGGACTCGGTGGCCACCTGAGCGTAATCGCGCTGTTCATGGCTCAGCACGGTGGTTTCGAGCAGCTGCAGCATGCCCAGCACGCCATTCATGGGGGTGCGCAGCTCGTGGCTCATCATCGCCAGGAAATCCGACTTGGCGCTGTTGGCGCGCTCGGCCTCCTCGCGGGTCTGGATCAGTTGCTGCATGGCCTGATGCTGTTCGTGGCTGGCCTTGGCCAGGGCGCTGGCAAGGTTGTTGATATGCCCGGCCAGATGCCCCAGCTCGCTGTCGTCGACGATGGGCAGCGGCCGGTCGAACTCGCCCTGGCCTATGGCCTTGACCACGCGGCTCATTTCACTGATGGGCTGGGCCAGGCTGCGCGCCAGCCGCCGGGCCAGCAGATAGGTGAACAACAGTGCAAACAAAGCCAGCACGCCGGCCTTGAGGACGATTTCCTGCTGGCGCTCGCTGAAGGCGTCGTCGGACATGCCGACGATCACCCGGCCCAGGTAATCGCCGCTGCTGGCACTGCCCATGTGCTGCTGCACCTGAGCCTGATGGTCTTCCAGGAAGGCCCCACGGATCTGGATCGGTGCCTGGAACACTTCGACATGGGCCGACCGGTGCTCGTTTCTGACTCGCTGTTCGACATAGGCCAGGCGCCGGTCGGTCTGGTCCTGAATCTCCAGGAAACGTACGTGAGGGGTAGCCAGGGTTGCGCCGAGCAGCCCTTCGAGTACCGCGGCATTGTCGGTGACCACGCCGTATTCCGCGGCGGGGGCGAGCTGGTTGGCGATCAACTGGCCGGTGTGATTGAGTTCCTGGCGCAGGTCCTGCAAACGCACGAAGGTGAAGAAACCGATCAGTAGCAGGGTCAACAGCAGGGCCGGCCCGACGCTGATGATCTGGGTGCGTGTATGAATGTCGCGGTTCAGGCGCAACTTCATGTCGGGGCGCAGGGCAATGGGAAAGTGGCGGACACGACAGGGCCTGAATCGAGTTGAACAGTCAGGCATGTTAACCGGTCAGAGCGACAATTCCAGTCGTATTGTTACCGGGGCGCAGGCCGGGACTGGTCGTGTCGAGGTGGCTCCGTATAATGCCCCTCATCGCCCTCAACTCGACCAAATGGATGGGATATGACTCAAGAGCAGCCGATAGCCGTGCTGGGAGGAGGTAGTTTCGGCACCGCCGTGGCCAACCTGCTGGCCGAGAACGGCCATTCGGTCCGTCAGTGGATGCGCGACCCGGAGCAGGCCGAGTCGATTCGCCTGAACCGGGAAAATCCGCGCTACCTCAAAGGCATCAAGATCCTGCCGGGGGTGATCCCGGTCACCGACCTGCCCGCGACCATCGCCGGCAGTGCGCTGATCTTCGTCGCGCTGCCCTCGAGCGCCTTGCGCAGCGTGCTGGCCCTGCATGCCGATCAGCTGAGCGGCAAGATGCTGGTCAGCCTGACCAAGGGCATCGAGGCGCAGACCTTCAAGCTGATGAGCGAGATTCTCGAAGAGGTTGCGCCAGACGCGCGTATCGGCGTGTTGTCCGGCCCCAACCTGGCCCGCGAGATCGCCGAACATGCCCTGACCGCCACGGTGGTGGCGAGCGCCGACGAAGCCCTCTGCGAGCGCGTCCAGGCCGTGCTGCATGGGCGTACGTTCCGCGTCTATGCCAGCAGCGACCGCTTCGGCGTCGAGTTGGGCGGCGCGCTGAAGAACGTCTATGCGATCATCGCCGGCATGGCCGTGGCATTGGGCATGGGCGAGAACACCAAAAGCATGCTGATTACCCGTGCCCTGGCCGAGATGACGCGTTTTGCCGTCAGCCAGGGCGCCAACCCCATGACCTTTCTCGGTCTGGCCGGTGTAGGCGACCTGATCGTGACCTGCTCGTCGCCCAAGAGCCGCAACTATCAGGTAGGGTTTGCCCTGGGCGAAGGCCTGAGCCTGGAGGACGCCGTGTCGCGCCTGGGCGAGGTGGCCGAAGGGGTCAACACGCTCAAGGTGCTCAAGGCCAAGGCTCAGGAGCTTCAGGTGTACATGCCGCTGGTGGCGGGCTTGCACGCAATCCTGTTCGAAGGGCGTACGCTGAACCAGGTGATCGAGCTGCTGATGCGGGCCGAACCCAAGACCGATGTCGATTTCATTTCCACCAGTGGCTTCAACTGAGGAACACGTCATGAACCGTCCTTTCAACGACCCGGGCCGCGAGGCCATCCTTTTGCGCGTGCTCTGGATGCTGGTGTTCGTGCTGGTCTGGCAGGTTGCCCAGTTCCTGCTCGGCGCGCTGGTGCTGGTGCAACTCATCCATCGCCTGGTCCAGGGCGCGCCGAACGCTGCCATGATGGCCTTCGGCGACAGCCTGAGCCGCTACCTGGCCCAGATCGGTCGCTTCGGCAGCTTTCACACCGAGCAGAAACCCTGGCCGTTTTCCGATTGGCCACCGGCGCGTCCTGCCGACGGCGAAGCAGCCTATGACGCAGGCGCGGCTCGTCCCGTGGCCGACGAGCCCAAGCCATGAAGCTCTTGGTACTGCGCCACGGCGAAGCCGTCAGCCATGCCCGCAGCGATGCCGAGCGGGCCTTGACCTCGGTGGGCGAACGACAGGTGCTGGCCAGCGCGGCGCGCCTGCACGATCAACCTCTGGATGCCATTCTCGCCAGCCCGTATGTACGCGCGCAGCAGACCGCCGCTCTGGTCCACGGCGTGCTGCACGGCGCCCCGGCGGTGCAGACCGTGCCGTGGCTGACGCCTGAAAGCGATCCGCTGGAGGTAGTCGGGCACTTGCAGGCGCTGGGTCTGGAGAACGTGCTGCTTGTCAGCCACCAGCCGCTGGTGGGCAATCTGCTGAGCTTGCTGGTTCACGGCAACTTGCGCGAGCCGGAACCCATGCAGACCGCCAGCCTGGCCGAACTGCACGGCGACTGGCCCCTGGCCGGGCTGATGTCCCTGCACGCCGTTAACCATCCCTAACCTGTCAGGAATACTCCCATGAGCCTGTGGCGCACCGAACCGGATCTCGAACGCTTGAATGCGGCGCAGAAAAATACCATCGGCGAGTTGCTGGATATCCGCTTCGAAAGCTTCGATGCGCACTCCCTGACCGCCAGCATGGCCGTTGATGCACGGACCCACCAGCCGTTCGGTCTGCTGCACGGTGGCGCCTCGGTGGTGCTGGCAGAAAGCCTGGGCTCCATGGCCAGTTTTCTGTGCATCGACACCGAGCGTTTCTACTGTGTGGGCCTTGAGGTGAACGCCAACCATCTGCGCGGGTTGCGCAGCGGCCGAGTGACGGGCGTGGCCCGTGCGGTGCACATTGGCCGCAGCACTCACGTCTGGGACATTCGCCTGCAGGGCGACGACGGCAAAGCCAGCTGCATTTCGCGCCTGACAGTGGCCGTGGTGCCGCTGGGGCAGAACCCGCCGGCCCCCTGAGTCATGACTGCGCCGGTCCGCGAAATCCGCCTGTCGCTGCCTCATATCGAGCTGGCCGCCCAGGTCTACGGACCCGAAGACGGCAGGCCGGTGCTGGCGCTGCACGGCTGGCTGGACAACGCCAACAGCTTTGCCCGTCTGGCGCCGAAGCTGGCCGGGCTGCGCATCGTCGCCCTCGACCTGGCCGGGCATGGACACTCCGGGCATCGTCCGGTCGGCGCCGGTTATGCCCTGTGGGATTACGCCCACGATGTGCTGCAGGCGGCCGACCAGCTGGGATGGCAGCGCTTTTCCCTGCTGGGGCACTCGCTGGGCGGGATCGTCGCCACCTTGCTGGCGAGTGCCTTGCCCGAGCGAATAGAGCGCCTGGCGCTGATTGACGGCGTGGTACCGCCGCTGGGCGCTGCCGAGGAGGGGCCACAGCGCCTGGGCGAAGCCCTGCATGCGCAGCAGGCGTTGGGTCATAAGCGCAAATCAGTGTATGCCGACATCGATCGGGCCGTGCTTGCGCGCATGCAGGGTCGTATCGCCGTCAGCCACGAGGCTGCCGAATTATTGGCGTCGCGAGGGCTTGAAAGGGTGGCAGGTGGATTCAGCTGGCGTAGCGACAGCCGTCTGACGCTGCCATCGCCGGTGCGCTTGAGCGAAGAACAGGCACTGGCGTACGTGCAGGCGATTCGTTGCCCGAGCCTGTTGATCCTCGCCGAGCAGGGCCTGCTGGTGAAAAATACTGCGCTGCTGGCCCGATTGGGGCTCCCCCTGCAGGCGCTGCCCGGAGGCCATCACCTGCACCTGAATGACGACACCGGGGCCAGGCTTGTCGCAGACTGTTTCAATCGCTTTTTTGCGATACCTTGACTTGCAGCAGGCAACTGCCGAGGCTTGTCAGGTTGAAACAGGAGAAGACCTTGATGGAACTCGCTGCTACGCTCGTTTACAGCCCTCCGGGCCACCACGCCTTGCTGCCCTCATGAATGCCTCGAAGCGGCTGCTACCGGTACTCGCCGCTCTGCTGGGCAGCGCCGTCCTGAGCACCTCGGCCATGGCCGCCGAGCTGCCCGCGCCGCCGGACGCCAAGGTCGTCGACCAACGTCCTGCGGTCGACAAGGAGCGCATCTATCCGCTGGGGTCGCTGCGCAAGATCAGCGGCAAGCTGCGCATGGACGGCCAGGTCAACGCCAGAGGCCAGGTCAGCGCCACCACGTATGAACTTCCCGAAACCCAGACCGCGCGACAAGCCTTCAACGATGCCCGCGAGGCGCTGCAGCAGGGGGGCGCGCACACGCTGTACTGGTGTCAGGCGCGCGACTGCGGTGAAAGCAGCCTGTGGGTCAACGATGTCTTCGACGGCGCGCGGCTGTCGGGGGCCGACGATCAGCAGGCGTTCGTGCTGCTGCGCCAGGCCGCTCCAGACGACAACACCCTCACCGCCATCTATGCCATTACCCGTGGCAACCGTCGCGCCTATCTGCACGTCGAAAACTTCGTTGCCGATGCGCCACTGGGCGAGTTGTTGCCCACCCCGGCCACGGTGCTGCACGAATTGCGCAGCACCGGCGATCTCGATTACCCAGCCATGGGCCAAACGCCCGATGACACCTGGGTGGCCTTGCTGGCCCGCAGCCTGCAACTCGACAGCTCGATTCGGGTGAGCGTATCCGGGGTATCGAACGCTGCGGCCGCTGCATGGCGCGATGCGCTGGTCGCCAAGGGTGTGCGCGCGGCACGTCTGGAAACCGGTACCGAAAGCGTCAAGGGGCTGCATCTGGAAATCATTCGTTGAGCCTGCGTCGCCTTTGGAGCATTGATGCCGAGTAACGATCGCCTGCTGGTACAGATTGTCTTGCTGGCACTGCTTGGCGCCTGCCTATGGGTATTGGCGCCGTTTTGTTCAGCCCTGCTGTGGGGTGCGATCCTGGCCTACGCCAGTTGGCCGCTGATGCGGCTGCTGACCCGCTGGCTCAATGGCCGCGAGTCGCTGGCAGCCGGTATTCTCACCGGCTGCTGGATGCTGCTGGTGGTGTTGCCGCTGGTCTGGTTGGGCTTCAACCTGGCCGATCACGTGCGCGATGCGACGGCGTTCATTCGTGACGTGCAGGTCGATGGGCTGCCCGATGCGCCTGGCTGGCTGGCCGGCATTCCTCTGGTCGGTGCGAGCCTGGTCGGTATCTGGGACACCCTCGACGAGCAGGGCGCGGCGTTCCTGGCCAGCGTAAGGCCGTACCTGGGGCAAGTCGGCAATTTCCTGCTGGCGCGCAGCGCGCAGATCGGCGGCGGGATCCTCGAACTCACGCTGAGCCTGGTCTTCGTGTTCTTCTTCTATCGCGACGGGCCGCGCATGGCAGCCTTCGTGCTCCGGCTGCTGGAACGTCTGATCGGAGAGCGTGCCGGGTACTACATCGATCTGGTGGCGGGTACGGTGCAGCGGGTGGTCAACGGGGTGATCGGTACCGCCGCCGCCCAGGCGATCCTGGCCTTGATCGGCTTCTTGATCGCCGGCGTGCCTGGGGCATTGGTCCTCGGCATCGTCACCTTCCTGCTCAGCCTGATTCCCATGGGGCCGCCGCTGGCGTGGATTCCGGCCACCGCCTGGCTGGTGTGGCAGGGCGACTATGGCTACGCGATATTCCTCGGTATCTGGGGCACCTTCGTCATCAGTGGCGTGGACAACGTGCTCAAGCCCTACCTGATCAGCCGCGGCGGCAACTTGCCGTTGGTGATCGTGCTGCTGGGGGTGTTCGGCGGGCTGCTGGCTTTCGGCTTCATCGGCCTGTTCATAGGTCCGACCCTGCTGGCAGTGGCCTACAGCCTGCTGCACGACTGGACCCATACCGAACACAAGCCACTCTAGATACCCACCCTGTGGGGATCATTTTGGGTACAGCGGCGGTAACCCGGCGTTTTCCGCGGAGGGCTCGAGGGGCGGGTCGGTGCGCAGGAGGCTGCCGATGGCGCGCCACAGCTCTTCGCCTTGCCAGTATTGGCCGCTTTCGCTGTAGAGCGCGCCATTGAGCCCATCCAGAGCGTCGGACAAAGGCACGAAGCGCGCCGTCATGTCGGCCAGCGTCTCCGGCTGCTGCCGGGCCCAGGCATCCAGAGCCTGGCGGGTGGCCTGGGGGTCGTTGGCCTGGCAGGCGCGCTTGAGGTCATCGAGCAAAGTGCGCGGGCTTGGTCCGCTTTGTGCCGCGCGCAGGACCGCCGGCTGCCCACGGGCACGCCACCACAGGGCGAAGCCGATCATCGTGGTGAACGCCAGCATGACGCTGACCAGCTTCCACGGCCAGGCCACGTCCGGCTCGGCATCACGGTTACCGACCGGCGCATCGACCATCAGCCCGGCGTTGCCGGCAACCTCCAGACTGCGCGCCGGCAGACCGGTACGCTCCAGATGGTCCTCATGGGTGTTCCACCAGACCATCTCGACGCTCGGCAACTGCAGGGTGCCACTGCGCGCCGGCACCAGCGCCTCGCGTTCCTGGCGGCTGCCGATCAAACCTCGTTCACCGATCTGGTTGTTCAACTGGGGCTGATCCGGGTAGCGTCGCAAGCCTTCCACTTCGGTACCGGGCAACGCCGGCAGTTGCGCACTGGACAGCCCCTCGGCCTTTACCTCCAGTGTGCGAGTCAGAGAATCACCAACCTGGCTGCTCGGCGGGTCGGGGTTCCAACTTTCACTCAGGCTCAGGCTGCGTGCCGGCAACCACGGCGTGTCGGCGGGGTAGGCCGCTGGCACGCCCTTGACCGTCAGGGACATCTGCGCGGACGTCACCTTCATCAGCTTGCCGGGCCGCGGCGTGCTGTTGGCGCTGTCGCCAGCTGCGGGTGGCTCGACGGTGGTGGCGGTGAATGCCAGGGCGGGAATAATCAATTCGCCACTGCGTTGCGGATAGATTGCATAACGCATCTCGATGACCCCGTGGCGGACGCCGTCGATGATCTTCTCGAAGGTGCGTGATCCGCCCAGCGGCTCGATGCGCGCCTCGGCCAGTTGCAGAGGTGTGAGGCTGCTGTCGTCGTACAGGGGCACCGAGTGATAGATGCGCAAGGTCAATACTGCCTGGGCCTGCACATAGACACTGTCTTCATCCAGGCTGGCGTCGATGAACACCGGGGCCATGTTCGCGCGCAACGGCGGGTCGCTGTGCAGCACCTGCAGGACGATCGGCTGGCTGCGCAGTTCGCCCAGTTGCAGCGCAGCGATGGTAACGCTGCCGGTCTGTCGCGGGAGCAGGGTGATAATCCAGCGGGTGGTGGCCTGGCGGTCGCCGTCCAGGCTGGTCAGGCGATTGACCTGGCGCGTGTCGCGCACATCGAACGAGCCTTCGAGTGGCGTCAGGTCGGGCTTGCCGAATTGCGTGACGTCGGTGGTTTCCAGGGTCAGCTCGACCGTTTCCCCCGAGTTGAGACGCGAGCGATCGACGCTGGCCACCAACGTGGCGGCATGCGCGCATTGGCCAAGCACGGCCAGGGTTGCACTGATGCAGAGGGCGCTGAAGCGACTCATCGAATCTTGTCCTGATGTTGTTGCTGTTCATACCAGAATTTGCGCCGCAACAGCTCGGCCGGGTCGTCCGGGATCTGTCGCAGCCACTGCTCCAGGGCCTGACGCTGTTCGGCATCCAGGGTGGCCTGGGTTGGTCGTGACGGTGGCCGGGTCGTGGATTCGTCGCTCGGTGGCTGCGCCGGTGCCGGGGATTGTGCCTGATTCTGTTCTCCCCCCGCCTGACCCGAGGGGTTTTCCCGGCTGCTCTGCGCGTCGTTGTTGCCTGGGGAAGCGTCGGCGGCCGTGGACGCGTTCGGATCCTCGGCGTCCGGCGCCGTGGCGCCTGGTGCGCGGGGCTGGGCGGCCTGTTCTGCGGAAGCGGCGGGAGGCTCGGCCGGGGTCTGGCGCAGAAGCTGTTCCACCAGCGTGCGGTTGTCCAGCGCCGGCTGCAGGTCCGGCTGGCGCTCCAGCGCCTGCTCATAGGCGTCGAGGGCAGCTTCCAGTTCGCCGCTGCGCGCCAGGGCGTTGCCGCGGTTGTAGTGGTCGCGGGCGCTGTCGCCCTGGGCGAACCGCTCGGCGGCCGCTTCGTAGTCGCCCGCTTCGTACAGCGCCATGCCTTGCCACTGCGCATCGGCGAAGCGCCGCGCGGCCTGGGCCGGACGCTGCTGTTCGAGCAGGGCCTGGCCTTGCTGATCGCGGCGCAGCCAAAGGTCCTGAACATCGAAGGCATAACCTGGCTGCGGCACGATAAGCAGGCATAACGGCAAACAGAACAGCCAGCCGCGGCGGCCAGCCAGCGCCGCCAGCAACAGCAGAGGCAGCAACAGCCAATGACCTTGATCGGCCCAGCTGTCCAACTGCTGCGTCGTGCCGTTGCCGCGCAACAGCGTGGGGCGATCGAGCAAGCCGAGGTTGCGCAGGTCCAGATCATCCAGACGCGCTTGTCGGTACAGGCCGCCGACATCGGCAGCGAAGCTGCGCAGGCCGACACTGTCCAGGCGCGGCAAGCGAATCGCGCCTTGCTCGTCCTTGAGAAACTCACCGTCTTCCTGCTTCACTGGCGCCCCGTCACGGGTGCCGATACCCAGGATCAACAACTGTGGCGAGTGATTGTCCAGCCGCTGGGAAATCCCGCGACGTTCCGCTTCGGACAGCTGCGATGCCAGCAGCAGGATGCGGCCCTGACCCTGTTCGGCCTGGTCGAGCAGTTCCAGTGCGCGCTGCACGCCGAGGTCGGCGCGCTGGCCTTCGACTGGTATGATCGAGGGCTTGATCGCCTCCAGCAGGTTGCGACTGGTTCCCAGGTCGTCGGACAGCGGCACCAGCACGTGCGCGCTGCCGGCGTAGACGATAATGGCCGTCTGCGCATCGCGGCGTGCGTCGAGCAGGTCCAGCAGCTTGCGCCGCGCCTGCTCCAGGCGATTGGGCACGACATCGGTGGCCAGCATCTCCGGGCTCAGGGCGAGCACCACCACCAACGGGTCGACGACGGTCCTGCCCGGCTGTTCGATACGCTGCCAGCTGGGTCCGAGCAGGGCCACCGCGGTCAACAGCCAGGCCAGGCCCAGCACTATCCAGGGCGCCTTGCTCTGCCGACCGCTGCCACCGTCCAGCAGGACTCCGTGAAAGTGGCGGGGCAGCAGCAATTGCCAGCGACCCGCGCGTTTCTGCCGGTGCCACAATTGCCACAGCAGCCAGACCAAAGCTGGCCAGGCCAGCAGCCACCAGGGGCGGAACCAATGCGGCCATGCGTCGATCATTTGCGCCTCCGCAATTGCAGCCGCTGCAAGCGCTCGCGCCACTGCGGAGCTGTCGGCAGAAAGCGACGCTTGCGCAGGAACAGCTGCAGCGGGTTGTTCGGCCAGTTCTGGCGCACGACCAGCAACACGCTGAGCAGCAACGCAGCGCTCAGCGGCCAGCTATACAGCGCTTGCGCCGGTCGCGCCTGGGTGGGCTTCTGGTCGACCGGTTCGAGGGTGTCGAGGCTGGCGCCGATGGCTTGCAGCTGGTCGCCGTCGCGAGCACGGAAGTACTGGCCGCCGGTGATCTGCGCGATCTCGCGCAACGAGGGCTCGTCCAGGTCCAGGCTGGGATTGAGGCCGAGCATGCTCAGCGCGCCATCGGCACTGGGGTCGGCACCGATGCCGATGGTATGGATGCGCACATGCTCCTGGGCCGCCAGGCGCGCGGCAGTGATGGGATGGATCTGACCACCGTTGTTGGCGCCATCGGTGACCAGAATGAGCACCCGGCTTTGCGCCGGGCGCAGGCGCAGACGTTTGAGCGCCAGGCCGATGGCGTCGCCTATGGCGGTATTCTTCCCGGCAATGCCGATGCGTGCTTCGTCGAGCCAGGTACGCACGGTGCGTCGATCGAAGGTCAGCGGTGCCTGCACGTAGGCCTTGCTGCCGAACAGGATCAGTCCGACCCGGTCGCCCTGGCGATGTTCGAGAAAGTCACCGAGCAGGCGCTGCACCAGCTCCAGCCGACTGATGTCTTCGTTCTGCCAACGCATGTCGGGGTAGTCCATGGATCCGGACACATCCACGGCCACCAGCAGGTCGCGCCCGCTGGCAGCGATGGGCAGGGGGTCGCCCAGCCATTGCGGGCGCGCCGCCGCGATCAGCAGCAGCAGCCACAGCAGCACGTACGGCGCCTGTTGCTGCCAGGTCGGCAGGCTGATGCGTGCCCGGCGCCCGGCCAGCCCCTCGAGTTCATCGAGGAAGCTGACCTTGAGCGCCGCCTCGCCGCTGTCGGCGGCCGGCAGCAGCACGCGCAGCAGCCACGGCAGCGGCAGCAGGGCGAAGACCCACAGCCAGGCGAACTCAAACATGCTTGCGTATCCAGGTTTCGACCGACTGCTGCAGGCCGGCGATGGCCTTGTCGTCCAGCTTGCACTCAGGCTTGTAGACCCCCTCGACCAGTACCATCCAGCGCGTCAGACCGGCAGCCGGGCAGCGGTTGTCGAGGAAGGCCAGCCACTGGCGGCCATTGAGCACATGGCTGTTGGCGTTCGGGTAGTGGTTGCGGCACAGGCGCTTGAGCAGGCCGTTGATCTGCTGCAGCCAGGCTCCGGCAGGGGCGCCATCGTAGGGTCTGGGCAAGCGCGCCAGCTCTTCCAGCGCGCCTTGGCGCACCGGATCCAGGGGTTGCTCGACGGTGGCCGGCATCACGGCTTTGCGCCGCCAGCGGTGCCGCCAGTGCCAGGCAGCCCAGCCCAAGGTCGGCAGCAGCACGACCAGCAGCCACCAGCCGGGCGCCGGTGGCCACAGGCCGATAGGCGGCGGCGCGATCAATGGCTGCAACTGCTCAAGGGTACTCATTTGAGTTTGCCCGGCCGCTGCGGGTTGAGGTACTCGCGCAGCTGCTCGATCATCTCGCTCTGCGTGCTCAGGGGCATCAACAGTACACGCAGTTTTTGCCCCAGACGTTCCCATCGGGCGATGCGCGCCTCGCTCAACGCGCGGTAGGCCAGGCGCATCTCCGGGTTCAGTGTATCGATTTCCATCTGCCTGCCGCGCTGGGCGAAACGCAACAGCCCGGCAGCCGGCAGCGCATGATCGAGCGGGTCGGAAACCGGCAGCAACAGCAGGTCGCAGTGGCGCGACAGCAGGCTGAGCTGCTGCTCGGCGCCATCGGTCAGCGCGCGCTCATCACAGATGACGATGGCCAGGCTGCCGGGGCGCAACACTTCGCGTGCCCGACGCAGGGCCATGCCCAGCGCGTCCTTTTCCGGCAGCGCCTCGGTGTGCAGCGACTGGTTCACCCGCACCAGGCGGTTGAGCAACTGCAGCAGGCTTTGCTTGCTGCGTCGGGGCTTGATCTCGTAGTGCTCGCCGTCGCCGAATACCAGCCCGCCGACTCGATCGTTGTGCCCCAGCGCGGCCCAGCCGATCAACGCCGCGGCCTGCGCGGCGAGCACCGACTTGAACATCTGGCCCGAACCGAAGAACAACCGCCGGCTTTGTTCGACGAGAATGAAGATGGGTCGCTCGCGCTCTTCGTGGAACAGCTTGGTGTGCGGTTCCTGGGTGCGCGCCGTGACCCGCCAGTCGATGCTGCGCACATCGTCACCTGCCTGATACACGCGCACCTGGTCGAAGTCCACGCCGCGGCCGCGCAGTTTGGAGTGGTGCAGGCCGATCAACGGGCTGCGCTGGGCCGGGGTGGAGAACAGCTGCACTTCGCGCACCCGATGGCGCATTTCGATCAGCTCGGCCAGGCTGATGCGAATGCCAGGCTCTGGCCGCGGTTCCTGGGTCATGGGGCTAGGCGACGGCCACGACGTCGAGGATGCGCTGAATCACGCGGTCCTGATCGACCCCGGCGGCTTCCGCCTCGAACGACAGGATGATGCGATGACGCAGCACATCGAACAGCACCGCCTGGATGTCTTCCGGGCTGACGAAATCGCGCCCCGCCAGCCAGGCATGGGCGCGTGCGCAGCGATCCAGGGAAATGGAGCCCCGCGGGCTGGCGCCATAGGCCAGCCATTCGCCGAGCTCGGCGTCGAATTTGCTCGGGGTGCGCGTCGCCATGACCAGCTGCACCAGGTATTCCTCCACCGCATCGGCCATGTACAGCCCGAGGATCTCCTTGCGTGCGGCAAAGATGGCCTGCTGGCTGACACGCCGCTCGGGCTTGGTTTCGCCATTGAGCGCTTCACCGCGAGCCTGCTGCAGGATGCGCCGTTCCACGGCTGCATCCGGGAAGCCGATCTTGACGTGCATCAGGAACCGATCGAGCTGTGCCTCGGGCAGCGGGTAGGTGCCTTCCTGCTCGATCGGGTTCTGCGTCGCCATCACCAGAAACAACGGCGACAGGTCGTAGGTACTGCGACCGACACTGACCTGACGTTCGGCCATGGCCTCGAGCAGGGCCGACTGCACCTTGGCCGGCGCACGGTTGATCTCGTCGGCCAGCACCAGGTTGTGGAAGATCGGCCCCTGCTGGAACACGAAGCTGCCGGTCTCGGGTCGATAGATCTCGGTGCCGGTGATGTCGGCCGGCAGCAGGTCCGGGGTGAACTGGATACGGTGGAACTGAGCCTCGACGCCTTCGGCCAGTTCCTTGATGGCTTTGGTCTTGGCCAGCCCCGGCGCGCCCTCGACCAGCATGTGACCGTCCGCCAGCAGCACGATCAGCAGACGCTCGACCAGTTTCTCCTGGCCAAGGATCTGCGTTGAAAGAAAGGTTCGCAGCGCCATCAGCGCTTCACGATGTTCCATCGTCGACGGTTCCTGAAAAAGGGACCGAGTACGCAGGTGAAGGCGTCTTGGCCGGGGGTCACTACTTTAATGCATTGGCGGGTGGCAGAGAAATCGGTGTGTGCGCCTGGCCAGTTCCCAAGAAGCATGGGGTCAGCCGATTTCCAGCGTACCCACGCCCTCCAGCAGAATCCTCAACGTCTCTTCGATCTGCGCCAGCTCTGCCGCGTCGCTGGCATGCACGATCTCCAATAGGTCATCCCCACCGAACACCTTGGCATCCCCGGCTGCCACGGCCACCAGCAGGCGGTCGGCGCTCAAGGTGACCTTGAGGTCGCGCAGCAGGTAAGGGTTGTCGTCGAGGGTGATCTCCAGCTCTTCTTCGTCCGGAAAGCGCGTCATCAGAAACATTTCGTCTGCGCTGCCTTGGCAGCACAGCAGCGCCATGTCGTCTTCTTCCTCGTCACGGGGGTTGGCCAGCAGCAGAGTGGCGGTGATGCGCATACGGGGGAACCTGTCATATGAATATGCCATGATTATACCCGACTACTGTCCGATCGGCTGGAACGCCCGTACCAGCGGTCTCGTACGACAACTCCTGCATGACCGAATATGTCGCCGCACCGCAAGAGTGCATGCCGGGCTCTGGGTAAGCTAGGTCGTTGGACCTCTTGAAATGTCGCCCCGCAGCGCCGGATTGGCTATGGTTGATCCGAACCGGGGTGACTTGCGACGCTTCACCCAATAACAAAGCCCAAGCGGAGTACCACAGATGGCGTTCTTCACCGCAGCCAGCAAAGCCGACTTCCAGCATCAACTGCAATCGGCCCTGGCTCAGCACATCAGCGAACAGGCACTGCCACAAGTGGCGCTGTTCGCCGATCAGTTCTTCGGCATCATCTCGTTGGACGAGCTCACCCAGCGGCGCCTCAGCGACCTGGCCGGTTGCACCCTGTCGGCCTGGCGCCTGTTGCAGCGCTTCGATCATGCCAAGCCAGAGGTGCGCGTCTACAACCCCGATTACGAACGTCACGGCTGGCAGTCCACCCACACCGCCGTCGAAGTGCTGCATCACGACCTGCCGTTCCTGGTGGACTCGGTGCGCACCGAGCTCAACCGGCGCGGCTACAGCATCCACACCCTGCAGACCACCGTGCTCAGCGTGCGCCGCGGCAGCCAGGGCGAGCTGCTCGAAGTGCTGGCCAAGGGTGCCCAGGGCGAAGACGTCCTGCATGAATCGCTGATGTACCTGGAAATCGACCGTTGCGCCAACGCCGCCGAGCTCAGCGTGCTGGCCCGGGAGCTGGAGCAGGTGCTGGGCGAAGTGCGGATGGCGGTGCAGGACTTCGAGCCGATGAAGGCCAAGGTCCGCGAAATGATCACGTTGGTGGAACAGACCGCGTTCGCCAGCGACGAGCAGGAAAAAGCCGAGATCACGGCGTTCCTCGAATGGTTGACCGACAACCACTTCACCTTCCTGGGCTACGAAGAGTTCGTGGTCGATGCCGATGCGCAGGGTGGCCAGCTGCGCTACGACCCGCAGTCGTTCCTGGGCCTGACCCGGCTGCTGCGTGCCGGCCTGAGCAGCGAAGACCTGCATATCGAAGACTACGCCGTGCAGTACCTGCACGAGCCGATGCTGCTGTCCTTCGCCAAGGCTGCGCACCCCAGCCGTGTGCATCGCCCGGCGTATCCCGACTATGTGTCGATCCGCCAGATCGACAGCGACGGCAAGGTGCTCAAGGAATGCCGCTTCATGGGCCTGTACACCTCGTCGGTGTATGGCGAGAGCGTGCGCGAAATCCCCTACATCCGGCGCAAGGTCGCCGAGATCGAACGCCGCTCCGGTTTCCATGCCAAGGCGCACCTGGGCAAGGAACTGGCCCAGGTGGTCGAGGTGCTGCCGCGCGACGACCTGTTCCAGACCCCGATCGACGAGCTGTTCAGCACCGTCATGTCGATCGTGCAGATCCAGGAACGCAACAAGATCCGCGTGTTCCTGCGCAAGGACCCCTACGGGCGCTTCTGCTACTGCCTGGCCTACGTGCCGCGCGACGTGTACTCCACCGAAGTACGGCAGAAGATCCAGCAGGTGCTCATGGAGCGCCTCAAGGCCAGCGACTGCGAGTTCTGGACGTTCTTCTCCGAATCCGTGCTGGCCCGCGTGCAGCTGATCCTGCGCGTGGACCCCAAGAGCCGTCTGGACATCGACCCGCAGCAACTGGAAAACGAAGTGATCCAGGCCTGCCGTTCGTGGCAGGACGACTACGCCAGCCTGACCATCGAAAGCTTCGGCGAGGCCGCCGGCACCAATGTGCTGGCCGATTTCCCGAAAGGCTTCCCGGCCGGTTTCCGCGAGCGCTTCGCCGCGCATTCGGCAGTGGTCGACATGCAGCACCTGCTGGCGCTGTCCGAATCGCGCCCGCTGGTCATGAGTTTCTACCAGCCTCTGGCGCAGGGCGGCGAACGCCAGCTGCATTGCAAGCTGTACCACGCCGACACGCCACTGGCGCTGTCCGACGTGTTGCCGATCCTCGAGAACCTGGGCCTGCGCGTACTGGGCGAATTCCCCTACCGCCTGCGTCATCGCAGTGGTCGCGAGTACTGGATCCACGACTTCGCCTTTACCTACAGCGAAGGCCTGAATCTGGACATCCAGCAGCTCAACGACACGCTGCAGGATGCCTTCGTGCACATCGTGCGCGGCGACGCCGAGAACGACGCGTTCAACCGCCTGGTGCTCACCGCAGGCCTGCCATGGCGCGACGTCGCCTTGCTGCGCGCCTATGCGCGCTATCTCAAGCAGATCCGCCTGGGCTTCGACCTCGGCTACATCGCCAGCACCCTGAACAACCACACCGATATCGCCCGGGAGCTGACGCGGCTGTTCAAGACCCGCTTCTACCTGGCGCGCAAGCTGGCCGGCGATGACCTGGACGACAAGCAGCAACGCCTGGAACAGGCCATCCTGAGTGCCCTGGACGACGTTCAGGTGCTCAACGAAGACCGCATCCTGCGTCGCTATCTGGACCTGATCAAGGCCACCCTGCGTACCAACTTCTACCAGCCCGATGCCAACGGCCAGGTCAAGTCGTACTTCAGCTTCAAGTTCAACCCCAAGCTGATTCCCGAACTGCCCAAGCCGGTGCCCAAGTTCGAGATATTCGTCTACTCGCCGCGAGTCGAAGGCGTTCACCTGCGCTTCGGCAACGTCGCCCGCGGCGGTCTGCGCTGGTCGGATCGCGAGGAAGACTTCCGCACCGAGGTACTGGGCCTGGTCAAGGCGCAGCACGTGAAGAACTCGGTGATCGTGCCGGTGGGCGCCAAGGGCGGGTTCGTCCCGCGCCGGTTGCCGCTGGGCGGCAGCCGCGACGAGGTGCAGAACGAGGCGGTGGCCTGCTACCGCATCTTCATCTCCGGTCTGCTCGACATCACCGACAACCTCAAGGATGGCAGCGTGGTGCCGCCGGCCAACGTCGTGCGTCACGACGATGACGATCCGTACCTGGTGGTGGCTGCGGACAAGGGCACCGCGACCTTTTCCGACATCGCCAACGGCATTGCCATCGACTACGGCTTCTGGCTTGGCGATGCGTTCGCCTCCGGCGGCTCGGCGGGCTACGACCACAAGAAGATGGGCATCACCGCCAAGGGTGCCTGGGTCGGCGTGCAGCGCCACTTCCGCGAACGCGGCATCAACGTGCAGAAAGACAGCATCACCGTCATCGGCATCGGCGACATGGCCGGCGACGTGTTCGGCAATGGCTTGTTGATGTCCGACAAGCTGCAACTGGTGGCGGCATTCAACCACCTGCACATCTTCATCGATCCCAACCCCGAGCCGGCCAGCAGCTTCGCCGAGCGTCAGCGCCTGTATGACCTGCCTCGTTCGGCGTGGAGCGACTACGACACCTCGATCATGTCCGCCGGCGGAGGCATCTTCTCGCGCAGTGCCAAGAGCATTGCCATCAGCGCGCAGATGAAAGAGCGCTTCGACATCAAGGCCGACAAGCTGACCCCGACCGAGCTGCTCAACGCGCTGCTCAAGGCGCCGGTCGACCTGCTGTGGAACGGCGGTATCGGTACCTACGTCAAGTCCAGTGACGAGAGCCACGCCGATGTCGGCGACAAGGCCAACGACGCCCTGCGCGTGAATGGCAACGAACTGCGCTGCAAAGTGGTGGGCGAGGGCGGCAACCTGGGCATGACCCAGCTGGGCCGTGTCGAGTTCGGCCTCAACGGCGGCGCGACCAACACTGACTTCATCGACAACGCGGCCGGCGTGGATTGCTCCGACCACGAAGTCAACATCAAGATCCTGCTCAACGAAGCCGTGCAGGCCGGGGACATGACCGAGAAGCAGCGCAACCTGCTGCTGGGCAGCATGACCGAGGAAGTCGGCCATCTGGTGCTGGGCAACAACTACAAGCAGACCCAGGCGCTGTCCCTGGCGGCGCGCAAGGCCTACGAGCGACTCGCCGAGTACCGCCGCCTGATGGCCGACCTGGAGGCGCGTGGCAAGCTGGACCGTGCCATCGAATTCCTGCCGACCGAGGAGCAGCTCAACGAACGCGTCGCGAACAAGCAGGGCCTGACCCGAGCCGAGCTGTCGGTGCTTATCTCCTACAGCAAGATCGACCTCAACGAAGCGCTGCTGGCTTCGGCAGTACCCGACGACGTCTATCTGACTCGTGACATGGAGACGGCCTTCCCGCCGTCGCTGGTCAGCAAGTACGCCGAGGCCATGCGCAGCCATCGCCTCAAGCGCGAGATCGTCAGCACCCAGATCGCCAACGACCTGGTCAACAACATGGGCATCACCTTCGTGCAGCGCTTGAAGGAGTCCACTGGCATGACCCCGGCCAGCGTGGTCGGGGCCTACGCCATCGTGCGCGACATCTTCCACCTGCCGCACTGGTTCCGCCAGATCGAGGCGCTGGACTACCAGGTATCCGCCGATGTCCAGCTGGCTCTGATGGACGAGCTGATGCGCCTGGGTCGACGGGCCACCCGCTGGTTCCTGCGCAGCCGCCGCAACGATCTGGACGCCGGTCGCGATGTGGCGCATTTCGGTCCGCACATCGCAGCGTTGGGGCTCAAGCTCGACGAACTGCTCGAGGGTCCGACCCGCGAGCGCTGGCAGACCCGCTACCAGGGTTATGTCGAGTCTGGCGTACCGGAGCTGCTGGCGCGCATGGTTGCCGGCACCAGCCACCTGTACACGCTGTTGCCGATCATCGAAGCGTCGGACGTCACCGGCCAGAATGCCGCCGAAGTGGCCAAGGCGTTCTTCGCCGTGGGCAGCAAGCTGGACCTGACCTGGTACCTGCAGCAGATCAGCAGCCTGCCGGTGGAGAACAACTGGCAAGCGCTGGCACGCGAGGCCTTCCGCGACGACATCGACCTGCAGCAGCGTGCAATCACCATTTCCGTGCTGAAAATGCAGGATGCGCCGGGTGACGTCGAAGAGCGTCTGGACCTGTGGCTGGAACAGCACGAGGTGATGGTCAAGCGCTGGCGTGCCATGCTCGACGAGATCAAGGCCGCCACGGGTACCGACTACGCCATGTACGCAGTGGCGAATCGCGAACTGATGGACCTGGCGTTGAGCGGAGGCGTGCAAGTCAGCTGAGGCGAGGTTGGCTTTTTCGCGGCCGATGACCGCTCCTACGGGTTATCCGTAGGCGCGGTCATCGGCCGCGAAGCGCTCACCGCCCATCTCCGACCCGATCACCGCCCACAAAAAAACCCGTCATTCGACGGGTTTTTTCGTTCAGCTCATTTCAGCGTGGCATCAAGCCTGAACCACCGGAATGTTCGCGTTGGCCGCAGCATCGCGGAACTCGGCGATCTGGTCGAAGCTCAGGTAGCGGTACACATCGGCAGCCATGCTGTCGATGCTGGCCGCGTAGCCCATGTACTCTTCGACCGTCGGCAGCTTGCCCAGAATGGACGCAACAGCGGCCAGCTCGGCGGAGGCCAGGTACACGTTGGCACCATCGCCCAGGCGGTTCGGGAAGTTACGGGTCGAGGTGGACACCACGGTGGAGTTGGGTTCCACGCGTGCCTGGTTACCCATGCACAGCGAGCAGCCCGGCATCTCCATGCGTGCGCCAGCCTTGCCGTAGATGCCGTAGTAGCCTTCTTCGGTCAGCTGATGGGCATCCATCTTGGTCGGCGGCGACAGCCACAGGCGCGTCGGCAGTTGGCCCTTGACCTTGTCGAGCAACTTGCCGGCAGCGCGGAAGTGGCCGATGTTGGTCATACACGAACCGATGAACACCTCGTCGATCTTCTCGCCCTGAACGGTGGACAGCAGACGTGCATCGTCAGGATCGTTCGGTGCACACAGGACCGGCTCTTTCAAGTCGCTCAGGTCGATCTCGATGATCTCGGCGTATTCGGCGTCGGCATCGGCACTCAGCAGTTCCGGGTTGGCCAGCCACGCTTCCATGGCCTGGGCACGACGTTCCATGGTCCGCGCATCGCCGTAGCCTTCGCTGATCATCCAGCGCAGCAGGGTGATGTTGGACTTCAGGTATTCGGCAATGGCCTTTTCCGGCAGCTTGATTGTGCAACCGGCGGCGGAGCGCTCGGCCGAGGCGTCGGACAGCTCGAACGCCTGTTCCACGGTCAGCTCGTTCAAGCCTTCGATTTCCAGGATGCGGCCCGAGAAGGCGTTGATCTTGCCTTTCTTCTCGACGGTCAGCAGGCCTTTCTGAATGGCGTAGTACGGAATCGCATGGACCAGGTCGCGCAGGGTGATGCCTGGCTGCATGGTGCCCTTGAAGCGCACCAGCACCGACTCGGGCATGTCCAGCGGCATGACGCCGGTAGCGGCCGCGAAGGCCACCAGGCCGGAACCGGCCGGGAACGAGATGCCGATCGGGAAGCGGGTGTGCGAGTCACCACCGGTGCCGACGGTGTCCGGCAGCAGCATGCGGTTCAACCAGCTGTGGATGATGCCGTCGCCTGGACGCAGGGATACGCCACCACGGGTGCGGATGAAATCCGGCAGGGTGTGGTGGGTGGTCACGTCGATCGGCTTCGGATAGGCCGCGGTGTGGCAGAAAGACTGCATGACCAGGTCGGCGGAGAAGCCCAGGCATGCCAGGTCTTTCAGCTCGTCGCGGGTCATCGGGCCAGTGGTGTCCTGGGAACCGACGGTAGTCATCTTCGGTTCGCAGTAGGTGCCGGGACGCACGCCCTGGTTCTCGGGCAGGCCGCAGGCCTTGCCGACCATCTTCTGCGCCAGGGTAAAGCCCTTGCCGGTGTCGACCGGGGCTTCGGGCAGCTTGAACAGATCGGTTGGGCCCAGGCCGAGTTCGGTACGCGCCTTGTCGGTCAGGCCGCGGCCGACGATCAGCGGGATACGGCCGCCTGCGCGGACTTCGTCGAGCAGTACCGGGGTCTTGAGCTCGAACGTGGTGATCACTTCCTCGCTGTCGTGCTTGCAGACCTTGCCCTGGTGCGGGTACAGGTCGATCACGTCACCCATGTTGATGTTCGACACGTCGAACTCGATCGGCAGGGCGCCGGCGTCTTCCATGGTGTTGTAGAAGATCGGGGCGATCTTGGTGCCGAAGCAGAAACCACCAGCGCGCTTGTTCGGCACGTACGGGATGTCGGTACCGAAGAACCACAGCACCGAGTTGGTCGCCGACTTGCGCGACGAACCGGTACCGACCACGTCACCCACGTAGGCAACCGGGTAACCGTCGGCGTACATCTGGGCAATCTGCTTCATCGGGCCGATCGAGCCCTGCACGTCGGGCACGATGCCTTCGCGGGCCATCTTCAGCATGGCCAGGGCGTGCAACGGGATGTCCGGGCGCGACCAGGCGTCGGGCGCAGGCGAAAGGTCGTCGGTGTTGGTTTCGCCGGTGACCTTGAAGACGCGCAGGCTGATCTTGTCGGCCAGGGTCGGACGCTTCTTGAACCATTCGCCGTCCGCCCAGGATTGCAGTACGCCTTGAGCGTGGGCATTGCCGTTCTTGGCTTTTTCCGCAACGTCGTGGAAGGCATCGAACATCAGCAGGGTGAACTTGAGCTGTTCGGCAGCCACCGGCGCCAGGGTGGCGTCGTCGAGCAGTTCGACCATGGTGGCGATGTTGTAGCCACCCTGCATGGTGCCGAGCAGTTCAACGGCACGCTTGCTGTCGATCAGCGGCGAAGTGACTTCGCCCTTGGCCAGGGCAGAAAGAAAACCGGCCTTGACGTAGGCGGCTTCGTCGACGCCTGGTGGCACGCGGTTGGTGATCAGGTCGACCAGGAAAGACTCTTCGCCGGCGGG
>Ga0265798_10003439_pt1 | contig 22511 bp, 17 predicted proteins | sample P3T30metagenome_FD_192430 | JGI IMG/M metagenome (GOLD analysis project Ga0265798, IMG submission 192430) | Plant litter microbial communities from East Loma Ridge, Irvine, California - P3 T30 | ecosystem: Environmental > Terrestrial > Plant litter > Unclassified | place: USA: California... | reverse complement strand
GGGAGCTATAATCATAAACGATTCATGGTGGTGTTGTTGTCATGGTTGTTGTGAACAGCATCAAGCGGAATGATTCCGTACCGGTAGTGAGCACCGACGCCCCACCATGAGCTCTCAAAGTTCAGTTGAGTTTCAGCGGGCCTGTAAGCATGTCAACACATACCTTTTTTTCAGTCTCCCCCTTCTCTCTGAGTAACCCCAAGCTCGTATCTATCGTGTCAAACTTTATGACTCACTGAACGCAATAATCCTCGACCCAAAGAATACAATCACCTTCACGAACCACACTCAGCAATGGCATACCCAGGCACCACCCACAAATACACAAAAAAGCTCATAGCCTTCGAACACGCACCTCCCCCACCAACACCCTTGAATCCCACCTCACCCCCCAACACAATCCTCTGGATCGGCGGCCTAGGCGACGGCCTCCTAACCGTCACCTACCCATCCAAAATCGCCGCCTCCCTACCCCCAACATGGGTCCTCGCCGAAGTGCTCCTTAAATCCTCGTACAACGGCTGGGCAACTGGTCGTCTCTCGCGCGACGCACGAGAACTCGGCGAGTGCGTGGCGTACTTCAAGAATCTGCGGCCCGGCAGGAAGATCGTGCTGATGGGGCATTCTACTGGGTGTCAGGATATCATGGAATATCTGGTTGGTGAGGATGCGCAGAGTCGAGAGGGGGTTGATGGCGCTGTGTTGCAGGGGGGTGTGAGTGATCGCGAGGCGTGGGCGGATATGTTGAGCGCTGAGGAAGAGAAGAGGGCATTTGATGGGATTGTGTGCAAGGCGAAGGAAATGATTGATGCTGGAGACGAGCGAGGTATTGTGCCGATGAAGGACAATGTGGTGGCGAAGGAACTTGGTGCGCCGATGAGTGCGTATCGCACGTATAGTCTTCTTGCGAAAGGAGGGGATGATGATTATTTTTCGAGCGATCTCTCGGATGTACACTTCGCTACAACGTTTGGCAAAATTCCGCATGCCACGAGGATGTGCTTGCTTCTTGGGGCTGAGGACCCGTATGTGCCCAAGAGCGTAGACAAAACGGCGTTGCTGCAGAGATGGACACGAATAGTGAGGGAGGGGGAAGGTGAGGTGGACGAAAAACATGGCGGTATCGTGGAAGGTGCGCATCATAATTTGAATGGAGATCCGGAAGAGGTGGTGAAAGGATTGGTGGAAAGAGTGGTGGGGTTTGTTGGAGGGTTGGGAGTGAGCAAAAATGAGTCTGGAAGTGGATCGCGTTTGTGAGGTTTGAGATTTGGTCCTGCGAGCATGATTAGAAGACGACATTCCTGGACTAACGTTGGATTCACACTCATTCGGACGCCTACCAGTTCAACAGCACCGCTGAATACTCTCAATCGGTGCTTACATCGAGGCAACGTACAAGAGTGCGGCCATCGAATACGCATTGAAGCTGCAAGGTTTGTGACGGTTAAGCCGTTACTGTCAGCATCGACTGGTAAGGAAAGATGATACGAGGTCGATAGGTGGATAGCCGGGGGGGAAAGGAAACTGGTGAGGAGAAGGGTGACTGTGAGGATGTGGATAAGAAGGGGGGGGGAAGGAAGGATAGTGAGATGTTGATAGGGCTGGAGCAAGTTGATGGGGAAGTTTGGGGGAAAGGATCGGTCTCAAATCTTACTCGTCTGCATTATCGGATCACTGAAATAGCTGTTCATCCAACCCAAGCCGTCCCAGTCCCATCCATAATCCAACCTGTCCAAAAAGTAAAGCGCCAACGCAATGCACAAAGACAAAAGTCCAGATATCCTACACCCGCACAGCGGTTACACTCATGCCTTGCCATCCAGCCCATCCTCAACCGAGAATCTAGCTTGCACAACCCAGCTCTCGCCAAACTTGATGCCCTTGCCTCCACTAATACCAGCGTCCCGCCACGGCTTATTGACGCCAATGTCGACCACCCATATCAGCCACTGAGGATCTCGTCCAGCGCCATTTTGCAGCGCCTTGAGCAGTCCCGTACGTGGCGCACCGAGGCAAACGATGTACTTAGCCCTCACTTCCAGGGGCTCGCCTTCGAGGATGGCTACCTCGCCTGTCGATCCGGCAACACCTGATGGCGTTTCCACCGCGAGGCATGCAGCTCGAGACTTGTTTGCCCAGCCGACAATGCCGAGGACAGTACGTCTGTCTACGTCACCCAGGGCATCGAATTCTTTCTGACGGCCGAGTAGTGCGTCGATGATCAGTTCTGGTGGCGCTTGGAGGCGTTTCAGAGCATCTTCGGTGTCTTGCCACGCTCGGACGGAGCCGCCGAACTTCTTGAACAGCTCGACTTGCCTCCGAACGTCTTTTTCCCAGTCTGCGGGACGCTCAAACCCGAGCAAGGCTACCATGACTTTCGGACCGCGTGCTTGCAGATGTCTCGCAGCAGCCACCGCTCGAGCGCCTCCTCGGTGGTTGCCAGCAAGGACGACAATGACTGGTCGAGCATTGGGATTCTCGCGTGCTAGTCTCCGACCGCCAGGGTTTATCGCTGTCAAGGCAACCTCAGCAATACCGCGGCCAGCGTTCTCTGCGATCATGTCTTCCGTGAGCCCGAATTCGATTTCGGCCGCCTCTTCCACCGCCATCATACCACCAGGCGTGATAGCGTGACATCGGCGATCGTTGCCTAGTAGACGTAGACAGCCGCGAGTGGTGCTTTCAAGAGGTGAATCCGGTGGGGTGGCGATGCGACCTGGCCTTGGGCTGCCGGTAGCGTGCGACGAGGCATATGGCCGATTGATGAACGATCGATTTGAGCGCGGTAGAAGCCCCGAGCCCGTCATCTCCAAATCTCCCTGGACACCACTGCCTTGTCGGGTGGGGGCTCTCTTGACTGACGCGCGTGACATTGCTCGTTTCGAATTGCGCCCGCTGCCGAACTCGGAGTCGTCGTCAGTACTGGTGTTGGTCGTGCTTTTCAGCTTCCGCTCCAGCACGTTCTCGGTTGGATGTAGATTCTTGCCGCCATGTGTACCAGGTCTTGCAATCCGATTGAAACTAACCAGTCGGTCCTCATCCGCTGTTGTGTCCTCATTCCTAATTTGATCGAACACGGTACGCTTGTCGAACTTGGAGAGATTAGCTTGGAAGTCGAATTCAGGCATGTCCTGGACATCTGTTGCTTCTTCGGTAGCCCAGCCGTTTGTAGCATCGAGGGCCTTTTGGCGGCGAGTCTGTTTCTTGTGGGCATTGACGCCCGCAAGGCCAACTCTGCCGCCTATAACCCCTGGTGTCCGTGTCAAAAGCACCTCAGGGTCTTCGAGTATCGGTGTGTTTCTCCAGCCGTTGCCCTTACTATCACCAGTCAGAACTTGCACATCTAGCTTTGTTTGCCATGGATAAAGCACATACCCCTTCCGCACATTCTCCGTGTCCACGCCATTCTTCCTCTCTTGGGCGGCAAGTTCCTTCTTACGAGACTTGCCTCCTCGCCGAGTCCTCTTAGCGCCATCGTCTAGCTTCTGCGTGCTCTGGTCGTCATCCATGGGCCTGCCATTTCTGGTCTTTGTGATGCTAACCCTTCGTACGCTAGGCTGAACCGTCTTTGTCTCACTGTCTGCCTCTTCCGCGTCTGCAATGTCCAGAGATGAGAATGGGCCCTCTAGCGTCGCCGCACTAGGCTTTCTGATGTTTCGGGGCTTTGGGGGGCCAGCAGCAGGAGGCATGGTCTTAGATGCAGTTGCGGTGCGCGCGTTCGGGACTGGCTTGATGGGCGTGGCCGGCGCTTCTTGTGGAGGTGCAGCTGCGAGCTGACTCGATGGAGGAGCCGTGGAGTTGCGCTTTCCCATGCTCAGAATGGCAGGATCCACGAAGGCGGGCTGTTGCACGGGTGCTTGCTGTACGGGCTGCAGCATGGAGCGTTGAGGCGGGTGTTGCTGAACCGGCGGACCAGGATTCGACGGTGCTTGCGGGGCATGGCTAGAAGGATACTGCGAGTACGGCGGAGGGTTGGAACGCGGCGCAGCATGCACAGGAGGAGCTGGCGCAGTGTTGACCTTGATGTCTGCGATCGCGTGCCCTTCAACATGGTACGAGTTCAGACGGTGTCCGGAGGCTGGAAAGAAGACTGCCTACTTTTAGTTCCACTACCAATACACACTCTCCATAGTCATGAACTCACCATCCTGCAGGGTCAGCGTCGACGTTTGCGAGTTCACGGCTGCCACGGTTCCCTGCACCACCGTGTTTGGCGGGTTCTGCAGCGTCACCGCGACCGAAATGCCGATGAGGCCTGACGCCATATTTGCGGAGCAGTGCTGGCGATTATCAAGGGATGTTTGTGTTCTGGCGACCTCCACTGGCTGTAGAAGAAGAGTTTCTGTGGAGGTGCAGTCGCGCATATGGAAACGGCGTCGGAAAGTTCACATTGCTGATCCACGCCAAGCACGCTATTGGACGCCGCAACGTCGCTGCAGGCCGATGATCCACCTTACGCATCTTTCGTGTGACAAGTTGCAAACACCTCCACCACACACATAGGCATTCAACTGGGCGATAGTGATCGATCTACATGTTCGCAAGATGCTTCGAAGATGTACGGGGACTTTTTTCTATCACCAGTCGTGTTCCACTTTATTTGAGCTCCGCTACCCCTAGGACTGGCAGGCAGAAATCACTCTGTACGTGATGAATTCCTGGTGGAGTATTCTCCAACGATTTCCGGCGAGTGTGTCGTATATTCGATAGGTTGCTATGGACGATGTCACTATTTTTCAATCTTCTTCTGTTGCGTAGTCCAATCGTGCTTGAGCTCCTCCACAGCCCCTTCCCACAATCATAGCATTGCGTCTACATAGTGTCTTTCATGGTCATTCGTTTCTCAATATCATCACATTTCACTTCGGGGACGCACAAGACCCCTTTCGTTGCGTAAATCAACATCAGTCCTCACACATTCTGGGTGCTCCATGGCCTCCCTAGGACCGCTAGCCGAACAAAGCCATTATGTCTCTTTTACTCTGGATTGATGTGCGTGGAAGTTTCTCGAGTACTTTGTTGTGTCTTGGCTCGGTACAAGCGGCAAGAATCTTCATGATTTATGTCGTCTTTTGACGATACTTGATTATATTTAGGCATAGCGTCGTTGAACGTTGGATCCTAAACCTCCAGATCCATGAACTCTCTGCATCGTGGAGCCATCCAGCCCACATCACGAACTATAGCGATGGATGCCTAGCATGTTTCCATTGGTACACTTCCAAAAGTCGAGCAAATTAGCCCAACAGTCCAAAGCCGAAGCCGAAATGCACTCAACGTACCAGACTTCTTCGCATCGCCAGGAGTATAAAAGCCAATTCGTCCGCCCCCTTCATTTCTCTTCCTGAAACCCTCATTCCCAATGTTCATCCAATATCCAGAAGATGGGGCGGAGATAGACAGGCTCACGTTAACGATTCAGTGAATTACAGCGTTGAGAATGCATTATTGATATTGTTGATCATGAAGTGTGACGTCGTCCAGGGTATCCATGCATAAGAAGACCGTTACCTATTCCCACGCCCACCTCCATCCCATGCCCTCGTTCATCACCCTGAACAGACTCGCACCCCTATCCCCACCAACCCCTCCTTCAAACCAATTCCCACATACACAAAATCCCAAACTGACACGAATATGCCGTCTTATTCTTCCAAGCATCATACCCCAACCCCCTCGCATCCTTACCACAAAACTCCGTCACCGCATTAACCGAAATCTTCTGCCCCGGCGCACCCAGCTCCAACCTCTCAACATCAAGCCACCACATGCGTCCATCCGTGTTGAACGGCAGGTATTTCGTATCGCGCCCATCGCGGCCCGCAACACTGAGAAGCATAACGTACGGCTTGCCCTTGCCGTGTCGCAAGTGATCCCAGTGCGCGCAGAGAGTCGAGAATTGGAAGCGCAGGACTGGTGGTGCGTTGGGGTCGTGCACTTTGAGCTGGAGTTGGGTGGGGGAGATGCTGCGTTCGGCGACGCCGTGATCGGTGCTGCAGCCGCCCATTACTTGGACGCGGCCGCCCATGTCGTCGCGCATGAATTCTTCGTATGTCATGATGCGGCCGTCGTTGCGGAATTGATGCGAGTTGTCGGATGGGAAGTGCTTCATGGCGAAGTCGTCGTTGGACTTTGTGAACTCTGCAGGGTTGAATTTGCGGATGTAGCTGAGACTTGTTAGCGAGATGATGTCTGGAAGTGGATGAACAAGAACATACCCTTCACCCTTGTTCCGGCATCCAAGATGCCCAGCGCCCCAACAGGGGTCAATCAATTTCCATTCTCCGTTGTCGATACACACAGCGTTCCAGGCATGAGTCGATTTGAAAGGCGGCACTGGCTGACCAGGCTCGAGTGGCGTGTGGCCGTAACCTTTGCTGGCCCCTGAGCAGACCATAGCTTGCAGGCCGGCCTTGAGCGCAAGAGCAGCGAAAAGTCCAGCATAGCCCTCGCAGACTGCGAGCCCGCTGGCAATGGTCTTCTCGGGCGTCGAGGGCATGACGGTACCGTTGAAGAAGGAGTGTACGTCGTAGTCGACGTTGTGATGCAACCAGGTAAAGATAGCGCGCGCTTTGTCGGTGGCAGAGGGAAACGGAGCGCAAAGTTGGTGAGCCAACCAGCCTACATCTGATGATGGAAGGCCGAAACGTGGGAACTGAGCTGCGTGTTGATCAGGGCCAGAAAAGTCTCGACATATCAGACAAGATCCAACCGCTCCAGGTTTCGGTTTTGAGGCCATGATGGCGTCCAGGTTAGGTCTTGACGAAAGGGGAATAGGTGGTGGAGATGCAGCAGCAGTTTGAGGTGCTGGTCTGTTCTGAGGGACGGGAGGAGGCTCGGTAGCTTTGTTGTTGAAGCCCATTTTCAGCGCCGACTTGGGTGGCGGCGGTGCGACCATTCTGTTCACACTTGACGTGGCCACATTGTTAGTCGTCTGTCGCTCGGGAAGAGGCGGACGCTCGGGTGAACGATCTTTTATGATGGGCCGCACCGGTAGCGATGGTTTTGTGGGCAGCTGTGATGTTTTTGATAGATTGGGTGGAGCCGCAATGCTTGGTACGAAAGGCCGCTTGCTCGTCATGGCATTTCGTGTCGCACTCGGAACCTTCTCTTCTTCTCTCTTCCGTGGCTGAATTATTGGTACATCTTTAGAGTTGAACACTGGAGCACGAACAGGGTACTTTATCCCGTTCCCATTGCTAGTACCTGTCGTGTTGGAGCCGATTGATATTGTGGAAATGCCTGAGGCGATTGTAGAAATAGATTCAGTCGACTCGCGGCGGTTCAAGCTGCGATTGTCGGAAGGTCTTCGTGGTGGTAATGTAGGTGTCTGTCGCGGAGTGCCGTTATTGCTGGAGGTGTTGTTTCGCGGAGGTGGACGTGGAGGAAGCGCAGGAGATAGTCGCGGACTCTCTGACAGCATGGGCTGATTGCCTAGCTGGCGTGCAGTGGTGGGCGCATTGCTCAGGATGGGCGGGTTGTTGACGGTGTGCTGGCGTTGGTAGGCTGGCGGGCGCTGGCTTGGAGGTGGAGGTGGAGGGGGCTTCCTCTTTGTAGTGACGGCGGCATCGTAAGAGAAGGTAGGTTGTGTGCCGGGAGCAGGATGGTGGAGTTGTTCGGTGTTGAGAGCGGCGATGCGCGCCTTGATGCTGGTCTCAGCCATACTTCAACAATTTCTTGGGGATGATCTGCAGGTGAGGCTTGACAGGGCTGGACTCAGGTGGAGAGGGGAAAGCTGGAGCAACGGCGGTCACGAGTAAAGGACAGTGAACCAGGAGACACCAAACCGCATGGTGCGTTTGGGCGAGCGAGTGAGGCCAGAACAGGGCAGACGAAGTTGACATTATACTAACGCCGCATAAGGTTGGTTGGCGCATCCTTATGAGTGCCGTTGAGCATCACCCATGATTCGCCAAGGCCCATGCAGGCATCTTGCCGCAGGCACAAGCCACACTCGCCCCACAATTACCTGACTGGGCCCGCTCGTGCACCCAAAATAGCCCTACGATAAACATGGGGAAGAGAGAAATGATGCTGAACGTCGATATAGGGAAGTTGATAGATCGAGTGGCACTTTTCTTTTGAAAAATCAACCGCTTCAAAAGGTACTCATATTAAATCTCAATTCTTAGTGCTCAACATCAGTAGCAGTTGAATCCTCACCGGTCTCCAACCGCATCAAACGGAAACACAAGTGACGGGCCTGATCTCCATGATTGGATCGGCACGATGCACCACGCTGCACGTAGCCAGGAATCAGCCTTGCCCATGCAGATCATCGAGTACAAAGTCAATTCATTCAATATCGTCAACTAAATGTCGCTACAGTGCCAAACAGCAAGTCGTAAACCTAGAAACAAAATGAAAATGGAGCGATCCTCCGCGCCGAAGCACTCACTGGTGTTGAGACATCCTCCCACCTGTCCGCCGTGTTCCGTGACCGTTTTTCTACCCATTGCCAGCCATCCGCCGTTGTCTTACCAGTTAACTCCAAAGCACAATTTCAGACATCCACTCATTACGGTCGTTGCGAAGTCGCAGTGTGCGATCGCGTGAAGTGACTTTTGGGTCCGCTGAAAGGAGTGACGATGCGAAAATCGATGCGCAACAGAATGCTACATGCTATCCAGGACTCCAAATAAGTTCGAGGCGGCGAGCGAAATGATAGCAGTTCGAGTAATGTGGCGCGGAATGATGATGTGTAGTAAATGTGTGGACATCCAGTTCGTGACAACATGTGCGCGCGATACTACCCCATGCTACCTCTTGCGCTTCTTGCTCTTGTCCATGGAGCCGGCAGTCAAGCCAGGGTGCGCAGCATCAATAGGCATGCTGTAGTCGTGCATGGGTGGCGGCGCCATCGAGGTAGAGTCCGACGGCTTCTTGACGACAGTTACGCCCATGTGGCGCCCGTAACGTCCCTTCCTGCCGTTGCCCTCATCCTCGCTCACACAGCCGTCAGCCGGGATGCCAGCATCTTTGCAGCGCTGGCACGGACGTTGGCGATCACATCCCTTCTTGCTCTTGCGGCATCGCTGACAGCGAGGCTTGCTGGAGAGGTCTTCCTCATCAGCACCAAGTTGGTTCTGGAAGTTGAGCGAAGCGCTCGATGCCTTGCGCGATTGCGCTGGCAGGGAGTTTGGTGACATGGGCGGCTTGCTGCCACCGTTCACCTTCATCTTGCTCTTGGAGAGCGCGCGAGGTTTGGCAGGCTTGCCAGACTTGCTTGAAACTGACGAGCGAGCCTTGATAACACCCATCTGGGCTCGCTGGTTGTTGTGCTCACCGGGGATCATCTCATCGCTCTCGCCCTTGAACGAGCCGTCACGGTTGTCCTCGTAGTCGTCGCTGCTCTCGCAGGTATCGTAGATGCGAGCAGTCTCGTTGGTCTGGGCCATGTTGTAGGGAAGGGGAGGGAGTGCTCCACCGTCCTCGCTACCATCGTCGGACTCTTCACTCGAGGATGCAGCATCTGCTTTACCACTGAAGGCATCATCGAGGGTGGAGGTGGACGTGCGACCATGCACAGAAAAGTTGGACGCATCGCCCAGGCGCATCAGTTGGCGGGCGACGTCCTCATCAGAGATGACGCTGACACTTGCCAGGGTCGTATCTGGTGTGGGCAGGACACCACCACTGCCAGAGTATCGATAGGCTCCATATTGCCCAGAGCCTCGATGGCGCGACTTGTACCCCTGCGCAGGGACGCTGGAAGCAGAGTACGGTGTTGCCAGCCCGTGAAGGTACGAGCTGTCCATATTGCCGTAGCTCTGGGGCGAGGGAAGGGGATGCGAATAGGCGAACGTCTGCTGGTTGTTGATCGAGTACGGCGATCCGGCAGTGTTGCCACTGACGCGCCGCTGAGGGGAAACGGACGACTGCGATGCGGTCATCGGAACTTGAGGAGGAACGAACAGAGGCAGTTCCTGTGGTGGATCACACTGTTAGAAAGACTGCCCAGCTGTTTTGCCAGACAATCACTTACCGAGCTGTCAAACTTCGCTCGCTTTCGGCGGCCACCTTCGACAATGTTGTCAACGCTGATCTCAGCGCTTGCCAGGGGCTCCTTCCTTGAGCGGCGCGAGCTGGTGACAGAGCCCTCGCTGTCACTGTACCCATCACCGTGGGCCTCAGCAAAGCTTCCATGCGAGCTGTTACCACGGCTCTTGACAGCAGGACGGCTGCGCCTGGCATGAGCACTGGCAGATGCGCTGCGCCGTCCTCGGTTGGGGTGGGGAGAATGGGTCCGATGCCCATTGTGGGAGTCAGTGCGGACGCCTGCTTGGTTGTGGATGATGGGAGGGAGCATCTGGAAGGCTTCGTCGAGATGCGGGCGAGGACGGCGAGGAGACACTGTTGGCCGATGGGGATCAGGCGAGTAGTGTTCGGCGTCTGGCTCTGAGACGCGGACGTAGACGACCATGCCATGCTCGAAGTTCTCGAAGCGTGCGATCAGTGTGGTGCCATGGCGGTCCTCGAAGATGACCCCACGGTCCTCATACAGGCCATAGAAGTTCTTAACCGTGGTGATGATGGAGTCGGTCGTATCATGCGGGAATATGTTCACACGCATGGGCAGCCGAGCCTTGTGGTGCGTGTACGGCTGGAGCAGCAACTCGAAACTGACGTGCTTGCATGGGGCCGCCTGCTTTGTGGGCGACAGCGAATCGTGCGCCGATGCCGTCTCCGTACTAGGGTAGACGTCCATGATGCCCGAATCGTTGCCATGCACATGTGCGTCGTACTCGGCGCCGGGCTGCCTCGAGTTGTGGTGCTGGCCCGCAAGGAGCTCTTCGACCGTCTCGGGGTAGCGCTGTGCGCCAGCCGCCCGAGACTCGGACAGCATGTTGGAGACTTGCATGGTCAGGTGTCCTGCTAGTGTTTGTATGTGTTCTACCGTCTGTGCGATTTGGTCTGGAGTGTGTGGTCTGGATAGGCGGAGCACCGAGCCCGCCGGTGTCGCAAGGGCTTAGAGCGAATGGCGGTGGAGGAAGGATAAACGATTGTCGAGTCTGCAGTGGTATATGTTAGCAGATGAAGCTTGATGAGTGTCTCTGCATGTCTCAATGCTTCTTATCGCGAGCCGGTGGTGGTTCCGGGTCAGGGTGGCCGTTGAGGCGTCGTCACCGCTGCCGGTGGAGTGACCATGCAGGGAGCACACAGCGACGGCCATGAAGCGCCCGACGTCGGCCATTTTGGACGCTTGTATGTGCCGATGCGGTCGCATGAAGGTACTGGAGGACTCACATACCCACTGTACTGATCAGGAGGCCGGAGAGGCTCTGATGAGGTGCTTCGATCTGATTCCGTGTACCGCCGCTGGGCTAGCAACGTCGGGTCAGCGGGCGACTGCGCATAGGAGCTGTCGGGCTGTATGAGGCCCAGATTGATAATCCGGGAGCACCAGAGGATGGATGAGCGGGCTGAGGACTTACGAGTTCGCGGTTGTGCAGGCTAGGAGAGCAATGTGGGTGGTTGAGGAAGAGAGGAGGGACCGTAGCGAACTACATGAACCACTAGAGGATACTTGGAACCGCTCCACGGCCACAACGCAACCGCCAAATGAGTTAGAATCGACGAATCGAGGGTCGCAAATGCATTGAAAGACATTTCTACATGTACATATACTGCAAGAATGCCGTGAAGCATCGGGCGCATTTCTACTGCTCAGCCAGCCAATGCGCCGCACATCAGGCAAGCATCCAACATGCCTTGAGATGCCAGTCCCTCTCGAGGTCACAGGAACTGAAACACTTAGCCATAGCTGGATGTCCTCAGTACATGTTGCTGTATTCGGTGACAGCCAGTTGAGCTCGAAACAGAGGAAGAAACCGGGCGCCAGCTATGCGCCCAGTAGTGAAGCCAGTCTAGAATGCATGCCACAAAGCGCAACAACGCCTGCTGAATATCAGACTATCGCAGCCGCGCAAGAGCAGCCGACAGTTGCTGCCACAGCGCTCGTAGAGATATCGAACCTGGCCAATGAGCGTCTCAGCTGTCATGTTGGCCGAATGCGGGCGCACGCTGTCATTCCATGTGGATGTGGACAGAGGAGCACCCTGATGCGCAGTCCTACAGCACTGCAGAGTACTCCAAGAGATCAGATTCAGAGTCGCCTTTGGTTCCTGAGATACTTTGAATGCAAACGAGAGGCTTCATTTCCCACATGCGTGAAGCGCCGTGGTTTCGTTGGCAGTTGGCGCTCGGCGTCTATTGGACGAGCTCCGTGCGACAACGATTACCAAACACGCCTCACGAGGAACCGTCTTGCAGACAACAATCGAGCACTTCCCGTGAAGCTCCCACACCTAATCGGAACGGGTGTAGAGGCGGCGTCACTCGGTGAAACACATATCGAAGGGCTCAGCTGTGACATTGTCCATCTGACAAGAGGGTCCACAGCCACAACGATCAGATATCGATCGCATCGCATCATAGAAGTCACGTTGTGTGTTGTCATGCCGCCGGACTTCCCACACTTGCGAACGGCAGCTGTAATTGATATCTGTGCGACTAAAAGTCCCGACCCTGCATCTCGCGAACGAGCTGGCACGTACATACGTAGCGCTGCCTGTGGTTCGTAGACTCGGAATCGTCCCATGGATAACCGGTCTAGAGTAGGTAATGAGGGGCGATCAATTTGACCTCCCGCACATTGCGCAACTGGCGCATGCTATCTAAGACCCGGAATGTGGTCGCGTAGCTACTATGAAGTAAATTTCAGAAGATCTGGCACTGTGCGATCTCGTTAGCGATGCATGAGTCCATAATTGTAATGTCGGTGAAGCGCCTCGGTATCCACCCGCAGATCCATACAAAGAGAACGAACGGTGCCATTTCAACACGGCAAACGAGTCCGATCGCCTTTGTCCATGGCTCTGGGCTCTTCACTATAGTGCAGAGTAACGGCGCCACGGGCAGGGTAGGAGTAGGCCGCAGTTTGGGAACATGCGGCAGTGCGGCCAACGATAGGCTGTGGGCCGCGCAGCGCGAGGCGATTATGCGATGTTGACAACAGCGCGGTGGTCGCGACCACATTCGAGGCCATGCGCGAGGTCGCCAGGTGGCGGCCAGAGGTTGTTATGGCAATATGGATTGTTGACAGTGGGTTTGGAGGTGGTCGACGTTTGGGCTGCTGCCACGTGACGAGGCGTTACGTTCGCATCCGATCAAGGGTCCTAGCCAAGATGGAGACGCGCCGGAGAGCAGGTGGGCAGAACTTTCAATGGGATGTCTACAAGCTCGCAAAAAGTGACCGCATATCTTCGCATAGTATTCTTGGACTTCTTGTCAAGTTTTCATGATCGGCTCTGCGCGGTGTGGTGCGATAATCCACAAACTGCATTCTGGTGTTCTTTCTGGTCCCGCGTCGAGAATGGATGACGTACAGCGCTAAGCCCAACCCTTGGTCGCGCCTGGCAACTACAGTGATATGACAGGGATCAGCTCGTTTAACATCCTCGCGCGTTTAATGTTGTTTATGTTGCTGCGATCTCCTATATCACCCAGCCCCGTCGCTGTCAACACCACATCTCGTGCCGCCCACCCATATCTGCCCGTGTATCTCAGTGCCGTCAAAGTTAAATGGAGAGCTTCATTATATCGGCCCTTGTTTTGTAGCGCTTCGACACCGCGCCGCCCCTATCGACACGCCGCCGACTGTTCAACACACCGTCGCTCGCATTGTCGATCTATCCAAACAGGCTCCCGCATCAATTGACTTGCCAGGCAAAACATGGACGCAAAGGTAAGAGCGCGCTGCTGCCGTTTACCGCCTCACCTCACCGCTGCGACGGCTCCGCATCAGTCTAGCCTTCTACAGCGAACCTGACTCTAGACTACTTCTTCACAGCACTACCAAACTCCCAACACCCGCTAACAAGCTCCTCTGCAGCCACAACGCCCTGTGCGTACCCTCCGCGTACGCGACGAGAACGCGGCACCCATGCTGCCCGCCGGCAAAGCGCTGCACCAGCGCAATAAGTCCACACCCGTGCTGTCGACGCTCGCGCAGTTCGGAGGCATCAAGGCGCCCGCAGCCAAGCGCACCGTTTTCGCCGACGTCAGCAACACGAACCGCCAAGCCGTCTCCAAGGACGACATCCAGGTTCTGGGCAAGAAGGACAACAACATACAAAAGGACTCGGCCGCCGTCTCAGTGAAGGAGCTCGCAAAGCCCGGCGCGTTACTCCGACCAGCGCAGCGACCACTGGCAAATGTCACGTCAAAGACCAACGTTACTGTCGTCAACGATGCCGTCGCCTCTGCGCTGCCCAAGCACGTCACGCAGGATGCGAGCCAGCAGACCACCAACATCCGCAAGATCCTCACCAAGCAGAAGTCCACGGCCGTCTTCAGGGAACCAGAGCCAGAGTCGATCATTGATAACGCAGCATTTGCGCCTGTACCCTCGCGTCAACCCCTATCGGCCCAGCCTTCCTCATTTCCCGCAGTGGACCGTGCCCAAGCACCCGCACAGGCACCAACGGCCACCTTGTCGCAAGCAGTCGTCGTCGCGCAAGGGCAAGGCTACTTCGATGCACAGCACGTCACGAGTGATGCAGAGCTCGAAGAGAAGGATGAATATGTCAACGCTCTCGAAGAGCAGGCACGCGTGATTGAGCAGGAGCGCAACGACGAGATCGCACAATCTTTGGACCGCGAGCAGTACTGGGACGAGGAGGACGAAGAGGACTACTACGAGGGTGACGGCTACACTACTGCTCGCTCCCTTCGATCAAGAGGTGACAACACCACGGGTGGTGTCACCATCGTCCTCGCCCCAAGGGTCACCACGAAGACCCAGCGCGAGCTGGACGCTGCACGCATCTTCGTCGAGTCCACTCGCACTGCTGAGGACGTCGAAGACGAGCAGTGGGACACCTCCATGGTCGCGGAGTACGGCGACGAGATCTTCGAATACATGCACGCGCTTGAGGAGCGCATGAAGCCTAATGCGACCTACATGGACCACCAAGCAGAGATCCAATGGTCGATGCGGTCCGTTCTCATGGACTGGCTCGTTCAGGTCCACAACAGGTTCACGCTGTTGCCAGAAACACTCTTCCTTGCGGTCAACTATGTTGATCGCTTCCTGTCGTGCAAGGTCGTCTCTTTGGGCAAACTTCAGCTAGTCGGTGCCACAGCCCTGTTTGTCGCCGCCAAGTACGAAGAGATCAACTGCCCGTCAGTTCAGGAGATTGTCTACATGGTCGACGGTGCCTACACTGCCGATGAGGTCCTGAAGGCCGAGCGATTCATGCTCAGCATGCTTCAATTCGAGTTGGGCTGGCCAGGCCCAATGAGCTTTCTCCGTCGCATCAGCAAGGCCGACGACTATGACCTGGAGACACGTACACTGGCCAAGTACTTCCTCGAGATCACCGTCATGGACGAGCGCTTCGTCGGCTGCGCTCCCAGCTTCTTGTCTGCCGGTGCGCACTGTCTGGCGCGCCTCATGCTGAAGAAGGGCGACTGGGTATGTACTGTTCGAACGCGTCATGTCATCCCTGCTAATAACTACTAGTCTCAAGCTCATGTCCACTACTCTGGCTACACGATGAGCCAGCTTCGACAGCTTTTGTGTACGATCCTCGAATGCTGCGACAACCCTCAGAAGCATCACGCTGCCGTCTACGAGAAGTACACCGACAAGCGCTACAAGCGCGCTTCCGTCTTCGTCGAGACGGAGGTCACCAAGGGTTTCTCGCTGCCTTACCTGTCTAGGGACAGTCTTGCTAGTCAAACATGGAGGCGAAAGTGAATAAGCCACTTGCTTCCGTATGTCCCTAGCCTGGCTGTTTCTGACAAGAGTACAGTGACCGTTTGACAGCACACTTTGCGCAACTCGGCACCCAGTACCCGCCCGTCAAAGCCGTTCAGATCAACCAGTCGAGCACCAATACCAATAGTTACCACCACCATGGCCATCACCGAAATCTTCTCCATTCTTGCTTATTGTTCTCGGATAGTACCCGGCGCTTTGGCGGCTTTCTGGAACAGGTGCAGCATCAGCAGCACCAGCCTCAACCTTCGTTCGGCCAGGCGCACGGTGTCTACAGCTTCCAGGTCTAGATCACAACAACACTTCTCAACCCCACTGCATTAGGGCTCTCGCTACAACCATTCACCCCCCGTCTTCTGCCGAAGCCGATTCGTCCCTTTTGGCTCGGATACCACACCTTCCCCTTCACTTGTACCTTTCTTGCATCAAAACAGCGTGGCCTTGGGAACTCCTTATCACGAACAGACACGAAGTCATGAATATCCACATACACACTTACACAACTAAGGCTTAATTCCCCAAAGAACCACCACCACCACTTCACTTCCCTTTGTCACTTCCGCTTTTTGGTTTCTGGAATCAGATCGTCGTTTTCTTGGTGGTATGGGACGGAGCATAGACAAGGCGTTTCAATGGGTGGCATTTTCGCGATGTGATGGCGCATCAGGCTCTCATACCCGGTGGTTTGCGTGGAAAGGCGATTAATGCTTGCATCTTATTTTCAAACATGTGCCTGTTGTTGATGATTGTGATGGGGCGTGTGAACTTGTGCATTGCTGAGAGTCGCTCACAGTTGAGTGATACTTGAGCACTCCGAGTACGTGCGTGTAGTGGAAATGTTTCGTGCTCTGCCACGCCTATGATGTTCACTCCAAATGTACGTTGTCACCTGTGCTGTTCGAAGAAAATGCGCTTGAATATGTAATGTATACATATCGCCTGCTCTTCGCCTGGGCGCAGCGCTCGTGACTATTGAGCTGTTGTTTTGCGATTAACGCGTGACTCCACGCCTTCCGTGCCGTACCCTCCTGCGTCCTCCATCGTCCTTATTGCGCCAATGCTTTGCCTGGGTATCTCAGTCAAGACCAGATGTTCGCCAACGATTCGTAGTGCCGTGACCCTTCAGAGTGCGTACCCCAGGTCCCAATTCCTCTTTTCAGTTAGGGCATCATCTGCCGCCATATGTCCTTGCGACTCGGTCCGTTACGAGGTTCCCTCTGCAGGTGCGATCAAGACTACGGAGTCTCCTATGCGTATAATCAGCTCAAGGTCCTCCTCGCTCATTCTTCGCTACCATGCCGTACCTCGCACGAAGAGCATCTCGCTCTGCTTCTTGACTGTCCTGACGCGCGGTTCCTGGTCCTCTTCTTCCTCCTCCGCCACAAATATGGTTTCTTCCACGTCTCCGAGTACAAGATTGCAATGCGAGTCGTATGCCTAAGATGTCTGGTCAGCAAACATGCCCTCCGTCATGCGCCCATTGAGCTCTGCCTTCGCGCAACATACGTGTAACCGTCCTTTCAACTCGCGATCACCCCGCAATTTGACAATGACGACCTCATCGATGCACAGGCGCACAAGATCGAGTGGCTCGTTAGTCTCTTCTTTCTCGTCCATGGTGAAGCGATCGTGGGGAGGTTCGTGGAGTTGTATATTAAGCTGTCACTGTTTTGGCACCGTGAACTTTGGCAGCTGCGATGGCCTTGGCGAGAGCGGGGAGCCTAAGGAGTGAAATGAGCCAATCACGGTGCTGGTGCGAGCACGTCTCAACCGGCCACACGCTAGTAGGTATTTTACGCCTAGCTCACATGTATTGTAACACTAAAATTTAGATATACACTACCTAATTTCTAGTGTAGATTATTATCTTACTCCTATAGATAACGTACCCCACAGGTAGGCTGGCCACACGGGTAGGCTGGCCAGTCCGTGCCCTACCAGAAAATCAATAATCTAGAGCCTAATAAATCTAGATAAGTTAAGTTATGCTTAATAGAATCTTCTAAAAATTTAGCATAAGTTATTATTTCTATAACGTATTCCACCACCACCCTAGTCAACCCACTACCCTGATCAGCCGAATTTACTAGCAAAAACCACGTTTCTTGGCACTGCTATCTCAAGAAGTACTTAGTAGAATTTTCTAAAAATTTCACTATTAAGCTGCACCAATACAAAGATAATTATTCTAGGATTACTAAGCTCTAGCCTACGTAATTAAATAGCTATTAAGGAAATACGAAATTACAGGGGTCTATAACTGTTACCTCGACAACTACTAATACTAGGGTACTAAAACCTTAGCAAATAGAAGCTTATATAAACAGGACTCACATAACTATTCAATTTTTAGAAAATTCTATTAAGTACTTCTTGAGATAGCAGTGCCAAGAAACGTGGTTTTCACTAGTAAATTCCGCTAATTAGGGTGGTGGATTGACTAGGGTAGTGGTGGAATACGTTATATGTAAGCTATCGGATCTTAAGACTGCTAAGCTCTATCTAATCTAGGCTTTAAGATACAGAAAAGTGGGGCAAAACAATCCCTGTAATTAAGGTTTTACTTAATAGCTTGTTAATTACGTAAGCTAAAGCTCAGCAATTCTAGGAAATTAAAGATTATATAACGTATTCCACCAGTGAGCCGGCCAACCCAGTAAGCCGGCCACTGTTTTTCACACCAAAAAAGGCCCTTTCTTGGCACTGCTATCTCAAGGACCGCAGAATAAAATTCTCTAAAAATTAAATCACAAAGCTGCATCTGTATAGGGATTATTATTCTAGATTTACTAAGCTCTAGCTTACGTAAGTAATACGTTATTAAAGAAACTTCAAATTACAGGGGTCTACAGCTACTATCTTAGTAACCAATAGTACTATAAGACTAAAATTTTCAATTAGAGAAGCTTATATGTACAGGAATAACATATTTAATTTTTAGAGAATTCTATCCAATGGTGCTGGAGATAGCAGTGCCAAGAAAGTGCTTTTTTTGGTGTAAAAAAATGTGGCCGGCTCGGTGATATGGCCGGCTCGGTGATGGTTTACGTTATTATTAGTATGTTAGTTAAGATATTAGTTAGTTAGTTAGTTAGTTAACTATTAACGTATTCCATTAGCGCGTGGGTTACATTAGCGCGTGGGTTAGCTAATTTTACTAGTAAAAACAGCGTTTCTTGGCACTACTATCTCAACAACTACTTAATGAAATTGTCTAAAAATCCCAACATAAAGCTGCATCTATATTAAGATTATGAATCTAGAATTTCTAAGCTCTTGCTTACGTAAATAGGGAGTTATTAAAGAAAATCTAAAATATACAGGGGTCTGCAGCTCCTATCTTTTGAAGTGCTAGTCCTACAGGACTAAGACATTCAAGAATAAAAGCCTGTATATATACAACTAACATCTCAAATTTTTAGAGCATTCTATCTAGTAGTTGTTGAGATAGCAGCGCCAAGAAACGCTGTTTTTACTAGTAAAATCGGCTGACCCACGCGCTAATGTGACCCACGCGCTGATGGAATACGTTAGCAGGTAGTAGTAAGTAAAAATTTATATTAGGAATTGGGTTGTAACTAACACTAATAATTCAGTATGTTAGGTAACATTCCGTAATATAACTACTAATAGCGTGTGGGCGGTTGAGACGTGCCCGCTGGTGCTAGCGTGGTGTTATTGCGTCAAGCCTAATGCTCAACACCAAGTTTCCATCACCGCTCAACAACATCAGCAGCTCGAAAAAGACACCTGGGCTGGAAACGACTGCACAAGCTCATATCGCCGCAACCGCAATCAACGATTACACTTGTATCAGGTCACAATCACACCAAATATGGCCGGCGATCAGAGTCAGGCTCGTGCTCAAGAAGAGAACCCGCTTCTAGCAGCGCGCCCGCCAGCAACGGATCCTATCACTTATCTGACGATCATCGAATATAACCTCTCCGACGAGAACTTGCCAGTACTGCATGACGTTTTGCAGGATGCCGAACTAACACAGACTATTGGCTGGGATCTCATCCATCTGTTACTCCCACTTCTGCCTGCCTCAGAAGAGTGCCTGCAAGACATTGCTACCAAGGGCAACCCCAGAGAGTGCATTCTGAAAGTCACGGAAGCACTGAGATTGCTGGAGTTTGAGGAGCCGCAAGAGACGGACGATGAAGATGAAGAAGGCGAGGAGGAGAGTGCGCAGAAGCAGAAGGGCAAGGCGATCAACATGGGCCAATCAAGCACAAGCCCAGGCTTCCCACCAACTGTCCTACCGCCGCTCCCAGTATTGAAATTCGAGATCTTGCTCGACCTTCTGGCGACACTGCACCGACGGGTCAAGACCAAGTACCCAAGCAGGTTCCTATCAACCAGTCTGCAGGCCGCCCTTGTAGCCTTCAACCGGGCTACAAGTCACATCGATGAGCTCACATTATCCGCCATCAAGTTCGTGAAGACACTTTCGGGTACTAAGAGACCGCATCTGCCCCCTCGACGAAGTAGCGGCAACCTCCTCCGGACAAGGACAAATCAATCTGAGCCAGACCCGGAGGCTCAGAGCGAGACGCCAAACGATGACGAGACGACACTTGTGAATCGACTATTCCAGTCATTCATCACTCACATCCTCGAAGATTACGTTCTCTCTCTTACCTCAGATGAAGACGTTCCTGGCTTGTCGTGGTCAAGTAGGCTCATGGAGAAGTACGAGCCTCGGCGAATACCTGACAAGCCAGGTTACCGAAAGTACGCAGACCGTTTCGCTGAAGACGAAGACTTGACCGGCCGAACAGCCATCCTGGGGCAGGTGGTTGCTCTGACTCAAGATCTTGGTCTCAAGACTGAAGAGTTGATCCGCACAATGCTAGACGCGGAGATCGAGCAGCGCGGCATTCCTGGAACTGAAGACGAGCCACCCGCATCTGCCGCAGATATTCCACTTTCGAGGATCGGCTCCTTACTTCTTCTGACAGCGCGCAGCGTGAAGCAAGAGCTATACGCATCTGCCAAAGACGACGAACTATCATCGCTCGCAATATTCCCAGAACACGCAACGATACTGACCAATTTCGTTGGCGCGCTAGGCCCACAGACAGTCGGTCTCGAGCCAGAAGCACTTCTCGACGCTATACTCGCACAAGCACTGATCGCGCTGGAGAAGAACAACGTCGGCGAGCCAAAAGACGACGAGCACTTCGCACAGTATCTGCAGACAATTTCCCTTATCTCGGCAAACACCCCGTCGCCTAGCCTTCGTGGCCACGCACATTACCTCACGACGACCGTTCTCCGCTCGCATCCTCACGACCTTGTCCGTCTGACCTTCATTCGCGACACGCTGGAACATTGCCCGTACGAGAATTTGAAAGCGAGCGCGGTGTCGTGGTTGAAGGGCGAGACCCTAGAAGCCAACGCACCACAAGCCCAAGGCCAGTCCGACGACGGCGAAACAAACATCTTCGCCACGCCCGTTGCGCTATCAACCGTCTCGCCTTTCCTTTGGCCAGACATGACCAGCCACTATCCCTCTATCGACAACGATGTAGTCGAAGCATGGATGCAGTTCCGTCAAGAACTGGGCTTCTACGTTGCGGCGCTGAACTTCTACTACATGCTTCTGCAGGCCGAGTTCTTGCATGATTTGCTCGGCATCAAGCAGCTTCAACTCGGTCAGTACATTGACCCGCTGAAGAAAGTGGCTGCGCGGTTTCAGAAAGAGCTTGCTGTCGGTGGTGAGAAGTTGGATCTGGAGGGCGAGGGGTTGGAGCAGGCGAGGGCGGATGTGGGGTTGTTGGAGAAGGTGATTGAGTGGGTTGAGGGTGCGACGAAGAAGCTGTAAGATTTCGCCGTGGAATGGAAGAGATGTGATCGATCATGGTAGTACGACTGCGTGTCATAGAGTTGACTTTGGGCTTTGGAGCGCAACTCATGAAGATAGGTACAACGAAGAATCACATAGCCGCACTGAGTATAGAATGAGCGAAACACCACATGTTGACTCTTCGGGAACGGTGACTATGCATGGCTATATACACATTTAGATTGTGTCATCACAGAAGCATGTCTTCACACATTCGCTCACACTATAAAACCGTCCACCACGCTATCCCCAACTCCGTTAACATTCTCACACACCTCACAACCAAACAAATCGCATTGCTAATCCAAGACTCCGCACCACTAGAACTACACAGAATATATCCACTCAACACAACACAACACAACACAACACTAACTACAAAACACTTTCTTTTTTAGCTCCAAACCCACCACAATGTCCTCCCGCCCCGAGCGCCGCGCAGCATGGAAAGCCGGTCAACTCGCGAGACAAGAACCACGATTCATGAACAACATGACAGAAGAGTATCAACCTCGGGTCTCGCGAGCGACGCCGACGGTGCCGGGATCAGGTAGTACTGGTGAGACGTGGCCGGAGCAAAGGGAGAGGGGGAGGTTTGCGAGGCCGAAGGGTTGGCGGCGATGACGGGTGCGGCTTAGGAATAGGTTTGGTGGAAGCATAGTGACTTGTTCGAGCGTATTGGAATGGTATAGGAGTGTAGTTGTTCTCTAGTGCTTGTTGAGCATTCTCTTTGGTCTTGTCTTTTTATGCCGCTTTATTATTTGGTTATGGTAGTGTTCTGTATTTCTATATTCATGCTGCTACATCTGGTAGTTCCTTGATGTCTTGCAAACCTCGGGTTTCAATTCAGCTACGTGACAATTTTTTATGTAG
>Ga0265798_10003436_pt1 | contig 22517 bp, 20 predicted proteins | sample P3T30metagenome_FD_192430 | JGI IMG/M metagenome (GOLD analysis project Ga0265798, IMG submission 192430) | Plant litter microbial communities from East Loma Ridge, Irvine, California - P3 T30 | ecosystem: Environmental > Terrestrial > Plant litter > Unclassified | place: USA: California... | reverse complement strand
TCTGTGCTAGGGCCGGGAATGGCTTCTGCCAGCTTAAAGTTGTCATAATCTTCTACATCGCAAAAATATAACGATGTAAACAATTCCTGAAGGCATATAATATTTGCGCCCTGTGCGGCCGCATTCCGTATTTCGCGTATGGCTTTATCAATATTAGGCTGCTTTTCTTTAACGCAGCTCATTTGTACCAGTCCTACTTTTACTTTACCCATGGCAAAAAGTTAAAAATTGAGGGGCAAATTTACGCAAAAAGATTGGGATTTGCGGTAAGATGCGATGTTAGGGTTTGGTTAAAGAAATATGTGGTTGTATAAAACAGGCTTGCTGATTATGCTATCGTTGCCACTAAAATTACATTATTTATTAAAAAATATTACAGATGCAGCTATTTAACTTAAAAGCAATCTATTAACATTTGTATATTAAGAAAAAAGCTATATTTTTACTATGTTAAACAGTTCTTAAAGGCAGCATTTACATAGTAGATTTTGTTTGCTTACTCCTCAACTTAATAAAACCAATTATTTATTTATAAAACCTTACTATTATGAAAAAAATTTTATTTTTAATTTGCATTGCTATGACTATGGTGGGATGTAAGAAATTTGATGGTGACAATAACGGTGAAGGCTGTGACTGTCTTAATTTTAATTTCTATGATCAGCAAACCACTATACAAGATAAGGCGGATTGGCTTTATAAATATGGACGATTTATCTGTCCGGATTTATTAAATGCAACTGCAGAGCATACTCACGAAATCGACGCGTCTATCGCTACTAGGCTAAACACCACAACACAAACTTTGTCATGGACTCAAATAAAAAGCCTGATGCAGAATCATGTTTATGAATATTACATTAAATGTCATACTGATAATTCGGGTAACATTAATCTAGTAAATGCAGCTACACCCTATCAGGAAAGTGGAAATTGTTTTTCCATGCCGCTATTTAGGGGAATTCATAAAAAATATACTTTAAATGATAAGGATAAATTTGAGTTTATGAGTGCAACTACCGGAAATGCGACCACTGGAATTAAAAAAATTGTAATGTTTTCGATAACACGTTATGGACAAACTCAACCTTTTATTTCTTATGACTATTCTGACAGACCGGATAAAAGGAAAGTGTCAACTGACAAAAAATCTCCTTTATAATTGGTATTTACATGATAGAACTACTTTTTAAATATGCTAAACCCGTTAAGATTTTTGTAATTGTTACATTCATTAATGCGTTATTAAATTTAAACAGAAACAAAAAGAATAATCTTTTCTTAATTGCGATATTGGCTATATGTTCTTTGACAGAGCTAATAAATCCTATTTTAAAGTATATTGAGATTTCTAATAGTTTATTTATTACCATAAGTATAATACTGCATCATTTTATATGGTTGGTTCTTTTAAAAAGCAATATGATATTAAAAAAATCAGGACTTATTTTTATAATTATTTTTATTGCATTTGGATTTTTTAACTTGATTTTTTTAAGTGGTTTTTTCAAATTCAATTATTACACTTTTGTAGCAGGAGCACTTATATACATTCTTTTGTTTATTTGGGAGAGTTTTTACAGGTTAAAAGAGGAGAATCTCCTCTTTTTTTTTTCAAACACTTACATCCTTTTGTGTGCTCCTGTTCTATTTTTCTTTGGCTATAGTTTTATGTTCGCATTTAGTAGTAAAGAATTAACAGACAAAATAATTTTCGGTAACTTGATGCTTTATGACTTCATATCTTGTTTTGTCAATGTTTTACTATATACTTTATTAAATATTTACATTTACCGAGAAAAAAAGTTTCAATATGCTTGATAACATAGCCATAGGTATTGTAATTTCTATACTATTAATCAGTTTAGTGGTATTCTTCTGCGCCCTCATCATAAAGCTCTACATCCATAAAATAAAAACCTACACAAAGCTTATTTACGAGAAAGACCTTAATTATCAAAAGTCGCTCAACACCACCATTATAGAAACGCAGGAACAGGTACTTAATAACATATCGGCAGATTTGCATGATGATGCGGGACAGCAGCTTACCTATATTAATTTTATGGTAGAAAACCTTAAACTTGATGCCCCGGAGTTAACAGAAGTGCTTGAACCCGTAAGTAACTCCGTGCGCTTGTTGTCTAATTCCATTCGAAGTATAAGCCACTCTTTAAACAACCAGCTGTTAATGCAGCAGGACCTGGTTAAGGCCATAGAGGCAGAGGTGTTCCGACTGCAAAAAAACAGCCGCATTCAGATACAGTTTTCCCACTCGGGAGACGGTACCAAAGTTTTTGATACTAACGACAAGATTGTTATTTACCGCATTTTTCAGGAGGTGGTAAATAACATTTTTAAGCATGCAGAGGCATCGGTTATTGATATACAAATTATTACGGGGCCCAGGTTTGAGCTGGCAATTTTAGATAATGGTAAAGGGTTTGACTACCAGGCAGCGAAAGAGCAGCAAAGCCTGGGGCTAAAAAATATTATAAACCGTGCCGAAATTATAAACTTTGACGTTAAGATAAACACCGGCACCGGCCGCGGAACGCAAATAATACTTACAGAGAAATTACCTGAGAACAGATAAATGGTTTTGAAAAGAACCCTGCAAGAATAAGTCAGGACTTTGCTTTTAGATAAAAATAAGTTTACCCAGCGGTTTTTATAGCATGCGGTATAATGTATACCCCGAAGTAAATATAATGAGGCCACCCACCATAAAAAACAATATACGTTTGTTTATGCGCGATGCTATATAAGCACCCAGCGGCGCCGCAAGCGCCCCGCCGGTAATAAGCCCCAGTATTATTTGCCAGTGGCTAACACCCAATATAAACACAAAAACTACGGTAGCAAAATATGTTACAAAAAACTCGGCGGTATTTACCGTGCCTATGGCATGGCGCGGGTCTTTGCCCTGGCTTATAAGGTTGCTGGTAACAATAGGGCCCCAGCCTCCGCCGCCAATGGTGTCAAGAAAACCACCCACAAGTGCCAAAAGCGGTGCTTTTTTGACCGGCGTATTTTTTTTAGGCTTATTGGCTATGCCCTTATAAATAATATAGCTGCCTAATAATATAAGGTAACCCGAAACATAGGGCTTCACCTTATCTCCGTCGAGGTAATCACTTATAAGGTATGCGCCCAGCACGGCACCCAGTATGCCGGTAATTACTATCTTAAAAAACAGCCCTTTATCAATATTATTAAACTTGATATGCGAGAGCCCCGATATGCCTGTGGTAAAAATTTCGCTGGTATGTACGCTGGCCGAAGCAATGCTTGCAGGTATGCCAAAATTCATGAGCAGGGTAGTGCAGCTAACGCCGTAGGCCATGCCCAGTGCCCCGTCTATAATTTGAGCAAGGAAGCCCACACCCATAAAAAAGAAAAAGGTACTGTCAAAATGTACGGTTCCGTTTAATGCTTCACCTATCAGTAAATAGGCAAAATAGCAAATGATAATTAGCTTTAGCAGCAGCATGGTTATGGCTATCTGCCTGAATGTTATCTGGTTTGTGGCACGCTCAAGCTGCAGTATAATACGGGTCATTCGCTATAAAATCTTATTAGTATACTATTTCTATAGAGTAATAGTGTTTGCAAATATAGCAAACCAATTTAAAACGCGGCTACCTATAACGATATAATGTTTTTTTAATAAAAAATTAGTGTCTGTAAGCTATGTATTACAGTTTTTGTAGCTAACTTTATTGAAGTATAAAAACAACATACTTAACGTACTTATGGAAAACAACACACATCAGGCTGCCGACCTGAAGAACATTTTTACCGGGGCAATACCCGAAGAATATAACATACCCGAAATACACCAACGCGAATACCTGCTTAACGGCGAACTTGTGCCGTGGAATGGCGAGGTAATGGAAATTTACTCGCCGGTATGCATACCCGGCCCGGACGGGCTTAAGCGTAAGCTTGTGGGTACTATACCCCACACCACCCCGGTAGAATCTATGGAGGCGCTGGATGCTGCCGTAGCTGCTTACAACAATGGCCTGGGTGAATGGCCTACCATGAAGGTAGAAGACCGTATTAAATGCATGCAGAAATTTGTGGGGCTTATGATAAATGAGCGCACTACTGTAATAAAGCTGCTGATGTGGGAGATAGGTAAGTCGTTGCCCGATGCCACAAAAGAGTTTGACCGTACGGTAGAATATATCAACTTTACTATTGATGCCTACAAGGAGCTGGACAGGGAGTCATCCCGCTTTCAGGAAGCCGAAGGCACCATTGCACAAATAAGGCGTGCACCGCTGGGCGTAGTGCTTAGCATGGGGCCGTTTAACTATCCGCTAAACGAAATATTTACCACGCTTATACCGGCGCTCATTATGGGTAATACCATATTATTTAAATTACCCAAGCATGGTGTGTTAGCGCATTATCCGTTGCTTAAAGCGTTTAAGGAAGCGTTTCCTAAAGGCACGGTAAACACGCTGTATGGCAAGGGGTCAGAAATTATTACCCCAATAATGGAGAGCGGTAAGGTTAACGTGCTGGCCTTTATAGGGTCGAGCAAAGTGGCGAACGGCCTTAAAAAACAACACCCTAAAGTAAACAGGCTGCGTGCCATACTGAGCCTTGATGCCAAGAACGCCGCAATTGTAACTAACAATGCCGACCTTGATGTGGCGGTAAGCGAGTGTATACTTGGGTCGCTATCGTTTAACGGGCAGCGCTGTACTGCCTTAAAGCTGATATTTGTACAAAAAGGGGTAGCTGACGCATTTGTAAAAAAGCTGAGCGAAAAGGTATCTGCGCTTAAAGCCGGCCTTCCGTGGGATAAGGATGTAAAAATTACCCCGCTTCCGGAAGCTGATAAACCCGAGTACCTTAAAGGCATAATTGAAGATGCTGTAAACAAAGGTGCCAAAGTAGTGAATGAAAACGGAGGATTTACCGATGCTTCTTTTGTGTTCCCGGCGGTGGTATACCCTGTTAATGAACATATGAGGCTGTATGAAGAAGAGCAGTTTGGCCCGGTAATACCGGTGGTGCCATTTGACAGTATTGATGAGCCCATAAAATACCAGATTGAAGCCAGCCACGGTATGCAGGTAAGTATTTTTAGCAATGATGCTAAAGAGGTTGCCAGCCTTATAGACCCTTTTGTAAACCTGGTAAGCCGTGTAAACATCAATACGCAGGCACAACGCGGCCCAGACGTTTTTCCTTTTACAGGAAGGAAAGACAGCGCCGAAGGTACGCTATCGGTATCTGATGCGCTGAGGTCGTTCTCGATACGTTCGCTTGTAGCGGCCAAGGTTAATGACACCACAAAAGAATTGTTTAATACTATTGTAAAAGACCACAACAGTAACTTTTTAAGCACTGATTATATTTTTTAAATCAACAACTCCTATAAACTAAAAAGAGCCCATCGCGTAGCGGTGGGCTCTTTTATTTAACTAAAAAACTAACTCAAATATTATTAATCAAAAGCGTCCAGCAGCTTGATGCCAAATACAAAGCCGTCTCCGGCAAAGCCACTGCCCTGGTAGGCACGCACATAATCTACCCTGAAGATGCGGAAAGCACCTACACCTATATTATCAAAACCTACGGTAAGCTCACGGTAAGGTTTCATCTCCGGTGTAGATATTTGGTGAAAGCCGGTTACAAGGTTCCACTGCAGTGCGCTTAATAAAGGCACTTTGTTCATGATGTAGCCTTTAAAGTTATGCTCTGCATGAAGTTCAACATAAGCGTTGTTAGTGCTCAGGCTGTAATACGGCAGTATGTTGAAAACGTTGTTGTATACCCCGCCATCATTAACATGTGTCTGGTTGCCGTTAAAGTGCTTATAATCCATAAAGGCAATGCCATCTGCGTTAAAGAACTTGCCGCCTTTTATATTAATAGCAAAGTCGCCCTTGTTGCTAAACGTTTCGCTCCATGAGGCAGCACCACTCAGCAAGCTGTATTCATATTCTTTAAAGCTTCCGGCGAAAGCCTGCGTATAGTTAAACGACAGGCGCGGATAGTTGGTGCGCTCTACATAATACTTGCCACCGTTAGGGTAGGTAATATATTTGCCCCTTTCGCCAAAAATAATACTGCCGCCTATGTTAGCCTTATACAGTGTATGTTTTTGGAACGGTGCCGACGTAAAGTTTTCGGGCTGCAATGGGTCGTTAGATGTGTAATTATGGTCGTCGTGGCTTATCATCACCCAGTCGGCATTGTTGTACACCGGCCTGCGGCGCATGTACTCTACACCGTAGGTAAGCGAAAGAAACTTAAACGGGCTTTTGCTATAGGATATGCCCGCAAAGGTTTTATCGTACAGCTTCATGTAATTGTCTTCAAAAAATAAGGTGCTCACACTATTGATAAACGGTGTAATAGGGTTGGCCGGGTTAAACTGCTCTATGCTGTTACCACCCCGGAAAAAGAACGTACCCACCTTACCAAAGGTATGTGCGAGCGTGCCCTGTACGCGTAATCGCTTTTCGGCAAGGCCATAATTAAAGGTAGCCGATGCCGAGGTATACTTGCGGTGCAGTGAATCGCTATCATCGCTGTGTGTAAAGCTCAGTTTTGTATCGGCATTCCAGCCCTGTACGGTATTGTACATAGGCAGTTGCAGTATACCATCATAACTGGCATACGTGCTTTTTTTAGTGTCTTTATCGTTTTTGTAGTAGCTGTAGCCGCTTAGTACATCAAACACGTGAAATTTATTGCGCACACGGCTCATCGAGTCTTTATAGGCCGGGTTATCGTACTTAGCGTTTATGCTGTCTTTTTTTACATAATCGTTTACCTCTTCGGTGCTAAGGGGCACGGGGCGTATGGCGTTCCAGTATACGGAGTCTTTTTTATTGGCATCTTTTTCATAAGAGCCTATCTCATCGCCAAAGGTGCCGGCATCAAATTTGTCGAAAAACTTGTAATTGGTATACACGTGGGTCATTTTACCCGAAAGGCCTATACCAAACATCGATGCATTAATATCAAACGTTTGTGAGTTTTTGCTCCACAGTTTGTTGTTTTGGTTATAGCTAAAGTTTTGCTGAAGGTTAAGGTTTTTAAGGATAGGCATTTGCATGCGATAACCCTTAATATCAAAATCTATGGCATATATTTCCCAGGTTTCTTCGATAATGTAAATATATCCTTCAAATACAGGCTCTTTATCGCGCTTTGCAATAACCTTGATTTTATTGATAAGGAAATGGTTATCGTCTTCAAAGCTGCCTTCCAGCTTAAATTTATAGTATCCAAAAGAGCCCTTTGCCAGCGGCGATACCATTTTTACAGGATCAAAATCTAAATAATCTTCATAAAAATTATAAAACGTGCCGTGTGCGGTATTGTAGCTAAAACCATTGTTATCGCCACTAATTTTATCGGCAATAATGCGTTCTTTAAGATTATTGGGCTGCTCAAAAGTTAGGTGACTCACTGTTTCGCTCAGGTAAACAATACCGCTGCCGGTACTATCAAGCACTCCATCAACATCTATCTTTTGCCCCATGATGCTTTTAGGGGCATTTTTTACCCTAAAGATGCCCTTGCTGTAAAAGTCGGCTTCAAATTTACCGGCTTTTTCGCTGTTTTCTTTTCGGTGGGCAATGGCCTGGCGCATGATGGCATAAGCAGGGTCTTCGCCCTTGCCCTGTATTACCAGCTCTTCTATCTTATAGCTTTCGTCTTCCAGTGCTACATTAAGCACATGCGGAAACGACGTAATATTTACCGGTATTTTTTTTGTTTTGTAGCCTATGGACTGAAACACCAACGTGTAGCTGCCTGTTTGTTTTAGCGGAAGTTCGTAAAGGCCTTCCTCATTTGCTGTGGTTCCGGTGTAGGTATTTTCTATAACGACACTTACAAAGGGGATGGGGGTTCCGTTAGTTTCGGTTACTTTTCCTTTTACCTGGCTATAGCCTGCCAGCCCGGCTAAAAATAGTAGTAGGGTGAGTAGTTTGTGCATGTTTTTTATTGGTTGGTTAATTGGTTATTTATTGGTTGGGCGTCTTAAGCCAAGGTTCAGATGCCTGTTATCGCACCTCTGCTACCTGCAGACTATACCGTTAATACAGATAAGACGCTTTGAAATTTAAAATGGTTGCATGGGTTGTAAAATTATTGGTTACGGGTATAACGCATGGGGTTGTGTTTTCTTACAAACTGCCATACTTTTTTTGGGCTAATGTAATGATAAGGGCAAAAAATATAATAAGCCAGCTTAGAAAAGATAGGCGATTGCTGTACTTTTGCGAAGTCAAACACAAATGGGCATTGCCTGAAATCAATTTTACAGCCTTTATGGAACAGCCACACACTAAACCTGCACAAACCGCAGGACTAAAAACCACGCTTACCGGCATTGTGGTAAGCAGCGTGCTGGCCGTTATTAAGGCCCTGGGGGGGATTTTTGGCAACAGTTATGCCCTTATTGCCGATGCTATAGAAAGTACTACAGATATTGTTACCAGCGGCCTGCTGTATGTGGGGATTAAATGGTCTTTAAAACCCGCCGATGAAAAACATCCGTATGGGCATGGCAAGGCCGAGGCGCTTATTGCACTGGGTATTGCCCTGGCATTGTGTGGCGCAGCCGTAATTATTGCAGTTGAGAGCATACACAACATACGCACACCGCACGCAGCGCCAAAGGCGTGGACACTTAGTATACTGGTGGTGGTTATACTTACTAAAGAGCTTTTATATCGTTATGTACTAAAAACGGGCGAGGAACTGAACAGCGGTGCGGTTAAGGCCGATGCTTTTCATCATCGCAGCGATGCCATTACCAGTGCAGCAGCCTTTATAGGTATTACCATAGGCCTGGTGGGTGGCCCGGGTTATGAGGTGGCCGATGACTGGGCGGCATTGCTGGCCGGTGCTATTATTGTTGTAAATGCTTACCTGATTGCCCGCCCTGCTATAGGCGAACTGCTGGATGAAGAACTGGACCCGAAACTTAACGAGCAGGTAAAAAAGCTTGCCGCTGATGTGCCCGGGGTAGCCTTTATTGAGAAATGCTATATACGCAAGATGGGCCTGATGAGCCATGCTGATATGCACGTTTGGGTAAATAAGGACCTTACGGTGGAACAGGGGCATGATATTGCCCATGCCGTGCAGGACCATATACAGCAGCGATTGCCGCAATTTGCCTATATTCACATTCATATAGAGCCTACGGGCGTAGCACATTAAAAAAGATTACCATATTTTATGAAAGACAAACGATTTTCTTTAGCCAGCAGGCTGATACACTGGGCCATTGCCTTTACTTTTTTATACCTTCTTGTAACCGTATTGCTGCGTATGGGCTGGATGAACCGCGGCAGCATGGGTACAATTATCCAAAACGGTTTGGGTGAGGAAGGCGTTACTGTTAATGAAGACGTAGCTACAAAAGTGGCTAAGCAGGTGCGCCGACCAATGTGGGAAACGCACATTATTGCAGGGTATGTGCTTACCGGCCTGTATGTTGTCCGTATGATTATTACTTACATTCAGGGCGCCGGCTTTGCCAGCCCGTTTGCTAAAAACCTGTCAGGGTACCAAAGGTTCCGTTCATGCGTGTACGTGCTGTTTTATATTTTTGTTGCAGGCTCTCTGATTACAGGCCTTCTGATTGAATTTGGCCCCGGCAGCATCCACGAGATAAGCGAGGAGATACACAAGCTGTCTTTATACTACATGGTTACCTTTATTGCCCTGCACCTGGTGGGCGTGGTTGTTGCCGATGGCACTAAAGAGCGCGGAATCATCAGTAAGATTATTAGTGGGGATAAGCAGGTCTAACCGATACGCATACAAGCTATGAGTCAGAAGAATTACGGTGGCGTGATAGTTGTTTTTGCATTCATGCTGGGGATAATTGTTTTTGCTGCAATCAGTAAGGATAATTATTTTAATGAAATTGAAAAAAACAAAGGCACTACCATTTGCAAATACACCTATTGCTATCATGGTAATAAAACATCTACCGCACGATTCAGGTATTACATTGATGGCGTAAAATATAAAAATGGGGGCGGAAGTTGCCCTGATTATTACAAAGATAAGCTTAAGCATTTTTATGTAATGCATTATTCAACCCTTGACCCTAATAAAATTGATGTTGACTTTACACAGGAGGTAACAGATACTACGGCCATATTAAACGCAGGATTTTCTGTAGAAGAATTGGGGCGTGATAAGATAGAGCCTGGTGAAAAATAAACAGATGCTGCCATTGTAGTAATCCAGACAGACAGCATTTCTCTATACACTGCTTGTGCGGTACAATAAAACAATTTGCTAACTTTGTTGTATATACCTAATGCCATGAAAAAAGTAACCGAAGCCATAATACGCAAAGACGCCTCTATAAACAAAGTACAATTTGATAAGGAATGGTTTTACAGCCTGGAGGATATGGAAGACTTTTTAAAGGAAGATTTAAGTGGTGTGGAATCCGTTAGCCTGCCCATGGAAATTTATGGCGAAACCTTTACCGTAAAATGTGCCACCTGGGAGGACATTGAACGCTACAGGCAAAAAGAGCCGCTGCAGGAATTTAAGGGCAGCGTGTTCAGGGATAAAAGTGCTATTGAAAAATTGCAAAAAGGGAAAGGAAAAAAGTAACCGGATTTTCATGGTTGTTTTTTAGGCAAACCTTAGTCAAAAATCTACGGTACAAAATTAGTGAAAATTTTCTAATTACAGAAAATTATTTTCTTAAATATTTTCGTCGTCACTTTTTTAAAATTTGAGCAATCTAAAATCCGAGTAATCTACAACTCGAATCTCAAACTCCGAAAGTGAAAAACAAGGTCCTTTAGTCCTTTTTAAGTCCAGTCGAAAAAACTAAAATACGACCAATCTAAAAATCGAATCTCGAACTCCAATTGTGAAGAATTAGCCACTTTTAGGTGTCTAAATGTAAGAAATTACTTTATTCTAGAAAGTCGATAAAAGTAAGACCGAAAATTACTCCGTCGGATAAAAATCCGCCCTGGTATGACCTGATGTAATCGATACGTAACAGCCTGAATTTACCCCAGCCTACATTATCAAGCCCAATGGTAGCCTCATGATACGGCCTGTTTCCAGGTACGGCAAGTGCATGATAACCTGCTACAAGATAGTAGTTTAGCTTATTGAATAAGGGTACTGAGTTGGTTAAGTAGCCTTTAAAATGATGCTCTAGATGGGTTTCAAAATACTGATCGTTAGTGCTATGGGTATAATACGGCAGGAAGTTAAACACGTTGAGGTAGCGCTCAGAGCGGCCGACATGGGTTTGGTTGCCATTAAAATGACGATAATCGGTAAAGGCAATGCTATCGGCATTGAAGAATTTTCCGGCCCTGAAATTCATTCCAAGTTCGCCAACATCCCCTAAATCAAGGTCATACGTTACCCTTGCCGAGATGTGGTCAAAGTTATATTTGTCTTTACTGGCTGCAAAACCTTTTTCATACCTCAAGTAGAGGCGGGGGTAGTCATTATTGCTTATCGTTTCGCGGCCATCGGGCCTTGTACGGTAGGTTTGCCCAAAGCTTATACGTGCCATAAGGCTGGCCTTCAGCATACTGTGCTTTTCAAATGCCGGAGTTGTGTTGTCATCACTGAGCAACATAGGGTTGTTTGACAGGTAGGGCTTATAGGCATCCTTTAGTGTTGAGAAGTTGGTGTTGTTAAACAGCGACTTCTTACGGGTATACTCAAAGCTGCCATACAGGTACAGGCCGTTTGTAACCTCTTCTTCATAGTTGATCCTGAGGAAGTTGTTGTCAAAAAGCTTCATGTAATTGTCCCTGAAAAACAAGGTGCTGATGCTGTTAACAATCTTGTTTATAGGCTTTTCGGGGTTAAACTGCTCAATACTACTGCCTCCGCTAAGGGTTACTATCCTCTTACTGAAGTTGTTAAACTTGTGGGTTATGTATCCTGTAGCCCTGAAGCGCTTCTCGGCAAAGCCATAGTTTAGGTCAGTACCCACTGTGGTATAGGTATTGTTATCATGAAATTTAGTGAAGGCCACGCCCGGCGCCAGCCAGTATGCCTGTACTGTGTTGAAGGCCAGTCGCCTGGCAAGTCCTGTAAAGCTTACCTGATACTTTTCGGGTGTGTTGTGGTAGGTATAACCCAAGAGTGCAGATATTACGGTAAAGCGGTTACGGCCACGGTCTATGCTGTCCATATACGCCTTTGTATTGCGCTGTGCCTCTACGGCATCTTGTTTGGTGTAATCGGCTATTTCTTCGGTAGTTAGGGGTACCGGACGGTTATCATACCAATAGTGATTTGGCCTGCTGTTAGATTCGGGTTCAAAATATTGTACTTCGGCAGTAATACTGTCTTTGGTAAACTCAGGCTTAAAATTGTAATCACTGTAAACGTAAGTAAAAGCACCCGAGGCGGTTACATCGAGCAGGCTGATCTCAAAATCAACAACCTGAACGTTTTTACTCCATAGCTTTTCGGTAGCGTTGTAACCAAATGTCTGCCTGATGGTCAGTGTATTAAGCAGCGGTTGCTTAATATTGCTGCCCTTTACACTCAGGTCTGTAGCAAATATTTCCCACGTACCGTCAACAATGTAAATATAGCCGGCCATGGTTGGCTCGTTATCGGTGTTTGGGGTCACTTTAATTTTTCTAATAAGCTGACCTCCAGCGTCTGTAAAAGTGCTTTCAGACGAATATTTGTAGTAATTAAAGGCATTATCTGCAATTGGGGAAATAACATTAACTTCAAAAGGCAGGTAGTTTTGGTAAAAATCAAAGTTAGCGGCATCGGCATTGTTGTAGCTAAAGCCGGTCTCTTCGCCACTTACCTTGCTGGCCATTACGCGCTCATTAATTTTGCCCTCTTTAAACTTTATACGAGACACTGTTTCAGACAGATAGATAATACCTTCGCCAGTAGTGGTGTCTATAGACTGGCCCAAATCACCAATTTCCTGACCCAGTATTTTTTTAGGCACGTTTTTAAGCTTTACCAACCCGCGGGAATAGAAATCGGCGGTGTATTGTGCTGTTTTTAAACTGTTTAATTTTCTTGAGTTAATAGCGTTGCGAATGGCTTCGTCTGCCGTATTACCCTTTGCAACAACAACTTCCTCTATTTGGTACTGTTCATCTTCAAGCGTAACATTAAGCTTGTGAGGAAGTTGTGAGATTGTAACACTTACTTCTTTTGTTTTGTAGCCAATTGACCTAAAAACAAAAGTGTATTTACCTTTCTTGCTGATATCCAGTATGTAATTGCCACTTTCGTTGGCTGATGTTCCGCTATAAGTGCCTGCTATTGTTACGGCAGCAAACGGTATGGGGTTACCCTTTTTGTCGGTTACCCTGCCTTTTACCTGTGCCCCGGCTATTAATGTGAATAACAGCAGTATTATAACGGTAATGTGTTTCATGACTGGAAGATAAATGATTGAATGGCAAGCTCGTAACTTTTAAGTCCAAAGCCAATAATAACACCCGCAGCAGCCGGCGAAATGTATGATTGGTGCCTGAAGGTTTCGCGGGAAAAGGTATTTGATATATGTACTTCAATTACAGGCGTTTCGATAGCCTTCACGGCATCGCCTATGGCCACTGAAGTATGGGTGTATGCACCAGCATTCAGTATAATACCCGTATGGCTAAAGCCTGTTTCATGCAGCTTGTTTATAATTTCGCCCTCTATATTGCTTTGATAATAAGATAGTTTAATGCCCGGAAACTTTTGCTGAAGTTCGATAAGATAGTCTTCAAAGCTGCGGCCTCCATATATTTCGGGCTCACGTTTGCCCAACAAATTCAGGTTAGGACCATTGATAATTATAATCTCCATTTGCGCTTGGTTTATTGAGTAAATGTAGGCATTAGTGTGGGTTGAAGTATGAGGTTTAGTAAATAAATTAACATAAATACCCATAAAAAAACCGGTAATACCCTAAAAGCAAACCGGTTTTTATATTTATTTTAAAAATTTTAGAAAAAGTAACCTACAGATAGCTGAAACACGCCGTTTTTAACGTCGCCCACTACTGCATCATCATTTACTTTTGTAAGGCCGATGTTGTAACGTGCCTGAGCAAAAAGCCCGGCAATAATTTTAAGTTCAAGGCCACCAGAAGCAGCCAGTTCAAATTTTTTGGTTTCAAGTATATCGCTGCCATCATCTACAAGAAAAGAAAATTGCGGTCCTGCAGTAAGGCTCAACGTGTTAGGTAGGATATAAAATTTGGCCAATACCGGTACAGAGATGTAATCAAGGTTAATATCTTCTGCAACACCTACCACACCGCCTTCATCATACTTGGCTTTACCACCTACTGATGAAAAAAGGCCCTCTGCCTGTACAGAGAACGTGGGCACTATATTAAGTTCCAGCACACCACCAGCGTGAAAACTGGTGATACCGTCGGTATCTACATCGCCGTTAAAATTTGCGAAGTTTGCCCCGGCTTTAATACCAAAGTCAATTCCTTGAGCCTGAGCAGTTAAACCGCCTGAAAGCATTGCAGCTAATACAATTAATTTTTTCATTTTTGTTATAGTTTAAAGTTGGATTACGTTAAAAAATATAGCCTAATGATAAGCTAACCACATTGTTTTTAAGGTTAGCACTTTCGGCAACTTCCTTGGTACCTGCATAATACCTTGCCTGTGCAAACAGGCCCTGCGTTATAAAAAACTCTATGCCGCCTGCAAAACCAAAATCAAAGGTTTCGCTTTTATAAGGCGCAAAATTGTCAGATTCGCTAATCAGCATGCCAAACTGTGGCCCTGCCTGTATATTAAAATTACCATTAAGGTACACTTTCAGCATTACCGGCACACTAAAATAGTTCAGCTTAATTTCCTGATTATTTACCTTGGCGCCGTTAACCGAGTATAATAACTCCGGCTGAACCGTTAGGTATTCCAGGATGTCAACTTCATATACGGCCCCTATGTGGTAACTGGTAAGAACATTAAAATCGTTTGCATTGTCTCCGCTCAGGTTGGCAAAGTTAAAGCCACCTTTAATACCAAAAGACTGTGCCTGAGAGGTAACTATACCACAAAAAACAAAAGCAGTAGCAAGTAAATATTTCTTCATGAATAGGCTGTAGGTTAATTGTACACAAATGTAAATAAAGTAGTACTAATACTTATTTTATTTAACCCTATTTTGACATTTGAAATATTTCGGTGATGTCTAAAAACATCTCTTACTGTTAATTTTTAAGGATTTACATTAAATATGTGCACCTATTATGACTAATTACATCATTTCTTACAGGTTTGATTAAGTCAAATGGAGTTGGTTTTGAATTTGCACCTGGCTTTAAGTACTTCGTTTCAGATCATTTTGCTATCGAAACAACATTTGGAGTATTAGGGTACAATAGTGTTAAACCTGATTATAGCGGGGCAGAATCTACAGATACCTTAAATATCGGGCTTGACCTTGCCAATATTAACTTTGGTTTGGTTTACAAATTTTAGTTAAAAGAAAGTAAAATAAAAAGCCTCCCAATTGGAAGGCTTTATTTATATAAGAATAACCGGTTTTTAGAATTTAAATCCTATACCTAACTGGAATACTGAGTTTTTAACGTCCCTGTCTTTAATGATATCAGTTATGCCCTGGTTGTAACGTGCGGTAGCAAATAATCCCATAGAAGTCTGGAAGCTAAGACCACCTGATACACCGAATTCAAATGATTCAGCTTCATTAAGGTCAAAATCGCCCGGATCATTGTTAGCGTCAGTATCAATTTCTTCGTTTACTTTAAAGCTAAATTGCGGTCCTGCCTCAAGGCTTAAGCCTTCAACAATGTAAAATTTAGCAAGTACAGGTACATTAATGTAATCAAGCTGGTACTCTACCTTGCCGTTTCCGCCAAAAACACCACCGTCAATGTCGCTTTCAAAGCCCTGGCCGCTATAAAGAGCCTCCACTTGTATAGAGAAGATTTCTGCAATAGGAAATTCTCCAAATACACCTACGTGAAAACTAGTTCTTGAATCAGGGCTGTCAAAATCGTCGCCTGATACGGTTGCAAAGTTAACACCACCTTTTACACCAAAGCTTGGAGACATGCTGCTTGAATTACTTGCATCTTCCTGTGCGGTTGTTACAGATACGGCTCCAAACATTAATGCCCCTGCCGTTAAAAATTTAAATAGTTTCATTTTATTATTAGTTTTAGTTTTGTTTGTCAAAATTATATCATTAAAATTGGTCGTTTTCCGAAGGAATTCTTAATTCACAAAACTTTAACCGGTATGAAAAGTTGGGTTAAATACATAAACGAGTATAAAAACTACCTTAGGATAGAGCGCGGGCTATCAATAAATTCTATAACTAATTATAGTTATGATTTGCAGAAACTTACTGGTTATCTTGAGGTTAAGGCTATTGATGTGTCTCCACTAACTATTACCGATGACGTTCTGCAACAATTTATATATGATGCCGCCGGTGCCGGTTTAAATCCCCGCTCGCGAGCCCGGCTGATATCCGGTCTTAAGAGTTTTTTTAACTATTTAGTGTTTGAAGATTATAGAAAAGACAGCCCAATGGAACTTATTGAGGTGCCAAAAACGGGTCGAAAACTGCCGGATACGCTTTCTGTATCCGAAATTGACGCCCTTATTGCTGCCATAGACCTTAGTAAAGAAGAAGGCGAGCGTAACCGCGCCATGCTCGAAACCCTTTATAGCTGTGGTCTTCGAGTTTCTGAGCTTGTCGGTCTAAAGCTATCAGATCTTTTTTTTGAGGAAGGGTTTATAAAAATCACGGGTAAAGGAAATAAACAACGCTTTGTGCCGATAGGCAGCAGTACTGAAAAGTTCATTAATTTTTATAAAGACCACAACAGGAACAAACTTATTGTGCAAAAGGGGCATGAAGACACCTTGTTTTTAAACCGTAGGGGCAAAGGGCTTACCCGCGCTATGGTTTTTACTATAATAAAACAGCTGGCTGTATCAATAAACCTGCAAAAGAACATTAGCCCGCACACGTTCAGGCATTCATTTGCTACACATCTGCTCGAAAATGGTGCCGATTTGCGCTCTATACAGCTTATGCTTGGGCATGAGAGTATTACTACAACTGAGATTTATATGCATCTTGACCGTTCATTTCTTACCAATGTTTTAAATACTTATCATCCAAGAAGATAATATATATTACATGAGATAAATTTTGTTAAAAAAAATTTTTTATTCAATTTCTACAACTAATTTTGCATTAAACTCATATTTCTAAAAATGCCCTATTTTGATGATACGGAAAGCATAGAAGGCTTTTATAAAAAATTGATAAATGAGGTACCAGACCTTATTTTTAAAGCGGTGTATGAACAGGGACGGTTTACCGTTGAGTATTGTAGCGAATCTGTAAGAGATGTGTATGAAATGTCTCCTAAAGAATTTAAAGCTAACCCGGATATTTTTTTAGATGACCGCATATGTGCCGAAGACAGGCCCGGCTTTCTCAGAAAAATGCAGTATTCTAAAAAGAAACTGTTAAGGTATGACTATGAGTATCGCGTTCAGTTGCCCAAAAAAGGGCTTAGATGGATGAAGATAACCGGCAAGCCAGAGCTAAACCTTGATGGATCTATAAGTTTTTACACACGCGTAAGCGATATTACCGATCTTAAAGAGCAGGAACAAAAACTACTTATATCTGAAGAACGTTTTGAATTTGCCATGACTGCCGCATCTGAAGGGGTGTGGGACTGGGACATGGATACTAATATGGTATATTTTTCATCTCAATTAGCTAAAATGATTGGGGAAGAAGAAAAAGTTACTTATGTACCCATTTCGTTCTGGAGAGACCGCATACACCCTGATGATAGAGTTAGTTATGAAAAAAACAAACAGGATCATCTTTTAAATAAAACGCCGATATACGAAAATGTATATCGGATTAAAACAAATAGTGGTATCTACATATGGGTGTTGAGCAGGGGTAAAGCACTTCATTTTGATGAATTTCGGGTGCCGCATCGTGCCATTGGTACGGTAAAAGATATTACCCGGATGAAAGAAAAAGAACTCGAGCTGGGCAATACCATAAATATAATAGGCAACCAGAACAACAGACTTAGTAATTTTGCACATATAGTATCTCACAATCTTAGGTCGCACGCCAGCAATTTAAAAATGCTGCTGGACTTGTTTAAAAATGCGGAGGAAGATGAAAGGGAGGAGATGCTTATGCATCTTGAGGGTATTTCTGACGGACTTACGGTTACTATAAGCCATTTAAAAGAGCTTGTAGAAATACAAACAGAAATAAAAATATCGCGAGAGGATTTAAACCTGAGGCATTACCTAAAAAATATACTTACCATCTTGCATAACGAAATAACAAAGCATGGTATAACCATTGAAATTAATATACCGCTTGATGTAACTGTTAACTATAATCCGGCTTATTTAGAAAGCATTTTGCTTAACTTTACCACTAACGCAATTAAATATTCCAGCCCTGACAGAAAGCCGGTTATATATTATGATTTTGAAATAGATAAGGGTAAAAAGGTGCTTTCAATAACAGATAACGGGGTAGGCCTGGATCTTAAAAAACATAAAAATGCGCTTTTTGGCATGTATAAAACATTTCATAAGCACCAAAATTCTCGTGGTATAGGCCTGTTTATTACAAAGAATCAGGTAGAGGCCATGGGTGGTAAAATAAAGGTATATAGCGAAGTTAATAAGGGAACCACCTTCAAAATTTATTTTAATGAAGAAAATTAAGAGCCTTTACGTTATAGATGATGATAAGATATATCATTTTTTGCTTAAAAATCTTTTTAAGCAAAATGGTATTCAGGTTGCTACGTCTTTTTTTCTAAACGGATATGAAGCAATTGAAGCTATTAAAAATGGTAATGATACTGATGCATTGCCCGATTTGATTTTGCTTGATGTAAACATGCCAATAATGAATGGCTGGCAGTTTATAGAAGAGTATAGAAAAATCTCAGAAACGATAGCTAAAAATCCGGTTGTTTATATGATAAGTTCATCAAATGATGAAGTTGATATCAACAAAGCAAAAGGATATTCTGAAATTGTGAAAGATTATTTGCTAAAACCTATTTGCAAGGAAGATCTGGAGAAGATTTTTATTGTAGAGCATAACTAAAAAAAACCGTTTCGGCTGAAACGGTTTTTTATATATTGGGCTTTAAAGTATTAATTAAAGCGTATTTCCAGCACGTCAATTTCGCCCTCGTTTACCTCATTGTTATCATCAGAAATGATATTGATACCTGATACGCATAAGGCCTTTACAGTCTTTTTACCTGTTTTTACTAATTTGTTGAAATTAGATGGATGTAGCATAAGCATTACGTTCTCGCTTAGTGCGTTAGTATGTATAAAATTCTTAATTGTTGCTAAGTCGATGTTTCTTTTCATGGCGCTATAGTTAGTAGGTTATAGTGCAAAGATGCGCTATAAACTTCTAAAGTTTTGGTAACGAAATGCCAATAAATGTTTAAATTTAGTTAATTGATTGCTGTAATTGCACAGTACTGTTTCGTTTTCGCTGGTAGCACTCACAAGGGAGCTCTTAGTAAAATAAAAGTCAAAATATCGCGCTATATTTGTATGCAACAATTTTATATATGCAGTTTTTTATTGAAGTTATTTTACCGCTTGCACTGCCGAGGCCTTTTACCTACGCTGTTACTGCTGCAGAGTATGATTTTATTAAGCCTGGAATGCGTGTGGCGGTGCCTTTTGGTAAAAATAAAATATATACAGGTCTTGTTACAGGTCTGCATCAAAATCCTCCGCAGTTGTATGTTGCAAAAGATATTCATCAAATATTAGATGATAAACCACTTGTAACGGCAGTGCAGTTGCAGCACTGGCAATGGATTGCTGACTACTACATGTGCAGCATAGGCGAAGTGTACAAATCAGCTCTCCCATCGGGCTTTTTATTGGAAAGCGAAACTATAATTACTGCGCAAAAAGATTTTAACCCTAAAGAAATTGACCTTTCTGACGAAGAATATCTTGTATATGAGGCGCTGCAAACGCAAAGTGCATTAAAAGTACAGGAAGTGGCCTCTATAATAAATAAAAAGACAATACTGCCAGTGCTTAACAGGCTGATTTCTAAAAACGTTATTGTATTGCAGGAAGAGGTTACTGAAAAATATCAGCCTAAAAAGATAAAATATTTACGGCTTCAGCAGGAGTTTTTAAAGGAAGAGCAGCTAAATGAGCTGTTGCAGCTGCTGTCGAGGGCGCAAAAGCAGCGAGAAGCAGTATTAATGTACTTTCAGCTGCATGCCGCAGAAAAAAAACCGGTAGCCGTTAAAAAACTTATTGAGGCAGGTGCTACAGCTGCGGTCATTAAATCACTGGTTGATAAAGCTGTTTTTGAAGAGTATAATGTAGCCGAAGACCGCGTAAGCTTTTCAGGCTCAGATAGGGCTAATTTTTCACTTTCTGACAAGCAAAATGAGGCTTTTGAAGCTATAAAAAGCAATTTCGAAAAATATCCGGTAACATTGCTTCACGGTATAACCTCAAGTGGTAAAACCGAAATTTATATTAGGCTTATAGAGCAATATATTTCTTTAGGCAAGCAGGTACTTTATCTATTGCCGGAAATTGCCCTAACCACCCAGCTTGTGGTTAGGCTTACGGCATACTTTGGTAACAAGGTTGCAGTATTTCATTCTAAATACACAAATAACGAGCGGGTAGAGGCCTGGCAACAGGTATTGCAGGGCAGCGAAAAAGCCCAGGTTGTTATTGGTGCCCGCTCGGCACTGTTTTTACCGTTTAAGGAATTAGAACTTATTATTATTGACGAAGAGCACGAGCAAACGTTTAAGCAACAGGATCCGGCGCCGCGCTACCATGCCAGAGATGCTGCTATAGTGCTGGCAAACTACCATAACGCAAAAGTGCTGTTAGGCTCGGCTACGCCATCTATCGAAAGTTATACTAATGTAAATTCTGGTAAATATGGCTATGTTGAGCTTAAGGAACGCTTTGGTAAAGTGCTTCCGCCGGAAATTGTTTTGGTAGACCTTAAAGATAAATATAAGCGTAAGCAAATGACCGGGCACTTTAGCGATACCCTTATAGAGGCTATTGCAGAAACTCTTGCTAATGGCAGGCAGGTTATCCTGTTTCAAAACAGGAGAGGATTTTCGCCGTGGGTAGAGTGTATGACGTGTGGGCATGTACCGCAATGCCCACAATGCGATGTGAGCCTTACCTATTACAAATACAAAAACCAGTTGCGCTGCCACTACTGTAGCTACCATATTGCAAACCCAACACACTGCCACCAGTGCCATAGTACCGATATTTCATCTAAGGGTTTTGGTACAGAGCAGATAGAGCAGGAGCTTAAACTATTGTTTCCGGAGAAGAACTCCTGGCGTATGGACCAGGATACTACCCGCGGCAAACATGGTTACGAAAAAATTATAGACGCCTTTAAAAATGGCGAGACAGATATACTTGTAGGCACCCAGATGCTGGCCAAGGGGCTGCACTTTGATAATGTGGGCCTCGTAGGGATACTTAATGCAGATAATATGCTCTACCAGCCTGATTTCAGGGCTTTTGAAAGGGCTTACCAAATGATGGTTCAGGTAGCAGGCCGTGCCGGCAGAAAAGACGTTAGGGGAGTGGTTATGATACAAACCTATAATCCTTTACACAATGTTATAAGGCAGGTAACCGAAAACGATTATGAAGGAATGTTTAGGGAGCAGCTATATGAAAGGCGTAATTATAAATATCCTCCTTATTTCAGGATGGTGCGTATAGGTCTTAAGCATAAAGAGTATGAAAAGCTTAAAGATGCAGCCCTGTGGCTTCACAACGTGCTGGTTCAAAATATAAACGTTCCGGTTTTAGGGCCCGAAGAGCCTGCTATTAGCCGTATACGTAACGAGTATATAAGAGTGATAATGATAAAAATACCATTAGGAGAACCACTGGGCAAAACAAAAAAATCGATTCGTAAAATTTTAGACAGCCTTGATGCTGTACCACAATACAGGGCGGTAAAAGTTACAGTAAACGTAGATCCTTATTGATCTTTGCCCAGGGCAATAGCCAGGTCTTCTTTTTTATTGCGGCTCAAAGGTATCTTAGCTGCGCCTATCTCTGCAAACTTGCTGTTAAACCGCTCTACCTTATCAATATTTATAATATAAGACTTGTGCACTCTTAAAAATTTAGCTGCAGGCAGTTCTGCCTCAAAAGATTTCATGGTAGATAGTACCAGGTGGCTTTCTTCTTCGGTAATAATCTTAATATAATCTCCAAAAGCCTCTACCCATTTAATTTTGTCAATATATACCTTAAAGTTTTTCAGGTTACTTTTTACAAAAATAAATTCGCCTTCCTCTTCAGGTCCGTCTTTTTTGTGCTGGTTAAAGTCAATGGCTTTTTGTACCGCTTTGTTAAAACGGTCTTTGGTAACAGGTTTTTGAAGGTAGTCGAGAGCGGCATAATCAAAGGCACGCAGGGCATAATCCG
>Ga0265798_10003434_pt1 | contig 22524 bp, 33 predicted proteins | sample P3T30metagenome_FD_192430 | JGI IMG/M metagenome (GOLD analysis project Ga0265798, IMG submission 192430) | Plant litter microbial communities from East Loma Ridge, Irvine, California - P3 T30 | ecosystem: Environmental > Terrestrial > Plant litter > Unclassified | place: USA: California... | reverse complement strand
GCGCTTCTTGCTCTCGAACCAGGACGGCACGAAGGTCAAGGACCTCGACGACGGCCGACAGATCACCATCTTCAACAAGCTGCTGAAGAGCTCCCACTACAGCCCCATGAGCCGCGAGGACTACCAGCAGTGGCTCATCGAGTACAAGATCTGGTTCCGCAACACTCCCCATAGCTAGAAAGGAATGGACAGATGATCCTTCTCTCAGAGGACAAGGGCGCAGTCACCGCAAAGGTAGCCGACCCCGAGCTCATCGCCGAAAGCTTCGCACTCCCGGGGATCCCCAAGGGTACACCTAAGGACGGCCTGTCCAAGAGCGATGGGCTCCTGGCCTATCAGAAGGACATCCTCGCCCTCAAGGCGCAGCTCCGGGCCTACCAGGATCTCGTGTTCCACCTCCAGTCCGAACTCGAGAGCAACCGACCTCCCTTCTGATGGCCCTAGGAGGCCGTAGGAGCCTCCCTGAGCGCTCCGGGGCTGTGGTACAACAGCAACAACCGACAGAGACAATCAGCTGCTTAGAGAGCAGCCTAGCGAAAGGCAAGATCGTGGCAGAAAAGACCGAGCTCACCGCTTCAGTGACTCTCTTCAAGGAATCCGGCAAGTACTACACCGGTGAGTCCTGGAGGGTCCCCGCTGGAGCCATCGGACCCAGGGACATGCTCAACAGCCCCGACTTCCACCGGATCGGCGACGGAGCCGTGCTCGTGGACTCCGACGCCCACACTGAGTTCCCTGAGGACGCTAACTGGGGCTTCCCCCAACTGCTCTGAGCAGTAGCGCCCCGAAGGAAAAGCCCCGGAGATTGATAGGATGATCTCCGGGGCTTTTCCCTGCCCAGAGCGTCGATCCAGCAAGGACCACCATGTCATTCACCAGAGAATCCACCGCCAAGGACATCCTCGAGGGAGGCCGCGGCTTCTTCAAGCGCCACTCCCCTAAGCCCGATGAGGAGGCTGTACCCGAGACTGCGCCTCTGGCCGCTGATCCCTACGGCCATGTGGACTCCGGCCGACCCGGAGCGGCGATCAAGAACCGGGACTTCAGCAAGTCGCCCGCTGCTGGACTTTCAGATGACGGCAAGTCTCCAGAGGTCACGACCTATATCCGGAGAGGCGATCCCCTCGCCGAGGTCTATCGAGTGCTCCGGGAGCATGGAGGCGTAGCCTTCGGCGCACAGCGGGAGGATGGAAGCTGGGAACTAACTCCCCTAGAGCCACTCCACTCGGACCTCATCGCCATGGCTGAGCAGAAGAAGCCCAGCAGCTGGCAGGAGTCGCTCTCCCCGCAGACTCAGGCTGAGCTCGCAGCCGCGCTGGAGAAGTTCGCTCCCAAGTCCTGATCGATGCTCACAGATTGCTCACAGCAAACTCTCTGATCTTAGTAGCGTCGGGGCAGATGGCTTCGGTACTGTAGTGCAAATGGCCGTCGAAGGGATAACTGTGGCTAAGAAGGACAAGAAGGACAAGAAGAAGAGCGCCGAGAGCACTCCAGTCGAGGCTGTCGAGGTGGAGGATTCCACTGAGGCCCTCGAGGCTGAAGAGCTCGTCGAGGTCACCGGAACTAAGGGTGGCTCTGGTGAGACTCCCGCTGAGATCCTAGAGGACACCGAGCTGGAGGATGGCTCCGTGGATCTCGCCACTGGCGAGGTTCTGGACGCTCCCGCCGAGGTTGCCCCGAAGGCCCGGGCGAAGCGTGCTCCCAAGAAGATCGAGATCCCCGCGAGCTCGCTGAACTTCATCGGTGAGTTCCCCGTCGAGGACATCCTGCCCCGGGAGCAGAACACTCGCTTCCGCGGCAAGGAGACCGAGCGCGTTCTCTCGCAGATGATCCAGCGCTTCGGCTGGACTCAGCCCCTGACTCTGGACGCTGAGCACCGGATCGTGGACGGTCAGTACCGTCTCGAGCTCGCCATCAAGTGGGGCCTCAAGACGGTCCCCGTGGTCGTCACCGACGGCCTCTCGGCAGCTGCCGGCACCACCGACATCTTCCACATGCTCGGCAACCGGATCATCGAGTGGGACAAGTGGAACTACCCCGCAACCGACGCTGTGCTCAAGTCGGTCGACGGCGGCCTCGGCACTGAGGAGATCCTCGGCTTCGAGACCACCTCCGAGGCTGGACCCCTCCGGGATCTTGCTCGGGAGGTCGGCTGGTTCATCGAGGTCATCCCCAAGACCCTCTCGGGTAGCACGGTTACCCTGGAGACCCTGGCTGGACTCCTCAAGAAGTCCCTGGCTGGGAAGTACCACTACGACCCCGCACAGCTCCTCTACATCGAGGCTCTCCGCGAGCAGCTCGAGGCTACCCGCCGCGAGATGGTGGAGGCTGGAGAGACCGCTGGAGGCGTCAAGCCCAAGCTGGAGCAGCACATCGGCGAGGAGGAGCGCAAGCTCGCCGAGGGTGAGGCCATCGCTGCTGAGAATGGCTACGAGATGGAGACCTCCGAGGACGGCAAGACCAAGGTCTTCAGCGCCGACCCCGAGATCGCCTATGTGGTCAACAAGGTCGCTCTGGCCGAAGAAGCCGCCAAGGTTCAGGTCACGAGCGCTCAGGACATGAAGCACCGCTTCCGCGAGATGGCCGACGGCAAGAAGATGGGGCTCACTCAGTTCCGGATCCTCGCCAGCTACTTCAGCGACATGACCCCCGAGGAGGCCTCGGACTTCTTCAACGGCACCGCTGCTGAGAAGTTCAACGCCTTCGTGGACTCGGTCCTCGAAGAGAACCGCACCATCAGCCCCAACCGCAGCAAGAACTTCCCCCTCACCGATGCTGAGCTCAAGGCTGAGCAGTACAGGCTCCGCGGCGAGGACATCCGCAAGGACACTGAGAAGGCTGGCAAGGACGCCCCCAAGGGTCTGACCTCCTTCCTCGTCGATGATCTCAAGGCGCTCCTGAAGCTCGAGGGTCTCCCCCTGAGCGGCAAGAAGTCCGAGCTCATCGCTCGCCTTGAGGAGGCTGGCTACGGCGCCGATGGCACCAAGGGTGAAGCCACCGTGCCCGCCTCTGAGGCTGAGGAGGCCGAGGCCACAGCTGAGGTCGAGCTCGTAGAGGTCCCCGAGGAGGAGCTCACCGAGGACTTCGATGACTCGCCCATGATCTTCACCGCTGACAGCACTGAGGAGTCGTCGGCCGTCGCTGAGATCGAGGAGGAAGAGGCAGTAGCCGCTGAGCCCACGGTCGAGGAGTCGGTGGAGGACGCAGTGGCTGAGCTCGAAGCTGAGGAAGAGGCCGAAGAGGAGGCTGAGGCTGAGAAGCTCGAAGTCGACCTCAAGGAGCTGAAGAAGCGCGGCAAGGCTCTCAAGGCCAAGGCTGAGGAGACCGAGCTCTCCAAGGCTGAGCTCAAGGAGTTCAAGGCCATCAAGAAGCAGCTCAAGGCTGCCAAGGACTGATAGCATTAGCTAACAGGCTCCCAGAGCGGGGTAGAGGGCTTCGGCTCCCTGCCCCGCTCTTCGCCTCTATACCCGACAACCGCTAGAAAGGCGCAGACTATGACCACCACGAATCAGACCATCGATGACTTTCTGAGTGCTCGCAGCGGCACCGTTGCTAAGCTCTTCAGGTCCGGCGAGCTCGTCGCCGTGGCCGTGAGCAAGGACTTCGGGGAGGGGGTAGAGATCGCTGTCGCTGACTACCACGCTGAGGGTCTCGATGTGGTGGAGCAGTTCATCGCAGAGTCAGAGGCTCGAGTGGAGGTCCTCGGCCACGATGCCGATGTGGTCTTCAGCACCGACGAGTTCGACCAGGACGAGGCCACCGATGACGAGGTAGAGAGCTGGTACGAGCGAATCACCGACTGGCTCGAAGCTCAGCCCGCGGGAACCGTGATCTTCGAGGGTCGCACGGACACGGACTCCGCAGACTTCTCGGTGGGCGTCAAGCTCTCCGACGGCATGTGGAACTCCACAGGCTGCGACTTCATTCCGGCCGACGAGGTCCCCGCAGAGCTCGAGGGCTATGAGATCGAGCTCCTTCCCTCGAGGCTCTTCTAGGCCTACAGCTACCATTGACTTCTGGCTTGCTTCCGCGTAGGATCGGCCACAGACCACTAGAGACTGGAATCAGCATGAGCGGCATCGAAATTGTGACCAAGGTCGCAGTGCTCCCCGAGGGCATGGAGCCCAGCAGCTCCGAGCTTCACCACTTCGCTCTCATCGTAGAGTGGAGGGGCGTGCGAGGCGAGAAGGGCCAGGGTGGCTACGCAGTTACGGACCTCTTCGATGAGCTCTCCAGGGCTGGCAAGTGGGGAAGCCCTCAGGCCTTCCAGCGCCACCAGTACCGCTGGGATACCCTGGAGGAGGCCCTCGAGATGGCTCGGAAGCATGTGGACACCCGAAAGGTCCACGGCAGGACCTGGAGCGAGTGGAAGGCAGCCGGCATCTCTGAGCTCTGAGTCCACGGCAACCCGATCAGCAACTGGAGACAGCATGGCAAAGAATCTCGAAGAGCTGACCGCTCAGGCTAAGTCCGAGTGGTCCGACAGTGCTCGAGAGCTCTACTCTGCAGCAGTGCTGAGCTTCTCTGCTGAGTCAGAGGAAATGGGCGAAGCTCGCAATGAGTGAGAACGAGATCATCCGAGCGAGGCTGGAGCGCGCCAGCAGCATCACCGTGCTCACCGGAGCCGGAGTCTCTACTGAGACAGGCATCCCCGACTTCAAGTCCCTGGATGAGGACTGGCCCTACGAGGAGCCTCGAGATGCCATGCTCTCTGCTCCCTTCTGGAAGGAGAATCCCGAGCGCTTCTGGGAGGTCTATCGGGAGACTCTGGGGGCCACAGCTGATGCTGGCAGCGATCAGCAGCCTGGAAGCTTCCACCGCTGGCTCGTGGAGCTCGAAGGACTGGAGCATGTCGAGTCACTGACGATCCTCACGCAGAATGTGGATGGGCTCCACGGCAAGGCTGGAAGTAGCACTGTGATCGAGGCCCACGGCAACAGCTCCAGGGCTGTTTGTCTCGAGTGCGGCCGCACGGTGCCCATGGAGTCCCTGGATGGCGATCCCCTTCCGACCTGCTCCCACTGCGGTCTCCCACTGAAGCCAGATGTGACCCTCTTCCTTGAGGGAGTCACCGGGATCAGTGAGTTCCAGCGAGCCATCGAGTTCAGTGGATTGCTCATCGTTGCTGGAACTCGACTTCAGGTCGGCCCAGTCAATAGCCTTCCCGACTACGCTCAGTCCATCCTCCGACCCACGATCTGGGTTGGAGACGAATACCCCGACGACTTCTACCGCTTCAGCAACCACTGGATCGGTCAGATCGAGGACTTTGTCGAGGAGTTTCAGCTCTGATGGCCAACAGACAGGACAATCCCATGAGGAAAGCACTCACAGCGCTCAGCCTGACGGCTGCAATCACAGCACTAGTGGCAGGCTGCACTACTGAGCCTACGGCTCGGGAGACTCGCCCCGAGGTCACTCCCTCGGCCTCTCAATCAGCGGCCTCTGATCCGGTGGGTAGCTGGGGAACTCAGGGACCCGGCGGCGAGGCCAGCGAAAGCGCTCCCTCGCTGACCGTCTACGGGAACGAGACTTTCTTCGCCTCGGATGGATGCTTCGTAGCCCAGGGCTCATGGTCAGAGGCCGGGGGAGCCTTCGATCTGGCGCTCGTCGAGGCTGTCACCGAGAAGTCGGACTGTCCCGAGAGCTGGGTAGGTCGAGCTGAGAGCATGGTGCCCTCAGAGGATAGCATCGTCCTTCTGGATGGGGCTGGCAAGGAGCTTCAGACTCTGGGGCTGATCTCCAGGGATCTCTAGGCTTAGTTCCCCGGTCGGTGGTTGTGGCCTATGCTGAGTTTGTGTACCATGGGAACTATGTTCACTCCTCAGTCGCCGCAGGGCCCCAACCTCATCATCTTCTCCGGAATCTCCGGGAGCGGTAAGACCACCGCTGCCCTGGAGCTCATGGAGACGCTCCGAGCCAAGGGTCGTCAGGTCCTCCGGATCAACCGGGACGACCTCCGGACCATGCTCTTCGGCGAGACCTACCACACGGTGCCTCCGATCCAGGAGTTCGAGCAGAGCGTCAACGGCCTGCAGATGAAGCTCCTCTACTACGCGATGGAGCGGGGCATGACCGTGATCTCGGACGACACCAACCTCTCCTCGGGCGCTGTCCAGGGCCTGAAGCGGGTCGCTGACAAGTACGACGCTGAGATCATCGAGATCCCGGTGATCGTCGAGCTCGAGGTCGCGCTGGAGCGCAACCGCCTCCGGGCTGCTGCCGGAGGCCGCTTCGTCCCCGAGGACGCCATCCGGTCGATGTTCGAGCGTCAGGCCAACTCGCTCCGATCCAAGGGAAAGAAGTGATGGAGGAGCGCGAGGGCGGCTTCATCGTAGCAGATGAGCTCCACAGCGACGCTGAGCTCCAGGCACTGGGCTACGGCACGATCTACTCGACGGAGGAGGAAGCTCAGAGCTACCTCTCCACCGAGGTCCACGCTGCCTACCGCAGCCACTACAGGATCCGAGAGGTTCGCTCGGGTCGACTCATCGAGGAGAACTGATCATGGCTGCTGCTACCCCGGGCTCGCGGGCCCTCTTCGCCAACTACGGTTTCTGCCACAGCTGCTTCGAGAGCGGCCCTCGGGTTCCCGTTCCTGAGCAGCACACGGACGAGAAGACCGCCTGGCGCTGCGAGGACTGCGGTGGGATCACCCTGGAGGATGCTCTCTTCCACTGCAAGCGCTCCGAGGCCACCACAGTCATCCCCTGACAGTTGCGAGCAGGTGGGCTCTGGTGTATGGTTGTGCCCATGACCAACATCAAGCCCACTCTGCTCTCGGACATCGTCTCCGTGGAGCGCTTCGCTGCGGAGATCGCTGCGGGTCGCATCCAGGAGCGCAGTCACCCCGCTGACCCCGACCTCCGGATCTACAGCTACACCAAGCTGACCCAGTTCGGCGGTCTCTGGACCCCCGAGAGCCGCCTCGCTCGCGGCCTCATCGTCCAGGTCCCCGGCGGCGACTTCGAGCAGGCTGTCATCAAGGGCCGCGGGCTCCCCAAGTTCTTCACCATATCTCAGATAGAGAGCGATTGGGGCCGCGCCAAGCTCATCGATGATGACGAGAATGTCGTGGTCGAGGAGGCGCCCGAGATCCCCTGGCACCTGCCCGCAGTCGTGGCTGAGAAGCTCAACGGTGCTCTCGGCCTCGGATACATCGACTCCTCGGGTCGCTTCCGGATCTCCACCAAGGGATCCTTCGACTCCCCGGAGGCCCGCGTCTCCAACCGTGTCCTGGACATGAAGTACGCTGCCGCCACGGAGTTCTTCTCCCGGTTCGACGACGGCACCACCATGCTCTTCGAGATCATCACCCCCGAGCGACCCCACCCCGTGGACTACGGCAACCTCGAGGACCTGATCTTCCTCGGCACCGTGGAGCACGGCACCGGCAAGTGGACGCCTGCCCAGGGCGACGAGGACGCTGTGCTCATGGGCTTCCCCTTCGCTCAGACCAAGAAGGTCAAGACTCTGCGGGAGGCCGTGGACCTGCCCTACGAGGACAACACCGAGGGCTTCGTCGTCACGGTCCAGGGAGCCGGTCCCGAGGCGATCTACAAGGTCAAGCCCGCCGAGTACCTCCAGCTCCGCAAGCTCTTCTACGCCCTGCAAGAGAGCGAGCTCAAGGAGCTGGTCTCGACCCGGGAGTTCACCGACCAGCTCCACGAGATCGACGGTCCCGAGGCCATCGACCTCTCGAAGCTCGTGGGTAACATCAAGCTCAACGGTCAGATGGAGGCAATGCTGGAGAAGCGCCGAGCGGCGATCTACGCCCAGATCGCTGCTCCTGCCATCCAGCTCATCGAGGGCATCCGCAACGGCATCGAGTTCTACGCGGAGGACTTCGGCGTGCCCCTGAGCGAGGTTCCCCGGGGCGAGATCGCTCGCTGGATCAACGGTCAGAACAAGGCTTTCCGGGGTCTCTACTTCGCCGTCTACGACACCATGCTCGGCGGCCCCGAGGGCAAGGCCAGCGCGGTGGCCGTCAAGCTCATCCTCGCGGGTGAGTACTGAACAGCACCACGCCCTGAGCGGCTCTAGGAGCCTCCTGGAGCGCCGAACTGCCCGGGGATGACAAACGCATCATCCCCGGGCAGTCAGCACCTTAGAACAGCAGCTAGCATCCTGCTAGCAGAACAGCAGATCCACTGAGCATCGGGAGATAGCTTGTCCATCACAGTGAACCGGGAAGCAGTGAGCTTCACCGTGGAGCACGAAGACCCCCTCGTCGAAGCTGCCCTAGCGCTCGCTGAGCTCAACCGGCGCTGGGGTCACCACGGCACTCCAGAGGCTCTGGCCACGGCACAGGACCGGGTGATCCGCTCTGCCCGCATGGATTCCCGAGTCTCCCTGGCTGAGCTCAAGGAGCTCCAGCTCAACTCCGCTAAGATTCAGCTCATGGAGGAGCTCGCAGCGAGCTTCCGAGCCTTCGAGGATGAGGGCAAGGCCCACGGCCAGCTCCCCCACTTCCAGGGCGAGCTCGACCACGCCCTGGAGACCGCCCGGGACTACGCTGCCTCCCTGGGCTGCGAGCTCAAGCTCAGCGCATAGTCAGCAATCCACGAACTTCAGATCGGAACCCATGGCAACCCTCGCACTGATCCTCGGCCTCCTCGCCTCAGCCCTCATCGTGCTGCTGAGTCTCTCCAGGAGCCAGAAGACCATCGCGCTGATCAGCATGGGGCTCAGCGCTGTGCTCGTCGGCCAGTACCTCGCCCTGGATCAGCCAGTGGCCACGGCCCTCAGCGCCATGAGCTTCCTCTACGGACTCCTCGTCTACGCTACGGTGGGCAGGATCGACAGCTTCAGCCTCCTTGCCAACAGCAAGTCCACTCGAGTGCTACTCCTCCTGGGCTACACGGCGGTCTTCGCCTCGCTCAACGGCGGCATCGGACTCGATCTCCAGCTCCTCGCCTACCTCGGCAGCGTGCTCATGGTGGCCTTGATGATGGTGGAGCGAGCCTGGGCCACGAAGCTCATCCTCCTCGCTGCCGGAATCTGCTGGACAGTCTTCCAGTTCCAGACCGGAGCCTACGGCAATCTCGTCGGCCGGGTCTTCTACTTCGGTGGACTGCTCTGGTCGAGCTGGAGGCTCTGGGGTCCCCGGGCTCAGCGCTCCGAGGCCGGATCAGCGAAGAGCGTCGAGCCCGCTGCAGCATAGCCTCAGGCCGATATGGCTACCCTAAGGAAGACCTAGAAAGGGTAGACCATGAAGGTTACGCAGGAATCAGTGAAGGCTATCTCCCGGGCGCTCCGGGAGTCAGGCACTCGGCAGGATGCTGAGGACGGCAGCGAGATCTATCTCGTCGAGGATGCCACCGTGCTCTTCGGTGGAGAGTCGCAGCCCCGGACCTTCCAGGGACTGAGCTTCGAGATGGTGGGTCGAGACTTCCATGTGCTCCCCAACCTCGACCTCGTGGTCTCTGAGACAGTGGGCGAAGGCGCCGAGGCCCAGAGCGAAGCCTACTCCATCGAGGACGAGAGCTTCGCTGCAGAGACATCGGCCTACCTCCTCTGGCGGGCAGGCTTTCTCAGCAAGCTCAAGGTCTGAGTAGCGTTAGATAGTAACCCCGATAGATGCTGAGCTTGAGCCCAGGGAGCTGATTTAGCGTGGCCACAGAGTACCACCTCACACCGGAAGGTCCCCGGCGCTGCGCGGTTGACCACTCCAACCCCAACAGCAGGGGCTGCCCTCTAGGCGGCATGCACTTTGACAGCCTCGAAGATGCTATGGATGTCTACACTGAAGATCTCAAGCAGACCTTTGGAGACTTCCATGTGCTCGTGAGGCCCTCCCTGAAGGAGAAGGCTCGCCGGGCTGGCTACCTAAGCCTCGAGGGCGTCGAGAAGGCTAAGGCCAATCCACAGGTTCAGGCAGCCGTGAGCACCATGAAGACCCTGAGGGCCAAGGCCCGGGAGGCCGCTGAGGAGATCCGGGGCCACTACCAGAAGGACGCTTCGGCAGACCGCTCCAGCACTCTTCCCGAGTCCGTGCAGACTGAGCCACTGGGCTCCATCGACGCCGAGGCTGAGCAGGCAGAGAGCAACAGCGAGGAGCTCTTCAGCGGAGGCAGTGAGGAGTCCATGAAGGACTTCGGCGCTCGCATAGCGGGAAGAGCTTCGAGCGACACCTTCTCCCTGATTCCCGTTGACCGGACCGAGTTCGAGCGCCGGATGACAGACATCGAGGCCCGGGAGACCCTGCGGAAGCTTCCCGCTCCTAAGCCCGGCCGTAGGCTCCGTGCCTACCGCTCCGCTACCCGGAGGAAGCTCAACACCGCCAAGGATCAGGCCCGGACTGCGCTGACCAACGGCTCGCTGCGGGCTCAGACCAAGCTCAGCGATGCGAGCTACGCTGCCCGAGCATCTGTCTCTGTTGCCAAGGACACCGCAGAGCTTCGGGCTCGAGTCGCGGCAGCCAAGGCTCAGGACAGGGCCGATGACCTCGCCAGGTCCCTGAGGCAGAAGGCCTCGAGGATGAGCGTTCCCGCTGGCCACATCCGTCCCGGGGACACCTTCGACGGCACCACGGTCCGCTCGGTGGAGCTCCTCGACTCGGGCAAGGTCAAGATCAGCTACCAGGCAGCTCCCGGTGGACCGATCCTTGCAGCAACCGTGCCCGGAGACCGCTCCATGCGAGTTGATCGCAAGACTCGCCGGGAAGCTCGAAACTCCAGGATCTCCTCCAAGGTGGCTAAGCCCATCGCCCAGAGCAAGGAGCTCTCCCGCAGGGTAGCCAAGGCCTCCGAGCGTCAGCTCAGCGCCCTGAGCTCCATCGGCAAGAGGGATGTGAGGATCGGTGCCATCGAGTACTCGATCCGTCAGCACGAGCGCAGCGTGAAGCAGAAGGACCTCATCGATAGGCTCCGAGGGCTTCGCTCCCCCAGCAGAACCTCCGAGAGGGAGCTTCAGCTCAGCTGATCTCCGGACCAGTTCTACGGCACCATAGACCTTGAAGTGGAACGGATCCACCCGGGAGGAAATCGCTATGGCTCGTAGGACTGGTCCGTTGAGCTGGGGCGAGGAAGCAGCACTCCGTAGAAGCGCAGCCCTGGATGAGCACCGCCCCGAGTGGATGCCCAGCCAGGAAGAGGTCGAAGCCTATCTCCTTGAGATCAGGGGGCCTCGAATCCTGGTCACTGGATCCCACAGCTGGGAGGATCGACGCGCAATCCTCGGCTCCCTGAAGCGAGCGCTGAAGTACCTCGGCAAGGATGCCGAAGGCGCCACGCTGATCCACGGAGCCGCCGAGGGTGCTGACCTCAAGACTGCGGGCATAGCTCGGAAGCTGGGAATGGCCACGGAGGCCCATCCCACTGAGTGGAGCAAGCACGCGGCAGACTGTCCCCGGCAGCAGCCCACCGATGGAGGCTGCTGGACCGGAAGATCGAGCTGTAAGAGCGCAGACTCAAAGCGGGACCACGAGATGATCGGCTCAGGTGCTGACATCCTCATAGCACTGATCCGGGACCAGTCAGAGGGCGCAACGGCTACGCTGGAGCTCTGGCTCAAGGAAGATCGTCCTGCCATCCTCTGCCGCCAGGATAGCGCCGATGAGACAGTCAGCGCGGAGTTTCTCAACATGGAGCGCTGGCGGGACCGGGACTGAGCCGGGCTGATAGAGCTAGGGACAGGATTGGGGATCAAAGCATGGTAGCTCAGAGCAAGGGCCGGGGCGAAGAAGAGCTCTGGAGTGGCCGCACTCACCTCAAGATCCTCTTCAAGCCAGCGATGATTCAGCTCCTTCTCATCGGGCTCCATGTGCTCGTAGCTGTCTACATTCCGAGGGAGACCACCTGGCCCTGGTGGGATGCCTGGGGACAGCTCGCACTGCAGTCCATCCTCGGCTTCCTCTCGCTCCTCTATGTGGTGATTCCGCTCCTCCGCTGGCGCAACGCCACCTTCGAGCTCACCGACAGGCGAGTGATCAAGCACTGGGGCATCATCTACCGACACTCCACTGAGATTCCCCTGGATCGAATCACTTCAGTCTCCGTGGAGCGGGGCCTCCTCGACCGGATCTTCGGCTGTGGCACTCTGAACTTCCAGGACGCCTCCTCCGCCATGCAGCCAACTCGTGGATCCTGGAATCGTGCTCGAGACAATCGGGACCTCCAGGGCGTTAGATTCTATGATGTCCCCCGGGTGCTAGAGGTCAAGGGCCTCATCGATAGCACCCGCTACAATGCAGATTGAGCAGAGAGCTGAAGCCATGGCAACCACAGAAGAACTGTCCACCGCAAAGCGCTACTTCCAGATTCGGGGAGGCGCCACCGTGCTCGAAGCAACGGGCGCCCACTGGATCCGCTGGGACCGCCTCGACGGCCCCGTGGCCACTTCGATCTGGCGGCTCGACAGCCCCGGACTCACTGAGCTCACCGAGGCAGAGGCTCGGAAGCTCATCGGAAGCGCTCACTGAGACTCCCGTTATCTAACTGTGATATGACAAACCAATGGGCCCGAGTGGCTCAGTAAGAGATCCATCTGGGTCCTTGACCGCTCGGTGGATCTACCTATTTCGGCCGGGCACAGACGCCGACAGCAATAGGAGAATGGCCTTGGCCAAACACCGAATGACCCCCGACCATGAGCCCAGTGGATCAGCCCACAGAGGCACGATGAGCCACACGAGGACACTCGGCCGAACCGCAGCTGGAGCAGTAGCTCTAGCGATGTTCTTCCCCCTCGCAGCTATCCCCGCCTACGCAGCCTCTGAAAGGCCCGCTACCCTCACGGTAGAGGATCTCGCTACGGTGAGCGCTGGACAGATCGAGACCGCCAACACCACCCGGACCGAGAGCTTCAGCTCCGGTGACATCATGGCCCTGGTGGCTGAGAGAGTCGAGACAGATCGAGTCGCTCGCGAGAAGGTCCGGGAGGAAGCTCGCATCGCAGCTGAGCAGGCTAGGCTCGCAGAGGAAGCTAGGCTGAAGGCCGAAGCAGAGGCAGCCGCAGCGGCCGCTCAGGCAGAGGCAGACAGACTGGCAGCAGAGGCCGCAGAGGCAGCTCGGGTTGAGGCACAGCGAGTGGCCACACAGCGCTCTGCTCCCCTGAGCTCCGGCGCTCGCTCAGCAGCACCCTCCGGCCCAGCAGTTGCCTCCAATGTGCCCCTCCGTCCCGGAGCCCAGGGCCTCGTGGATGCTGCCCTCGCTCAGGTCGGCGTAGTCTCTCAGGACTGCACTGACCTCGTGCAGAACTCCCTGGCTGCCGTGGGTCTCACCACTCGCCGGGATCAGGGTGGCTACGACCTCGGCACCGGAATCTGGCAGTACGACAAGTTCGGCACCCGGGTCTCCATCGACGCCATCGCTCCGGGTGACATCCTGGTCTATGGCAACGCGGGAACTGGAACCCATGTGGCGATCTACATGGGAGATGGCAAGGCTGTCCACGGCGGCTTTGCTGGCAAGACAGTGGTTGCTGGAGTCAACACAGCTCACCAGCCTCTCACGGGAGCCATCCGGCCTAACCTCTAGCGGTTAGCAAGCCCATTGCGAGGGCAGGCGCTTCCATGTAGCATGATCCCATGGAAAGCCTGCCCTCTGCTGCGTCATCCGACAGCCGGAACATCATCGACTACTTCAAGCACAGCTCGGAGGACGAGATCCGCGCGGACCTCGACAGCCGCCGGACGCCCCTGGTCAACATCTGCATGAACCTGACTTCGGACTTCAACAAGTCAGCGGTGATCCGAGCCAACAACGCCTTCCTCGGCCGGAAGGTGGTCATCGTGGGCCGGAAGCGCTACGATGTGCGAGGAGCCGTGGGCACTCGTCACTACGAGCATGTGGATCACTCGGTCGAGCTCGCTCCCGTGATCGCAGAGCTCATCGCCGAGGGCTACACTGTCTGTGCTATCGAAAACCTCCCCGAGTACGGACCTCAGAACCTCTTCGGTCTGGAGCTTCCGGAGAAGGTGGCCTTCGTCTACGGCGAGGAGGGTCTCGGGCTCTCTGCTGAGTCCATCGAGCTCTGCAATGGCCCGATGATCCAGGTTCAGATGTACGGCTCGGTCCGCTCCCTCAATGTGGCCCAGTGCGCAGCCGTGCTCATGGCTGAGTACAGCCGCCAGCATGGGCAGAGGGCACTGTCTGTTTCCTAGTCGTTAGAGATTGAGCTCATGGGTCCGCCGATGCTTTTCGGTGATACCCAAGACTCTTAGACTGCGAGGGAATCATGGCCTACGGCGACATCCACAACACCACGGGTACGATCTGTAAGGCCCAGCGGGAAGAGAACTGTCCCTTCTCCAGCGACGAGGGCCACTCTCCGGATGTGGAGTCTTATGTGGATTACCATGTCAGGCACTCGGAGGTGGACGGCGATGCTGTCCGCGCCATGATCGCCGACGGGACTCCTCCTCGGGATGCCGTGGAGGTAGCTCAAAGCGGAGATTTTGAACAGAAGCCCGTGACTAAAAGTAGGCTCAAGGGGCTCCTTACGAGGCTCAAGGGGGATGCTGGATTCTTCGAGACTGCGCCCTCCACTCCAGAACAGATCGAAGCCGCCGAGGCCGCACTTGCCAGGGACTTCCAAAGAGAGCGAGACGAGAAGGCTGAGCTCTTCTTTGGAGAAGACCGCTCAGATCTCAACGATGTGGAGCGCTTCGAGAGGGCTCACCTTGCTGAACTCAAGGAGGCAAAGCGAGGTAGACTAGCCTTCATCCACAGCGTGGACAGAGAGAATGTCTACCCTAACGGAGCTGGAGAGACAGAGGTCATCGGCAACGATGGCACAGTCTTTGTCTACGATGAGAATTTCGAGCTGAGCTATGTGGTGGACGCAGAGACTGAGGCTAGGGACATCGCTCTAGCTAAGTCCGAGGAATGGACTGGTAATGTCTCTATGCTCGCCGGTGAGTACGAGGACAACTACGATGGCTCATCTCCGACGGAACTCAAGCGAATGAATCGAAGCTACAGGCGAAGGCTAGCTCACATCAAAAGAGTACCTGAGCACTGGGTTGTGGTGAATGACATCGGACAGATCGAAGTCTATCAGTCCGGCAAGATAGATGTCTATGACGACAGGCTGAACTCAGTAGAACGGCATCACACTGAAGATAGCTACTGGATGGCGGCTGAAAAGATCTACGAAGAGACGAGGCGTGAAGGCTACGACAACAGAGAAGGAGTACTGGGGCAGGGTATTGCTAGGCTCAAGGGGATCAAGGATGAAACCGTCGCGGTAATCGATGCAGAGGTCATCTCAAATCAGGAGCAGAAGCTCATCGCTGACAGGTTCCGCAGGGCGAGGATCGCCGGATTTGAGGATAGCATTGCGGTCCTCAAGTCTCGATTCCGAAAGACAATCCACGAGAGGGAGCTCAAGGGCTATCGAGGGGATCTCAGCTAGCAGTTGAGCCCAGAGGACAGGGAGGGGCCGGTGAGCAATCGCTGGCCCTTCCTCCATTTGCGGAATCCCACTCCGGATGTTAGCGTGGAATCCACCACACGCTAGGAGAACCCCATGTCGATGCCCCGCGACCTCGTGCTCGTCCGCCACGGACAGTCCGAGGCCAATGTGCGCCAGAAGGCTTCCCGTCGAGGCGATGACAGCCTCTTCACCGAAGACCTGGTCACCGTCCCCGACCGCTCCTGGAGGCTCACCGAGCTCGGAGCAGCACAGGCACAGAGCGCGGGCAGCTTCCTCCAGACTGTCTTCCCCAAGGGCTTCGACCGCTACATCGTCAGCCCCTTCATGCGAACCAGGGAGACCGCTGCCAACCTGCAGATCCCCGGTGCTCAGTGGGAAGAGAACCGGATGATCCGGGAGCGCTCCTGGGGCGAGATCGACGGCCTCTCCGTCGCCAAGTTCCGAGAGCTCTACCCCCTCAACGCCCGGCTCAAGGAGATCGACCCGATCTACTGGGCGCCGCCCGCCGGCGAGTCCCTGGCCGCCGTGCTGGAGAACCGGGTCAGCAACTTCCTCCGCAGCCTTTCCCGGGACTCGACGGGCTCCCGGGTCCTCGCTGTGACCCACGGCGACTTCATCCTCTCCACGCGGATGCTCATCGAGCAGTGGTCCGACGAGGAGTTCCTCGAGATGGACGCCGACGAGGAGCAGCGGATCCGCAACTGCATCAGCGTGCGCTACAGCCGGCAGAACCCCTACACGGACAAGTTCGAGGACGAGTTCCACTGGGTCAACATGGCCTACCCCGGAGAGCTCATCCCCGGCACGGACCGCCACGAGATCGTGGATCTGGGCTGGCGGGAGTTCGGCCGGGCAGAGAAGGTGTCGAGCGAGGAGCTCCTGGAGCTCGTCGAGTCGCAGGAGCGCCGCCTCACCGAGGTGGCCGAGCTCAAGGCTGCCCTCCCCGAGGCTCAGTAGGCTTATCGTTTAGAGAGAATCTCACGATTCAGCGCTAAAAGAGGAGTTCCCATGGCTAAGAAGTTCCACATCAGGGATGACGGAAGTGTCGGCAAGTGTGACGCCCGATTCAGGCGATGCCCTGTGGGTCAGGCAGAGGACGGCACCGAAGCGCCCCACTTCCCCACCCCTGAGGCCGCCCGGGAGGCCTACGAAGCATCGATGGCTGCAGAGCTCGATGCTAGCCTGGAGGCAGATCGCGCCAAGGACCTTCGAGACCTCGAGGATCTTCAGGACCTCGTAGCTAGGACCATCCCTGACCTGGGTACTCGGGAGAGCTCCAAGCGAGTAAGAATCGCCATGGAGGCCGTGGACAGCGACCTCACTCCAGAGCTCGTAGAGGCCTGGAGCAAGGAGAAGAAGAACTCCCCCAAGTATCGCATGGCGAAGCATGTGGCTGATTACCGCAGCGGTCGCTTCACAGAGGGTCAGCTGGCAAACCTCCTGGGAGACGCAGGATCTACAGCCTATGAGGAGGGCTACGCCAACACCAAGAGGCTCGTTGTTGAGAAGGTGGAGCACGACCACGCTGAGGCTATTCGCGCAGAGAAGTCGGCGCTCTTCGGGTCCCTGCAGCTCGAGGACCCGTCCTACGAGTACGATAGAGTGGCTGAGAAGGTAGTCAGCGCAGAGGACAGGCAGCGAAGAAGCGAAGAGCTCCAGAGCTCGATAGACAGCATCACTGCGGATATGCCGCTCTACCTCAAGCTCTGGAAGAGCTACAAGGCCAGTGACAAGGAAGATTCAGCGTAGGACAGATGAGTAATCCCCGAGCAGCTCTCATCCTGGACATCGACGGGACCATCAATCCCTTCTTTGCCAGACAGACATTGGTCGAGCGCCCCGAAGTCCTCCCCGGCTTTGAGGAACACAGCTTCCAGGATGAGAGCTACGGGGAGGCCCATGTCTTTCTGCAGACAGCTGTGCTCAGAGCTGCGCTCCAGCAGCTCCAGCAGAGCGGCGTAGAGCTCCTCTGGGGCTCCGCCTGGAATGAGTCCTCCAACCTCATCCTCCGGACGCTCTTTCCCGAAGGTGCCGGAGACTGGCCTACCATCGTCTTCCCCGAGGAGATCGACTTCTCCTTCTCAGTACAGAGCTGGAAGCTCTCCACTGTCCGGGAGTTCGTCGAGGCTCGCTATGGCGAGTCCGTGCCCCTGATCTGGGCCGATGACGAGATCTTCGAGGACGCGGAGGGCTGGCTCACTGGCCGCTCTGGCTCGGGCCTACTGATCCGCACGGATCGCCATCGGGGATTGACTGAGGCTCACTGGGATCGGATCCTCCGCTTTGTCGCCGAACTCCCCTCGGCCGATCCCCAGGGAAGCTAGTAGCTCTGCAGCGGCGAGCCGGCTCCGGCGATATGCCGAACCCAGGCCACAGCAACGATCCAGAGGTGCTAAGATGCTCGAAGATGTGAAGGAAAGAGGCGATCTAGTCGCTTCCCATCGCCCTACGGCAAACTCCGCCTACATCGAAGGCGTGATCCAGAAGGTCTACCTCGAGGGTGAGGACTATTTCTATGAGATAGCCTGGGAGGACGGCAAGCACTTCGGCGAGCTCTTCTACGAGGGTGAGCTCGACGAGATCGATCTGACTGAGTCCGAAGCCACCATCCGAGTGGCACTCGCTGAGTTCTTCACCGACGAGGGCATCGAGGAGTGGCTCAATCTCCCCAACGGCAGGCTCCTCGGCCTCGCCCCCCTGGAGGCCCTGGAGACCCTGGGACTGAAGAAGACTGCAGCTGCTGCCATCGATGACTATGTGGACGCGCTCCGGGACGAAGAAGGTCTCGATGTTGAGCTCGAAGAGGCCGATGGAGAGCTCTCCGAGGATGACCTGGAGCTCGACGGCAGGTCCTGATCGCAGACTGCTGACTCTATGTTAGCATTGAATCTATGGTAGATCACGCAGCACTCATTCCCAGCTTCCGAGACTTCAGTGGATACCGGCCTGAATCCTTCGGCCCTCAGCTCCCTGAGCCCCGCAAGCCCACCGTGCTCGAGGTAGAGAGCATCCTCCGGGATAGCCCCGCCGGCAAGCTCGGCCAGGCGGTATCCACGGAGGGCTGGCCCTGGCTCGAGCGCATGGACTTCCTCGACGCTGTGATCCCTGGACTGAAGGTCCACAGCCTCGGGAGCATGGAGCCCTTCCAGGCCGACGGCATCTGGGGACCCTATGAGTGGTACTACCGGGAGCGCGGCGGCGGATCCACGCTGAGGCTCGACACCATCGGAACCTTCCCCGGGCTCTCCGGCGCTCTCTACGGATCCTTCGGAGACTCCGAGTACTTCGCGGGAACCACCGGCTGGCTCAACAACTTCCTCAAGCTCTGGGAGCGACTCGAGGTGGACAGCTTCCTCTACGAGTTCGACTCGAAGCAGGTTTCCATCGAGCGCATCGGCGACGAGGCCAGCCCCGACTTTGAGTTTCGGCAGACCGGAAAGTCCGAAGTCAGCTACGGCAGAGGCCACAGCCCCGAGGAAGCCTGGGATCGATCCTCTGGCTACTCGAGCTACCTCGAGGAGAAGATCGGACTCACCCGGGAGCACCAGGCCGAGTACAGAGCGCGCCGAGAGGTTTCCCGGACGCCCCTCAACTCGGATGAGCGAGTCTTCCCCGCAGAGACTCCCGACTTCACGGTGAACTGGAGCGCGCTCAAGGTGCCCGAGGAGCTCAAGCGCTTCGTGGAGCACTACACGCCGGAGTACATCGAGGCTGAGTAGGGCAGAGTCGCCACTCAGCGCCCGGAGGATGCCTCCTAAGCAGCACTACAGACAGTCTGGCAGCACGATGTGATCCGACTGTCTCAGAGGCCTAGACGGGCTCCTATGATAGATCATGGACACAGAACCAAGAACCGACCGAAGGAGTTAGCAATGGGCACTCGCAAGGATCTCGCCAAGGTAGCAAAGAGCACCACCAAGGACGCTCAGAAGGCTACGAAGAAGCTGAAGAAGAAGGCACTCAAGACCAAGAAGCGCGCAGCCAAGGGCTACAAGGGCCTCGCCAAGGCCGAGAAGCTCAGCATCCTGAAGAAGGTCGTCTTCGTCGCGGGTGTGCTGGCCTTCGTGGCAGTGCGAGCAAGGACCAAGAGCGCCGAGTAGTTTGACAGCCTGCGCTCCGGGGCGTAGGATGGACCTGACCCAAGTGACTTCACTTTCCAGTTAGGACATCCTATGGCTACCCTCGAGCTCAAGTTCGGCGATCTCTTCGACAGCAAGGCCGACGCCATCGGCCACGGCACCAACACCCACGGCAAGATGGGCGCTGGCATCGCTGTGGTCTTCAGGAAGCGCCACCCGGAGATGTACGAGCGCTACCGGGAGGTCTGCGAGGTCTTCGGCGACGACCTCGGCGGCTCGACCTTCCTCTACTTCGATGAGCAGCCCGACGCGGAGCCCCTGCCCTACAGCTACATCGCCAACATCTTCTCGCAGAAGGCTCCCGGAGCCAACGCCACCGTGGAGATGCTCGTCGATGGGCTCAAGGACGCCTACGCGGCCCTCTGGGGTGAGCACGAGGTCGAGGAGCCCCACATCGCCATCCCCCTCATCGGCTGCGGCATCGGCGGCCTCGACTGGGATCGGGATGTCCACCCCGCGCTCATCGAGCTGACCTCCAAGCTCCCCGCCGACTGGAAGCTCACCGTGGTGAGCAACGAGCCCCGGGAGGGTTTCGAGGCCTGATCGGCTCTCTGAGTAGCCCCGGTAGCCCTCCAAGGCCGCCGGGGCTACCTCTCTCTAGGCAGTAGCTCACGATAGCTATTGACTTCTCTCTGGAAGTGGCGTAGGTTGGTTCCAACGCAATCTGTCCGCATTCTCCCAGAAAGGCCTAAGCATGGTTCAGTACTGGCTAGGCGACCCCCACTTCGGCCATGTGAAGGTCTCGGGTATCCGAGGCTTCGCATCCACCGACGCCCACGACGAGCACCTCCTCGAGCAGCTCTCGGTGCTCCGTCCCGACGACACCATCTACTTCCTCGGGGACCTGTCCTCGGGCCGCGACGACGCTGAGGAGCGAGCGCTGGAGCTCATCGCTCCGCTCCCCGGCACGAAGCACCTCATGGCCGGCAACCACGACTCGGTCTCCTCGATCCACAAGACGGGGTGGAAGCGTCAGCGCCGCTACCTCGAGGTCTTCGACTCGGTCCGCGACTACGGTCAGTTCGCCATGGAGCGGGAGAAGGTGCTCATGAGCCACTTCCCCTACGCTGCTCTCGGCGACGGCGATGGCCGCGTCGGCCCGGCTCGCTACCTGGCCTTCCGGCTGCCGGATGTGGGTCTCCCCCTGATCCACGCCCACACCCACCAGTCTCACCCCTTCTCGCTGCTCCGCCCCGAGACCATCCACCCGGTGGCCTTCGAGGGCTACGACCTCAACTCCATGTGCGTCTCCTGGGACGCTCGGCGAGGTCTGACCACGGAGCGGGATGTGAAGGAGTGGATCCTCGCTCGAGACCAGGTCAAGCGTGACCAGGAGATGGAGCGAGTCCGCGGCTACTGGGGCGCGTTCCCGAAGCCCGCTCAGTAAGACAGAGAGCGCTGCAGCTGTTGATAGGTGGCTGCAGCGCTCTCCCCTAGGAGGAACAGCATGGCATCCACGCCCAAGCACATCTCAGCAGACTCGCTCCGGGAGCTCTTCGAGCGCACTGGATTGAGCTTCAGTCAGTTCGCTCGACTCTTCGGAGGCTCCGAGCGCAGTCTCCACCTCGCCCTGGGAACCTCCGGGCTCCAGGGCCCTCGGCAGATCGCTCAGTACGAGCGCGTGGCCGCCCTGGTGGCAGAGCTCGAGCTCGAGGCCGTCGGTGAGCTCACTCCCCTCGTGGCCTTCAACTCCCGGCGGCTCCCTGAGTCGGTGTTCCGTAAGCTCCTCAGCAGCAGCTCTGGGCCCTCGGCCTTCCAGCGGCTCCTCTCGGCCTGGGGCAGCGACCAGGTGATCCAGCACTCGGATCTCTCTGTCCGAGATCGCCTGGGAGTCTCCTAGTAGGACCCTCCTAAGGATTTCAGCCATGCCCCGAGAGCAGAAGCGCCGCTCTCCTCCCTTCGATCTCACTGCCGAGCTCGCAGAGGAGCTCTCCCTGAGCCATCGGGGCCTCTGGGTCGCGGTCAGCCGGGGTTCTCTGCTCGAAGCTGCAGAAGATCTGAAGACATTGCGGGAGAGGCTCGCTGGCCGGAGCGCGACCGTGCTCCATGTGCCCGATGATGGAACGGACGAGCTCCTTTTCCCTCGGTAGCATAGGATTAGGCGCCCACCATAGGAGACTCAATGGCAATCACCGAAGCGGACTATCCCAAGCTCACCGAGCTGCTCACGCTGACCCACACGGTCACGCTAGACTGTGAGCGCGGTCCCTACAGCCAGGATGAGCTGGACACCGATGGATCCTACACTTTCCTCAACTTCGGAGGAAACGAGGACTTCTACGGCAACATGGAGTCCTATTACCTCGGCGAGCTCGGAGAGAAGGCCCTGGCCAAGCGCTTCAGAACCTTCGTTCAGCCCGACGGCGAGATCGGCCTAGAGATCAGCTTCCTGCCGGGGGAGCCCTTCGACGGCTCAGACTTCGACGAGCATGCTAAGGCGCTCTGGGACGCTACTCGGCTCAGTGAGCTCATGGGCTACGATGAGTACATCCGAGACCTCAAGGAGGGTGCGGACTGGGTCGGTGACCTGTTTGGGAATAGCGGTGAGATGTACGCGCTTCTCATCGAGGTCACTAAGCCAGGTCAGAAGTCCGCCGCGGCGGACAACTTCGATGCGCTCCTCGAGGATCCCCTCTGGATCCAGAGGAAGGGACAGAAGTACAATGTCCACATCCACTACTGGGAGGATTGAGCACAGCTGCTCAAGCTCAGCCCCAGAGGCTCACAGACAATCCCTAGGAGGAACCCATGGCCCGCAGTAGAACAGCACGCTCTCAGTCCCGACTGAAGCCAGATTCGGTGATGGCCGAGTGGGAGCGTGAGCTCCTAGCCCAGAGCACTCCGGTCGAGCGAAGGCTTCGAACCCTGAGCTCCAGGCTCCGGGCTAGCAACAGCTCGATCCCCTTCATTCCCACTGGAAAGCGGGGCAAGACTGCGAAGGATGCCGAGAGGCAGCGCAGCAGGGCTGAGTCCCACAAGCAGGGCAAGCTCACAGCCACAGGCAAGC
>Ga0265798_10003433_pt1 | contig 22527 bp, 17 predicted proteins | sample P3T30metagenome_FD_192430 | JGI IMG/M metagenome (GOLD analysis project Ga0265798, IMG submission 192430) | Plant litter microbial communities from East Loma Ridge, Irvine, California - P3 T30 | ecosystem: Environmental > Terrestrial > Plant litter > Unclassified | place: USA: California... | reverse complement strand
ATCCATTCGAGGCCTAGTTTGTCGTTCGTCCATCCATTGTCGCTAACAGCGATTCTCCAGGTTGTTGGGATACTAGTGTTATACCAGGTCGATAGGTGAAGCTTGCCGTCAAAGATGATGAATGGAGCGATTGCCCATCCTCTTGCATTAACTGCCTCGATCGCAGTAACCCACTTCCGGTTCCCCGGCTGTTTTATCCTTGGCCTACCCTTCCTATCTGATGATGTAATCACTTTTGAAGTTGAGATGACACCCATCTGGAAGCCAGTCTCGTCGAAGTTGAAGATGTCCTCTTCCGCAACGCCGTACTTTGCGATGGTGTCTCCCACCAGTTTGAACCATAAGCTGATTAGCTTTGGATTCTCAACTTCTGCTCTTTGGATATCGAACTTCCGATTATATACATTTGAGAGCTCTGGATGGCGTTTTACAAAGTTGGCGACCCATTTTGTACCGACTGTTTGAGGGTAGGCTGGATTTTTGGTATGAAGCATTATGTTGGCCATCTCTTCAACAATTGCGCGCTGGGGAGGGAATCCGTCGGCAGATAGCTGAAGGACCTTTCGAAGAAGGACTTGCTCTTCGTTATTAGTGAATTTTCGTGAGTTAGGTGTGGTTTCTTTGCGTGAGAGGACCCCAAGGTGTCGTCCGCGGAAGGTTTCAAAGGGAACGTCGTATGCGTTAGCTGCAGCTCGAAGGGATGAAATTTGGTTGCTAGTATAAGCTTGAAGGGCTAAAGAAATACGCCCTTCTGTTTCAGAGGGCATTATAACCAGACTTTGTTGTGTAATAAGAAGAAGAAGGTATGAGACGCGTCACGCGCGCGTTTTGACCGGCTCGCTTGCCTGACCGGCTCGCTTGCCAAGTACGTTACTGACCGATCAGGCAGTCGCAGTAGAGCCACTGTAAGATCTGCCGATGGCAAATCCACCTGCTCACACTCAACATATCTACGCACCCAAAGCATGCTTCGCACCACCCACCCTCAATCGTGTCTCTTGCTGGGAAAGATGGCCATCCAAGTTTGGTGTCCCACTGGGCTCGTGGTCACCTTCCCATCCATCTCGAGGACATAAGTTACGGCTCACTGATCACCCGAGCCGCGTACTCCTTTAAATTTACGTCGTTCATCATGCTATGCTGCATGTTTCGCCGCTTCTGCACATTCAGTTGCAAAAATCTCATCGAACTAGACCTTCGTCGCCGGATAGAGAGCCCGACATTGCCGGCTGGACAAATCGTGTGGTCCGCTACACACTGCGAACTTAGGACTGTCTGCCTGGAATTCGCTGTGACGGTGGCCTGGCTGGGCGCACTTACTGCATAGCTGCGGTCTCGTGCACGAGAATGCTTTATGGCCGAGCCCCAAGCACTTGAAGCGCTGCGTTGGCCCATGGCTGGGCTCGAACACTCGGGCGAAGGCCGATTCTCAGTCCACGTCAAAGTATTGTCCTTCTAGAAACCGCGCTGCGTCGGCGCGTTTAGTCACGTACACTACCATAGACCCGTAAGCCTTCGGCGAGTCCTTCCGGCTGAGCCATGACAGTTTGGTAATCTTCACGTCATTCTCCTTTTCTAGCATCTCCACCACGCCGGCTCGCACTTCACCGTTCTCGTCCAGTACTGCTGTTCTGCATTTGTTATCAACCTTAGTTGGGTACACTGGTCGCGTAAGACCCGCGACCCCAGCGCTTTAGTCTTCTCTGCCACTCCCTTGACACAAGCGAGCTCGCTCTCGTCCTGGTAGGTGATGCGGATGCGGGCAATATTTCGAGGGTCTCTCGTCACTGCCACGCAGCGCCGACCGCTTCCCACTTCTCCCTCCCGCATTCCTTTCTCGATCTCCTGACTGATGTTACCAGCGTTCGGCGCAGCCCTGTCCGCCTCTTCCACGTTGGACACGTCCACTGTACAGTACAGAGTATCGGTCAAGGTCGACGGGGCAGTCTGATCGGAGAGCGTCCTCAAGTTACTAGGGTGGCTGCCTGGCGGAGTACGCGCGACGTCGGCATACGATGGGTTCGGGCTTGACAGCTGAACGCTGGACAGCTGCATATCGAGGATCGCCGTGACCTGCTCCTGAACGATGGTGTTGACCTGCTGCTGGACAATAGTGGTGACTTGCTCTTTGACTATACTGGTGACTTGCTGCTGAATGATGGCGGCGACATTCTCGTCGACAGAATTTTTGAACTCACGCTGCACGATGCTCTTGACTTCCCGGCGCACTACCTCACTCACCTGTTGTTGTACCGTCCTCGTCACTTCCTCCCGAATGACATTCACGATTTCACGCTGAACAGTAACCTTCAGTCGCTCTTGCACGGCGTGGCTCAGCTCTTCCGATATGGTCGCTCTGATTTGTTTCATGTCCGATCTGTCGGCGATAGCCTCTTGCACAAGCGCAAAGCGCTCGTCGACGGATTCGCGGACGCCAGCGACGGCCTTCAGGATCGTGTTCAGCTGAGCCTCTTGAGTCCCGCTACTCCTCGCCGTTGTTTGCCTCGAAGCCTCCTCTTTTGTCAAAATACCCCGATGCAACCTCCTATAGTCGACCTCTGTGCGTGAGACGCGCGACCGGCTTGGACGCGACGTCCCTGACGGCGGTCGTCGTCGGGGTGCGACGGTGGGCGCGCAACGGCGGCCATTGAAAGGTATGCCAGACAGGCACGATAATCACTTGATAAACGTCTTTTCTGACTCGTGCGTGCTCGGTGAGATTGCCTGTTGTGCTTCACTGATCGTTCTCTCTTCTACGCCTACATGCGTATTCAGTGGTCTGGTCAGTACGTGTTCGTAACATCATATTTGAGAAACATGCAGCTCACGAAATAAGACCGGTCAGAAGACTGTTAGGTCGGTGTTTTTGCATTCCAGGAAACCGTGCTCGCAATGGTCTGTAAAGCGGGATCGACATATTCGCGGAAATGCTAGCAGCGGCATAGTACCAACAGTAAATGACTAAGTCGTGACAAGGGTGCTTTGCACGGTCTGCGGGGCGCTCGCCATTGTGCTTTGCATGCCCCAATCGTCGGAGTTAACACCGGGGTAGACATCGGACGCAATCCCGTCTCCGCTCCGTTGTACTATAGCACGGAAACGGATGCACGGTCTGCTTGACTTTTGTGCATATCTGGCACTTACCCGATTGATTACTTGAGAGTGGAAGATAAAAATGACATCGCTGTGCCGCGTCGCCCGCTTTGGGTGCACTTTTCGGGTTCTACATAGCGGGGTTAAGTTCTTCGTAAGCGAGTGTCGGGAGGCAACCCTGACAGGTCGCCACCCTTCCTCTAGTTTGCGTCCGTCGCTGAATGAACAGACATTCTGAGTACCAATAGTGTGACTGATTTATCTGTAGTTTTTCAGGCGCACAGACTTGGAACATATCGACTGCTATGGCCGCACCGATCGCCAGACTTGTGTGTACGGTAGATATAGGGGAGTCCTTACTAACCAGACGGGAATGCAGAACTGGCGCGCTAAGCAATACATGCACCCCAAGCGTGCAGGCGCCTCGGCCCTATGTGACGTGTTGATGAGGTTGACTTACAGGCTACTGGAACGATACAAGCGAAATGTGCTCTTGCGTCAGGTCCGGGCCGAGGGCGCTATCTTATTGGGATAATCGCTTGCTGCTTCCACGAAATAGTAAAACTATATTCATAACAACCAAAGCCGCACCGTATAACAAGCTGCGATTTGTTGATTGAGGAGTCGACAGGATTTATTGACGCTGAAGGGTCCGCTCAACAACCCTTGTCTGTGGAAACTGTCGACATGCCACCTTGCGGTCACTGCAAACGTCTGAACAGCTCATGCGATGTCGACATTCGATCGGGCCGGTGTCGTAGCTGCTTTCGCCGTGGGCTCGAGTGTGATCTTCTACTCACGCAGGGAGAGTGGTCGCGCCTAAAAAGAGAAAAAGCGGACTTGGAGCAGGCGCTAAACAGGAACGAAGTCAAGAAGCAGTCGGCAGTCATGGAGATATTACGGCTACGGAAGAAGCTTGAAAAGTCAACAGCACAGAAAGCAAAGATTCTGGAGCAACGATTAGCTGCTGCAACTGAGACAAAAGATACTTTGGAGGATGTTCCGGTACTTGGCCACACGTTCTTCCCATCTCCGATAGAGTCCAACGAGGAGAAGATGTGCCCACGTGAATGGGCTCTTCTGGAGCATCTACCGGTCCAGTATTGGGCTCCTCCGTGTGTTTCCTTTGAGTTTGAAGATGAGACGGTCTTCGGCGGATTTGACGGTGCTTGAGGCAACAAGGTGAGTGTTACACTGTAGCCCTTCGCTCGATTGCTAAATCATTGGCAACCCTGGCTTACATGATAGCATCCAGATCACCACCAGATCGCTGGCCTATCAGGCGGGAAGATGGCCATAGTCAAACGCAAAAGATCCTGACTGGCTCTGCATCAGAATATGCGACGATTACCGAGCGCGACCCTTCAAATCTTTGTTGTGTGTTGGGTTGTCTCGTGTTCTTGGTCACGGGTGATATCATCCCAGCCGGCTCGGCCTCCTCGGCACTGTCGGATTACTATTGGGGACGAATATTGGCAAGACTCAAGGTCTAAGACGAACAGACGAATGCTAGGGAAGAAACTCTTCTAGAGATGTTTGGAATTTGAAGCTTTTTGGATCCGAAGAGTGTCTGCAGCGTGGCACGGAGATGTTGTGCACGATAAAACGGTAGTTTGAGTCAGTTCACATGGAGTCGTTGGTAATGTGCCCTCCTCTCCACTGTTCCGCCCACCATACGTTCTCTGTAGCCTTCAAAACGGGGTGAACATTCTCCTCCCAAATTTCCAGAAAACTGTTTGCCCGAGTGATGTCCGGATCATCTGCAGGTGAGCCTCTATGAACAGAGATTTGACTATCATGAAGGCCACACAGGTGCCCGGCAAAGATCATAGTGTAGAAAAGTCTGTTAGGGTCGACTGCGCGTGCAATGAACTCCTTAACCTCGTCTTGCTCTTGAAGGCACTTTGCAAGGGACATAACGTCCGTTGCTTGCCCTATCCGACTCCATTCGATATAGATCGTGAATGCGGAGTACTTACGATGACAGCGTTAGCACGCGTTGCGGTCAGTGGATGATAGTGCTCACAATCGTCTGGAAGAAAGCGTCTGGACCGTGCTCTCGAACGTCACCGTGGCTCAGACAAGCTTCCATCTCCCAGGTCGAGAGCCTCTATTCATGATCAACACATAGTACACCGGCACAGAGCCACTGAACTTACTATTAACGCTGGCAAATCTTGCTGCAATGTCATTGGATCGTACTCAAAGGGTGAGAGGGGTGCTTCGACGTCTTCCTTAGTGAGATGCATGTTCTTAGGTCAACCAAGTGAGGACCTGATGAGCAATGTGTAGGCGTTGTGGTGGCTGGTACGTGCTCGTATAGTTTCAGGAAGTCTGTGTAAAAGAACAGATAATGACTGCTGTCGGAAGCCGGCGCACAGCGTGCCGCGTACAGACGCATCCATAGCTGACCATGCGCCATCCGAGTATTTCTGTGCAGCTTCGAGCCGACTCGCCCGATTTCTACAGCCTGAAAGCCTGCGGATGACCATGGAACTTCGCGGCGGCCTTCCAACAAGTTTCTGGCTGCAGGCGTTGTAGAGACGTGATCTTTCACCAATCATTGGCCACGCTATGGATCTCAAGTGCAATGAACCCTGGAGCTGCATATTCAAGAATGCTAGGAATTGGCTTCCTGGAGGTGAGACGTATCTTAGGAGCAAGCTGTAGAAATGCACCCTTTCCGCACCAAGTCACGATAAGAGTGATGCAATAGTGAGGAAGCTGTCTCGCGGCACTATCCGTGACTAGCGAGCTCTGTTCATGCTTGTGGTTTGAGCTACCCGCAGAAACAGCAATGACGTTTTGCAACAGGCAGTAAGGCGGTGCTTCGATTAGTCCAGGAATTTTTGTCATAGCTCGCGCGGGGTCACACTTCGGCATAGAATCAGAACTGAGGGTTAACCTTGGGAAATTAATGAGCAAGTAGGATTTGATCACCAAAACAATACAGGATTCGATTGAGAAAGGGCGTGGCTTATGGAAATGATGTTGGTCCCCTGCGCATCGCTCGTAGTCCTATCACGTATGTGTCCGAGTCGAATTCGTGCCTCCGCCCACTCATGTACCATTCCTACCAATCTCATAAGTCGGCTCCAATCTCTCATGCGGCTCCTTTCGACAAGACGAAAGAGGCCTCGTAAGTAACGCATCGATGACGCATGGACTAGCTGATACGTTTTCCTAATCGCAAAGGGTTCCACGCATTTTCCTACGCATCACTTAGGTCGATTCCTCTGTGTCGATCGGCTTCGATCATTCACCGTGAGATTGATCTTATAACGTTCTTTGCCGTCAAGATAAGAAGCGAAGGTAAAGTAACTCCCGGAGCTCCGATATACTTAATAGCTATCAGCTACTCTTGTCTTCCGCTTATTTTCTTGAACGCCGTAGTCCACTCACTTTGTAAGTACTTTCGAGGGTAAACTAGTACCGAGGGTAAAGCCGGTCTCGTCGACGTTAAGAATCGCGTCAGAAGGATAGGGATTCTCGAGGAAAAGGTCGGTTTGAGTGTCAAGATAGCTGTTTTTAACCGGATACTTAACTCCTTCAGAGCAGTTCGCGTCTAGGGCTCGGAATAGACTACCTTTAGTTCAGGGCATCGTTTCCGGAACCTATCGATCTACCGTCCATTAATAGGAGGGCAGGAAGTCGGAGTCGAGCTTGAGCGGGAGCGGGAAAGTCGGATTTCTTCGGTAAGATCTTTCGTTAAAGGAAGGGTGATAGGGCAGCCCGACTTCGATAGTCAGGCGCTTGTTTCAGAAGGCCTCTTCTTCGGCAATCGAGAGCATCTTTTGCGATTCATGCGATTTAGAGCGGGGAGTTCGAGTCGAGTACCGAGAGGTAAGTGTACTACGAGAGATATTAAACGCATAGGCGCTCGTTCGAATCGAGGTATACTCGCTACTACGAAAAACCGTCAGGGCGGTATTAAACTTTTCTTCAGAATAGCTAGACATGATAGAGGAGAAAGTCGAAGCGTCGCGTGTAATTTCGATTATTACGCGAAACCAGTAACTTACGTGGAAGTGGCCCGCTTCCCCTACAATGATGTCAGTAACAGCCTGCGTTGATCCGTAAGGGAGCTACACCAGGGCAATGGAATATCAAATCAAGGGCTTGATTCTTCCCAAGCTCAAGCAATCAAACACGGGCTCTACGCTTGGGCTTAATTGATTGTGCACCAGTCTGCTTACAGCGCTCATCCGCATGCAAACATAGGCTCCAGGATCCGGCAGCCCCACTCAGCAATCCCATCGACCTGCTTGACATCCCTCATCCATTCCATCATCAGCACCACTGTGCGCTTCATATCATCTTGGTTGACCTGGTGCTCGCAGATCTGCCGCAAAATGCGATCTTCCCACGTCATACGTAAAATCAGTGATATACCCAAAGCGTTCTGCGTCCAGCTGAACAAGTGCGGAATCAGCCTCTTCTTATTCTTCGGCGAGGCCATGAAGAGCGGCCACATGCAGCAGCTCCGGATAGCGATGGCGCAACACTCTGCGTCGTCCGCCGTCATGAGGTCGGGGAAGTGTAGGGTCTTGTAGATAAAAGGACGGAACATCATGAAGCGGGCGTAGTAGAAGCGAGTGCGCAATTGTGCTTCGGCGATATCCAGATTATCCATGTGGTTAGTGGAGATGAGGCCTTGATGGGAGGAGGAAGAAGACTCGTTGCGCAGGTGGCTGATTGGATTGAGGTTTGGATTGCCAAGAATGTCACTGTCGAGCCATTGGAGGGTCTGGGGAAGAAGAGAGCGCCATGAATCGAGCTGGCATGCCAATTCGCGGATGATGCGAGCGGGCGGGCCTCCGTAGTCGTCTGAAGTCTTCGATTGACCGGATGTGGCTGTGGCTGGGTCAGTTGCGACGTTGCGTGGCGGTGTTTGGGAAGATATACACTCATAAATGGCGGTGTTTATGCGGGTGATCAGCCGCTTCAGTGCTATCATGGCGAGAAAGTAATACTGGAATCGAAGTCCTTGCGAATCCTGGATCTTGTGGAAAGAAGGTAGTGGCACATCGTCCTCGAGCATGCCTACACTGGTCCCGGGCAAATCAAGGTCCATGTGGTACAAGTCCTCGTTTAGGACGCACGTCCAGTACGCTCGTGCGATCATGTCACCGCTTTGTGACTGCCAGTCAATGTTCGTGTAACGAATTAGAGCATGCATTGACGTGGATGCCGTGGCTGTGCAGCGGTAAAAATCCAAATGCCGAGAACTGGCTTCGTAGTATGCTGCTTGGAGTAGCAAAATCTGCACGTCTTCTATCGTACACGTACCCATGCAAAACCCCAGCCTTCGTCTCGCTTCATTGAATATCTCGAGGCCAGGCGGTCTTTCTGCTGTCCCGCCTCTGAAACCGCTCGGCACGCCATTTTGATTGGAGATTGCGTTGCCGAAAGCGCCTTCGATGGCCAGCTGTCCAAGTGCATAAACTAGAAGCGCGATGATACTCTCCGGGTCGCCGTCTGCATAACCTTGTCGTGAGAGGCGTTTAACCACTTCATTTGTGAACACGTCATAGTTCAGAATAGGGCTGATGACGTTGAATGTGTTGAAATACGCCTCCGTGTAATGCTGGACTTGTTGGATTGGTATTGTCGGGAAGGCACATCGTTTCGGGTAATTCTTTGATGATGATGATGATGGGTCATCTAGTTGATGAACTGGTAGTCCAGGGTCCGTCGGCAAAGTAAGAGGAAGTTTCTTCATTTCGTGCCTGATGAACCAGGGCGTGCCTTCCTGGAGAATCTGTTGCAAATCTGAGGCTGCATGTATGCCCGAATTGGTGAGGTAGGTGTATACCCTTGGCCATGAAAATACCTTATGCGGTGCCGTCAGATGTCGATAAAACCGGTGTAAATCTGATGGAAAGTCATGGTCGAGCTTTGAGTCCGCGTCCGCGATTTGTGCGGAGGATCCTGGGGACGAACGTGTAGCTAACGCTCTTGTCGTCTTGTCCGACGTCGAGGCATTACTTTGATCAATCGCAAGAATGTCAAACTTTTTTTCCAGACTGGTGAGCGTATGCAAAATGTAGGCGATTGTCATATCCTTCCTACAATGAACGTCAACATGTGAGGAACGAGAAGCGTACTCCTTAGCCCCCAGAGACTAGCCGGGGAGACATACTTTATTGGCAAGAGCTCTCGATATGAGCACTCTACATCCAACTTGTGGCAAAGACTACCTAAAATGCATGTCAATGATGCCTGACATGATTGCGCATACAGCGGCAGCTTACACTTCGGCTTCTGCTCATCACATTTGCTTTTCCTGGGAAGGACGTTACTAAACGCACAAGACCAACGAGGTTGTCCGGCCACATGACGCCTAGCTTCAGGGTCCTCGTACCGATCCCGACATCTCTGACATGCCCGTGTTGCGATTGCAGTCCTTTTTCGGGGAGACGAATCGACGACAGCACCTGCGAGCTTCCCAAAAGAGTCCATTCCGTTTTCCTGTGGCGGTTTCTGTCAGCCACTTCCTCGTCGCTTCGAATGAGGAAGCCTAGTGATGTAGAGATACATTGTGCCAACCAGCAGGGAAGTGAGGGGCAGGGCGAAGGCTAGGCAAGGGCTGTCGGTACGATTTTCGATCACTGTAGCGAAAGGACCAGCGAGCGTGAAGGAGCGAAGTATAGACAACTTCTTACCTGCGAGATATGTATCGCAGCCGCAGGAGATTTAGCGCGCTTCTAGGCCGGGTAATATTAATTCGTTCGCGCAAGCAAATTGCTAAAGTGTGGGGTGTGTATGAGGAGGGGGAGGGACGATGGCGGCGGGCGCAATCGAGACAACTGCGGGGGCTCGAGGGCGGCTGCCGGCAAAAGGCTGTGCCATGCTATGGCTGCACCTGGGGGCGGTGTTAAGTGTCAGAGAACCTTGTGACTATGTGGCCTGAGCAGACAACAACGCCCCACGCACGCGTGTGTCCCAGCTATTTCTCATGTACTTCCTCGGTGGATGCCCAAACAATAGGTTACCAGTCCGCCCCTTCCTTTAATTGGAGGATGACTTACTTTTGCGCTTCGCTGCTCGTAGCCAAAGAGTAAATCGACCTCAGACGATCTTTGGGACGTACTGAGGGCCCGTTGTCATTGAATTGGAAAGTGCCTCGAGATTTTTACTCAGCGTAGTTGCCACGTCCAGATAGCTTTCGCGAAGCTGTCCAGGTTGCGTGGTTCCCCGCGTTTTCGGCTGTCTGTCTCGTGAAGAAAGTGCGAGGGAGAGCTGAGAGTGCACAAGATCTTGCGGTTCCCAGTCACCGTATACTACATACAGCAGAAATGAGTGCGCCACAGGACAGGTAGAAACGCAATGAGCCGTCGTCGGTATTACATAGCGTCATCCCGTGACGACTTCTCACCTATCGACAATGCCTGACCTGGCCGACATGGCCAACCATCTAGCCGTGCAGCCGTCGAAAAGATTTCGATACGATATGACAAAGCCCCCGCGCTCCCACGCGCCAAAGGGCAACACGCCTCCACAGCCGCGGACACGGCCGCCAGCGCCGACTCGACCACTCCATCTAGAAGGTGATGAGCGAAACGCTAGTAGAAATCGAAGTCATCTAAGCGCCGTGAGAGCGTTGGAAAAATAGATATCATACGCGGCGTTCGGCATCCCTTCGAACGTCTGGCAGTGCAGTGCTCCTTAGCACACAACCCACCGAAACAGATTCTAGCACGTGGGCGACGCCTGCACGCTTGTACTCAAGTACATGTGATAATTCAACAAGCGCCAAAGATAGAGCACTTGGTAATTGATGCCACCAATGCAGCGTTGAATTTAGGCACTGGCCGTTCCTGGAACGAACTACTGCGCACCCCACGAGAGTGATGATTGAGTCAGCTCCACATTTCCAGCCCTAGCCGAGGCGTAACGGTCTTGTCACAACTAATCTTATCGTAGCAGAGCTTACGCTTGGCATCACATGTGTAATTTGGCCTTTAGCGCACGTCGCTCTCCACAACTCGAACCGTATCACACCTGACCATACTTCCTACCTTGGAGTTGAACAAAGTACCAGTCATTTGGACTAGCTACATGGCTACGAAGCACTTCCTTTGTAGCAACATTAAATCCAGATGCCTGAAGAAGATGCTGCAGACGTGTTGCATCAGATCCGCGCCGGGGAAGACGATGAAGCAATACCGGCCGTCTTCCACGGTCGCGTATCTCATTTAAGTGGAGAAACCCGGTTGTCATCACAACAAGATGACACTGGGCCACAGAAGAATGGCCAAAGTTCGAAAGACACGAGCTTCAGTACCGGAGATACCCCTACAAGATCCGCTCGAGCAAAGCCTCAGGTATTCCCTGTACCTCAGGGGACAAGCTTTGAGGACGCTGCACTCTTACTTCGAGGGAATAGGGATTCCTCAGCTTTGCTGGACATAGGGCAAAACGTCCGAACATCTCGAGCCGAGCGATCTAGACCCCCTGAGTCTGCAGCTTTCCGGCATTCCTTCGAAGTTCCAACGACGCAAGCCGTGAGACCTTTGCGCGACAAGACCGCCGGTCCGCTGCTTCCTGACATCGCTTCACTCTTGAATTCGGATACCCCCTGGTTCGGGTCAGAATCGATGATTGCGAGGCTGGAACTTCCGAACGCAGAACACTTCGATCAGGCTTTTTCTACATTCATCAGGTGCACCGGAAAACTGTTCCCAGTGCTTACACGGAATCAACAACACGAAATGGCCTCCCAAATCACAGCCAGAAAATTCCACCTACTATCCAAGCCTGCGCTGTGTCTCCTGTGCAGCACCTGCGCTATTTCAGCCCAATACTTTAGCGACAAATCCTCTCGAGAGAAAGCAGAGAAGTACTACGATGTTGCGAGGCATCTTTTTGACGCTTGTGTGACAGCAGCTCCAATGGCAGCAATACAGGCGTGCACTATGCTCGCAATGTACAACATCAACCGGAAAGCGATCCTAGCACTGACATATGTTGGTGAGTCTAAGTGGCAATCTCAAGCTTCATGCATATTGCTCACTGACCCCATGCGAGACCTTGCTTTATCGATGGCAGACAGGCAAGGCTTTGGACAAAGACGCCAGGCTTCATCGTCTACCGGATGTATCCATGACGAAGACGGCCACAAAGTCTGGAGGACTCTGGTTTGTATCAAAGGGTTGGTCTTGGTGTGAGTATATGCATTGGGCGACGCTGATGTACCGTAGATGGCTGTTGCCTGATTTACCAAATGGACCGGCCTCCAGTGCTCGCTCTCCCATACACCTGCTCGAGGTGAGTGGCATTGGAAAATGGCAACTTTGGCGACTGTACTAACACAACTCTTCATAGCTGGAGCCCGCAGAAGAAAGTATCACGATCTACGAGACTATACAAGTGCATCTGGCAAGGCTCTCAAGCATCAAAGCTCGTACCCTGAAATGCTCTCCGTCATCGGGTCTGTTCAGTATGCGCTCACTGAGAGAGACACGGGGCAGTCTGCAGAAGTGGAGTGACAATCTTTCCCAAAATTGTCGCCTTCGTCTCTCCGCTGACGAAGGGGTCGATCCGGAATCTGACATAGCAGTATGCTATATGGTACGTAAACACTCAGATTCTGGCACGAGACTAGCACCGGTACTAACCCAGACTTGCAGCACATTTTTTACAATGGCACCCTCATGTTATTGCAGCGACAAGTCATGTCATATCTCATGGAATTCAGAAGGATGGAAGATCTCTGGATGGATGGCCAGCTACTCGACTGGCTGAAGTACGTCGAGGAAGGCTTTGCCGCTGCCCGCAGCTCGATATCACTTGTCACCCTACTTGTTCAGAAAGGTGGCTTGGTGAAGTCTTGCTGGCTCTGCATGTAAGACCCCCAATTCTTTGCCCGTCAGCACATACTAATACTGAGACGAGCTTCCAATCTTATACTGCCGCCACCTTTTTAATGTATGAGACTGCACAATGTCTTCTAGGAGGTCTACCGAAGAACTATGCGCTAGCCAGTTTCAGTATCGCGAAAGAAGCGCTACAGGCTCTTTCCGCTTGTGCAACGTGCGATGATGTTGCGCACAGACTTTGGTCGCTGTTGACGTTTTACGATCGACTTCTTTCAGCGGAGTTGAATGTGCCGGGTGGCGACGGCCATTCTTCTGCTATGTTTTGGGGGCTTTCACACGCCGCAGACCACTCCCACATTCCGTTGGGCTATCTGCTGAGGCGGCACGATGGCGAATCCGACCTCTGCAGAGCTGGACGGGACCTGCTAAAATTACTGTGCGATCCAACGGACGGCGCGAAAGTCCTTGACGCCAAAAGAGGGTGTTCGACTCCGCTATGGTCAGAATACAAAGGGACATTGGAAGAACTCAGTCTTGGTTGTCATCTCGAATGGGTTACCAATGAGGTTGAGAGCCCCTAGTAACCAAGCAACATGCAGCTTGCGCATGTTGCTGTCACTTTCTTCACCATAGACCAGATGCGTTTTAGGGTGGTTCGATGTGAGAGATATTTCACTGCAAGCCTGTCAGAGAGCGAAATATATCACAGCGTCGTTCCTAGCTTAGCTAATATGACTCGTAGGGGGCAAGTTGACCTCACCCCGAAAACGCAAAGCGGCTTCTCCTCGAAGGAGCATGTTACGGCTGGACAGAGTCCGTCGGCCGCCATCGCGACGAGCGGATCCAAAATGTCTTCACGCTCACCCTTCGATCTATCGGAAGATGTTCGCTCTTGACAAGATCGCCGACTCGACTCAACTCGGCCGTTGGACTACGAAAGTTTTCTACCCCAACGAACCGGCCAGAGACCAATTAAGAGTCGGGCTCTTGCCACCGTCGGCTGAGCAAAGATACTCTGGATTTGGTCTCCTCGCAGTCGTGTTCAGGGTTGCACACAAACAAACAATTTCACAACTTAACAAGGAGGTCCTCTGTTTTGGCAAGTAAACAAGGCTGTTGGTAGTCACAAACAAACAAGGGTGATCTTCGCAAGGCTTGTAAGCCTTGTTGAATTTGTGAGTGAATAGTCACGTGACCAGAAAATGGGCTGATTTCCCCCAGATTTTGAAACCTTATCAGCTGTATAGACCCATTTCAGCCCTATTTCCCACACGGAAGAGCGCGGCAAACGTTTATCTGCGCGCGGCCCGCGCTCTCCCGCGTCTATCCCGCGTCTTTAGCCCAATTTGGACGCCCGCCGCACACCTCCGGGGCCGACTTTCAGACTCCTGAGACTTCTCGGATTTTCTGACTTTTTCACCAATCTACCTTCCACCAACCCCAACCATGGCCTCCGACATCTCCAACTGGCTATCTACAACTACTACATCGGTGCTTCAAGTCCCTACTGAGATACAGCGAACAAACGACTTCCCAAGCAACCGCACAACCGCTTCAATCGAACCGACTTTCGTACCTGAGGACCTAGAAGGCGCCGACTGGAATCGTCTACAGGGCTTCGAACGGCAGCCTCCAAAGCTAAAGAAACACAGGCCCTACACAAGCTGGATCTACTCTGGGGATAGCGCTTGTACAAACCTAGTGATGGTCTCGAATACTGGATCTGCCGGCTCTGTCATATCTAATGTATCTGCTCCAGCCTTTCTATGTAAGACTACAAGTCAAGTAGGGCTGGAAAGTAAATGTATACTGCCGTGCGGGAGGCTAGGGTAGGACAGAAACTTAAAAACATAGAGACATGGTACGGGACGCGAGTAATGAAGAGACAGATTGCGGGCGTATTTGAAAAGATATAGGTACAACACAAAAGTCGAAGAGGAGGACCGGCATAAGCGTTCGGAACGTGTTTCGAGCGCAGAGGAGCAGAAAGTGGAATCGAGTCGTTTGAAGAGTCGAGTTGTTTGGTTGTACTATCTCGCTTCACGCTTCACACTTAGCGATGTGACTCTCTGCGTGTTCAAGACAAACACCGCCCTGGCGACGAACAGCTTGTTCAGGTCGCCCACTGCAGACTTCCCGAAAACAGCGGGCAACCCTTCAATCACAAGTCCCCAAAACCCACCAATCGGCGCCGAAACAGCTCATACTCCTCACGGCCATCCCCATCACCTCCGTCTCGCAAGCACTTGGTCGACTGATAGCTCCCATACCTCGAAGCCGGCAGGCTCTCCGAGGTGTTGCTGATAAAGTCGCTTTTGAACCTTTGGAAATAGGCGGCGATCGTGTCGAGGTCTTCAGCCCATTGTTTGGCCATGGTGGTAATACTCTCGGCGCGTTGGAGCTCAGCGGAGTAGCTCCGTAGCCTTCCTGTCGGGACTTCCGGGATGTCGTTACCTTCGTAAGTGGGTGAGTGGCCGTAGGCAGGCGTCAATATGTGATCTGGATCCATCCAAGGGAAAGCCAAAACGTAGAACTGAACGAACTTGGCTACAAAGATGCCATATGCCGCTAAAGCATTGACGGTCAGCGAGGATTCCTCACGCGCGTCTGAGGCAAGGTCCAGGATTGCTTTTGCGGCGCCGAAACATTCCCGAGCGCTACTTTTCCAGAACGCGGGTGGTGCATCTGTTGCTAGGAAAGCATGCTGCGGCGCCGGAAGGGGACCTTCGGGCTGCCGACAACGCAGTGGGAGGAACGGGAGGAACTCCCAGCGAGGAACACGAGACAAAGAAGCCTGGCGATGTGCATATTGAAGTAATGCGCAGCGGTCGATTCTCTCGAATGGGCGGAGGTATTCAGTCGATTAAGCCGCGAGCGACCTCCGAGGCTCTTGCTCATGACCAGGACTTGACGTAGTAAAGAGTTCCAGTTAGAATCCTGAGACCATGGCGGAAGTGTCTCGGCACTGGAAGTATCAGTAAAGAGGTGCTCGCGGTAAGATGTACAGCACGCACCTTCGTCGCTGTATCTGCCCTCGGAGATGCACACGGCCGAGTATACTGAGCGAGTGTACATAGTGACCGAATATGTTATCACCTTGCCCGCCAGGATGAGCAGATGTTGGACCTGTCGAAAATGAGTGCACAGAAGCTGTCATACGGAATGGAGACGTCGAGAGCAGACCGTATGAGTCCGTTGACATTTGACGGCAGTGGTAGTCAGGTTGTTGCAACATGTTGTCAATCTGTAACGATTCATCCAAATAGGTCAAGAGACTTGGATATCGCATGAAATAGTCTTCTGTCGAGGGCAGACACGGCGAGTCTTTCGTATTCTGCAGCAACTTAGATCGGTGTTCCCCGAGGGAGAATTGCACGTCCAGCAGGTAACAGCTCCAGTATGTTTGTCTAGAGGTCTCCTCGTCTGTTTCGGCCGAAGACGGCTTATCGTATGACTCGGCGGTCTTGATGCGAACTCCCATCAGCTCGGCCTCGAAAGCCATCGCCACGGATACTGGTTGCGGTCCAGGCCTCTCGCGGTGTTTGTGGTCGATTCCGAGATCTTGTGAGATCGTAATGGCCTGTCTGAGTAAACATCGCGCTTTTGAACACTGACCGACAGACCACTCGTATGAGGCCATCATCAATCGACCTTGGACTGCATTCACACTCGGACCGTGGCCGTCGGTGTGGAGTGTCTTTAAGCGACGAGTCGCAAGGCTGGCAAAGTGTGCGGAAAGCTCCAAGCTGGTGTTCCAGTCATGCGCACGGAACGCAAGGAAATCCTTGAAGTTCGGTCCATAGTGGCGGATTGTCAGAGCTAGGAAAGGGAGAAGCAAGTGCAACGAATCGTCAGCCGGGTGTTGAGCTTGATCGATGGATTGACTGGAGTCACGGCGCATGGCATATGCACCGTTGAAGTGAGCCAGCGAATACATGAGTGTCGGCAAGTGGATGAATGGGAAGTCGACGCTGTAGTGCAAGTAGAAATTTCTGCCCAGCTCTTGCCAACCAGATTGCAACATTGTGCGTGCTTCGGTGATGAGGTGGTAGACCTCGTGCTCGGAGTCATCAAATCTTAATGATTCGGTAGTTCCATCGTAACTCGGAAGGCCATCTGAGATAATGGACGACTCGGTCAGTAGCTGCCCTCTGACACACGCGATGGTGATAAATCCAACTCGCCGTTGTGTAGAAGTGAGTGGTCCGGTGCCGCCACTCTCAACGTACTGATCAATCGCCCCTGACGTTCTTCAAGCGTTTTGATCTGATCTTGCGCACGCCTGAAGCGATACAGCAGCGATTCATACCTGGTCTTTTCTTGGTCATAAACGCGTTTTCTGGACATCCTGCTGCACGTGCCACGTGCAGGCTTCCGTCCATCACACTGGATAAGAGCGTCAGATCCCGGGTGTACGATTTTATGGCGATGAGGCGCGCGAGGCGAACCTTGGATTTCTTCTGGCGACAGCAAAAGCAGGCTACAGAAATTGGGGTACCGCGCCGTCTGCCCGTCACAGATTGCTTCATGGATGATATTATACCGCTCGAGAACGAACATGGAGGTTTGGTTTTGCAGACATCCATTTGGCTTGATGAGGATGGATCGATGCGCCCGCCTGCGAGAGACGGAGGCGGCCACATTGACCGCAGGCGGAGAGCGCAATGCCTGCATTAGTCATAGATACCCCTACCTATAGCGAAGGTTCGTCGTTCCGAGACTGGCCACCTGTTTCACGGGCTGACTTCATGCATGGCGGTACAGGATCGTACAAGATCAGCAGTGGCCCCGCAAGGACGTGGCGAAACCCGCTCGACGACTACAATGCAAAACACATACAGACTGTTCATACCGTAAAGTGGTCGACCGATGTTCCGACGCGATCTGGACCCAAGTCCTGTAGATTTGCAGAGACTGGTAGCACGTTGCGAGACCTAGCAGAGACCAAATAGCGAGTAAACACAAGATAGCAGATCACACCAGCTTAGCCGACACGAATCCTTGGATACATGGTCATTGAGGGGGTAGCAATCTAGACTTGCAGAGTCACTGTGCGCTGATAACTCCATTGGATGCATAGCTTGCTTCGTACGCCTCGCGTACTCCTGCATTCACCGACGTACGCCTCACGGCCTGCTTGTTTACCACCCTGCTGCGCCCCGCGGCAATCTAAAGGTTTCTTACAGGATCCCAAAATACTTTCTCACTATCGGACATTGGCTTTCTGCTTCCTACCTGAGGCGGATCGGAGTGGTGGCTGCGCCCGGGCGTAGCTCTGCACTCCATCGTCACAAGATGCTTTGTTTGCCACAAAAGCCAGTATATCACCCAATTCACATTACTGTCATCCGAAGTCGACTGGCCCATCTCAGAAATGGACCTGGCGCCCCTTGTCGCGGAGGCGAAGATTTCTTCGCATTCCTTCTGCAAAGCGGAGAGACTGATCTGTGCCGTGGTGAAGTTCGGACGGACCGAAATGTCATGCTGCAGCGACGGCAGCAATGCGAGGCGATTTGTACTGAGTCCATTCCAGCTTTGAAGGCATACTGCCTGGTGAGTTCATTAACGGAGGTGGCTGATATGGAGATCTCTCCGATGGCGACTCGTACTTTGACCTGACCCAACAAAAGCCCATCGTTATAATAGCCAGTGTCAAGCCCGATGGCCTTGCAAAACACGTCTTCGGGATCTGTAAGACGAATGGGCTGGGCAGTACCCTTGAGAGTCTTCGAAGCCATTCTAGTAAGCAAACAATAAAGCCACGCTTGGCGTCTCAGCGAGACTTCCGATCGAACGAGTGTTTGAGGTAAGAAGGGAGAGGATCGATCGGTGTCTTGTTGTGGCTGGCTATCTGACAAGGCACAAAGCACAGAATTCCCCGGAGCCCGGCATGCTGACAGTCTGAACCCACCATGCTAGTTTCACATGCAACCAACCCCGCCGCGGCTCATCCTGTCCGCCACCCTACTTTCGATGGCATGCCATCGCACCAAACCGTGCCTTTACTACTGCCGACGGCAAGTCGAGACTTCCACTCTGCAGTCCGTCATTTCGTACGAGTCATCTTCAAGGACCGGAAACAGCAACGGTCATCAAATCGATCGATTCAGCTTCACTTCAGCGCGGCCGAGGCCTTACTTGGCCAACCTATCAAATTTCACCCGCCCGAGTACCGAAGTCGGACATCTCGATGGGCAGACTAAAATCGAATACCGGCTGTCGCACGTGTCTCGCGCGCAAGAAAAAATGCGACGAGGTCTCACCGCAATGCGGCAACTGCAAGAGACTGGACATCGTCTGCGTGAGGCGGACAAACTTGTTGGAAGGCACGCCGACGGTCATCACGCCGACAAACTTGAAAGCCAGGATGCAAGGGCCGGTCTTGCCGATCTCGAATGGCTACCGGCCGTTAGCGAGCGATCTTGAGAGAATGGTTTCTCTGGGTAGCTCTCAAGTCTTCAACCCTCTCGTATCATGCACGGCTGGCACAGAGTTCGCGAGCGTGGACCTGCTAATCAATTTCTGTGCGGAAAATCTGTTGGTCAGAGAAGCGATCATGGCATTTTCTGTTTTCACTAAGGCACCGGCTGTCGTGGACCAGCACAAGGAAGCCTTGAAGAGCTATCAGGGCTGCATAGTCCGACTTAAGCAAACTCGGCTCGACAACCAGACCGACCCTACACAGAACTGCTTCATCCTCACGGCAATCTGCTTCCTGGGCCTGCTAGAGGTGAGTGAATGTTACGCACTCCGTCTCATCAGCTCTGGCTAACCGTGTGGAAGAGTCTTGGGTTTGGGGATTCTAGCAACGCTTTGATGCATTTTGCCATGTGTAAAGACTTACTTGTCCCGATGCTCGCCAGATCGAAATTTTCGCTCGACTCGAACCTGACGAAGCTGTGAAGGATGGTCGCGGAGTGTATCATGTTCAACGTTGCTACACTTTCACCATTCAGCGCAAGAGCTGGTCAGTCGATGCTCGATTGGGGCTCTTCGTTTGATCGGCTCTTCCCGGCCGATGAATCTGCTTCTTCGCCCTTCTTGGGAGGGCTACAGTCGGTCTACCGAGTGATGCTACGCGCCAACCTCCTACTCCATCGGACTACGAAAGCCAAGTCTGACTCTCTTGGAAGTGACGCTGATGCTCGCGAGTATCTAGAGCTCTGGCGTCAGCTTAACGCTCTGGAAAGCAAAATTCCGCATCTTTACCACGGACGTAACTTGAGTGCCGAACCCATCAAACTCTACAAGGGAAAGCACAGACTGGCCATACTCGCATTGCGTATCCAGCTGTGTAAGATAGCGAGGCCTGTGGCCTCTCCAACTGACACTGACATTCAAGGATACGTCTCAGAGGCTGCCATCATTCTCAAAACGCTGGACATCCGCGAGCGCGGCAATCCCGCTCTACGCTGGCCACTCACGATTCTCGCCTGCGCCGCCTGCGACGAGCGGGACTTTGTGTTGTTCGTGACGAAAATGCAAGAGATGCAGAACGTTGTGGATCCGGCGAATGGAGAGAAACTGTCGTCTGCACGAGCCGTCATGAGTCGGTACCACCAGTCCGACACCGGACTCGAGCGCATCCCGGGAAGCGATCCGAATCGCGATTGCAATCCAACGCAACGTATAGATCTTTTGCTTGAACCTTGGAAGCTACTTTCACACGACTCATCCTATTCTTGGCATTAGCGTCGCCTCTCTCTAACATTGCCCGGTCCTTGCCGACAAGCGTCACCACCATCTTCGATGAACGAGTCGGAACCGAGAAGGCGTTCATTTCTCCCACATGCTACTTCTGAGTAACTGATTTAAGGTCCACCCCAAGATGGAAGACTCTTAATGCGTACCGATGCACGTGTCCACAGACCCTACTGTTCTGAGAGAGCAATTAGTCATGCCAAGGCAGACCGTTGTTCACCCGTGACATCTCTCCTCCGCTCCTGCTTCCACTTAGACTCCATAAGCAATCGTTGATAACCTACATAAGAGATGCTGTTCAGAACCCCTAACTACTACATTCTCACAGATTGATTTAGGCAAAGGAAGAAGTCCTCAGCAATGAGAACGGTTCGTTGTAATCACCATCTTTAACACATAAGTTGAGTACGAGACTTCTATGGAAACTGGAATCTAATTCTGGTATATACTGAGACTCGTAGTTACTTAATCCCAGACTGAGCGGTCTTACTCGTACTCGCTCTGAGTATGAGCAGTGGTAATGACTGCAACGATGGAACCCCCCCCCCTTCACAAGTCTCCTTAGTATATAGAAGGGATAATTTCCTTAGATAGGAGCCTCGTGCTCAACTCATGTATCGAAGTCAGTGATTACAACGAACCGTATTCATTGTGCCAACCACTTCTTCCCTCGCCTCAGTCAACCCTTGGTTTGACCTCGGTTAAACCCAGCGGCATTCCACCTCCGTTACAACTTGCAGACTATAGGTAAGCAGTGCAGGCTCATGCTAATGTGAGCGCCTGCACTAGTCCGAGGATCGACAATCACCCGAACGTCTTGTTAAAATGCATGTGCGCTGCAAGTGGCGCTTCAGGAATCAGTTGGCTCCCAGTACGTGGGATCAAGAAGCAATTGTCGGAAGTCGGGGTGTGGGAACTTCATGTGAGGTCGGCTTTTTGCCCGGCGCCGATGGTCCTTGCCCACGCAGACAAGACAATGATCAGCCGCACCATGAGGCGCAAACCTGGATAAACACTAGGGCTGCAAGAAATAAGCTAGCTCTCACCATGCTTGTCATTCGTGACATTTGCGGGGAATAACCGCGACACAATACCCTTGGCGCGGGTAGGAACAGTAGCGCTCGGGGAACAGTGGCATCCGTGTCTTGCTACAGCGTTACCATCTGTATCTGATGTCTGGCATCTCGTGCTAACAGAAAGCTAGACACTCTTCACGGCTTCAGGTTCACAACTAGATGATGACATCAAATCAGCTTATGCAAGCGAGACACCCTAACCCCTGTACGAATGCGGAGTGGGGGTGTAGGAACAATAGCGCATGAAATCAGTGCCGAATTGACTTCGATTACCAATAGCTTATAGTAAGCCTCTTGCTGTATGGCGTCCCTGTATCCCTGTTCTATCTCGCCCACATAAAGTCATGGTTACCGCAACTTCAATTGAGACAAAAGTCTCCGTGGTGAGTAACCGTTACATCTGTACCACTCCGCGTATGGGGCCTGTCGGCGGCTCAATATATACCATGGTGTCGAGCGCAAGCGAGATAGCCATGCAGTATATAAGACGCTACTGTGAGCCAGGTAGCGAGCTCGGTAGCGAGCCCTAAGATCACAATTCTTCATAGCTGACGCTGGCAAAGGCTCCAAAACATGCATAAGCGTAAACGAGATTTGACTAGGATCCAGAACACTTGGGATGCGACATGATAAAGCCCGTCCCCATCCCACGCAAACGAGTAGGACACCCCCACGGCCGCGGACACGGCCTCTAACGCCGATTCGACATCGTGATTGAGCAAGGGAGGGAGTACATGCGTAAGGCAGATAAGCGTGCAGCAGGCTCTCTAGCTCCCGCATCTCGCTGCTTGCGTTGTGTCGCTTTCGAAAAGATAGCGAGCACAGCGCTAGTAGAG
>Ga0265798_10003432_pt1 | contig 22532 bp, 31 predicted proteins | sample P3T30metagenome_FD_192430 | JGI IMG/M metagenome (GOLD analysis project Ga0265798, IMG submission 192430) | Plant litter microbial communities from East Loma Ridge, Irvine, California - P3 T30 | ecosystem: Environmental > Terrestrial > Plant litter > Unclassified | place: USA: California... | reverse complement strand
CTACCGCCTATCCAGTTGTTGTAATCGTCTATGAGCTTAGCATTCCGCATGACCCGCTTTGCGTTATCGATGTCTGATATCAGCTCCATCCGGTTGAGTCGCCTCCTTCCTTACCGCCATGTAAGTCTCCGATAGCTACCAACCTTTGACGGAAAGTCAGTTCGCCATGACTTGAGCTTGGGGGAGGCGTGACCTCGACAGCTTTTTGGGAGCCTCCCAGAGAACGAGCTCCTAGAAATAGTACGAGCACACCGATGAGCGCCAGCGCCCATGTTGGTATACGTATAGGCATGTTGAATGTGTGTATACAAAGGAGCTCAACTATTGGTCTTGACTTGACTTGCCAATTCAATTCGTACCTTAATTCAACGTCATCCTTCAGAAGTGACCGTGGATCATCCACTCTTCTACATTTCTGCATAACATGAACGACCCTGTGGACGAGACCAAGCCCATCATATCGCATGAAGAGCAGCTCGCTCGAATCGAACGCCTTCCCGACTCGGACGCCCTCGCTGAATGTGTCGATATCGTTTACGCCGGGGATACCAATGACCGGGTATGGGCGAGGACCGTCATAGACACTGGACTACAAAGAGGGAAGGCACAAGCGACTGAGTTTGAGAGGAAGATATGTGGGGGCGATGGGGATCGAGAGTGGAACGAGAGCAGCGAAGAGGAGATAAAGAAAGCGCTGGATAAGATCGTGGGAATGGATGAGGATCTCCGCAAACTGGTCATCAATTACGGTTTGCTCTATCAAGCTATCGGTCGTCTTGACACCTACGATGTATTCTGCCCTGAGGAAACAGGATCTCCTCAAGCCTCTCAGCCAACGAGTGTTGAGATGGGTGTATTGAATGCACCGGAAGGAGAGGATATCATGGAGCTGGACGACCCTTGGGCGGAGGGCAATGGAGAGGATGTCGACGAGACGACCGCTTCTACAGTGATCGACGACCCATGGGAGACGAATTCGAACATCACAGCTCCTGCGTCAGACTTGGAGCCCAAGCTGGCCATGCCCGGACCCGAAACACAATCGACCAAGCTCGAGCCAATCTCTTTAACATTGAAAGATTTCCTGTCGCAACCGATATTAGACATCGCTCTGCAGTTCGCTAGCTCGGCAAACCTCTTTGCCCTGAAACTTGTCTCTGGCTTTCACTACTCGGAGCTATTCCCCTTCCGCTTCACTATTTGGAACAGCCTTCCCGCTTGGGTTACCCCCGAGGATCTAAAGACGCATCGGCTTCTCCCGGATGTAGGGGATGATGGTATCGAACTCGGAGACTTCAGATCATTTCACCTATTCCATTGGATCCCTGCTCTGCCAACTCTTAAGAGCACGGTACCACAAAATGCTGTACTAGACACCGATGGGCTGTCAAAATGGTTCGCATCACGAGTCGAGTCTCTCGACAATGTCGGCGCCCTCGACCTTCAATTGGCCTGGGTCCAACATGGAGCTTCGCTTGGCATCCCAAACCTCGATGCGCTTGGAGAAGACCTATCGCTTCTATCCCGACTAATATACGATGCCAATCTCAGCCCCGCTCAGCACGAGAAATGGACATTAGCGACCTGGAAGAAAGCTACGGAAGGAGAGATTGTATCCGCGTATCTTGCAAATTCAACACCTTCCACCATCGTGGGCGATATAAGGCGACTCGTGCTGCCTTACCTATATGTCCTCGAATCGCGAGCCGAGCGAGCGGGTAAGCCGGATACGCATCTAGTCGAGCGACTGCTCCACGAGGCGGTCCTTTCGCTGCCCCTTCACAGCGCTCTACCTGTATTTGAGGCTTCAAAAGCCACTATCCCGATGTCGGAACGGCTGCTCAGGAACGACCAGAATGTAGCTAGACTTGCTCTCGCCTGTTTGTACGGCAGCGACGAACGTGAAGTCTGGTCTACGATGTCAGGGATTTTCGAATGTCTGCCTGTATGGGATGTGTCTGGGGGAGACCTAGAATCGGACAAGGAAGCAACAGCAACAACCCTCGACTCGATCGCAACTTTTGTTAGACCTCATGCGTCGTCCGATAAACCACCTTCTGCCAAAGACCTCTTCATCTTCTTCGCTCCGCTTCCATTCGCTGCGTTGTCCAGGGCATTGGATATCCTGGATGTTCACCTCGAATCTGGTGAGATTCTAGCTCGATGGAATACCGCTGTGCAACTTCGATTCCTTCTACAGTCGGCGAGGGATAAAGAGGAGCAGGCGCAACTGGCGGAGAAGATGATCAGGCGACAAGCGGGAATGAAAGACTTGGGCAAGTGGACGAAATTATGGGAAGACATGTGTAGACTGAATGGTGGGGATGATGCTCTGCTGAGAGGGGCTTTCGGGACATTGTTACTTGAGGATATGATGAGGGCGTACTTGAGCGGTATTCTTGGTTCAGGAAGTGAGCCTCACCTCCGTCAGCCATTAAGCTCGAACTGATATGTCAGACTTTGATGCAGCACGGCGTATGATCAGGCGATTTGAAACGGAGTATGATCTTTCGGCCGGTCTTCTGGAGGAAGTTGCCTTGGCAACATCGCGTGAACTGTACGACAATGCCGAGACTGGCAACATCCACACTGGGGATATGAAATTGGCATATGATTGGTAGGTCCCCCTGATCTCGTGAGAGCGGAATCATGCTAAGATGAAGTCTATCTGTACCCGCTTCATCTGAGGCTATTCGCAACGAGAGATCGTTTATAGAGGCGACTTCCCGACTCGCTTCTTTCTCATCCCTCTCCCTCACTCCCTTTCAAATTCGACACGCCAAGAGCAAGCTTAGCCTCATCCGTCGCGTTCTGTCGACATCAGACGACGCCTATAGACACGACACAATCATTGTTGAACTGGCAGAAAAGCTTGGTCTGAGCGACACCTCATCTCGAGGGCAGATCATGGGCATGCTTGCAGATGCTGCTGTCGCTCATGGTGATTACGACCTGGCTGCTGGGTACACGCAACGGCTCATCGATCTTGTCAAGGACCGCCGTCGTCGAAGATCGAAGGAAGAGGATGAAGAGCTACGGACGGTCGTTTGGAAGACCTGTCTAGAGCTTGGACGTCAGGACGATTGGTCGGATATCGATAATCGAGTTCTGCTCCTTGGTCGGGCTACCGAATATTGCCCCGCAGAGACCATTCCCTCAATCCTAGCCGTCTGGCGAAACGTCGAAGATGGATCCCTCAAATTGTCGCAAGCTGCGAAAAGACGCCGCTTGGCTGGCATCAAGAATCCTACGAAGGCCCACCCCACCGCCGTTGCGACATCACCGGTTGTCGGCTCAGAGGAGGAGCGAGTACTGGGCTCAAGAACAGCTGCCAGAGCCGCAAAGATGGCTTTGGGCTTCGGAGAAAGATTCAAGGATCAAATCCCATTTAGATCGGGTCTATCACCACACCTACCTTCTTTGACATCCAGCAGGGAGCCATCGCGTGATAGGGGAGGAGGGAGTGAAGGCCGGAGATCACTAGATTCGGATAGAGATAGCTTGTCGGGACTTGGGTTCGGCACAGGCAATCCAACGGACGCCGAGAGAGTCAGTAGACATGCTCGAAAAGCTCTGGTCCGAGGTGTGGGCTGGCTGCTGGGAGCGGACGAGCGTGATGCGCAGTAGTACATGTGAACGATCATGCATTTGTCGCTCTTGTATGCTGGTCTGGATACAATCTCGTCGATCTCCATAGTCTATGTGCAGTCCTACCAAGCCTCGTCGAACGCTCCCTCCTCGGCCAGATCGGACATCCATCGCCAGAACGGTGCCGAAGGGAACCCAACGCAATTGTCGTAATTACCTTCGATCTTTTCTATAAGAACGCCTCCTAGTCCCTGAAAATCAGCTCAGGCTCGACTGGGCAATGTAGAGAGCGGACCTGGATAGCGAACCCCCCTGCTCTATCCTCTCCCTCTCCGGAGTCAACGTATGCTTTGATCATTTGTGGCTGATTGTCAGCTGATTCTCGACGTAAAGTTATTATCAGCTTACGGTATTCTCATAAAACTGCACTAGCGTGGAGCACGATATTGATTGCAATTTATAGCCTGGCGCTTCCACCGTGGGTATCACTGAACGTAAGTACTGCCGGAGTCTGTGAAGCGATGGAAACGGACCTATCGTTACACCGGTGACTACCTCACATTGCCTCCCCGACATGAGCGATAGGACTTGCTTCTAACTCATCAGAGTCGAACGCAAGGGCATCTCTTACCTGATCTGCTTTCGAGACTGGCTTCTCCAGAATCTCAGAGATCTCTCCCTCGTGCTTGCCACCCTCTGCGGTGTCCTTTTCAGGGGGAAAGATCACCACCGTGTCCGCTGGACAGTCAGCCCGGTCTTCCCTGCACGAAACATTGAAAGCTTACCACTGATGACCAATTCGGCGGGGTCAGTCTCATTCTCCTTGAGCAGTCGTTCGTATACCTCCAAAGCCTGACTTGTCAGGTCACCGGTATATAGCGTGAGTGGCATCACTGGCCTTTTCGCCAGCTGTTGCTATTGGGTAATCGGCCAGACGTCCTTCAAACGATCCTTTAGGTAGATCCTCGGCGAATGTTGAAGGTACTATCTCTGGCCGGAAGCCCTGCATTATGAGCTTGACGATCTATCAGATACTTTAGCTCTGACGTACAGCTACTTCCAACAGATCTTTCCTCCGCGGGCTTGACGACGCCAGGACGACTCGCCGATGCTGGAGCATGGAGAAGATTGGAAGGGGTAAAGCATGCGATAGTACGGGAGAGGGGCGCACGGCGGCCATGTTGTACGATGTTGATAAAGAGTGCGAAAGTGGGATTCAGTATAGAGTATATAACTTAGAGAGAGCCTTGTAGCCGGATGAGCAGCGGAGGTGGTCCCTGCGCCTAACTATTGTAGGCGTACAGTCAAGGTACGCGACTGCTTTTAGAGAACGCCCGTGCCTGATCGGCCCTCTTCTTTCTCGGCCAAGTCATTCGTTAGCATGGGCGTTGTACACGTACTACTGCACAGCTTGGCAGGCTCTGGCAAAATCGATTGTGTAAGCACCTATACAGTAGTGTCAATGGGTGGAGCTGTGTTGAGCCTGTGGAACTGAAAGGAGTACGGTGTGTAGATGGTAGTCTAGATCAGTTATGTAAATCCAAAAGAAGGATTGCTACCTTTCGTCCCTTTGAGCATTAGACTGTTTCATCTTTATCCTTGCTGATTTGAGCAAATGCCCTCCAGGGTCGCTTGATCAAGGGGAAGTTTTAACGATCAAGTTACAGGTTGCTGCGATGTCAAAAACACTCTCTGCGGCAAAGAGTGCCGGTCTGGAAGGTTACTTGTCTAGATATTGTGAACACCTTGCGTGCATTCATTGCTGAGGGATGACGTTCGACGTTTACTGTGTGGCTTGGTATTGCGTTTGAACTTAATTGCTACTCAAAGAAGGGGGACCCCTATACGCGTCGCGACTTGCTACTTGTAGTAGAATCGGTAACAAAAGGTGTTTGTGGCAGTGGCAGCCGGCCAAGAGACTGAATGACCCTGTACAAAGGTAGCTTGTCACAATAATACACAGACTGTATACTAAAGGGTAGGTAGGACTAGAGTAGTAACGCACACAGACATTGTATCAACACATCAATTACCTACACTACACTATCCTCTCTCTCCCTCCATTCGCCTCCACCTATGCCCGCGTTGTTGACCTTGATTCAACGCGTCAATTATATCCGATACCTTTAATACATCCATCCATACTCAACAGAATTCGACTTGGACAACGGCTATTCACCACCTACATACAACCCATTACCAATATCGTCATTCGACTTCTTGCATACATATCCATATCCAACTCAGAAATCATCGCTAGTCATCGTCCGAAAATATATATCGACCCTTTCCCACACCATCTTCCCTGACGCACTGACACTTTACACCGACTCTTCCTTTTCATCAACAACACGGACCTCGGACCTCGATACATTGTCATTCGACCTCGCGGCATACTCTGGGATCGTTGGCAAGCTGGAAGTTGATTGGAGTTCGTACAAAGGATTTAGCATCATTGAAGGTTTAGACAGGACTAGACAACGGGAATCCATCTGAGTGTACTTCAGAGCTTTTGATATCACCTCTGTAAGTTGTTTCTCTATGTCTGGGGTCTATATGAAGAGCCCATCCATCCCATATACTCCGCTCGATCTCAACAACGCCATTAATTTCGGCATCTGAACCGAACGAACCCTCCGTGTTCCTTTCGTGTCGTGCAAACAACGTGTATACGACTGACCCTGTAGAAATCTGCTTCTAATCAATACACATCACGTCAACCACCTAATACTATACAACCTTCCATGACTTCAGTCCTATCCTACCCACAATCCGATCCGTTCGCTTCATCGGTCTCAGGCTCGGACGCTTCATCCCGTCAGTCTCGCCCTACCGATCATAATCCGAATCCACCATATACTCAAAGGGCAAGGACATCGACCCACCACTCGTCTTATTCTCCGCAGCAGCCAATCCCACCACCCGGCATGACGTGCAGGACAAACGTATCCCCATTCGCTCCTCCCTCCGTTGACGAGTTTGATTCAAGGGGAAATCCGGCACCGGCTCATCATACGACTTCATCACGTCCACGGACCTCGGCCGGTATGATGCCGCTCGCACCTCCTCAGCCTATCGCTTCGACTTCCACTGCTCATGCTTCGTCTCATTCCCACACGGCGACCCCTGCCAATGCAAGCTCTGCAGCACAACGGCAGAGAAATCGACAATCTCACAATCCAAGCGCGACTCTGGCCGGACTCAATCCTGCTCCTCCACGCGCAGAGCATCTGAGTGACGAGTATGTCCTACATCCATCGGTATACTCCTATAAGCAAGCCCATCCGAGGCGACCGATGGTAGCATTTGGACCATATGTTCTACTGCAAACTTTAGGCGAAGGGGAATTTGGAAAGGTCAAGCTAGGAGTACATACTGAGTATGGAGTCGAAGTCGCCATCAAGCTTATCCGGAGAGGCAGTCTGGAAGACGAGGTCAGGGCTAGCAAAGTAGAGCGAGAGATCGATGTCCTCAAGGTATGTCATTTTACTTGAATTCAAGCTGACATCCAGTCTCTGAAACACCCCAATATCGTCAGAATGTTTGATGTGATCGATACGGAAAAGTATATCGGAATCGTTCTCGAGATGGCTGGCGGTGAGCTCATTCTTCCACTGCATGAGTGGTGCTGATTCTCAGGCGGAGAGCTGTTCGATCATATCCTCGCAAGCCGGTACCTAAAAGAGAAGGATGCTCAAAAACTATTCGCTCAATTGATCTCCGGTGTCGACTACCTCCACAAGAAACACATTGTACACCGTGATCTCAAGCTCGAGAACCTGCTGCTCGACAAGCACCGAAATATCATCATTACCGATTTCGGCTTCGCCAACCGCTTTGACCATGAGCAAGAAGACTTGATGCAGACATCATGTGGATCTCCATGTTATGCCGCTCCCGAGCTCGTCGTGTCCGAAGGTCTGTACGTTGGATCCGCTGTGGACATTTGGTCTTGTGGTGTCATTCTCTACGCCATGTTGTCGGGGTATCTTCCTTACGACGACGATCCATCCAATCCAGACGGTGACAATATCAGCCTACTCTACAAATATATCATGAGCACTCGACTCAACTTTCCCGAACAAATGTCGCCTTCGGCCAAGAATCTCTTACAGATGATGTTGGTTCCCAATCCCGAGTTACGATGTACCATCTCTGCCATCATGGAACACCCCTGGCTGTCACAGTATACCGACCTCTTTGCTCGTTCACCTGCCGACCACGAATACATTTTCCAAGAGACCATGTATCACAAGTCGCAGCAGGCCAAGCGAGAATTGTCGGATCGAAGGCGAGTTCAAGAAGAGGCCAAAGTGTACAAGGCTATGCAACGAAGTCAATCCAGTGCGCCCGGTGGTACTATTACGGCAGGTATGCTCGATCACAATCGACGAAGAGATCAACGGCATCAAAGTGCTATGCCTACTCTATCTGGTACGACTACCATGCCAATGCACCTCAACAATGGCGGTACACGGACTCCACCCTTGGCGCACACTTTCACTACCCCTGTCGACATGAAAGTCACCGCCTCAGCTCCATCAACAACATTGATCGCTCCTGTTCCCTTGCCAGCGGTATCTGCCGACTCGAGCGAGCACCATACCTTTGTCGTGCCAGAACCAGTCTTGCAGCCTGTCGCAACTGGAGATGCCGCTCAACCCCAAAAGCCAGTCTTGGTCAGTCAAGTCTCTGAAACGCCTACCCCATCCACCGTGGCCGTCGAGAACGAGTCTCTTGCTTCTGCTCCTTCTACTCGACCTCACACACCACCCCCTCGAGATGATGTCGAAAAGAAGGAACCCATGTCAGCAAATAAGAACCGTCATACTATTCAGGTCGAGTACGATGTCAATGCCTCTTACGAACGTATGCAGGAAGAGAGAGGATCGCCAAAAGCTCATACTGGACCGCTAGAGGCTTCAACCATGAACCTCCAACCTGTCACTAGCGATATTGAGATGGATTCCGGATCAGAAAATGATCATAGAACAGAGGAGAGTATGATGGAGCGAATTTCACCCGAGCCATCAAGGGTCGCTACTCCACCACCTCTCGCCGCTCCCATCCCCGAGCTGGCGCCTATCATTCCCACTACTCCGACCAAGGCTTCTACTACCACCGTGCCAACTTCGCCTACTACCCCTCGCGCCGCTGCTCCTGTCGAATCGGAGGAGACTATGCTCACTCCTCGACAAAAGGTTGTCGAAAAGACCCCTCGAGCATCGGCCCAGCCTACCGCTTCTAAGCGACACGAGTCTATGCCTCCTACTGCTCTCTTCAACGCTGCTCCTACTGGTGCACCGGCTGGTTTACCTGTACCCGTCGCTGCCAAGAGGGATCGCTCGAGAAAGGGCATGTCGTTGGACAAACTCGGATTGTCCAGGCTACTCGGTCAAGTTCGGGCCAATGAAGACAAGCCTCTTCCTCCCAGTGCTTTTGGCCAGACGGGTGGTCTTGCCAAGCGCAACTCTGGTTCCCGACCTTCCACTTCCGCAGGTGAAGTCAAGACGGACAAGAAGAGCAAAAGGGCCACAATGCAGCTCCCTCCCAATCGGTATGTTCTCACGTTGAGGCTACGTGAGCTCAGCTGACGTCCAGACCATCAACCTCTCAAGGCAAAAATTCGATGTCATCTACCAGGTCCAACGATGGTACTGCCGTCTTATCGCCCCGTGATCTGAATCCCGCCATCAGTCCCAAGGCAGAGCCTGCACCACCTACAGTCAGCCAGACGCAAGTTCACCATCCCCATGGCCAGTCCTCTCCATCTGTCGTCACTGTCGATGCCATGTCTACTCAGCAGGCTACTGCCGCCAAAGAGAACAAGAGCGCTTCGAGCGGACCGGCAAGAAAGGTCATGAACTGGTTCCGACGCAAGAGTATCGCCAAGGATACTTTGACCAGTATTAACACTTCGAACATCCGTTCCGATTCCACCACATCGTTTGTCAGAGTCTCGGAAAGCCCAGCTAGGCATTCTCAGACTGCTACTCAACGAAGTAATATCGCCATGTCATCGACGACCTCTGTCGCCAAGACTGTCGAAGCGCCTCCTCTTTCTCCCGTTGCTCCTGTTAAGGAGAGTTTGCCCGCTACTGTTCCCGAGCCGTCGAACCCAGTCGAGGTCAAGCCTGTCACGGTCAAACCAGAGACTCCTGCTAAGGAGGTCAAAGAGACGATTCCGAAACCTGCCAGATCTGGTCTTATGCTTCCTCCTGGAGCCGCTTCTTCCGCTGCGAGCGTGCCAAGATCTATGTCGCATCAACCCCCTCCGGCTACTGCTCCTATACCCTCCACGGCTGCCTTTGGCCAGAGACCCGTCACCCGACCATCAACCGCTTCACGTGCCGACGATTCCAAGATGCGAGTTCACGCAGGATTGGTTGATCAATCGGCTTTGTCGTCGACATCGCCAAAGGAAGTCATCGATGAGGTCTTGAAGGTCTTACATGACATGGGTATGGATGTCAGGCGTGAAAACGAGTATAGGTTCAGGTGTACACGGGTTAGAAAGAAGAAGGCAGGTGCTACTACTGGACTGGGATTGGGTAGCGTGATGAGCGTTGGATCTGGAATGGGATCATTCTCCCTCATGGGTAATGCCTCGACTAGCAGGGTATGTTCCGTTTCATTCGGTGTTGGTTGAGATGCTGATATACAGGTCGACTCTCGTGGACTACCAATGCCCCAGAGTCCTTCCATAGGCGGGTTATCAGGTGGTCTCAAGGGCATGCTGCTCCGACGAGGCTCCTCATATGGCTCATCGACTCATCTCCCTCGATCAGATTCGGCATTATCCGAGACCAACCTTAACTCTCCCCGAATGTCCTCGCCTCCTACCAAGGAACCAATCTACGGCGAACACTCGATCGATGTCGGAGATGAAGTTAAGTTCATTGTCGAATTATGCAGAATCAAGAATCTTCCTGGACTTTATTCACTGGACATCAAAAGGTTACGCGGCAATGTCTGGAGTTTCAAATTCATATACCAGACCGTCATCGAGTAAGTCTTTTGCTCCAGCCACTAGATTATGCGCTGACTCGGCTAGACGATGCCAGACCCTCACTCATTAATCTTTTACTCGCTTCTCAATATGCTATACCGACCCGACTCTGTACACGCTTCGCCTCGACTCACTTATCAACCTATATCTAGTATCACCCACCAATCCTGTGTTCATAGTCATCTCGTCTCTTCAGTCTCTGGTGCCGTTATGCACGTCACGCTCATTTCACTAGTTGTGTGTTTTCATCATTCTTCTCGTATCAATCGTTTCTACTTTTCATGATTGTTTTTATGTGTACGTTTGCGTTAATCTTCATTCGAAATCGGAATCGAAATCGACAACTAACCCTTATACCCAAGATGCATCTATTATGTCTACATTGATTTACGGTGGGTACGGCGTTTACCACAATACCGCTTCACGACCTCGCACAGTAACGCTATGAGTATACTTACGCTAAAGACCTCCAATATGCTGGTCAACGTCCCGCCCAGTGTCCCTGACAGCCCCGTTATCGAGGACCTCTTGATACCGGGCGATATTCCAGAGGTTGTCTTTCGTGCTTTTTCCTTGCCGGCTTTGGGATTATCCCCCATGAGAACATACAACTTTTCCTCTACCGAGTGGATTGCGTCCGTCTGCCATCTCTACTTTGCTCAGCTTTGATCATTGATGTAATGACGAGAGACTCACAATTTGTTCATGAAGATCTTGGTCCCATGATTTAATTGATACCCGGAGTTGGTTCATGACTTTCATGTGGTCTTTTTGACGGGTTTCTATAGTTTCGATCCTGGATCGCAAATGACCCAAAGCAGTTCTGCTCGTCAGCAGATATTGCTTCATAGATGTGATACGGTAGAGAGAAGGACATACCCGATATCTGCAAGCGGTTGATTTGTAGCGCTCCTAGATGCTGGTCGATGCGCTGCTAGACCATCTACACGCTCCGACAGATGTGCGAAAGCTTCCAGCATCCTCTGTTGGGAGTGCTCCAGGATATCGTCCATCACCTCTGACCCGGTTGAAAAGAAGTCGACTTCGGCGTCTTTCACCAACGCTGGATGTGTTTCGGCAGGTAGGGCGGCTTTTGAGGTGGGTTCTTCGATCGTCTGGGTGGTCGTTGCTGCTTTGACGGGACTGGAACTATCTTCCAAGCCGTCTATACAGACCACTGAGGATCAGAGTGGATCTCAACACGAGGCGAAGTGTGACATACCATATTGGAACTCTCCATCTGTGAATCCCGATTGGATATCGCTCTCCTTAACAGTATCTCCGTAATACAAGAAGGACATCGGATCCGGATTGATAGGTTCTTCAAAACACCTCGCCGACCGTTTACCTTGATGTACCGATTCATCCCAATTATCTTTGATCGTCCACGCGTTCAGACCAGCAGCAGCGATACTGTATCCCATATAATTCCCTTTGAAGCCATTCGCAATGACACTTCCACCCTTCAGGATCGTATCGATGTCGTCCGACCAGACCGCTGCTCCGATTCCTATTCCTACCCGAATAGTCCTGGACACGGCGTTGATGATGTTCGACTTGACCACCATTTTCGAGTAATCCCCGTCGAACGGCGTCGAGTCGACCATGAGGATCCCACCCATCATCGAAGTCTTTTTGGCATAGATATGATTGGCTTGAACGAGTGTACCGGGAGAACAGAAAATGACAATGGCAGCAGCCGTGTTGTCGAAGAATGTATTGTCACGAACAAACGAGTCTCGACAGGCGATACTGATTCCATCGGCGAGAGGTCGACCAATTGGAGACATCTCCGGATCATCCCCATCTACAGCTGGATCGTACTCATCCCCGACAGGTCCGATTTCGTTCTTCTCAATGACAGCTCCGGTGCACGACAGTTTATCCCCTTCCCTCACGTGAACAGCAGTAAATCCTCTTGGATCCATAACCTTACATTGCTTGACTGACTGTCCCTCGTTTCCTCCAATGACAATCAGTCCACTAGGATCGAATTCCAACATCCGACCCAATCCTGCTCTGTTTCCATCGATAATCAGGCTATGAACCTTGATTCGAGCACATCGCCTACAGTCTCCTTGAATAGCCGTTGCCAGATTCGGAGTTTGTACTCGGAGAGTCGCTCTTTCAGGTCCAGTGGGATAGCCGAATGTAGCCAGTTCTTGGTCGGCAGCGGTAAAGACAATCGTACTAGTCAAGTGATACACCTTGGAAGGGCAGAGCAAGACTTTTGTTCCAGGTCCTCCATCGGTAAAGAGCTGATTGATCGTCACAGCATCGGCAAAGCGGAGACATGTGGGTGCCGATCGGACCAGAGGTAGAGAGATGAAGATCGAGCAGAATAGCAAGAGTGATGTAAGGATTGGGGGTGTGTATATCCGGCGTCGTTTGTGTGGACGACTAGGACGCCGGCGGGAGGTGTCATCCATGTCCATCCTACTATCTCTTCCGTTTCCTGCAGTTCGACAGCAACGCTCGATGAACAACCACAGCAGGCGACAGTGGACGCAAGCACTGAGACTATTTACAACAAGTGTAGAAGCAAAAGTTATGATAACAAGACAGAAACAATCTTCGGAAATGTTAGACTAAACGCGTCGCGCGTTCTTCCCGGAAATGAGACCTTAATCCGGCCAAGACGTGAAATACTAAACGAGCCAGAGAGTTATCAGCTCATTACAGCAGAGGCTCCTATGCTGCCATGCAACAATAAAAATTCATCGACTACGTGTACATCGACCCAACACTCACACTTCGATCATTCCTCACTTTCCTCTCGCATCTCTGCCAATCTCCGCCTCATCGCCTACTTTGTCAGCTACGTCGGAATTTCTGCAGGCTTACCTTCTCGGTCTTGGTAGGTGGGACTTTTCGTGAGATTAAGGCGCCGATCTATGATGAGCTTACTCAACTTGGACATATAGGAAACAGCATACCAGAGCCATCAGACCCCCAAATCTCAGAACCCAGGCAACGCCGTTCTTACCTCCAGCATCACCTTCGGTTGGCTGAACGTCTGGATGAGTATCGGCAAGCTTGAAAATGATAGAAGCCACAATTGCAACCTGATAATCAGCTCATTCTGATCAATTATCCTAACAACTCACGATGAATTGCGGAAACACAATTGCTAAGTTGTGAATACCCATGATCGTTCCACCCGCCACGGGCCCAGAACCTGTATACTCCATACTCTCCCCTGAACCCTCAACGTCGGCTGTAGAGTACGATCGGATCAGATGAGATCGCTCGTTTGGCCGAGCGGGGCTATTTGGACTGGTTCGCCATCCGCCGCCTAGGGGTGTTGATGAAGCTCTGGCGTGGATTGGCCTGAATCTCTCGTGTGAACCATGGGCGGGCTGAGCGGACTCTACAGGTGGTGCCGTACGAGGTCCGGACCTCTCGGCTTGTCGATTGGAGGCATTTGCCGTGTCATCCATCTCTTTGAGGAACTGCTTGTCAGCTTGGGCGCGATTCAGGTCATACCTCCATAATGATGGCGAACGGTCTGCGACGTCAGCTTGGTTTCGAAGGTACAATGATCGCACTCACACCCAGCACGCGATAGCCCAGCAAATTCCGACAAGGGCGATCGCCACGGTCGCCTAGGATTAGTCGCTATCTCCACAGGCTTAGCTGCGACTAGAAGCCTCACCTGCCAGACTTTCGTGATGAAGAAAGTAGACCCCATGATCAGACCAAAGAGCACCAGCCCGGCAGTCCAGATATTTCGCAGCATGAATGGCACTGAGGATGAGTCTCATCCCGTTATTCGAGAACGGCTCACTAGTAGGCAGCTTCAGGGGCCGGCCATGTCTGGCCGCTTCGGCTTTCCATTCCCTTACCATCTCTCTAATTTTGTCCATTTCCACGTCTTCTTCCTCTTCTTCTGAATCATCCTCGTCGATCTCAGATACGTGTTTGTGGTTGGTGGGTTTCAGTAGTCGTCTGTCCCTAGCATTCAGGTATGGAAGCAGCGTACCAGCTGCGATGGCGACTGCTTCATCAATAAGCTTCCTTTTTGTAGGAGGAAAACCTTGCCGAAAGAGTAAATCAGGAGGGCAAGACTTCCCGCTCGAGTTGCCTCGTCGATGTCTGGAGCATGTCCCAACTCGTTCCGCATGACCTCCGCGACATAGGTAGTAGAGTAGAAGAGATAAGGGAACCAACCCATGAACGCGGCGATTTGGACAATGCAGACCCTCCGGACTGGCTTGGGGAGGTGTCGAGCAGCGTCATAGATCGTTCCGACGATGTCTCGTAGTTTCCTGTTTTCTCAGCATAGTCTACATATCATAGCAGACAAGTCTCACGATCGTCTTTCGCCAAATATACTCTCTCTGGCATCTTCTTCCTGGGTCCAGCATGTGATCCAGACTGTGACCACCAGGAGCAAGAGAGCGACAATACAGACTATCGTGTCAGCTCTGTTAGTGATACCCACGCGACCTACGTTTTCTAAACTGCCCGCCCCCTACTAGCCGGATGATAGGTACGTCGGCGAGATTGAGGAAACCTTTTCGTTAGCTTTGGTGCCGACCTGCATAGCTGTCCACTGACCCATGGTGAATCCAACGATATTTCCGAAATGATTAAATCGTCCATGCCATGCATTTGCTGATGCAAGCTGCTCTCCTGGAGTGATGTCCAAGACCAAGTTCCGAAGTGACGCTTGTAGACCATTCAAGGCAAAATCCAGACAATAAAATGACACAACAGCGATACCGATAGCAGTCCCCTTGACCTGCTCGTCAGTCTATGTGTGTCCATGTACTTACAAGATGAGCCTCCCTAGGATCCCAATCCCCCTGCCCACCCCCGAAGAGATCCACAAGCGCTTTAGCAACTGGCTCTGTGAATGCCAGACCCAGTCCGCTGATTGCAAGTAATACTGTTGCCGCTACGATCCAATAACGTCTCCTATATTTGGAAAGTGACGAGTCGGATATGGCTCCGATGAGCGGTTGAGCTACTAGTCCAGAGATAGGTCCGGCAAGCCAGACAAGGGATGTAAGCTGCTCCGACAAACCGAGCGATAATAGATATGGGGTTCCGTAGCCAAGCTCTCTATCTCTTCAGTGTATACCCAGACACCATATACAGCTGAACATACACTGTCCAAGCTATCTTGAATTATCAGTACATAATATCCCGGAATTTGGGAAAGTGGACTCACCTGACTTCCACCCATAGACACTGTCAAAGCCATCATCTTCCAAGCGCTCAACCTCCCCTTCTTCTTATCGCCTCCTCCCTCGTCTTTCGCATTGTCTCGCCCATCTCGACTACGGCTCCTACTACCTTCAGCAACGACATTGAGCTGACGTCGATCAGGTCTCGCTTGCCCGGACTCCCCGTGAGATAAACGTCCTTTGTTATTGTTGTTATTGTTGTTTGGAGATGTCTCCATCAATGACGCGAGGGATGTGAATTGACTTTTCTTGGGTGTCGCTTCGGAAGAGGCCGACGCCCGGAGAGGCGATGGGCCCGCCATCTATAAGGATGGGTAATGTCTTTGTTTATAGGCAAAAGAAAGTAAGGGTCGCAAGTGACAATGCAGGAAGGATCCTTCGCGTCATGAGTGTACCGGCGAAATCCGAAATCACCGGGTGGGGTGGTCAACATCTTTTACTGTATGTACCGGATCATGCATCATGCAGCCGCTAAACGAACGGCTTCTCCAGAAGCCAGTATCTTGTATCTATTCCCACGCCACGTAACCTCATCTCCAATCATGGCATACATCCATATCGGCAGAGCCAGCACTTCACGAGCTGCCCACGCGGCCAGGAAAGTAGGTAAATCCGTTGGTGGTCCAGCATTCTTGACGTTCGTTTCGAGGGCTCCCTTGACGCGAAGATCGACAAACAGCCATACAAGCATGTGAAGAAGGAATATCGCTGGCCGAGACGCGCCGATTAGTCGAGCGATAGCCCAAGAACCGTACAGACCGCATACTAGCGATTCGGTGAACGGTTCTGCTATTGTTGCTGGCAGAGTCATCTTTTTCCGAACTCGCAGCCATCTCACTCGCCTAGAGATATATCCCTGTATCGTGAGACTACCGATGAAGTCAAGAGCGACGTCGCTGGTCATGGCATGTTTGAGACCGAGTTCGTGCCATAACGATAGGGCAATCATGTTGTCTTCTGCCATAAACGGTCCGAAACCTGCCAATCCTTTGGGAGGATCAGGCGAACGTTGTAGAGTCGGCGATGGGGAAGTGAGGGAGGCGATATTGTCACGAGAGTACATGTTTGATTTTCCCATCACGCAAGATTCAATGGCAGTGGCGTTCTGCCATCAGCTTACATGACGAGGAAAGGGCACACTCACGATTGCGAGATACATCTTGGCATGTGTCGTATTCAAAAATGCTTGTTCAATGAGACTGCCCCATGTTTTCCGCTGAGCAGCTGCAAAGGGTACTTGATGGACGAGTCCCACGACTGCCACGGGTACTTGGTGAACCAGACCGACGTCGCCTGCCGCAGGTGCACCACGGACATTGTCACTCAACAGAGCGGTCGACTCGAGGTCATGATCGAACTCGAGATGTGGAGAAGGGGAATTGACAAACGCGTCGACCATTCGACCCAGAGCTCCGGGCTGTACAGCGATGGTAGCGTCCAAGACCCATAGTATGTCGTACTGAGCTTCGGCAAAAGAAGACATGAGGTTGTTGATTTTGGGATTGACGCCTACTCTCGTATCGTCTGTTCGTCAATACTGTGACCCGTATTTCAGTTTGATATGTAGTGACGCACCTATGATTATCCTGGCACTGACTTCTGGATACTTCTCCATGATCATCTTTACTACCGGTATAGCCTCATCTCTCTCATCCTGAAGCGCAAATATGACTTCGTATCTCGGATAGGATAGCTTCATAGCCGCCTCAAGGGTATGGTACAGATTGTTGTCGAGACCACATAACGGACGAATTATTGTTACACCAGGTGCTGATGATGGTGGCATTGACTCGAGTCGGGAGGGTATGGAGACCCCGCCATATCGGTTTCGTCTGTTCCACTCAGCTGATTTGTTCTAGTGCGTGTGGGCCGACTCACGCTGTCCGAAGGCCTAGAAGGCAGATACTCCAGATGACGACATACACCACTAGAAGGCCTAAGGCAAGGAGCAAAGAAGCCCAGCCTACTATTAGCCCAATTTGATTATGCCATATACTTACCGTCTGCCATGAATGTAAAGATATCGCTTGATATACGAGCAAATGATTGAGGAAGAACCAGCTGAAATAGCCTTGAAACATTATTTACGAGAAGAAGCCTCCACCTCCACGTGAAATACTCCTTTGTCTTGATCTTTAGTCTGCAGCCATTACATAACACCACCGCTCTTCATGTCAACATTGGCAAGCGCTGCGCTCAGCTCGGATGACGAGGGAGACGCCGACTTCCAACTTCCCGAACCAAAATTAAAAAAGGGAAAGAGCCGGAAACGAACAAGAGCAAATTCGTCATCAGGCTCATCTTCCTCTGATTCAGGTGACGAAGTCGACACAGTAGATGCAACTGAGGCTCGAACGCTCAAGGCCGAACAGGAAGCTACAGAGTCTGAGGAAAGGAGAAAGAGGGCAGCGGCTGCTTTTGAGGCTATGAAGAATGGAACTGCATCAGCTGTAGACAAGGTAGCCACCTCGACAGCGCGCCCAGCTATGGTCGAGGTGAAGCGAGCGCGGAACTTTGCGGGAGACACAATCACGTTCGTCTGATCCCACTCCATTGATGTCGCTGAAGAATGCAGTGAGACTGTCATACTGCCAGCAGACCATCCGGATGCCATTGCCCACCTGAAACAAGGGTCGACGAGCGAATCAGCGGAATATGCTCAACTAGAGGAGGCGTCGAGGCCTCAGACAGCTGAAGCCTCGTCAGTCAATGATGCTGGACCGTCGAAGCCGAAAAGCAAGCCACCCCCCAGGCGCAAATCACGTCAGTCCCTCGAAGCAATGTCAGCCGCACTTGACAAAGGCAAGAAGATGACAACGTTGGAGAAGGTCAGATATTAGCTTCTGGATAAATTCATTGCTGACTTCCAGTCCCAGATGGATTGGAAGAAACACACAGCAGGAGACCGGGCCATTGGGGACGAGCTTGAGGCAAACAGGAGAGCTGGGGGATATCTTCAGAAACGGGACTTTTTGGAACGGGTGGGAGAGAGACGTATGGACACATTTGAGGGCAGACCGAAGCCCCGTTGATGCATTGGGCTATGGACATGATTGTACTCTGTATACTGTAGATAGACAGCATGTATTGCTGATTTGATTCCGTATTAAAGACAGGCGCGAGATGATGATGATGACATTCACCCATTGATCCTCCGCTAGACACTCTAATTACGCTTCGTAGATCCGGTAACGGATCCTGTACAGCAGGATGTCACGCAAACCATCCAGCTCGTCAAAGTACAAGATCTCCGCCCCACAACCGATGCCTTCATCTGGGCTGGAAAGCTACGGCGCCGACGATGGTCCATATCCGTCATTCGCGCCTCGGCAACCTACCGGCACCCCCACCTCAGCCGCATCACGCCCATCCGACTATGATCCTAGTCGATCATATAGCTCGGACCGTATACCGAGTAATGCGAGCAGGATAGAGCCTCCACCGACGGCCGGCCCCATCCGTCCCGCTCGGTCAAGAATGAGGGAAACGCCCGACACAAGCCCCGGTCAACCAGCACGAGCGCCAAGACCGCTGCTCACCGCCGATACTCGGGTTCCATCCGGTTCCTCGAGTATGAGGCAAGGCGGACACTCTCCGATCACGCCGGTCTCACCGGAGAAACCCCCTGCGACCAAGTTCAATGATCCGTTTGCAATGGACAGGAGCCAGAGGAGCGAGCTTAGGGATCAATACAAGATGTCAGAGAGGCAGGCATCGACTCCGATGACTGGATCTAGTAGTGGAACAGACAAGCTCAGGAATGTTGTCGGGGCATTCATGGCGGCTGGAAAGCAAACAGAACAGCCTGCTCGACGGCCGGGGAAGAGTGAGGCGAGGCAAAAAGTCGCTCGACAGAATGAGAGTTGGGACATGAATGCTGATGGAGGGAAGTTTGGAGAATTGGATACTGTCATGCGGACGATTAGGAACGATTGGCCTTTCGTCACGGGCAGCGACTTCTCCGCATCAACCTTGGCTCTATCGCTACTGTCTCCACAATCTACATCACTCCCTCCACATCCTTCGTTATCGTCATTCTCTAAACTACACGACTCGCTATCTGCGGCACTGCAGTCATCAGTACAGGCCCACTTTCAGTCGTTCGCCGCATCTCTCCCCGCACACGCGCAATTCCTCACGACTCTGAGTCGAGCGCAAGAACAGGTTCGCAACTCAAAAGCGGCGCTCAAGGAAGCTCGAGATGGATTTGCGGGCAAAGGAAAGTCAGAGCTGGCTGGTGTGAGGGCTAGAGAGAGGACAGTAAGGGATATGCTCAAGATTCTGGACACCATGTAAGTCTATCAGTCGATGTCGCTGACAAGCAGTGATCAACTCAAGCAAATTCCAGACCAGCTTGAAGCCTTGATAGGAGACAAGAAGTTCTTGCCAGCCGCCCTCATACTTGTACGCAGTATCAAGACCATCAACAAGCCCGAGATCAGTCAGATTGGAGCGGTTTCGGACTTGAAGGCATACTTGTTGTCCCAGGAATCGGTATGTCTCGGCTAGCATCTTCATGATCACAAGCTGAAGGTCAGATTCTCACAGACATCCTAGTGGAGGAGTTGCAGAGTCACCTGTATCTCAAGAATTACTACAGTGATTCCCGCTGGCAAGCTTATGTGCCGAATCAGCAGACCTGTATGTTAAACGGTTAGACATTGCCTGAAACGCTACTGACAATCCAGTACCCACGATGGCACCCGAGGACAGCTCGAATCGGTCAGATCCCTCGCAATCGCCTACTATGAGCCCAGACCCATCGAATGCGACAGCTGGTCCTGGTCCATCATCCCGATTCTCGCGATATCTGTCCAGCCTCGCCGTCAGGCCTGCACCCGAGCAGATAATAGATCAGTTGGGATCGGACCTCAGTACTTTGCCATCACAAACTTCCGTCAACTCGACTCGACCCGACTCACAGCATGCTGGTAGTGGGAGTACAGAGACTGCGGGGGCACACAATCCCGAGGCGGACTCGTACCGGTATATCGAAGCTGTGTTAGAGGCTTTGTTTGTCCTTGGCAAATTAACGGGAGCGTTGGACACTGTCGCTCAACGGGTATCCACCGAGATACACCATCTCATCGAGGCGACACTAGATGAGGTTGAGGAGCGGTGAGCTGTGCACTCCTCATTAGCCGAAAAAGACTGACTCTTTAGGTCAGAGCAGAGGCGCGAGGAAGAGGCCTTCGGCCGTCCAGACGATGTCTCTCTGGGATCCGCTCCTATGACTGACAATGGAGCCAAAAGGCAATCAGTCTTGAACCCTTCAGACACTCTTCGCATAGCTGTGTCTCTTGATGCCATGGGACCTCCACGTCATGCCGGGATCTTAAAAGACCTCTTCTGGACTCTCTACTCCAAGCTGTCGGCGGTTTTGGAAGGTCATCGTGTCATTTACGAGGTTGCTCGCTGGATCCCATCAGTATGATATTCCGTCTTCTTTCCCAGAGCAAAGCTAATCTCCAGCGGAAAGACCTGAAAGATAATTCTGGGCAGAAGAGCTACTCGCCTCCCACTATACCTGTACTCGAAGTCTGGAAACCCGTACAGCAGGAAGTCCGGAACCTGTTGTACATGTACCTGGCGGATGACAGTCAAGGATCTGTTCTTGACCGTCATCAGATAATGTCAGTGAACGAGGTCCTGCGAGATGGCAAAACAACAAGGGACCGTCAGAGGGTAAGTTATGCACATGACTACTGCTGACGAAAGCAGCAGATGTTTAGGTTTTCAGACACGGATACTCGTCAGCTAACCAGCGAGATCAAGCCGGTGGATGAGGCTCTGCAAAAATCTCTCAAATCATCGGTTCCCGGTCTCGTCCACATGCAGTCGGCCGACACGGGTGCAAACGCTCAGCAAAGCATCTTGCCGGGATACACCTCTGGTTCCGATGATCGATTTTCTTCCGCTATAAAGCATCGCACACTCATTCCGCCCAATGCCTTTAATGTATCGACACTGTTCCAACCCACTTTGGCTTTCGTTGAGAGGGCAACGTCAATTGTACCTCCCGGATTCGAAGAAGAGACCGGAACATTCGCTAGCGTGCTTGAAGACTTTGTTGTCAAGGTGTTCCTGCCTCAGCTGGACGAGAAAGTCACGGCATCTTTCAAGCAAGCGGTGTCAGGTAAGCTAGCGCTGCGACGTGATCGCTATGCTGATTGTCAGGCTATGATGCTTACCAACTTGATCGTGGTATGCCGCTCACCGAAAGACCGCCGCTCAAATCGTCGGTGCGAGTCATGACCCTCATCCATAGCCTGTGTATCATGCTAGAGACGACTCCGTTCCACAAGGAGAATTATTCCCGCCTGATCATCGGTGTCATCGTTCAATATTACCAGCAATGCAGCGCTCGATTCAAGGGTGAGCCTCGAGATTTCCATAGAAGGCTCTCATAGCTGATCATTAGATCTCGTCTCGCTTCCTGTAGCTGCAAACACTCTCGGTGATCCGGCCCTCGCCCTTCCCGCTGTATGGGCTCAAAGAGAAGATCTCATCGATGTCTTGACGGAGATGCGTTCCGTGATGGTCAGTCCGCAAGACGTTTGTTCAGAGCGAACTGACGGAGTAGCCTGCAGATAGGACAGAAGTCGCCATCATAGCGGCAAGAGAGATCGAGATAGAACAGAAAATGCTGGGATCCGTGGCCGTCATCGAGACCCAACTAATTAGTTCCCAGCGCAAGCTTGAGTCTCTTGGTCAGCTCTGCGAAAGCATGGTAAGTCATTTTG
>Ga0265798_10003431_pt1 | contig 22534 bp, 12 predicted proteins | sample P3T30metagenome_FD_192430 | JGI IMG/M metagenome (GOLD analysis project Ga0265798, IMG submission 192430) | Plant litter microbial communities from East Loma Ridge, Irvine, California - P3 T30 | ecosystem: Environmental > Terrestrial > Plant litter > Unclassified | place: USA: California... | reverse complement strand
ACCGGGCGTGAGGTCGCGTACGAAGCCAAAGGTGTAGTCTTCTGACACGTTGTCTTCGGTGGCGCTGCCTTTCATGTTGCCAAATTCCACGCGGAAGCTAATGGCGGTCAGGTGCCCGCCTGCATCGAATGCCAGCCGGTCGTAGTCCAGCGCAATGCCGTCCTTAGCCACTTCTTGTTTGATAGTGGCCAGTTGAGCGAAGGTCGTTTGGCGGTTGAAGAAAACGGCCACCTTCTTAGCTGGTGCGGCCACGGGTGGGTGCATGGGGAGCCTAGGTGCCGCCGAAGCCGCCGTAACCAGTAAAGCGCAACTCAGAAACAGATATTTCATAAGAAAACTGTAGTAAAAGCCCTGCCCCGTGCAAGTGCCCGCTAAGCTACTACTTATTTGTGAGTCAAGAGGTTTTAGGTTTTTACTGGTTTCGCCGAACGTGTTTCCCCACCCCCGGCCCCCTGGCCCCTACCCCCTCTGGGAGAGGGGGGGCTGACGATTATTATTGTAAGCAAAAGAGCCTTTAGCGTGCTGCTAAAGGCTCTTTCCTTAATCGAAGTTTGTTTGCGGTCGGCTCCCCTCTCCCAGAGGGGGTAGGGGCCAGGGGGCCGGGGGTGGGGTAACTACGCTAGGTACCCAATTCTGGCGGCGTCTCGTCTTTACGCTTACGCTCCTCGGTTTCTTTATCGTTCACATTCGCCTCCGATGGGCCGGCGGGGTGCGTGCTCTCACCCTGCGAGCCGTGGCCTTGGTGGCCGTGCTCTTCAGGCTTGTAGTTAGCTTCCATTTCGGCGAGCTTCTCCTTGCCGTAGGCCAGCTTAGTGATGTTCAGGAACAGCACTGGTACGGCGAAAATGGCCAGGAAGGTAGCCGCCAGCATACCGCCCGTCACGGTCCAGCCGATGGTTTGGCGCGACACGGCGCCGGCACCCGATGCGAAGGCCAGCGGCAGCACACCTAGTATAAATGCCAGTGAGGTCATGATAATGGGCCGCAGGCGTAGCGTCACAGCCTCCATCGTAGCATCGAACACGGGCATGCCCCAGTCTACGCGCTCCTTGGCAAATTCCACAATCAGAATGGCGTTTTTGGCCGCCAGACCGATGAGGGTAATCATACCAATCTGGGCGTACACGTTGTTGGTGAGCTTGGGCACCAGCGTGAGCGCCACGATGGCCCCGAAGATGCCCAGCGGCACCGACAGTAGCACCGAAAACGGCACCGACCAACTTTCGTACAGAGCCGCCAGCAACAGGAATACGAACAAAATCGACAGGCCGAAGATGATAATCGTACTGTTGCCCGAGCTGATTTCCTCGCGGCTCAAACCCGAAAAGTCGTAGCCGTAATCGGCAGGCAACGTCTGCGCGGCCACTTCTTTCAGCGCCGCAATAGCCTGGCCCGAGCTGTAGCCCGGCTTGGCGTCACCGTTGATTTCGGCCGAGCGGAACAAGTTGTAGTGCGAGATGAGCGGCGCGTTCTCGACCAGCTTGGAGGTAATGAGCGACCCTAGGGGCACCTGCCGACCTTGCTGATTGAGCACATAGAATGAGTTCAGCGACGACACATCCTTACGGTAAAAGGTATCGGCCTGGGCCACCACCCTAAAGTTGCGCCCGTACTTGGTGAAGTCGTTGACGTAGGTGCTGCCCATGTAGGTCGAGAGCGTGCTAAACACGCTGGTGAGCGGCACGCCTAGTTTCTTGGCCTGCTCACGATTCACCGTTAGCTGATAGCCAGGGGTTTTGGCTGTGAAGAAGGTAAAAGCCCGCGCTATCTCGGGGCGCTGATTTACGGCCCCCACAAACTTGTTTACCGTGGCCTCAAAGGCCTTGATATCGGTTGAGGCTTCGCGCTGCTCCAGCATAAAGCTGAAACCGCCCGTGTTGCCCAGGCCCGGAATGGCGGGCGGCGGCACCACCACAATGTTGGCCCCTTTGATAACCGAAAACTCCTTTTGCAGCTGCGCAATCACGCCGTAGAGTTGCTGGGCTTCCTCCTTGCGGTCGTCCCAGGGCTTCATCTGAACGAAGAACGTACCGCTACTCGACTTAAACGAGAAGTTCAGCGCGTTGAGGCCACTGATGCCCGAGGCACTGCGAATGGCCGGCACTTTCTCCTTAATAATCTTGGCCATCTGGTCCATGATAGCCTTGGTGCGGGTGCTGGCCGCGCCTTGCGGCAACTCGACCGAGATAAATAGACGGCCCTCATCTTCTGTCGGAATGAAGCCCGACGGTTTGGTTTGGAACAGCCCATAAGTGCCGCCGTACACCGCCAGTAGCAAAACGCCCACCAGCGGCGCGAAGCGCAAGGCCCGTTTTACCCCATTGGCATACGACTTGGTAACGCGTTCAAACCACTGGTTGAACTTGTAAAACAACTTGTTGATGCCTTTCGAGTCAGCCGTTTGCTCGGTCGGGCGCATCAGCAGCGAGGTAAGCGCCGGCGTGAGCGAAAGCGCAATAAAAGCCGACAGCACTACCGAAATGGCGATGGTAATAGCAAACTGCTGGTAGAGCTTGCCCACGATGCCCGGTATGAAGCCCACCGGCACGAACACCGCCGCCAAAATCAGCGCAATGGCGATAACCGGGGCCGTGATGTCTTTCATGGCCTTTTCGGTGGCCTCACGCGCCGATATCTTCTCGGTATCGATGTAGTGCTGCACGGCCTCTACCACCACAATGGCGTCATCGACCACAATACCGATGGCCAATACGAAGCCGAAGAGTGTCAGGGTATTAATCGTGAAGCCTAGGGGTATAAACGCGATGAACGTACCCACGATGGCCACCGGCACGGCCAGCACTGGAATGAGCGTGGCGCGCCAGCTTTGCAGGAACACGAACACCACGATGGTTACCAGCAGCAGCGCCTCACCTAGGGTGTGCAGTACTTCCTCGATGGAAACCTTCACTACCGTAACCGACTCAAAAGGAACGCTGTACGTTACATCGGGCGGAAATTTAGATTTTAGCTGATTGAGGGCTGCGTAGACACCTTCAGCAGTTTCGAGGGCGTTGCCGCCGGGCACTTGGTTGATGAGCAGCAGCGTAGCGGGCACCCCGTTCACGGTAGACGTGCGCGAGTAGTCGAAGCTACCGAGCTGCACGCGGGCCACATCCTTGAGGTACACTACCGAGCCATCCTCGGGCTTGGTGCGCACGATGATGTTCTCAAACTCTTCGACTTTGCTCAGGCGGCCATTGACAAAGAGCGTGTATTCAAACGCTTGTGAGCCATACTGCGGGGCCGAGCCCACGGCGCCAGCTGCTACCTGCACGTTTTGCTCGCGCAAGGCATTAGTTACGTCGGTGGCACTAAGGTTGAGCTGCGCCAAGCGGTCGGGCTTGAGCCAGATACGCATGCTAAAGTCCTGGCCGATGCTCTGCACGTCGCCCACGCCCTTCACGCGCAGGAGTGCGTCGCGGACGTAGATGTTGGTGTAGTTGTCCAAGAATTTGATGTCGTGGGTACGCTTGGGCGAGGTCAGCGCAGCCACCATCAGGATGGTGGGGTTACGCTTCTTTACCGTGAGACCTAGGCGCTTCACCTCGTCGGGCAACTGAGGCTGGGCCACACTCACGCGGTTTTGCACGTCGAGCGTCGCAATGTCTACGTTGGTGCCAATCTCAAACGTCACGTTGGACGAAATGCGTCCGTCGCTGGTCGCGTTCGACGACAAGTAGGCCATGCCCGGTGTGCCGTTTACCTGCGTCTCGATGGGCGTAAGGACGGTCTGTTCCACCGTGAGGGCGTCGGCTCCGGTATAGCTACCCGATATCTGCACCACGGGCGGCGAAATATCCGGGTACTGGCTAATGGGCAGGCTGAGCAGCGCCAGTACGCCCAACAGCACCAGCACTATCGATACGACGATGGCCGTGACCGGCCTTCGGATAAAAACGTCAGATATCATTCAGGAAAGGATATAATATTGAAAGCCAGTTAGGCTGACGGTAGGAAAAATGCCGTTTATCATGCCGAGCGCCGCGAAGCATCTCGCATGGCGCAGTAATGAATGACGTTCGCAGACGTTAGCACGCGAGACACTTCGCGGCGCGCTGCATGACCAACGGCAGCGGGCTATTTGCCAGCGCCCGCCGGGGCCGCTCCCGCGCCCTGTGCGCCCGCCGGTTTGGTCGGGTCGCCGACCTGAATCTTCGACCCTTCGTGCAGGTTCTGGATGCCGTCGCTCACGATGGTTTCGCCGGCTTTCAACCCCTGGCGCACCACCACTTTGTCTTTTACCTTGGTGCCAGTCAGTACCTTGCGCTGCGATACCTTGCTGCTGTCGCCAACTACGTACACGTAGAACTCGCCCATCTGCTCGGTTACGGCGCGGGCCGGAATCACGAGTTGCTCGCCAGTGTCCTGGTTGAGCACGCGCAGGCTGGTGTTCATGCCGGCCTTTAGTAGGCGCCTAGGGTTAGGAAATTGCACGCGCACCTTCAAGGTGCCGGTTTGCGGGTCCACGGCGCGGTCGATGGTCACAATTTTGCCGGGCAGCTTATAGGTCTGGCCACCGGGCACTTGCAGCGTGAAAATAGAATCCTGGCGCACGCCCTTGGCCTGCTGCAGCTTGGTGAAGCGAGCAATATCCTGCTCGCCCACGTTCACGTCCACCGCAATCGGGTCTTCGGCCGATACGGTGTTGATGAGCGTTTGGCCCTGCGTTACGAGCGCCCCTAGCTTCACCTGCGCAATGCCGATGGTGCCCGTAAGCGGTGCCGTAATTACGGAGTGGCGCACGTCGAGCTGCAGGCTGCGTAGCGAGGCTTGGGCCGCCGTTATCTGCGACTGAGCATTAGCCACGTCGGCCTTCGAGATATCAACCTGCTGCAGCGCAATGGCATCTTGCGCGGCCAGGCGCTGGTAGCGCTCGGCGTCTTTGGCTACTCGCACGTAGTTGGTGCGGGCCACTTGCAACTGGGCACGGCCCTGCTCGGCGGCGGCGGCGTAGCGCGTGCGGTCGATGGCATAGAGGCGCTGGCCTTTCGTTACCCGCTGCCCATCCTGTACATAAATATCAGTGAGGTAACCGGTTACTTCAGCCAGTAGCTGCACTTCGTTCAGAGGCACTACGGTGGCGGGATAGGTATCGGCGCTCACTACATCCTCGGCCTGCACCTTATACACAACCACGGGGGTGGCGGGCGGCGGGCCGGCTTGCTGGGCTTCTTCTTTCTTGCCGCAGGCGGCCAGCAGCCCGGCCAGGGCCAGGGCTGGCGCAAGCTGGCGGGCAGTTATCAGGTTAAAGTTTCTCACTGGTTGAACGTAATGTTACCTAGGGCGCGCTGTACGTCTAGTTTGCTAGACAGCACATTGAATAGCGCGTTGTAGTAATTGAGTTGCGACGTGCGCAAGTCGGCCTCTGCGACGGTTAGCTCCAAAAAAGTCTTGATGCCTTCGCGGTACTGCAGGTTGATGACGCGGTACACCTCCTTGGCGTCGTCTAGGTTGCGCTGTAGCGCGTTGAGCTGGCTAAGCGCCCCTTTGTAGGTACCTAGGGCCTGGTCGTACTCCGTCGTAATCTGGTTGCGGACATCAAATAGGTCAAGGTCGAGGCGCTCGTCTTGCAGACGCGCGATTTTTAGATTCTGAATGCGCCGTAAGCCCGTAAATAGTGGTAGCGCAAACTGCGCACCCGCTTGCTGGTTAGGGTAGGCCGTGCGATACAACTCCGAGAATTGGTTATTCTGATACACCCGGTTGTAGTTGTAAAAGCCTGACAACGTAGGTAGAAATCCGAAGCGGTAATAGTCGATGGTGATGCTTTGCAGGCGCTTCTGCGTCTGCAATTGCTGAATCTCGATGCGCCGCTCGGGTACCAGCAGCTCGGTAGTATCGAGCTGCGTTTCGCGTACCATTTGTAGGGTGTCGTATTGCAGCGCCAGCGGCTTCTCGGGGCTCAGGCCCATGAGCTGCTTGAGGTTGGAATAGAGCCCGGGCAGGGTGGCGGCGGTGGCACGGCGCTGGGCAAAGGCATTGCGTGCCGATACCGAGGCCCGCAGGTAGTCGGTCTTGTCAACCAAGCCTACATCGAGCCGCGCCTTCGAATCTTTCACCTGCCGCTCCTGGCGCTGAATATCCTCATCCAGAATTTTAAGCTGCTCCTCGGTTAGCAGGATATTATAAAACGCTTTGCTGACATTCGTTACCACGTCAATTTTATTGGCCGTGGTAGTCTGCTGGTACACCTGCCGGGTGGGCCGCACCGAGCGCGCCGCTCGTAGCACGTCGTTGCTGAAGAGCAACTGGCTACCGGCCACACCGAGCGTCGAGGTGTTGTTCAGGCCAATACGAATAACCTGCTGCGGGCCCGTAGGGTCAGTGAGGTTAGGAAATACCGCCGTGGGCAACTGAATATTGCGGGTGTAAATACCCGTGGCATTCAGCTGCGGCAACCAAGCCGACAGCCCGATGCGGATGTTGCGCTCCCCAATCTGCTCATCTAGCTGCGACTGCCGCACCAGCGGCTGGTTGCGCAGCGCAAACTCGATGCACTGCGGCAGCGAAGCCGTGCTGGGCACGGGCTGAGAGGGCGGCGCACCTGGCGCCTGGGCCTGGGCGGTAGGCGATAGCATCGTGCTACTACCCAAGAGTATAAAAAGAACGGCTAGCCGGCTCTGAAGCTTCCAGAGCCGGGCTAGCCGATAAAAATTACGACGTGTCCGTTTACTCAACATCAACTAGCTTTTTCAAGTATCGGCTGCTGCTGAAGGCAACCGAAGCTTAAAAAGCCAGATATCAGGCAAATGTTTCGGAGAGCATCACTACTTCTTCACGCGCACGGGCAAGTCTTCGAGTTGCGCGTAGCTTAGCTTCCAGCTACCATCGCTAACCTTTTTCCACAAAAACACGAAGTTACCCTCGCCTACGCCAGCGGTTGGCTCAGTGGAAGTAGGCAGCACATCCACCGAAAAGGTACCGGCCTCATAGGCGGTATTCGCATCGTTGCCCGAGCTCACCACGCTAGTCTTGAGGTTGGAGATGGTATTGATGGTAGGCGTAATCCACTTATTGGTAATTTCCGACTTACCACTAAAGTGGGTTTCGCCTTGTAGGAACTGGGCATCGTCGGCCAGCAGTGAAGTCGCTTTGGCAGCGTCCTTGCTATTCCAGGCACCTAGGAACTGCTGGTTGAGCTCAGCCACGCTCGCGTTGCCGGTGGTAGCAGCCGGTGCCCCCGCCGCGGTTGCATTGTCTTTGTTATTGCCAGAGCACGATGCCAGTAGGGCAGCCGCGCAAACCAGCGATAGATAGGATTTCATAATTCAAAGGGTTTTGGGAAAAAATAGAAGGGGGCGGAAAGTACGAAAAACCCAGGCCGGTGGACCTAGGTTTTTCGGATTTACTCAACTTAAAGTGTGATTACCAGCTTTTGCGCCGTACCTCGGCCGTGGGATAGGCGGCATCGGTTTGGCCATATTGTGAGTTAGGCAAGTAGCCAGCGGCCAGCGCGGTAGTGGGCTCGGCAGCAGGGGCCAGCGCCTGGGCACCTGCTACCCCAGCAGCGGCCAGGGTAGTAGCACCAGCCACGCGGGCAATGCTGCCAGGGTTGGCGGCTACCGAGCGGCGCTCGGCGGCGGCACGCTCAGCGGCGTCGGCGCGGGCGTTGGCAGCGGCGATGCGGCGGTTGGCAGCCGCGCGCTCGGCGGCTAGGGCGGCAGCTTTCTTGCGCTTGTTGTCGATGTGCTTACCTACACCGTAGCCAATGCCAGCTCCGGCAGCGCCACCAATGGCACCGCCTACTACGCGGTTGCGCTTGTTGATGAGAGCACCACCTAGGATGCCGGCGGCGCCCCCGATAGCGGCACCCTTGCCCTGCGGGCTCCAGCCGCGCTGGGCCTGGGCTTGGTGACTAGAAATGAGGCTGAACAGCAGCACCGGAATGAGGAATAACCAAGACGTGCGTTTCATGGGAAGGGCTAGTGAAAAGCGAGAGGAAAGAAGTAGTTGGTGAAAGGAGGAATACAAGCACTGTGCCAATTACGACAGGGCCGGGCAAGTGGTTTGCGGCGCCGAGCCCAACCGTGGCTTAGTAAATCCACAAGTGGTTCATGCCTTTACAGTTGGCGCACCAGCACGCGTACATCCACGTTGCGGCCGTGGTCGTCGGCGCAGGAGATTTTAACCTCGCCGGTAGGCGGCCGGAAAAACACGCGCTCGGTAGTTTTGGCGGCGCGCAAAAATTGGTCGTTCACGTACCAATAGACTTGGCGCACTTCGGCCGCGGCGGCGCAGCTCAGCAGCAGCTGTTGGTCGGCGGCATCGAGCACGTATTCGGCGTGGGCGGCCGGCGAGGTAATGGCGAGGGGCGCCGCCGCATCGGGGCCATCGGCGCTGCTGCCGCGCACGAGGCGGCAGGCAGGGTTATGGGGCGGCAAGCGGCGAGTGGGCTGGCTCTGGGCTTCGCGGTAGGCCAGCACCTCAGGCAGCACATTGGGGTACATCTCGCGTCGGTAGCCGGCGGCCGGCACGCAGGCGCGGCAGTAGCTAAACGTGCCGTCGGCGGCTACTAGCACCTCTTGCTGGTGCTGGCAGCGGCGGCTAGTAGAAGCGCCGGGCAAGTAGTAATCAATGAGTTGATTGGCGCAGTGCTCGCCGGGTACCAGGCCAGTCTCGGCGCATACCAGGCGAAAGTCGAGGCTGGCTGGCGGCGCAAACCACTCATTGGTAGAGTTGTAAGCCAGCGCGTTGAACAGGTCAAACAGCAGCGGCGAGGCCACGTCAGCGCCCGTGAGGGCCGGGCTGCCTTGCCCGCTAAAGTTGCCCACCCACACCCCAATGGTGTAGTCGTAATTGTAGCCGATGCTCCAGGCATCGCGGCGGCCGTAGCTGGTGCCGGTTTTCCAGGCTATGCGCGGCAGGTGGCGGCTGCTGGCGGCATCTACGGGTAGGTCGGGCCGGGTCCGCTGGGCCAAGATGTCGGTGAGCAGGAAGGCGGCGGCTTGGGAGGTAATCCGGCGGCCGGGGGGGGAAGCACCACGTGAAACAAGCGCCACCGGCGCGTACATGCCGCCATTTGCCAGTGCCGCGTACAGCCCCGTCAACTCTTCCAGCGTGGCACCGCATCCTCCCAAAATGGTACTCAGGCCCAACCTAGGAGCATCGCGCGCCACTTGCCGAAAGCCCGCTTGCCGCAGCGTGCCCGTAAAAGCCGGCACGCCAACTTCTGACAAAACCCGCACGGCCGGGATGTTAAGCGAGTAAGTTAGCGCCCGCTCCATGGTCACCTCGCCCTGGCAGTGCTTGTCGAAATTTTCGGGCCGGAAGCCCTGAAAATTGGTGGGCACATCGGGCAGCACAGTTTTGGGCGTAAGCAGGCCGCGGTCGAGGGCCAGGCCGTAGAGCAGTGGCTTGAGCGTGGAGCCTGGCGAGCGCACGGCCCGCACCCCATCGACCTGGCCCAGCGCGGCGGCATCCTGAAAATCGGCCGAGCCCACGTAAGCCTCTGCGGCGTGCGTGCGGTTATTTACCACCAGCACGGCCGCCTGCGAAATGCCCAGCGTGGCCAGGCGGCGCACGTAATTGCGGGCTAGGTCCTCGGCCTTAGCCTGGGTGGCTGGGCGCAGCGTGCTATAGATGAGCGGCGTGCCGGGCCGCGCCTGCACCAGCCGCCGCGCTAGGTGCGGGGCGAGGGTAGGGGCGGGGTGGCGCTGGGCGTTGAGGGGCTCTAGCAGCGCGTCGGCAATGTCTTGCTGCGGGAAGAGGTGCTTTTGCCCAAAGTACTGCAGCCAACGGTTGCGCTCCTGCAAAATTTGGGCGTTGTGGCGGCCCAGCACTAAGCCGCTAGGTCGGTTAGGAATGATGGCCAGCGTCACGGTCTGGGCCAGCGATAGGTAGTGGGGCGGCTGCTGAAAGTAAAGCAGTGCCGCTGACTTCACGCCCTCGATATTGCTGCCGTAGGGCACCAGGTTGAGGTAAAGCTGCAAGATTTCGGCCTTGCTGTAGTGCGCTTCTAGCTGCGTGGCGCGCAGCATTTCGAGCAGCTTATTGCAGAAGGTGCGCTCCTTGGGCTCGAGCAGGCGAGCCACCTGCATGGTGATGGTGCTGGCCCCAGTAGTGCGGCCGTGGCCAAAGAGATTACGCCCTGCCGCCTGCGCCAGCGCCACGGGGTTCACCCCAAAGTGGTACCGAAAGTACCTGTCTTCTTTAGCGATGATAGCTGTTTGCAGCGCCGGAGTAATCTCGGGTAGCTCTGTTTTCATCCGCCACTTTTGGGTGGGGTTGAGGTAGGCGTGCAGCACGGTTCCATCCTGCGCCAGCACCAACGGCGAGTACTGCGGCGCCAGCGGCAGCGGAAACAGGCGGTCGAGCAGCAGCGCCAGCAGGCCCACGAGCAGTAAACCACTACCTAGCTGAAGAAACCACCGTTTTCGTGCGCTGCGCATCCTCAAAAATAGGGCGCTGACAGCGCGAATACGGCATAGCTGGGCCGCTAGCGCTCAATTGCTACCTAACTATGGGCTCGGTGCCGCGCGCTATTTTGCCGGCCCTAGGTGCACCCGAAACGTGGTGCCTTGGCCTTCCGTGCTTTCTACTTCAATGTGGCCTCCCTGCGACTGCACCAGTCGGTTTACCAGAAATAGGCCAACCCCCGTGCCCTCGGCAGCCGCCGGGTGAAAGCGCCGGAACAGCTGGAAGAGCTCGGCGCCGTGCTGCTCTAAATCAAGCCCTAGGCCGTTGTCTTGCACTTCCAGCACGGGCTGGTCCTCTGCCCAGTACGAGCGGATGCCCACGTACGGAACCCGCGCGGGGTGGCGATATTTGATAGCATTAGCAACTAGATTGAGCAGGATGGTACGCAGGTTGCTGCGCACGCAGGGCATTTCGGCCAAGGCGCCAAAATCGAGCTCAATCACTGCTTGGGTATCCTGCACCTGTGGGCGCAGGGTTTCGAGGACATCGGTGGCTAGCTCGGTGAGGGCCACGGGCTCGGGCGTCTGCACGGTAGGCTGGCGGTGCTCTTGCACCACGGTAGCCAGGTCGTCGATGGTGGTGCTCAGCGCGTGCAGCGACTTATTCATGTAGTGCAGCAGCTGCGCATCGGTGGGGTTTGCGAAAGTCGCGGTCCGGCGAATCTCTTCGAACAGCCCGCGCAGGTTGTTCACCGGCTGGCGCAGGTCGTGCGAGGCCGCGTACACAAAGTTGTCGAGGTCGGCATTGGTGCGAGCCAGCTGCTGGTTGGCCGTTTGCAGCTCGCGATGATAGGTGGCCTGATACTGCTGCCACTCGTTTTTTTCGATGGCGTGGCGCACGGTTTTACCCAGTAGCTCGCGGTCGAAGTGGCCTTTTACTAAATAGTCGAGGGCGCCGCTGTTGAGGGCGCGCACGGCTAGCGACTCGCTGCCGCTGCCAGTTATCATTACGGCGCACAGGCCATTGGGCGGCGCTAGGTCGCGCAGCTGACCTAGGAGCGCCAGGCCATCGGTATCGTGCAGGTTATGGTCGAGCAGCACGCAGTCGGGCTGCAGTTGCTGAAAGAGCTCTATCGCTTCTTCGCCTGAGGTGGCCTCATGCAAGTCTAGGCGCTCCTCTCCTGCCTGGGGTTTCAGATAGCGCTTATAGAGCATTCGGTCGTGCTCGTTATCGTCGACCAACAATATTTTCTTCACCGCAGCCAGCAACTAAGAGTGGAGCACGGGTAGTTCCGAGGCTCCTAACCAATAATCAATAGTAAGCCGAATTTTTTCTTCCAGCTCGCTGTACGAGATGGGCTTGGTCAGATAGCTATTGGCCCCCAGGCGGTAGCAGTCGTTCACGTCGCGGCTGCTCGAAGAAGTGCTGAACATAATAACCGGGATATTATGCAATTGCGGGTCGTGCTTCACAATGTCAAGCACCATGCGCCCATCTGTGCCAGGCATATTCAGGTCGAGTAATACAATGGCGGGCAGCGTTTTGGGCCAGGCCGGGTGCTTGCCATAGCCTTGCAGGTACTCTAGGGCTTGGTCGCCATCGGCGCAGCGCAGCACGGGGTTTTGCAGCGCATATTTACGAAAAGCCCGGCCTAGGGCCAGGAAATCTTCGGCGCTGTCTTCCACCACCAGAATGGGCAAAAGAGAATTAGTAGACACGTCGCTAGGTAGGATTAGGTATTGAAAAATAAAAGGTAGCTCCTTTTCCTGTTACGGATTCGACCCACAATTCGCCGTCGTGCTTTTCTATCATTTTGCGAGCAATGGCCAAGCCAGCCCCCGTGCCGCCGCCAAATTTGTCTTGCGCATGCAACCGCTTGAAGATGCGAAAGATACTTTCGTAGTGCCGCGGGTCGATGCCGATGCCATTGTCCTGCACGTAAAAAACGCGGTAATCAGCCGGGTTGATGGGACCGCGGGGGCCTGCCTTACCTGCCGGCGCCTCGCCTATCACTACTAGCTTTGCGGGCTTGTCGTTATACTTTAGGGCGTTGCTGACTAAGTTGTTAAATACTTCTCTCAGCCGCGTGGGGTCAGCCATAATGGTTGGCAGCGGGTGGCGCACTTCCACAGTGGTGTTGGTTTGCTCAAGGCGAGGCTGCAGCAGCTCCACTACCTCGGCCACCAGCTGGTTGAGGTCTACCGACTGCACCTCCAGGTCGAGGCGGCCCACCCGCGACATTTGCAGCAGCGAGTCGATGAGCGATTCCATGCGCTGGCTCAGGCGCACCAGGGTTTGCAGCTTGCTCACGCCCTCCTCGTCGAGCAGGTCGGCGTAGTCTTCGAGCAAGAATATCGAATAGTTGTGAATGCCCCGCAGCGGCTCTTTCAGGTCGTGCGATGCTACGTAGGCGAAGGAATCCAGCTCGTCGTTGCTGCGCGACAGCTCAGTGTTGAGGCGGCTTAGGCTGGCGGCGCGGGTTTGCAGCTCGTTAAAAATCTTGAGCCGCACGTCGGCAATGTGCAGGCGCAGCTCTTTGGCCGCTTCCAGTTCCAGCGGCTGCCAGGCCAGGGCAGTGTTTTCTACTTCCTGGCTCCAGGCCGCAAATGATTGCCTAGGCGACAAGAAAACCTGGCCGTCTTCCATTTTCTCCACCTTCTCGTTTTTGCCGGCCCAGTTCACAGTTTGTAGCCGCTCGGGCCTAAACCAGAAGATGTAGTCGCCGGGCTCCTGGGCCAGCGTAATGGCCAAAATGCCGCTGGCCGTGGCCCGCAATGCACGCCCCGCTGGGTTGAGCCGGGCGTAAGAATCGGTGTAAAAAACATCCTGGGGCGCGCGTGCCTGCAGCCAGGCTGCTAGCTCCCTTATTTCGGCGCCAGTGGGTGTGCTGCCTAGGGTAATTAAATCGTCTTCAAAGAGAATAGCTGCCCCGCCGCAGTCAAACACATCGAGCAGCGTAGTGGGCTGCTTATACAAGCCTTCGAGAAAATTGGCCTGGTGGCTCACCTGCTCAAAAAGCCGCACCTGCGCCTGCTGAATGCGCAGCTGGTAGGCGTGCTGCTCTAGCTGCTCCTTGGTGCGCAGCAGCGCCGAAAAGGTTTTGCCAATAAATAAGCACATCTCGCGCAGCTCGTAGCTCACCAGGCGGGGGCTGTCGTGGTGGCACATTATCATGCCCCACAGCCGGCCATCCTGAATAACCGAAATGGTCATGGTGGCCGCCACGCCCATGTTCTTGAGGTACTGGATGTGAATGGGCGACACCGAGCGCAGCACCGCGTACGTCATGTCGGGCGGGCGGCCAGTGCTGGGGTTGCGCACCGGCACCAGCGGCGCGGGCACATAGTCTACATCCGGAATAAAGCGTAGCCAGTTTTTGAGGTACATGGCCCGCGCCTGCTGCGGAATATCGGAGGCAGGGTAGTGCAGCCCCAGCAGCGGGTCGAGGTCGTCGCGCTTGGCCTCGGCTATCATCTCGCCGCTTTCGTCGGGGGCAAAGCGGTACATGCCCACCCGCGCAAACCCCGTGAGGGCGCGCACCTCCTCCACGGCGTGCTGGCAAAACTCGAGTACTGTAGTAGCCGACAGCATCTGGCTCATCGTGGCATTGAGGGCTGCTAGGTCGAGCGGGCTGGCTTCTTTGTCGGCCACGGGCTCAAACTCCAGCCATACCAGCCCATCGTAGCGGTGCATGATGAGCTTGAACAACGGCTTGCCCACTACGTAGTCGAGGCGCACCCCTAGGAGCTTGGCCGCCTCCGTGAGCGTAGGCCATAACTGGAGCACCTCGGCCATCTGAGCAGGGTTCAGTAGGCGCTCTAGGCCCTTACCCAACAGTTGGTCGACGGAAATTCCCACGTGGGCCTCCGCGTTATCGCTGACCTGCACTATCTGTTTGGTTGCCTCGTCGAGGCACAGCACAAAGCCATAGGGCTGCACTAGTCCCGGAATATGGATAGGCTCGCGGTCGCAGTTAGTGAGGGTAATAGGCTGGCCGAAAAGACTCTCGTCGGTCAGGCTGGTGGCTGGTTGAGCCATGCGTCTAATGTTTGAAAAGTAAGGCTGGCCGATTGTACCATTTCGGCTTGGTTTTCGGGCGTAGCTTCCTGGCTAAGGAGCTGGCAAAACACCTTCCACAGCGGGCCGGTTCGCTCGCCGTAGCCCGAAAAATACGAACGTAGCGGAATGTTGGCTTTTGCCAGCTGGCGCGAAATTACTTGTCCGCCCAGCGTCGAGCCCTCTACTACGTACATCGCGCCCAGCAGCTGGGGCCAGGTACCTAGGGGCGGCATAGTGGGGCAAAGCGCCGGTGCCGCAGCCGGGTGCCCTAGGTCGTCTAAAATGAGGTGCGCCCGCTGGCGCGTCATAACCTCCCACTCAGGTCCTAGGTGCTGTTGCCGAAGCCGCGCCTCGTAAGGCACCAGAAAGCCATACATCTTAGCTAAAAAATGCGCCGTCGTGGCTTCGGTGATGGTGCCGGCCGTTAGCTGCTGGTTGAAGGCGTTTTGCTCTAACTGGTCGTGGGCAGGACGGGTTTCGAGGCGTAGCGCCTGCAGAATGGGGGAGGGGGACATGGTAGCGAAAATTACGACTGTACCCAAACATGGTCGATGGCGCGGGGCTGTGCCCCGTGCCGACTATTGGCGGGCCTCTGGCCCGCACACGTCAGGGCGCGTCAACTTAAGAAAGTAGAACCAGCTTAACAATGTTCGCTAACGCTCGCAGGCTAGAGGCCCGCCAATAGTCGGCACGGGGCACAGCCCCGCGCCATCGGTTACTTTACCCGCACTATGCCGGCCCCATTATACGAATGGTACTCCGCGTTATACATAGCATCGGCGCTCACTGGCCCTAACTTAAATGTGCCCTTGCTCACGGCCCGCGCCAGGTAGTAGAAGGTTTTAGGCGTGGTCGAAGCGGTGGTGAAGAGGTTGATGCGGTCGTCGCGCACATCGAGGTAATCGGGCGTGCTGGCGGCTTCCGTGCCTTTCACGTCGCGCTGCGGACCTAGGCGCGGATTTTCGATTTCGAGGCCGGCGGGCAGCAGGTCGGTGATGGCCACGTTCTGGACTTCGCCGGCCGCATCGGCGGCTTGCAGGGTGATTTTCACTACCACTAGGTCGTTTTGACGGATGCCAGTGGGCGAGATGGGTCGCCCGTCGCGGTTCAGGAACTGGCGGCGCACTTTGAGGTAGCTGTCTTCCTCGCGCACCCGGCCGCTGGCCGAGATGCCCTCCATTTCCCAGAAGTAGTAGAGCTGGCCCGCGCCGATGGCTTTGAGCAGCAATTGGTAGTTGGCCACGTTCTGCACCGTCAGGTCTTTGCCGTCAAATTTGCCCAGCTGCTTGCCGGCCGCCGACAGCGTGGCCGTGACCGTGCTGGCGCGGGCGCGGCGCGCGATTTTGCCCAACGACAGCAGCGCGAAGGCCGACTCCTGGGTGTTCATATACCGCTCGGCCTTCACCTGCCGGCTCAGCTGGCGAGCGATGCTGGCTACCTGCGGGTTGTTGGGGTCGGCCTCAAATAAGGCGTTGAGGGCCAGCGCCTCGTCGCGGATGGGCGATGAGAACGAGCCATCCAGCTCGCGGCGGGCGTTTTCGGGGGTAAACTGCCGGGGCAGCGTTTCCTGGAAGGCCTTTTGCTGGCCGCCTAGGGCGTAGGTGCAGGCCAGCAGGAAGCGCGCATCGCTGGTCAGCAGCGGGCGGTTGGCCTTGTAATAGTTGAGGGCTACAGCATCCTGGCGGCCGGCCAGGGCCAGCACATAGAGCGAGTAGGTGATTTCACGCTTGGCAATGGTGCGCTCGCGGGCAATGCGGTTGATATCGAAATACTGGTACTTATCAGTTTCGCGCTGCTTTACCCGAAACTGCATGTAGCTCAATACCTTGTCGAGTAGGTTCTTATTCACGGCGAAGCCGGCCTGCTTGGCCTCGATGAGGAAGTGGGCGGCGTAGGCCGTGGCCCACCAGTTGTCGTAGTCGCCGCCGGGCCAGTAGCTGAGGCTGCCGTTGTAGAGCTGCATGCTCTCAATTTTGCGGATGGCCTCCTGCACGTGGTAGTTAGGGTTATAGCGCTGCACGTGGGGGCCAGGCTTCTGGTTGAGCGTGGCCGCCAAATCGCCGAAATACAGCTGCGGAAACGCCGCCGATACGGTTTGCTCCAGGCAGCCGTAGGGGTATTGCAGCAGGTAATCTAGGTTCTTAGAAAACTGCGTGAGCGGCGAGCGGCTCAGCAGCATCTTACTCCGCAACGAGGTAGGTAGGAAGTCGGTGCGCAGGTCAAGTGTGGCCGGCGAGCCAGCCGTGGCGTCGCCGCTGCCAGTGCGCTTTTCGAGCGGCGCGGCGGGGCGAATGGGAAGTTCGATAGTTTCGGAGAATGTTTCAGTCATTCCCTTCATCCCGGTAGTAGTAACAGTGACAACACTATTACCTATAGCTTGCCCAGCTTTGATACGGAAAACAACATGATTTTCTGCATTTGGGCGCACCAATCCGGTCAAGCTACCCGGAACAACTTTACGCATTGGAATCCCATCAACACCACCTTCATACCATGAAGGCACAGATTCTAATAAGCCATTGAGCTTGATTGTGGTCTTCATGTACACGTTTGCATTCGTTGTATTCGTCAGCGTCACCGGCACGTCAATCGTATCCCCCGGCGACATAAACCGCGGTAGCGCCGTGCTAATGACTACTGGGTCAGCCACCTTCATGGTCTGCTCGGCGTTGGCGAAGGCGTCGTCTTTGTAGGCCACGGCCATCACGCGTAGCGCCCCGCTGAACTGCGGCAGCCGCACTTTATAGCGCACCAGGCCATTGGCATCGGCGGTCAAAATGCCGCTCCATTTGGCCATCAGTTTCACGCGGCGGCTGGGCACGGGCGTGGTGCGGCGGCCTAGGTCGCCGGCGTCGCCGCCGCTGCTGCTAGAGCCCAGTTCGGGCAGCAGGAAGGGATAGATGTCGAAGGCCCCGACTTCCAGCGCCCGCTTCTGGTAGAAGTAGGCGTGGGGGTCGGGCGTGCGGTAGTCCTTGCGCTGCAAAATGCCCTCATCCACCACCGCCAGCGTGACCTGGGCACTGGGCGCGGTGCGCACTTCAATAGTTTGGAACACCTGCGAGCGACTCTGCGCGGCGGCTTTCAGGGTGAGGGGTAGGTGCGTGCTGGGCTTTTCGACCGTGAGCGGCACGAAGCCCCGCGCTACCGTCAGGGGCAGCGAGTTGTCGGTAATGGGCCGGATGGCGGTGGCTGTGACGTAGATATTAGGCACGTGCCCGCCGCGGATGGGAATGCTCACCCGCGCCGATTTCTGGTCGGTATCGACGTAGAAATGGTCGAGCACCCTGTCCCGCTCCACCGTCACGAGGATGCGGCCGGGGAAGGGCGTTTTTAGCAATAGCTGGGCCGTTTCGCCAGGCTCGTACTTGGGCTTGTCGGCCTCAATGATTACCTCACCTTCGTTGCTGACCTCGAAGGAATTGCCGGCCGTGTCGCCACTGCCGTAGGCGTAGAAATATTCGGCCACGTAATTGCTGGCCTCGGGCCGCATGATGCGCACTTCGTACTCGCCCGAGTACTGCGGCCGGAAGAATATTTTGCTGGTGCCTTCAACGGTAAACTCCTTGCTACTGAGCACTTCCTCGCGCCGCTGCGAATTGTACACGTAGCGGTCGCCTTGGCGTTCCAGCACGGTTTCCCAGAGCTTGCGCACGATGGTAACCTGGGCGGTGGCCGCCGTGGGCTTGCCCGTCGGCGTGAGGGCCACGAACTGTATGGGCACATCCTGGTGCGTACCCACCAGGCCACCGATTCGCTCGATGCCGAACATGGTCTTTTGGGTCTGCACCTCGAAGGTAGCCAAGCGGTTGACCGGTCGGCCAGTTTCGTCGAATATCGTGGCGAAGGCCGTACCTGTCAGCGTACCCATGTCGCGCACGTCGGGTAGCGTGTAGGTGGCCATGCCGCGCCCGGCAGCGTCGGTTTCGCCCTCGCGCCGCTCGTGCTGAAACTGCTCAGCCAAATCTTCTAGGGCGCTGCGTCCGGTGCCCGACTGAATAGAAAAGTTGTAGCCGGGATATTCCTTGGCCGTAAATGACTTAGCTTTCAGTGAAAACTCGACCTCAAACTTGCGCCCCGCCGCTGGCGGCCCAAACAGGTTTAGGGCCGTGATTTTGGCGTTCACCGTTTCGGCCGGGCGCACCGTGGCGGGCGCGGCAGATACGGTTACTTTCAGCCGGTCCGGGATAAATTCTTCCACGCTCACCTGCCGCGAGGTCAGCAGCACGTCGTTGCCGGTCAGCACCTCTAGCGTGTACAGCCCGGTCATGATGCTGGTGGGCAAGATGAAGCGCGACTCAACCGCGCCGGTCGCGTTCAGGCGCTCGCCTAGGCTCACGTATTCCTTGCCGGTGGGCAGCAGCAGGCGCACCTTCACCGGCAGGCCGGCCGGGGGCGTGCGCCAGTCGTCGTGGCGCACCACGGTGTTGGTATAAATGGTATCGCCGGGTCGGTACAGGTCGCGGTCGCCGTATAGAAAGGCTTGGTAGTGCGCGGCGTTGCTGGTCAAGCCACCCACCTCGAAGCGCGAAGTTTCGACCCGCGTCTGGGGCAGATTGATAAACGAAAAATCGGCGTCTTTCACCACCGTCACCATGCCCAGGCGCAGGCGCGAGCCGGCCACGCTGTCGTAGCGGGCTACGCCCTGTCCGTTGGTGGTGGCGGTACCCATGACCTGGTTGCTGGTGCTGAGAAAGCGCACTGTGGCCCCGCTGATGGGCTGCGCCGTGCGGATGGAGTTCAAGAAAACCACCGTGCCCCCGTCGGCATTTTGCCGCGCAATAAGCCCTAGGTCGGTGAGAGCCACCAGTTTTTCTTCGCGCAGCCACAGGTGCTCGGTGTCTTGCACGCGCACTACATACAGGCCTTTGAGCGGGGCATTAAATTCTAGGTCCTTGAGGCTGAGGCTAAGCAGGTGCAGACCATTCTGCTTTTTGAGTGCCGCCGTAGTGTAGCTGCGCGTGAAGAGCACGTCGCCCCGGTTTTCGAGCTCGTAGTACTGGTAGCCGCCGCTGCCGCCGTCGTTGTCGGGGTCGCCGTCGCCGCTGTACTCGCCGCCTTCTTCGCCCTCGCCGTCGCTGCCTTCGTAGCCGTATTGTTTGCCGCCGCGCAAGAAGTCCTGCACGTTGCTGGCGTACACCTTGGCTACGGTTACCTGCACCTTCTCGATGCCATTCAGGCGCAGGCCGAGGCTACGGGCACCTAGGGCGCTGAGATACATGGCCTTTTCGGCGCTGGCAAAGCTGATGCTCGGCGTAGTATTGCCGAAGCTCACGCCTTGGCTAAACCGCTCGGCCAGCCGCCCGCCCAGCGCCCCGCGCAGGCCCGGCTCGATGCTGATTTGGTAGTCCTTGCCTACTTCGAAGCCGCCGCGCAGCAGCAGGCCGCTTTCCTGAGCTTCTATCGAAAACGCCACTTGCGGCTCTATCTTCAGCAGCGGCTGAATGTCGGCCACCGATACCGGTTGGTTGGTAAGCAGCTGCACCACCGGCTGCCCGTCGAGCACCGAGCCGGTGAGCTCGCGCACTTGCAGAGTTTCCTGCTCGGGCACCGTGGCCGTGGCCACCAGCGGTGCGGTGGTGGCCTGGCTGCCGGCCACCGCTTTCAGCCCCGGCGTCACCGAAAATTGCAGCGGTTCGCCGGGCTTCACTTCTTGGTTAATGGTGAGGCCCAGCGTGTGGTCGGGCTCCACGGCGGTGAGGGTGAAGGCCACCGGCCGGCCGTTTTGGCTCAGCGACAGGCGCGGGCGCAGGTCGGCGGGCCGCACCGAGTAGTTGAACACCAGGTTGGCGCGCAGTTCGGCGGTGCCCACAGCCTGCTCGCTGCGCCCGTAAAACACCTGGACGCTACCTAGGGCCACCAGCGGCGTATGAAACTTGGTGCGGTCGAGCGTCACTTTTTGCTTGCCCGAAGGCAGCGCAGCTGGCCGCAGGCTGGCCGTAAACACTGTGCTCGGCGGCAGTGGCTCGTAGGACGAAAACACCAGCTCGCGCCCCTCATTAGCCCACTTAAACTTGCCCCGAATGGCGGGCTCAAACTGCACGTAGCGCGTAGTATCCCATTTACCTTCAGGCGTGGTCGGGGCCACCGGCTCCTCAAAGGCGAAGGTGATGTTCTGGTACGGGTCAATTTCTTCGCCGTCGGCGGCAGTAGTATCGGTTTGAGCTTGCTCCTGGTCGGTTTTCTTAGAGCAGGAAAAGTTGGCGGAAAGAGCTAAAAATAGCAGCGGCAGCAGGCGGCGGAGGCGCATGAAAGGGCCGGGAAAAACGGCGCAGAAAGGTAGGGAGCGGTTAGCTGAAAAGGTGTCGTTCTATATTCATTTTGTTTGATTAGTGAGGTAGGGCTTGGGTCTCACCTCCTAGCCCCCTCTCCCCAAGGAGAGGGGGCTAGGAGGTGAGACCCAAGCCCAGGTAGCAGTCCCCCTGCCGTTTCTTTGGATAAAAAACTGGCTGCATGCTGTCGCACCCCCACGAAGTATTTCTAGAAGTAGCCCAGCGCCTAAGCTTTACCAAGGCCGGGCAGGTGCTGTTCATCAGCCAGTCGGCGGTGAGCAAGCAGGTGAAAGCCTTGGAGGAGCACTACCAAACGGGCTTGTTTGAGCGCCTAGGGGGCAGTGTGCAGCTCACGCCGGCCGGGCAGAAGCTGTATCAAAAGCTGCTGCAAGCCAAGCAGCTACAGCAAGAGCTGCAGCAGGAAATGAGTGAGCTCAGCCCCGGTTTCGCGCCGGCTGTGCACTTGCTCATTGGAGCCAGTACTACCATCTCGCTCTATGTGCTGCCGCCGGTGGTGGCGGCCTATTTGCAGCAGCACCCGCAGCACCAGCTCAGCCTCAAAAACCGCAACAGCGACAACATCCTCCGGGCACTGCTAGAGCACGAGATTGAGCTCGGCATTATAGAGGGCATCCACAAAGTGAGCCACGTAACCTACACGCCGCTGCTCACCGACGAGGTGGTGGCCGTGTGCGCCGCCAGCAACCCCCTAGGTGGCCGCGAGCTAACCACCGCCGACTTGCTCAGCATTCCGCTGGCGCTGCGCGAAGTAGGCTCCGGCACCTTGGCCGTGCTCGAAGAAGCGCTGGCCGCGCAGGGTATCAAGCTGGCGGCGCTGCCGGTGCGGGTGCGCCTAGGGGGTACTGAAGCCCTCAAAAACTTTGTGCGCGTCGAGGCTACCTGCCTGGCTTTTTTGCCGCGCCAAGCCGTGTTGAAAGAGCTGGCTACCGGCGAGCTCAGTGAGGTTAAAATCAAAGATTTATCGCTGCTCCGGCAATTCAATTTTATTCAGCGCAAGGGTACGGAGAACAACGGGCCATACCGCGACTTTCTGCGGTTCACGCAGCGTTACTATTCCAATAAGGAATAGCCTATGCGAAAACTCCATTTCGATGGGGCATAGCTGTGCGTATAGACCGCTCAGAACTTTGCCCCATGAACCTGACCGTTGCCCCGTCGCTTTCGCGCATTCACAGCCTGCATTGTGCTCGTTGCCATACGCCTTATTCGCCCTTCGAGCTGCAAAGCGTATCGGCCTGCTGCCAGCAGCCGCTGGTGGCCGACTACGACCTGCACTACGCGCCCACGCCCGCCGAAGCTATCGACCAGTCTGATAGCTCGATGTGGCGCTACGGTGCCCTGCTGCCCTTGCTGGCGGAGGCCAATAAAGTGACCCTAGGCGAAGGCCTGACGCCGCTGCTGGCCCTGCCGCGCCTAGGTAGTAAATATGGCTTTAGCGCGCTCACGCTTAAGGATGAAGGCCAGAACCCCACGGGCTCCTTCAAAGCGCGCGGCCTGAGCATGGCGATTTCCAAAGCCAAGGAGCTGGGCGTGCAGGGCTGCATCATTCCGACGGCCGGCAATGCGGGCGTGGCCATGGCGGCTTACTGCGCCCGCGGCGGCCTCACAGCCACCGTGGTAATGCCGCGCCACACGCCCGAGGCGTTTAAGGAGGAGTGCTACTGGTATGGCGCGCAAGTCGAATTGGTCGATGGTCTCATCAACGACTGCGCCGCCCGCGTGCGCCAGCTCAATGCTGGGGGCGAGTTGCTCGACATCTCCACCCTCAAGGAGCCATACCGCCTCGAAGGCAAGAAAACGATGGGCTATGAAATAGCCGAGCAGTT